>Ga0210408_10003887_pt1 | contig 13538 bp, 13 predicted proteins | sample IncBWH4MmetaG_FD_155471 | JGI IMG/M metagenome (GOLD analysis project Ga0210408, IMG submission 155471) | Forest soil microbial communities from Barre Woods Harvard Forest LTER site, Petersham, Massachusetts, United States - Inc-BW-H-4-M | ecosystem: Environmental > Terrestrial > Soil >...
AGAACTGATCGCGTTTTATGGCAAAAAAGACGGCTCCATTCCCGAGTAAACCTATCCGCCCGACGACCGGTGACGAATGGGTCAATGATCGCACGCCAGTCACGAAAGTGATTTCACCCCCGCCATGAACGCGGCTGTGAATCACCTGCATGCGACCGGAATCGATGTAAAGAAAGAAGACCTCGCTCGACTTTCACCCCTCGGTCACAAGGATTTCAACGTGTTGGGTCGCTACCACTTCACGGTTCCGGAAGAGGTCTTAAGGGGCGACTTGCGGCCGCTCCGCATGCCAGAGGAAGCCGACGAAGAGCTACAGATCGCTTAGCGCAACTTTTCGTTCCATTGCTACTGGGAGTCTTAACCATCTCTCCAGACTACTCAGACGCGACCCCCGACTTTCTGGCGCTCCCCTCATACAAGAAGCGTTCATTGATGCGAAAGTGCAGGTCCCCAAGCTTAATTTTCCGTGCATCGTGGCAACAACCGAGCCCGCCACGGCGTGGCACGGCGTAATCCTTCTTGCGGATGCATTGGGCGGATCCCCCGAATCCAAACGTGGATATAGTAAGCTTCGGGCTGAGAATCGTGTTCCATGACGCGGCCCAGCCTATCAGGTGGACAACGCCTCGGCTCTTCCTAGCCCCCGGTTTGAAATGCTCTCCTACTACAATGAGTTTAAGAGGTGACCGCGTTGTGGGTAGTCTTACTGGCGCGGCTTGGACGTTGCCAAACTGGAAAACGAGTTGAGGCAATTCTGGATCAGATTAGGGGTTGATGCCGGCGCCATAGAAAGGTCCACGAGTCATGTGCGGCTGCAGTGACTTTTGGGGAAGCTGCCGAGCGTCTTCTCGAACCGCTCAGCTTCTGTCTTCAGGCAGGTCATTTCCCGACATTTTTACAGAATTCGCACTTTTCGCGAGCGGTTCCGAGCCCTGCGGTTTAGACTGTCAAAATTGAGGAATCCGGAGGGCCTTCGTGGCTTTGAGGTTGCGCGCTGGACGGATCTCTCATCGGCAGCCCCCGTGTGATTTCAATTCATAGCCACAGTTGTGGTTCCAACTAACACCCCCGACAATCCACACCTCATATGAAAAACAGGTCCGTTCCCCTAATTGGCATAGTAGTCCTTTTCCTGGCAGTATTTGGCCCGATACTTTGGAAAGCAAAAGGTGCCGACGAAACCGCATCGATTTGTTGGTACGGTATGATGCCTCATCCGTACATGACCCTGGTCCAAAAGGGCGTCGAAGCGTGCGCAAAAGATTACAAAGTCAAAATCTACCCGACGGTTGGACAAGAATGGACCCAAGCGAATGAAACGCAGAACGTCGAGGCGTTGTCAACCCGCGGCTACAAGGCATTCAGCATCTTTCCCGGTGATCCAGCCGGAGCCAACGGCCTCTTTCAGTCGCTGAAAAGCCGAGGCATTCTCGTCGTCGCTTTTGGCGCTGAGCCGAACCTGCCGACGCCGGCCAGTTTTACTGTCGCGACCGATATCAAGGCCGCTGCCATGCGGGCCTGTGAAGATCTCATCAAGTTTATGGGCGACAAAGGGAATATCCTGAATGTTCTCGAAACGGTCACGGATATTAACACGAAGAAACGGGACGACGGTATCAAGGAGGTCGTCGCGAAACATCCGAACGTCCATATCATTCAGACCATCTCGGACATGACTCAGCAGAGCGTCGCCCGCAATAAGATTGAGGCGGCTCTGGCAGCTCGAGGAGACGAGATCGATGGCATAATCACGACCGGATATAACCCCACTGTGGCTGCGGCGGCTCTGCTCAGCGAACGGCACAAGAATCCAAGTAACAAACGAATGCGCTTCGTTGGCATTGATACCGACCCCACCGTCCTCCAAGCGATTAAGGATGGCTACATCGACGGAACCATCGCCCAGAACCCGTTTGGCCACGGCTACATCAGTTGCGCCCTTCTTGCGCTCATGTTAGATGGCTACAAACCGACTCAACCCTATCAATTTATCGAAGCAGGCGACGTCCTGATAACGAAGGAGAACGTCGACACCTATGCTCAGGAAGTCGATGCCATAACCCAAAAGATAAAGGACAATTTGACCACGAAGTATCTTACAAAGTGATACTTAGCCAGACAAAGACAACCGTAGCTCCATGATCGCCTCCGGCACGGAATTGGCGACGGAATGCCTGACGCTTCGAGGTATTGGTAAAAGATTTCCTGGCGTCAGGGCTGTCGACAATGTCAGTCTCGATTTTTATCCAGGGCAAATCCATGCCTTGATGGGCGAGAACGGGGCGGGAAAAAGCACTCTCATGAAGATCATTACCGGAATCTATCAGCCGGATTCCGGAGAAATGAGATTTCGCGGTAAGCGATTGGCACCGAGAAGCTATCGGGAGTCCCTGGCAATGGGGATCGATATAGTTCACCAGGAGATCCAAGTCGTCCCTGACGCAAGCGTCGCTGAAAACATCATGCTCGACAAGCTTGCCGTGGTCTCATCGGGTGGCCGGGTGAACTGGAGACGATTATACGAGCAGGCGTCAGTGTTCATGCGCGAAGTTGGATTGCATCTCCCTCCGTCAACGGTCGTCAGACAATTGAGTGCGGCTCACAAGCAACTCATCCAAATTGCGCGAGCACTGGCGGCTCGTGCTACGGTGATTCTGCTCGACGAGCCCACAAGCAGCCTCTCGTTGAATGAAGCTGATAACCTTTTCGCGCTGCTCGATAACCTCAAAAAGTGCGGTGTGACACTTATCTACGTTTCGCATAAAATCGAGGAAGTCTACCGAATTGCCGACACGATCAGCGTCATGCGGGATGGAAAGCTGATCGGTACTCGAAGAAGCACCGAACTTGAACGGCGTGATCTCGTCCGAATGATGATCGGTAGAGATCTCCGAGAACAGCGAATCGGTCCCACCGCTGTGAACGAGGGAAAAGTTGTCCTGAAAGTCGAGACACTGACCAAGACACGAAAATGCAGAGCTATCTCGTTCGAGTTGCACGAAGGTGAGATCCTCGGGTTTTACGGTCTCGTGGGCGCGGGACGAACCGAGTTTGCACGGGTGCTAATCGGCGAAGATCGGGCAGATTCCGGATCGGTGTACGTGGACGGCGAGAAGGCTGCGATCCATCGAATATCGGACGCGCTATTTCGTTACAAAATCGGCTACGTAACGGAGAACAGGAAGGAAGAAGGGCTGTTTCTCGGTGAGTCCGTACTGACCAATCTCACGCTGCTGGTCTGGAAGAAAATGCGTCACCCGGTGACGCGTTACATCAGCAGAAAAAATGAGGAGGTCGCCGCCGGGAAAATGGTCTCCGCTCTTTCCGTGCGCACACGTAGTCTCGCCGACCTGGCGGCGAACCTCAGCGGTGGCAACCAGCAAAAGATCAGCATCGGAAGGTGGCTATTGGCCGATTGCGATATCCTGATCATCGACGAACCAACTGTGGGAGTCGACGTAGGCGCCAAAGAGCAGATCCATCAATTGATCTGGAATCTGGCGTGTATTGAGCGGAAAGCGATTATCCTGATCTCTTCCGAGATGGCCGAAATCATCCGTTTGTCCAGCCGGATCCTGCTTTTTGCCGATCAACAGATTATTGGTGAGGTCAGTCGTCTGGATGACAAATCCTATACAAAAGTGCGCGATGAAATTGGAAATCTTCTGAGCGCGATACACTAATGCAGAAAACAGAAGTACCACCAAAGCCGGCCGAGACAGTTCCAGAGTTCAGTAAAGCATCCAGGCAGTTCCGGGGCGGTCGAGCGCTCGGATTGCTCTTTGGAACCATCGTATTGTTTGGGGCAATTGCTTTAGTATCCGACACATTCCTCAAGCCCTATACGATGTTTATCATTGCGCGCCAGATCGCGTTCTCGATCTTGATAGCCTTGTCCCAAGCGGTTTGCCTTGTTGTGGGAGGCATGAATCTCTCAGTCGGCGCAATTGGTAGTATGGCCACCGTGATTCTTGGCCTCTGCTTTCAAGAAGTTAAATTGAACGCGTGGCTGGCCGTCACCATCACACTACTTTTCGGTGTTGTGTCGGGCGCAATCAACGGATTGATTATCACCCGCCTAAGGATCAATTCCTTCATCGTGACCTTGTCGTTGATGTTCGTCTATATGGGCCTGCGCTCTGGGATTTCAGGGGGATCTCCTTACACAATTCCGGAAGATTTCGGATTCATCGGGCAGAGCGCGATCTTTGGAGTCTCCTGGGTTTTTGTGCTTGTCTGCTTAATCTTGCTGGCCACCGGCTACATGTTTTCTCACACTATTTTCGGCCGGCACATGCTCGCTACGGGAGGCAATGAGAATGCTGCTAGGCTGTGCGGTATTGCGACCGACTCGGTTGTCTTCAGAGCACACGTTATCTCGGGGTTCCTTGCTGCTCTTGCTGCAATTCTCTGGGCCTCAATGATCGGTTCTTGTGCTCCGGAAACGGGTGATTCTTGGTTGATCGGAAGTTTTGCCGTCTCCATTATCGGCGGCACAGGACTGAATGGTGGAGTCATCTCAATCGCGGGGATTTTCCTCGGAGGCGCGATATTTGTACTGATCAACTACGGCCTCATCGAGATCAAGGCCAATCCCTATTTCGCAAATTCCTTCCTTGGGGCGTTGATCTTGCTTGCGATTGTCCTCGATCGCGTTCGGGAGATAGTAGGCGAAAGTAAGCGCAAGACATAGAGAGGACGCGTTTCTATCAACATTACCCAACGCCTGTGACTCTTGTGCTCCTCTACGATCAGACTACCTCCATAGGTCGGTTATCCTTGCGAAAATCGGCGATGGTTTTGAAGTCAGGCGTTAGCCGGCGCAGTAGCCACATGACTTCTAAGTTTCGCCTACTCTCTGCTTCCAATCGCCGGCTAGAACGTACGCGATTCAAATAGCCATAAATGTAAAGCTTCAGCAAATCGGCAGGGTGGTAGCCTGGTCGGCCGGTCTCGTTGGGCTCAACTCGAAAAAAGCCAGCTCCTTGCAAATCGAGTTCCTCGACGAAAGCGTCGACAAAGCGTACCGGGTTGTCAGGACCCATGTATTCATCGACCGAGTTAGGTAGCAGCAACGTCTGGCTGATAGATCCTGTGTGAGGATTTCGTCCGAATCGTTCTCGCCGGTGCACTTGAACAGACCGGAAACCGATGACGCAAGGAGCATTGGCCCAGGATATCAGACCACTCCTGCAAAGTTGCAACACTGCCCTCTTGAGGCCGCTCAGCGCTAAGTGAGACCCGACACCACTGAAGCAAAATCGACCTCTTAAAATTCGATTACAGCGCGTTTCACGAATGGTCGGCTATCCTAGCCTTCGGATTTTTCTATCATTTGCAATCAATCCAGTAATTGCGTTTAGCACGCCGCGAGATAAGCAGACAAATCTCGTTCCGGCCCGCTGTGCGGCCACAGAAGGGAATCGGCAGCACTCTCCAGCGCGGAGTTTCAAGCCAAGCGTACTTTATTCCCCTCTCGCCAATCGACTCGTATAAGTACGTGGAATTGCACCAGAGCCATTTGCCGAATCTTCAAATATTGTGACCTACCAGAACGCTTGTTCTCCGTTTGCTATACGTAATCTGTTCTTAAGGATAACTGATCTTCGATGATTCTGTCCATCAGCGCATCTTCCGGTATCAAGTTATCAGATTTTTCCGATTGGCCGATATCCTGGCTCAGCTCGAGGTCCCTCTGCGCGAAAGCGACCGGCTCAGTTAGGATCTCATCTAGATCCGCAGAACAGGTGAATTCACCCACCGCATTCTTTATCTTCGAATTGTCGAAGAGCGCCGTCCACATCTTGTCGCCAATAAGCGGACCCGTCCATTCGGGGTTGTAGCGAATCAACGTTTCGGTCGGCACATGCACGTTCCTCACTTCGACGTCGAAGGCCCGTCCGATCGCCGTATGGATCTGATCCCAAGTGAAAGCACGGTCGTTCGTGATGTGGAAGTCCTGGTTAAGCGCCTTGCTGTTGCCGAAAAGTCGAACGAAAGGGACGGAGAAGTCGACGGACCGAGTCAATGTCCAGGGTGACGTGCCGTCGCCCGTGACAAGAACCGGCTTGCCAGCGAGCATGCGGCGCAGACCGGCCATCACGTCGCCGAACTCAATCGGTAGGTGAGTCCGTATTGTGTGGCTAGGACGCACAATCGTGTACGGCAGCCTGTTTTGATCTTGGAGCAAGCGTTCGCAGGCGATCTTTCTGCGACTGTACTCCCAATAAGGATTCTCAAGAGGCGTTTTCTCTGTGATGATGTATTGGCGCGCCGGCTTCTGATAACACGATGCCGACGAGATGAAAATGTACTGCCCCACATTTCCGGAGAAGATTTTTATGTCCTGTTTAATCTGTTCGGGAATGAACACCAAAAACGTGCAGACAACGTCGAATTTCGAGGAGCTCAAGTCGGCGTAGGATACTCCATCGTGGATGTCTCCGACGATGCTGGTCACGCCCGCCGGAAGTTCACCGATGCGGGATTTTCCGCGGTTGAACACCGTGACGGTATGCCCAGCGGCAACGGCTTCACGGACAGATGTAAGAGATATCTCGCCCGTACCCCCGATAAATAGAACACTCAGCGCCATAGATTGCTTCTTTCAAATTACATTTTAGTCTACTGCAAAACCAGGACGGCGTGAACGTTAAATCTTGGGTGAACGTGAACGTTAAACTTCCTTCTTGACAGGGTGTCACGAAAGACCGATCAAAAGTCTATCAACCAGCACTGCACCCCCATAAGACGATGCAGTCGACGCGTGAGCAAGGTGGGACCCTTGTGCAGGCACCGGAAATTTGCCGAAGATCTCGCCTGCGTTGCATTCAACCGACATGACAGGAAGGAATCCACATGAAGAAGCTTTTGATCCTGGCTGTAGCGACGTCGCTCGCGATTGCCGGACACTATTCCAGCGCGTCAGCTGCGGACCAGACGAAATTGGTGTTCTGGACCTTCGCCGATTGGACGACGGGCACACAGGGCGACGAGATCAAGCGCCAGGTCGCCGCGTTCGAGCAGGCCAACCCGGACATCGCTGTGGAAGTGGACGGCAAGCCCTCAACGGACATCATCGCCGGCCTGATAGCCAATGGCACCGCGCCAGGGGTCGACGTGGTCACGACGCAGTACCGCGCCTCCTCGCTGGTGCAGGGCAACGTTCTCGCCGATCTGTCGGCGCAATGGAACGCGAGCTCGGCTGACTACAAGAACCAGTTTACCAAAGCCTTCGTCGACATCCTGAGTAAGAACGGCAAGTTCTTCGGCGTTCCCTACACAACGACGGCGTCAGTAGTGTATCGGAACCTCGACGTGCTGCAGAAGGCTGGCATCGATCCTGCTACCCCCATCACGGATTGGCAGGATTGGCTGGCGCAGATGCAGAAGGTCAAGGCCAGCGGCAACTATGCCGTCGCCAATCAGATGGTCGAGTGGTTTCAGCTACTGAACTACTATGGCGGCGTGCCGGGCACGACCTTCGATCTCAAGGATGGCAAGTCGACCCTCGATGCCGGAGCGCTGGAAAAGGCTCTGACGTTCATGAAGGCCACTCAGCCGTTTGCGGCCCCGGTCGATTCCCTGCAGCAGGGCGAACTCGACCTGTTCACCACCAACAAGCTGGCGTTCCTAATCTCTGGGGCCTGGACCTATCCGTCGCTGCAGGCGGCCCAGAAGGCCAGTGGCCTGAAGTTCGACTCGATCGCCGTGCCGGGTGAAACTGCAGCCAAGACCGGTGGCGTCTACGATGGCGAGTTTTATGCCGTTCCCGTCGGCTCCAAGCACAAGGACGCGGCCTGGAGATTTATCCAGTATATGACCGACGCGCCGCAGGCGGCCGGGTTTTCCGCCGTTGCCGGCCGCTTCATCGCCAACGATGTCGCGCTCGGCATGCCGGCCCTGAAGAATGATGCCTTCATTCAGCAACAGGCCAAGGTGATCAAATCGACGATCAACGACGCGCCCTTCCTCGAGCCCGTGCCGGCCGATGCGCCGAACGCTTTTGCGGACGGGTTGTCGGACCTCAAGCAAGGCAGTAAGACGCCGGCGGAAGCTGCCGCAGAAATCGTGGACGGTTACAACAGCAGCCTGCAGTAGCAGCGATCACGGCATATTCGAGGCCATAGTGTCCGTTGACATCAGCATCTCGTCGGGCCGAGCACGCGGACACCTAACCAGTCCGCTTGCCGGCTCGGACCTATCGAGCAGCCCAGCATGGTCCTATGCGCTGCTCAGCCCCTTCCTCCTCGTCTACGCCGTCTTCGTGCTGCTCCCGATCTTTTTCGGCCTCGCACTAAGTCTGATGAAGTGGGACGGGGTAGGTACACCACAGTTTATCGGGCTGGCCAATTTCCAGGCTATAGCCACGAATCGCAAGGTCTTGGCAGCATTCGGCAACCTCATCTATTTCGTAGCGCTGCAGGTGCCGATCGCAGTTATATCCGGACTCAGTCTCGCGCTGTTCGTCGATAGGTTCTCGCCGCGAGCGGCGGCCTTCATAAGGGCCATCCTGCTGCTACCCTTCATCATGCCGCTGTTCCTCACCGCGGCGATCTGGCTGTGGATGCTGGTGCCGCAGTTCGGCTTGTTCGACCAGCTCACTTCGGTCTTCGGATTGGGGAACGTCGAATGGCTCTCCAATCCGCGCTATATGATTCCGGGCCTTGTCATCGTCGAGACATGGCGCAGCGCCGGCTTCAACATGGTGCTGTTCTACGCCGGCCTGAAGGCGATTCCGATTGAGCAGCGTGAAGCCGCCAGGATCGACGGCGCCAACACGTTGCAGGAAATCGGCTTCGTCATTCTGCCGCAGCTGGCACCCATCGCTTTCATCATCACGATCAACGCGCTGTTCGGGACGTTCCAGGTTTTCGATCTGCCATGGCTGCTCTCCAAATCCGGGTTTGTCGAAGGTCAGGGCGGAGCCGGTGGCGGCCTGCTATTCCCGGTCATGCAGTCGGTGGCCGCGGGCTTTGGATCGTTGCGCTTCGGCCAGGCTGCGGCCATCGGCGTCGTACTGCTACTGCTGATCATCTTTGTGACCACGTTGATGTTCGGCGCGCGGACACTGCTACGGAGGCGACATGTCTGAGTTCGGCAGGCGCCGCTCGGTCGGGGCGATCGGCATAGGCACCGTGATACGGTGGGTGTTTGCCGTGGTGCTGTGCCTTATCGCGCTGGTGCCGATCTGGTGGATGTTCAACGTCGTATTTTCCGACGCTGGTTCCGCGCTGTCGCTAAGCCCCCGCCTCTACCCTACGTCGCTGCAGGGGGGCATCGCCAACCTTTCGGCGGTACTTTCGGACGGTTTGTTCGGGCTAGCCTTTCTCAACTCGATCGAGTATTCCACCACCACCGCGCTCCTCGTCCTGCTGTTTGCCTCGGCCGCCGCGTACGAGTTCGCGCATTACGATTTTCCATGTCGGCGACTGATCTACGCGGTCTGCCTAATGGGACTGATGCTGCCACTGGCGGTGATCGTGATCCCGACGCAGCGCATCGTTGCCTCGCTCGGCTGGCTGAACACGCTCCAGGGTATCGTCCTGCCGTCTACGGCATCGGCGTTTGCGCTGTTTTTCCTAACCGAATACATGCGCTCGATTCCGCGGGAGCTGTTCGAGGCCGCGCGCGTCGATGGTGCGGGCCATTTCGCGGTCTATTGGCGCATCGCTCTGCCCGTCGCCAAGAACGGGCTCGTAACCATCGGTATCCTGATCTTCATCATCGCATGGGCCAGCTATCTCTGGCCGTTGGTAGTCGCGACCAATGGCAGCGCCTATCCGATCAGCGTCAAGGTCGCCGGCTATTTCGCCATCGGCGCCAAATATCCCACCAGCATCGTGATGACCGCGGCGCTGATCTCGGCCATCCCGGTCATCGTGTTCTACGTCCTTTTCAACCGGCTGGTGGTGGATGGGGTCGCACGGTCCGGTATCACCGGCTAGCCCGCAAATCTCACACACCGTATGCATCCACACGCTTATTGCGGGACAGAATTAGGCATTTGATAACCGGATGAATTCGAACAAGCAGACAAGCGCGCGAAATGGGAAGCCTCGTGAGATCGGCGCTGTCGTCACGCTCAAGGACATTGCGAAGGTCGCCGGCGTCTCGGCGCAGACGGTGTCATGCGTGATCAACAATACCGGTTCGGTCAGTGACAGCGTGCGTAAGCAGATCCGCCAGATCGCGGCGCAGCTGGGCTATCTTCCAAATAAGTCCGCCAAGACGATGCGGACCGGCCGAAGCCAGACGCTCGGCTTCGTCATCTCCGACATTCGCCACCCATTCTTCTCCGAACTGGCGTATGGTGTTCAGCTGGCCGCAGGTGAAGCCGGCTACGCGCTGCTGTTTGTCAATGCTGATGGCTCGCCGGAACAGGTTTCCGAACGAATCTCTGTCCTGAGAAGCCATGGTGTCGAGGGCATTATCACGACTGAATACAGCCCGGCGGTGCGACGACTTGGATTGCCAACCGTAAAGATCGGGGAAGCGGTGCGGGGGGTGACCTCGATTTCGGCAGACGACGCCTTTGGTGGCGTCCTTCTTGCCGAATATTTGCTCGCAAAGGGCCATCGTCGTATTGGCTTGGTAAGCAGCCCGAGAGGCGGTTGCGTACTGACGCGGCGAGACGCATTCGTCGAGCGTATCGGACAGGAAGGCGAGATTGCGTGGGAGGTCTATACGCCGCCTTCCGAGGTTATCACAGAACAAATTGCCGCCATGCTGTCTCGTAGAGACGTCTCGGCCATTCATTGCAGCCACGATTTGATAGCCATCGAGGTCCTCCGAGAACTCCGGAAACAGAAAATCCAAGTTCCTGGGGAGGTCTCGGTCGTGGGCTTCGACGACATCTCTTGGGCCTCGATCGCTACACCGGCCCTGACTACGGTGCGGCAACCCTTCTTCGGTATGTGCAGCGGGGCGATTGATCTGCTTCTGGACAAGATCGCAAATCCGGAACGGCGAACTCGGCGCCTCAAACTGGGCGTCGAACTGATGGAAAGGGAGACGGTCGCAGATCTGGTTCGGCCCCCTTTAGGGTAGCGGTAAGGATTCTGGTAAAAAACACACAGACCGCTGATTCAACCAAAAATTCGACAGAAATCTCGGGCCCATCCGGGATTTTGCCGTGGACGTTGAGCTTCTCTCCGTCGAACGTGAGAGTCCATCGTTCCGCTGGTTCGCCTAGCCCGAGCACCAGCCGATCGATCACAAACGCATGGTCGTCTTGCCAGTTCCCCTTGACCGCGTTGACCCGAGGGGAACCTTCAAGTCGCTCACCAAAACCATGGTGGGTTCGCTCTCCCTTTCGATACAGTCTATCGAGTCCGATCGGGCCCGTAAATCTGGGATCAGCTTTGGTTGCATTTCTGGCGTATGCCACATCGTTGATTCCTAAAGGGCCAAAAAGCCTGGCTTTTGCGTATTCCAGGGCGCTTATTCCCGTGAGTTTTGTGATGATCGCGGAAAGGAGGTGGGGATTGCCGCTGTTGTAGTTGAAGACGTCCCGGGAGCATTCGACATCGGTCGATCGAGAATGAACTTGACCCAGTCAGGGCTGCGCTCCATTTCGATCGCTGAATCGGGCCTGCCATCCTGCGGTTCAGTCCATGCGATGCCCGAGGTCATGTCCAACAGGCTCTGAACTGTGATCGCCTCCTTTCGATCGTCGAGGTTGCGACGGTCAAAAAAATCGAGCACTCGATGGCTTGGACTATCTAGCAAGCCATCCTTCCATGCGATCGCCGTCAAAGTACTGATAACTGCCTTGGTACAGGAATTGATCGTGTGAGGTATATCCGGAGCGTACGGCGCATAGTATGCTTCGGCGACAATCCTTCCGTGCCGCACCACCAGGAGACTGTCGAGCATGCTGCTAAGTGTTACACCTGGCGAGGCTAGAATGCGCCGCAGCAAGTGCTTTCGCGGAAATTCCGGAAGCTAAAATCCGGCAATTTGCAGCCGAGGCTCGATCGCTCGATCTGACCTCATTGAATGACATGCCGGAACGCAAGCGCCTCACCCTAGCGGGCGCCTTGATCTTTAAGCAAGTGGCGCGGGCGCTGGACGACGTGACCGACATGTTCATCCGTCAAGTCAACAAGATGCACCACAAAGCTGAGGAAGCGCTCATGCAATACCAAGTGGCGCATGCAGACCGAACCGATGCGCTGATCGCTGTGCTGCGAGAGATCACCTTGGCCTACAAGGCCGAAGGCTCGAGGGAGGAACGATTGACTCTGATTGAAACGCTGCTGGAGAAAGAGGCCGATCAGATTCTGGCCCAGTGCATGGCCCATGAGGCGGTAGCTGGAAGCAACCACTTGTCTTTCCTCCCCCTGTTTTACAGTGGCCGGCGTAGCACGCTTTTTCTGTTCCTCGAAAGCGTCTCGCTGATCTCGACGACGCAAGACCGCGTGCTTTTTGATGCGATCGCTTTCTTGTTGGCCCACAAAGGCCTCCATTGTAAATGGTTGGCGGCTTCACATGCTCCGTTGAGCGAAGACGATCGTGGCAGTCTGAACCCATTGGATCTGTCATTCGTGGCCGACAAATGGTGGCGGCTCGTCACCGGGAATAAAGATCGGGGTGCCGTGGTAGAGCGTATCGAGCGCCGTTACTTCGAGTTGTGCGTTTTTTCCAACGTCATGCTCGAACTGAAGTCCGGCGACCTTTGTGTCCCTGGTAGCGACCAATTCAGCGATTACCGCAAAGAGCTGGTGTCGAAGGATGAATTCGAGCGTGGAGTCGCGCTTTACGGCGAACAGGCGGGCATTCCCGTAGAGGGACCACTGTTTATTGCCCGGCTTCGTGGGCAGTTAGAAGCGGCTGCCAAACGAGCCAATGACAACTTTCCTGCCAATGAGTATTTGCGAATTGAGAATGGCGAGCCGGTGTTAAAACGTTTGCAGCGTAAACCCGAACCAGAAGGGTTATCTCGGCTGGAACAGCAACTCGTCGAACACATGACCCACGTGGACATTGTCGATGCACTGTCCGATACCGAGCACTGGCTGAACTGGAGTCGTTTCTTCGGGCCGATTTCCGGCCATGACGCCAAGCTGGAAAATCCGCGCGAACGCTACTTGATCACCACCTTCTGTTTATGGTTGCAACCATTGCGCTGTTCTCACGCTTCTCAACCTGTGGCGCCTGGGAGGGACATTACATCCTGGATTTTATCGAGGAGAATAAATCCGATGTGCGGCCCGAAACCATCCACGCTGACACCCAAGGTCAAAGCACCGCCATATTTGGTCTGGCGTATCTGCTGGGGATCCAATTGATGCCGCGAATTCGCCATTGGAAAGAACTCAATCTGTGTCGCCCACCTGGCGAGCATCGTTATCTCCACATCGATTCGCTGTTTAATACCCAAGCCGAGTGGGATCTGATCGAAACGATGCTGCCCGATATGCTACGAGTGGCCCTGTCGATCAAGGCCGGCACAATTAGACCCTCAACGATTCTACGCCGGCTCGCCACCTACAGTCGTAAAAACAAGTTGTACTTCGCGTTTCGCGAACTGGGAC
>Ga0210408_10003888_pt1 | contig 13537 bp, 4 predicted proteins | sample IncBWH4MmetaG_FD_155471 | JGI IMG/M metagenome (GOLD analysis project Ga0210408, IMG submission 155471) | Forest soil microbial communities from Barre Woods Harvard Forest LTER site, Petersham, Massachusetts, United States - Inc-BW-H-4-M | ecosystem: Environmental > Terrestrial > Soil >...
CTCGGTCAATTCCCGAATGGGACAACTGAAATGCTGCCAGGTGCCAAACGTATCGACAAACTTGATGTCCATCATCTTGGCGCCGCTCTTCTTGGCTAATTCAATTACGCTCTTGGGTGTACTCATGGAGATATTTCGCTGTATTCTGAGCTGCTCTACCGCAAACCCCTTCGGCAAACCAGCGAAGGGGAGTTGTTGTTGTTAAACCGCTGCTTCGCCAGTCTCTTCGGTCCGAATCCGAACGGCGTTCTCAATGGAACTGACGAACACTTTGCCGTCACCAATCTTACCGGTCTTGGCAGCTTTGACGATGGCATCGACGGCAGAAGCCACGACACCGTCCGCCAGCACCACCTCGACTTTTATTTTGGGCAAAAAATCGACAGTGTATTCGCTGCCGCGATAAATCTCGGTATGCCCCTTCTGCCGGCCAAAGCCTTTGACCTCCGAAACCGTCATGCCCTCGACGCCCAAGCCCGATAGCGCTTCTTTGACGTCTTCGAGCTTGAAAGGCTTAATGATGGCCTCAATTTTTTTCATGTCATTCTTCCGAGTCGCAGAGCCGGATACTAACACTCAGTGGTCGGCTGTAAACAGGAATGTGAAAAAAAATAAAAAATTTTCTTCAAGATTTCTTCGTGAGTTTTTCGCGTCGACTTTTCCTTGGTTTGCGAGGCATCCGCCATACACTGCGCCTGATGAATCTGGCAGCCGCCGTTGCGTTCCTGAACCGGCTGAGAAGTGCAAGTTGCCACCTGGCCGGTCTCCCGCATGGCTCCTGAAACTCATCTCCTGGCCAGTTGGCTTTTTTGCCGCGCTGTGGCCTGGCGGTGCGCCGTGGCTATTCCTTTGTCGGCGTTTTCAACCGCCGCGCGGACGAAGTCTTTGTCCGCGTGCTGCGCAAATGGAGTCTCGCCTGGCAGCGGCACACGCCGGAAAGTCCTGGTTGAGGTTGGCCCTGCGGTTGCCCGTGCCGCCAATTCCGGTTACAGCTTCGGCCGAAATAGCTCTGCTCTTCGCAGCACCGTTCCATCCGGCTGCGGAAAGTTGCGTCTGGTTCGCCCTGGAAAACCCCTCCGGCTCGAGAGAGCTACCGGGCTGCACGCGCCTTCGCCCTCCATTCAACCCGCTTAACTCTTTTAACGCAGTTAACTTCTCAGTTCTAAGGTTGCGTCTCCGGTGGTGAGTCCTTAGGCGGCAGTCCGTTCTCATCGCGCGGAAGCTCCGGCCGCCGGCGACGTGGTTGAGGCTGGGCGTCTCCCGTGTTCGGCAGGCCCGGCTGCTTGATTTTCTCAAGTTGTTCAGGTGACAGCGGCGGGCGCATTTGGGATAGCGCTTTGGCCCGGAGCACGGTCATTTCGGCCTCGAACCTAGCGAGAGCCAGCGCCTTTTGCCGAACCACGGCCTCATCGAACTTTTCCACCAACGCGGCGGCAAACACCTCCTGGCGAGAGCCCCGCAGTTTTTCTTCGAGAGTTCGAGTGTCAGCCCGTTGGTTCTCCATGGCCTCACGCAAGGAAGCGCGCTGCTCGTCCGTCAGGACGCCAAGCAGACGGCCCAAACCAGGCGCAAACTGGCCCAAACCGGCCCCGGGGAATGGACGCTCGCCTCGTTCTCCCGGCGGAAGTGGAGGCCGCTGCGGGCGGCTGTTTCCGTCCGGCTCTGCGGCCGTCGCGAAGCCCATCCCCAGCAGCACGGCCAACACAATAATCCACAGAGCATCAGTCCGAAAATTTAATCGGTTCATAAAAGTTTTAGTTACTTTTGTTGCTGCCTCAAGTGACCCACCCCGCCCTATACTCTCGTCGGACGAACTGGTTGGCCTCGTCGAGATTCGTGAACTTCAAGCTCGCCGCGTCCCAGTGGAGTTTGGTGAGTGTGAGGTCTTCCCGAAGTTTCACCCGCAAAGCAATATTGCCCATCAGCACCGCCTCGGCCAGCGGCCCGGCCCAGTCGAAATTCGAACCGGCCGGTTTTCCGCCTTTGCAGGCGTCGAGCCATTCCTGGTGGTGGCCTGGCGAGCGCGGAATGGTGGCGGCTATTTCCTGGGCTGCTTTCGCGCACGATTCCGGGTAAACCATATTGTCCGCGCGGCCCAGGATGAACCCCTTGTCCCCGAGCAGCAGCCGGCCATTGTCGCCCATAAGTTTTCCGTCGGGCAGGCCCTCTGGCCGGGGCGGGCGCAGGCCGCCGTCGTACCAAACCAGTTTGCAGGCCGGCATCGCGATTCCGCCGGCCCCGGCGCCCGTGAGTCCGCGCACGTGCCAATTATTGGTTTGTGGTTCGGCGGACCGCGCTGGAAATTCGTAGGTCACCATTGATCCCAGCGGATAGGTTTCGGGATTCACACGCGTCGAGGAGGCTTGGACCGTCAAAGGCGCGCCGAGCTTCAGCGCCCGGAACACGGGGTCCATGGAGTGGCAGCCGATGTCGCCCAAAGCGCCGGTCCCAAAGTCCCACCAACCGCGCCATTTGAAGGGCAGGTAGGCGGGGTTATAAGGTCGCAAAGGCGCCGGACCGACCCACAAATCCCAATCGAGGGTGGCGGGAACAGGCGGTGTCTCCTTAGGCCGCGCCACGCCTTGAGGCCAATATTCGTCGAACAAGCCATTGGACGGGCGGTCCGTCCAGATGTGCGCCTCGCGGATGGGCCCGATGATCCCCGACCAGGCATATTCGCAAAGCCGGCGCGTGGCCTCGGAGGCCTGGCCGCCGTTGCCCATCTGCGTGGCAACTTTGGCCTCCCGAGTTGCGCGGGCAAGCTCCCGCGATTCCCAAACGGAGTGGGTTAACGGCTTTTCGCAATAGACATGTTTGCCGCGCTGGATGGCCGCCATGGACGCAGGAAAATGATGATGGTCTGGCGTCGCGATCACGACGCCATCGATTTCCTTCATCTCGTCCAGCATCTGGCGGTAATCGGTAAATTGTTTAGCCTTGGGATACCGTTTGAAAACGTGGGCGGCATGATTCTTATCCACATCGCACAGGGCGACGATGTTGTCGTTCTCCATGTGCCTGAGGTCTTCGCCGCCCTGGCCGCCGATGCCGATGCCGGCAACGTTCAGCTTCTGGTTGGGGGAGATCACACCGCGCAAGCCCAGCACGGCGGCAGGCAGAACCATGAAGCCGGTGCTGCAAAGACCGGCGCTGCGCAGGAATTGTCGCCGGGTGAGTTTCGTGTCGAGAGTTTTATCTTTGGTTTTCATAGTTGTTGCGGGACGAATCAAACGGGCCGGGGAAAGGCTACCGAAGACCGGCCAAAAGTCCAAGCCTCAAAGTTTCCTCGAAGTTTCCGATTTCACCGCCACTGGTGCTTCGGGTACTTACGCTGGAGCTCCTGTTTCACACGAGGATAGTGTTCGCGCCAGAAGCCGGCGAGGTCCTGGGTGATTTGAACCGGGCGCAGATTCGGGGCCAGGATATGGACCAGCACCGGGACGCGTCCCATTGCGATGCGAGGGGTAGCATTGACGTCATAGAGTTCCTGGATGCGCATGGCTATGTGCGGGGAGGCGCCGGGCTCGTAATTAACCTTTGGTGTGCGGCCGTTTGAGAGGGTGAGCCGTTCAGGGGCATGTTTGTCCAGCAGCTCCTGCTGGGCAGGGCTGAGCCAGCTTTTTACGACGGGCTTGACCGGTTTGTCTTTGATATCCTTGTATCCGAAAGCTCCGTGGCAAAGTTGCTCGATCAGGTGGCAGCGGTCCTGAGCGGCAATCGGCGGCAGGGCCAGCTCGGGGCACCATTCGCTAAGGAGGTTCAGGCGTAGAATCCGTTGCTCGACTGCGTGGTCCCAATCCTTAAGGAGGAGCCGGCCTGCGACCACTTCCTCGGTCAACAACCGCGCCGCTTCATCGGCTGGCGGCGGGTCCACGCGGCGCATGCCGATGGCCAGGTCGCGGAACCGAAGCTGTTCCTCGGCGTAAACGCGCTTCGTAGCGGAGTCATAGAAAACGCGCAAGGTCGTGCTGATATCGCCGGGGAACAACTCACGGAGCCACGGTTCCTCGATGGCGGTGGCCAGGCTCAGTAGCGTATTGACCGATTTGTCTTTGCCTTCGACTTCGCGGATTTCAGCAGCGACCAGCAATGGACTGCTCTGGACGGCACTCTCGCGGGCCAGGACGCCGCGCCGGCTGTGGACCAGGTCGCAACGCAGCGTGCCGGAATCCAAACGCCGGGCGACGCGATCACTAAACCCGATCAGGATGCACTTTTGGAGCGCCTCGTCAGGCACCTCACGCCGGGCGATGTCCAATCTTTCGCGCCGGGCGATATCCAGGAATTGCTGAAATAGCGGCCCGACCTGGCGGGCAGTGACCATATGGATGCCCAGCCGGCGGCAGGCCTCGATGCGAAAATCGTTCTTTGCAGCGTAAGTCCAGGCGCGCATCAACAGCCAAAAATCGCTGGCGGCTTTGTCGCCCAGGAGGTCCTCGCGCCAGCGGACCGTGTCGCGGTCCACGTTGCGCAGAAGCAGGTCGCGGCCTTGCGTGAGGGCGGCGACGAGGCAAGCCTGGTAAACACAGCCGTAATCCTGCGCTGCCAGCAGCATCCGCGAGTAGCGCGGGTGCAGAGGAAAGGCCAGCATCTTCTCTCCAATAGAACTGATCGAGCTTGATGTGCCGGTGTTTTTCACAGCGCCTAAGTCCTTAAGGAGCTCCTCCGCATGCGCAAGCGATTGCTCCTCCGGCGCCTCCAGCCAGCGAAACTTTCGCAGGTCCTCAACGCCCGCGGCTTTAAGCGTAAGGACCACCTCAGCTAAATCCAGCCGCTTGATCTCGGGCTGCTCCTGTGCGGGCCGATGCGCATGCTCCTCTCTGGACCAGAGCCGCAGACACACCCCAGGCGCCGTCCGGCCCGCCCGGCCAGCTCGCTGGTCGGCGGAGGCCCGGCTGATTTTGTCGATCAGCAGCGTGTTAATGCCGCGATACGGGTCGTAACGCGGGATACGCGCCAGACCGCTGTCGATGACGCAACGAATGCCGTCGATGGTGAGGGAGGTTTCGGCGACGTTGGTGGCGACGACGACCTTGCGTTTGTCGTAACGGGCGACGGCAGCATCCTGCTCACGCGGCGGCAGTTCGCCGTGGAGCGGCAGCAGGATGAAGCCGCGCGATTCATCGCAGTGGCGAATCGCCTCGATGGTTTGCGAAATCTCAAAACCACCGGGCATGAAGACCAGCACGTCGCCCTCGCCTCCGCCGCGCACAAAATCGCCGAAGGCGGCGGCGGCCTGGTCCCAAATCGGGCGCTTATCGATGTAACCCGGGGTGTCGGCAAACTGGATTTCCACCGAAAAAGTGCGGCCCAGAGATTCCAACACTCGGCAAGGCTTGAGATACTCCTCGAGCCGCGTGGCCTCGAGCGTGGCGGACATGACCAGGATTTTGAGATCGGGCCGTTCGGATTCCTGCAAATCCAGCGCGCGGGCCAGGGTGATGTCGCCGTAGAGGTGCCGTTCGTGGAACTCGTCGAAAATCAGGGCCGAAATGCCGCGCAGCCTTGGATCCTGGACAATCTGCCGCAGCAGCACCCCTTCGGTGACAAAGCGGATGCGGGTCTCTGGCCCGCTGACGTTCTCGAAGCGAATTTGGTATCCGACTTCTCCGCCAAGCTCCACCTTACGTTCCCACGCCACCCGGGCGGCCAAAAGGCGGGTTGCCAGCCGGCGCGGTTGCAGCACCACCACCTGGCCGGTGCCCAGCAGGCCGGCATCCAGGAGCATTTGGGGCACCTGGGTGGATTTGCCGGAGCCGGTGGGGGCAGAGACGATTGTCCGCCCCTCTTGGCGCACCCGAGCTATGAGCGCGTCCTGAATTTCGTATATCGGCAGTCGGTCGGCCATTGGTCCCAAGGTAAACTGACCGGCCCGAAATGGAAATTACTCCGTATTATTGGGGATGGTCCTCCGTACTGGGGCGACTGGCCAGCGCGTGCCGGGACCACATACGATGGGCTTAGTATCCATCCCAGGACAAATGATTTTGTTTAGTGGGAATCACTCAGGCCCTTGTTTGCGCTCGGGTCGGGCTTGGTTCATGGCAATCGCTTTTTGCCTGGGCCTGGGTTTTGCCTTGCGGGCCCCGGCGGCCGGGTGTGATCCCGCTCCGGCCGGCCTGGTCAGTTGGTGGCCGGGCGATGGGAACGCAAATGATATTGTCGGCACGAACAACGGCACCCTCGCCGGCAACGCGACCGCCATTGCGACAGGCAACGTCCTCTCGGCTTTCAGCTTCGACGGAACCAACAGTTTTGTTCAAATTCCCAACGCAGCCAGCCTCCGGCCCACGAACCTGACCATCGAAACCTGGGTCAACTTCTCCGCGCTGGACTCGGCGATCTCGGGCAATGCCCCGCAAGGCGACCAGTATCTCGTGTTCAAGCAAAGCTCCAAAGCCTTCCAGTTTGAGGGCTACTCCCTCGAGAAACTCCGCGTCGGCAACGGCGACGTGTTCCTATTCACAGTCGCCTCCAGCTCCGGCCAGGAGGTGTTTCTTCCGTCCGTAACTACAGTCAGTACCGGAGTTTGGTACCATGTCGCGGCGGTGCGAGGCCCGAATTCTCTCCAAATCTACGTCAATGGCAGGTTCGAAAACCAGACCAACGTCAGCTTCCCCCAGGATTACGGCACGCAGCCTGTGTATTTTGGCACCTCCGGCCAACCTTATTGGGACGGCAAGCTGAAAGGCCGGCTTGACGAGGTTTCCCTCTACAACCGCGCTCTGAGCTCAAATGAAATCGCTGGTATTTATGCCGCTGGCGTTTCGGGCAAGTGCAAAGGCGTAATTATCACGACGCAACCGCAAAGCCAGACAGTTATCGCCGGAAGCAATGCTCTCTTTACAGTGTCGGCGACGGGTTTTGGTCAACTCAGCTACCAATGGCAGTTTAACGGAACCAACCTCGCCGGCGCCACTGCCACCAGCCTTTCGCTCACCAATGTGCAATCTGCCAATGGAGGGAACTACACGGTAGTAGCGAGCAACTCTCTCAATGCCGCCGTCAGTATGATAGCCACACTGACAGTCCTGTCTGCGCCTAACATCACCACTCAACCGCAGAGTCTCACTAACATCGTTGGCACGACCGCCTCCTTCAGCGTTCTCGCCGGCGGGGCCTTGCCGCTCGGCTACCAATGGCAACTCAATGGCGCCGCGATTGGGGGCGCGACGGACCCCGGTCTGTTGCTCACCAACCTGCAGCCCACCGACGCCGGCAATTACACCGTCGCCATCACCAATGTGGCGGGCGCAGTGACCAGCGCTGTGGCCACCTTAACCGTGTGGGTGCCCCCGGCGATTTCGACTCAGCCTGCCGGTTTTAGTGCGGGAGTCGGCAGCAACCTGACGCTATCGGTGGCCGCTACCGGCACCTTGCCCCTCGCTTACCAGTGGCGGCTCAACGGCGCGAATATCTCCGGCGCGGCCGGATCCAGCTTTACCCGCACCAATGCACAATGCGCTCATGCCGGCAATTACGACTTGGTAGTCGGCAATGTGGCTGGAAACATCACTAGCAGTGTGGCAGCGGTTACTTTGGTGGCGCCGCCCGGCATCAGCATCCCGCCCGTAAATCAGTCGGTCGGTCAAGGCCAAAACGCCACGCTCAACGTGCTGGCCACGAACCAATGCGGCGGCGGGCTGACCTACCAGTGGCGTTTTGGCGGCGGGAACATCTCGGGCGCGACTGACGGCAGTTATGTGCGCACCAATGCCCAGTGCGTGGATGCGGGCAACTATGATATCGTGGTGACCACCCTGGGCGGTAGTATCACCAGCAGCATTGCGGCGGTCACAGTGATCGCGCCTCCGGCCATCAGCACACCGCCCTCCGACCAAACCGTCGCGCAAGGCCAGAATGTCACTTTGAGCGCGCTGGCCACGAACCAGTGCGGCGGCGGGTTGACTTACCAATGGCGTCTGAACAGCTTGAACATCCCAGGAGCAACCGCCACCAATTACACCCGCACCAATTTGCTATGCGCCGACGCCGGCAACTACGATGTCGTAGCGACAACCCTTGGAGGCAGCGCCACCAGCAGTGTGGCGGTGGTTACAGTAGTGGCCCCTCCCGGCATCAGTGTCCCGCCTGGAATCCAAACCGTCGCTCAGGGCCAGGACGTGACGCTAACCGTTCTGGCCACCAACCAATGCGGCGGCGGGCTGGCTTACCAGTGGCGTTTTGGCGGCGGAAACATCTCGGGGGCGACTGGCACAAGCTACACGCGCACCAATGCCCAGTGCGCGGATGCGGGCGGCTACGATGTGGTTGTGACGACTCTCGCTGGCGGCATCACGAGCAGCGTCGCGGGAGTCACAGTCGTTGCACCACCGGGCGTCAGCATCCCGCCGGCAAGCCAGACGGTGACACAGGGACAGGCCACGACGTTCACTGTGCTGGCCGCCAACCAGTGCGGCGGCGGCTTGACGTACCAGTGGCGCTTTAATGGCGGGAATATCCCCGGGGCGACTTCAACCAGCTATACGAACACCAGTCCCCAATGCGCGGATGCGGGCAACTACGATGTTGTCATCGCCACTCTGGCTGGGAGTCTGACCAGCGGCGTTGCGTCACTCGCCGTCGTAAGTCCTCCCGCCGTCACCACCGGGCCGGTGAGCCAGACGGTCACCCAGGGGCAGACCGTGACCTTCGCCGTGCTCGCCACTAACCAATGCGGCGGCGGCTTGATTTACCAATGGCGCTTCAACGGCGGGAACCTCTCCGGGGCGACCGGGACGGGCTACACGAACTCCAGTTCCCAGTGCGGGGATGCGGGCAACTACGATGTTGTCGTCGCCAATCCAGCCGGTAGTCTGACCAGCAGTATCGCCTCACTGATCGTGGTCGCCCCGCCCTCGATAACCATTGGTCCGCTAAGTCAAACAGTGACACAGGGACAGAACCTGACCTTCAGCGTGCTGGCCACCAACCAATGCGGTGGCGGGCTGACCTACCAGTGGCGCTTCAATGGTGGAAACATCTTCGGGGCGACCGGAAGGACCTACACCCGCACCAATGCACAATGCCCCGACGCAGGGAATTTCGACGTTGTCGTTGGCGATCTTGCCGGCAATGTCACCAGCAGCGCCGCAGTGGCGAGCGTGGCGGCCCCGCCGGTCATCAGCAGTCCGCCATTGAGCCAAACCGTTGCTCAGAACCAAAATGCGACGTTCAGTGTGCTGGCGACCAACCTGTGTGCCGCCGGCCAGGTTTACCAATGGCGCTTCAACGGCGGGAACATCCTTGGAGCGACCGGAAGCACCTACACACGTCCAAATGTACAGTGCGTCGATGCGGGAGCCTTCGACGTGATTGTTACCAATCTGGCTGGCAGTGCCACGAGCAGCGTGGCGGCGCTTAGCGTAGTGGCTCCACCCTCGATCACCACGCCTCCCCTTAGCCAAACCGTGACCCAGGGGCAGAACGTCACCTTCAGCCTCGTGGCCACCAACCAATGCGGCGGCGGGCTGACTTATCAGTGGCGATTCAATGGCGGCAATCTATCCGGGGCGACGGGGACCAGTTACACGGTCACCAATTCGCGGTGCACCGATGGTGGCAATTACGACGTCATAGTCACCAACATCGCCGGCATGGTCGCCAGCACCCCAGCGGTTCTGACCGTTGGCTTTTCCGCAGTGGTGCTGATTCCGGACCCGATTCTTAACAACGCACTCCACTGTGCCTTATCCCTCGGTCCCTGTCCCGTTACAGTTGCCGATATACAGAAGCTGACCTGCCTGTCGGCGAATTTCGGCCAGGTTGCCGCGCCAATCACCAACCTCGCCGGGCTCGGCGCCGCCACGAACTTGCAAAACCTTTACTTGAACGGGAATTTCCTCAGTGACCTGCGTCCGCTGACAAATCTGACGTCGCTCAGGACCTTGGAATTTGAGAAAAATAATGTAACCAACCTGGCGCCGTTAGTCGGGTTGACCCACCTGGCTTGTCTTGCGTTGGGCGGGGGCCTTTATCCGCCTGCCAACTACAATCCGCCGACGGATTACTCGGTCCTTTCGGGTTTAACTAATCTAACGCGCCTTTCCGTCTCCTACGGAAATCTCAGCGGCTTCAACAGTCTGACCAACCTGCCGCGCCTGGTCGGGCTCACTTCCTTGATCCTATATCAGAACGCCCTCGTCGACCTCTCGCCGCTGGCGGGACTAACGAATTTGACCTCTCTCGACCTGAGATGGAACAGGCTCAACGGCACTAACTGCCTTCCGTTGCTCGCTCTGACGAACCTGACCACCCTTTACCTTGGGGGCAATCCGCTCTCCACGCTGCCGCCTCTACAAACTTTGACGCGGCTAAGTTATTTGAACCTTGACGGCACCGGGCTCACTGACCTGACCCCGTTGCTTGGCCTGACAAATCTGACCTATCTCTCTCTCAACAGAAACCCGGGCATCACAAACTTCTCCGTGCTTTCCGCTTTGACCAATCTCGTTAATCTCGAGCTGAGCGGCAATTCCCTCGGCAGCGTGGGATTCCTCGCGAACCTGAATGGGCTGGCTTATGCCGACCTCTCTTACAATACGCTGACCAATCTCTCGCCTCTGACAGGGCTGAGCAGCGTTTCCAGCCTCGTTCTGGCCGGCGATGCGCTGACGAACTTTGTGCCCCCCTTGGGAATGACCTCCCTCGCCAACCTGTGGCTGCACAATAACTCCATTAGCGCCATCCCTGAACTTCCCTGGCTCAATCACCTCAATCTTGATCGAAATCCGATTTCCAATATTGCGCGGCTCAGCACCGCGCCTGCGTTCACCAATCTTACCGGCTTGGGCCTGAGCTGGAACCAGGTTGCGGACTTTAGCCCTCTGGCCTCGCTCCCGAATTTAACGCTCCTCCGTCTGGAAGGAGACCATCTCACCGACCCACTTTTCCCTGCTTTAGTCCCCAGCTTGAGCCGGTTAATGTTCCTGGACCTTAGTTACAACAAGATCAGCAGCCCCTCGTGGCTCTGCCAATTGCCCAACCTTAGGGAACTCTATCTCGGACGAAATGAGGTCCAGGACCTCCTTCCCTTGGCCTGTTTGCAGAATCTGGTCGATTTGAACGTCAGCCTGAATTTTCTCAGCAACCCGGCTATTCTCACTGAGCTGCAAAACCTCCAGTGCCAAAGGACCGGCATCCTGCCCTGCGGTTGTGGCTGGGGCACAAACTTTGCCCAGGGCCTCCAATGTGGAGGCATGAATGTAACCTTCCCGCCTCAGAACCAACCGCCGGCTATCTCCACGATGCTTCCGGGCACCCCGCCCAAGTGGTTCATTCCTCTGAACTCCACCTCGTCTCTGGCGCTCTTAGTCTCTGAGGATCCTTCACCACCGCCCGATTACCCGTTGATGGCCGGCGCCATCTCTCCAAACCCCGGATTGGTGTCGATCTTGAGTGTGAGCAACCCCGTATTCGGCACAGACCCCGACCGTACCCTGGCGGTCGCTACCGCCAACCAGGCTGGCCAGATGAACCTGGCACTGCAAGTGACCGACGATGTGGACTCCACTACCAGCAGTAACATTCAGGTATTCGTGGTCGCTAATGCCTATCTTACCAACCTGTGCCCGAACGTCGATCCCATTCTGACGTCCGTCCTCGGTTCTGCGGTCGGCACTTCCAGCGCCGCTCTCAGTATGGTGGACCTCCTGAGCTTGACGAACCTCTTTGTCTCGAACGCCAACTTGAATGATCCTTGCGTCTGGCAATGGCTAACCAATTTGACCTCCCTGTCGCTGAACGGCTACTCCATTTCCAATTTGCTCTTCCTCACGAATCTGACCCAATTAAACTCTCTGAGTCTTTACAACAGCGGCGTCATGGACCTTTCTCCCCTCATGGCGTTGCCCAACCTGACCAGCCTGGCGCTGGACGGCAACTCCCTTACCAACGTCGCCCAGCTCCGCAACCTCCCTAACCTCCGGGCCTTGATTCTAAACAACAATACCTCCACCGATCTTTCCCCGTTGAGCAGCCTTTCCAATCTGCTGAGCCTCGTCCTTGAAGGAGATACTATCGCTGATGCCGGCTTCGTGACAAATCTGACCCAGTTGCGCAAGCTGGACCTCGGCAATAACCACCTCACGTCTCTTCAGCCGGTGGCCGGGTTGAGCAACCTTACTTCTCTCCTCTTGCAGCAAAACCGCCTTCGGGACCTACACCTCCTCACGAACCTGCCGTCGCTCCTCCTGGTGGACCTCAGCCTCAACCCGCTGAACCTGAGCTCAAACCAGGTCGTTTCAGTCATCCAAACCCTCTTTAGCAACCGCGTCCAGGTGGTTTATCTACCGCTTCGGCAGTTAACATTGGTGGTGCCCAATACCAACTGGTTCATCCTGACCAATACCACCTCCACGTTGGGCATTCGGGTTACCGACAACGGACCGACCAACGAACCAGTCGCGCTCGCTTATGGTTCTTCCAACCAGAGTCTTCTGCCCAACGCGAACCTCGCTACCGCTCCCCTGACCAACTTGCCGCCGGACTATTATTACGTGTTCACCGCGGCACTGCGCCCCGGTCAAACCGGCGCCAGCGTAATCACTTTGACTGCCACCGATAGCGCCGGCCTCACTACCAACTCATATATTCTCGTTTCCGCAGTGGCACCCCAACCTTTCGCCGCGCAATTTGCGAGCAATGCCAACTTGACGTGGACGACCTGGGGAAATGTCCCCTGGTTCGGCGAGACCAACAACACCCACAACGGCATCTGGGCTGCTCAAAGCGGACACATCACGGACGACCAGGATTCCTGGCTCCAAACAACCGTCACCGGTCCCGGCACACTCACCTTTTGGTGGAGCGTCTCCTCGGAAACTAATTATGACCTCCTCCAGTTCTATACCAATGGCGTGCTCGAAACCCCGGCGCTCTCCGGGGAGATCTCCTGGCGGCAGCAAACGCTCAACTTGCCTGCGGGCACGCAAACCCTCGCTTGGCGCTATGTCAAGGACCCTGATCGGAGCCTCGGCGCCGACGCCGCCTGGCTCAGCGAAGTTGCCTTTACGACCCCTGCACCCACGCTGCAATTGACACCCAGTACAAACGGCCAGATGCAAATCACGATCCACGGCATCGTTGGGCATCTCTACCAGGTTGAGTTCTCCACCGACCTGGCCAACTGGTCCAACCTCGTAACACTGACGCTGACTAATTCCACCATCATCATCTACGATTCGGCCGCGCCGACCGGTGCGCGTTTCTATCGCGTGCGCGACCTCTCGACCAGTCTCCTGCGGCTCGACCCTCCTGTCCTCACCAACAGCGTGGCTCTGCTGGTGCTTCACAGTCCCCCACGTCTCCGCTTCGCCCTCCAGTCTTCCACGAACCTCACTAAGTGGTCCTCCCTGGCGACCCTGACCAACACCACGGGCACTCTTTCCTACCCCGCTCCGCGCCCCACCAATTCTTCCCGACAGTTCTACCGCGCGATGCTCTTGCTCGGCACGCCGGCCATGCACTTCGGTGGTTTCGCTTTCGCCTCTCCTGACGCTCGAACGCCCCTGAATCAGCGGGGCTCGAGCCCGCCAGC
>Ga0210408_10003889_pt1 | contig 13537 bp, 13 predicted proteins | sample IncBWH4MmetaG_FD_155471 | JGI IMG/M metagenome (GOLD analysis project Ga0210408, IMG submission 155471) | Forest soil microbial communities from Barre Woods Harvard Forest LTER site, Petersham, Massachusetts, United States - Inc-BW-H-4-M | ecosystem: Environmental > Terrestrial > Soil >...
AGGGAGTGCGTGCACAACTACGTCGCACAGTCCTCGAAGAAGCCGATGGGGTGCGTGCAAAATATGCGACGATATCGTATATTTTGCATATGTGGATTCCACGCGCTATTGAACCCCGCCTGCAGCGGTCCGCGAAGACGCGGCCGGTGGTCGTGCTAACCGGAGCCCGGCAGACCGGCAAAACCTCCACTTTTCTACGCTTGTTCCCGAAACATGCGCTTGTCTCCCTCGACCTCCCCACTGAAGCCGAGCAGGCTGAAAAGGAACCGAGCACTTTTCTCCAGCGTCATCCGCCGCCGGTCCTCATTGATGAGGTCCAATATGCGCCGGGCTTGTTTCGGCACCTCAAGGTGGCGGTCGATGCCCACCGTACACGCAACGGTCAATTCCTTCTCACCGGTTCGCAGAAGTTCACCCTGATGAAAAACGTTTCCGAATCGTTGGCAGGCAGGGCTGACATCGTGGAACTGGAAACCCTTTCGTTTACCGAGATTCAGGCGGTATTACCCGAAACCGGGGTCGAAACAGCCATCGTGCGCGGCGGTTTCCCAGAGCTTTACGCGAACCCAGACATTGATTCTGTAGCATTTTACAACTCCTATCTCGCTACGTATCTCGAACGCGATGTACGCTCCTTAACCAATGTTGGCAGCCTGCGCGACTTCGAGCGATTTCTGCGTGCCTGCGCACTCCGTTCTGCAAACCTGCTGAACAAAGCAGATCTGGCGCGCGATGTCCGTATTGCCCCTTCAACGGCGAACCATTGGCTGTCCATGCTGGAAGCTTCCGGTCAGATCGTATTGCTTGAGCCGTGGTTCTCGAATCGAACCAAGTCCATTACTAAGAGCCCCAAGCTTTACCTTGCGGACACCGGTCTGCTTTGCGCCCTGCTCAATATTCGGTCCGAGGAAGCCCTAGGGCAATCGCCGGCGGTAGGCGCAGTTTGGGAGACGTTTGTTTTCGCCCAGCTTCGAGACCGAGAACGCCGCGGAGGGCGGGCGGGTAGCCTCTTTTTCTGGCGTGACCGAACCCGCGAAGTGGACTTTGTGGTGGATACGGGTGGACGCCTGGAACTGTTTGAGGCGAAGTGGACCGAACTGCCGGATATTGGGGATACAGTAAATCTCGATTTCGTGCGCAACGTAGTGGGAAAATCACGGGTAGCCGCCGGGGCGATCGTCTGCTGCACACCAAACGGCTTTCCACTGGGGAGTCGATTTCGGGCGCTACCTGTGACCGAACTCAGATGAATTTGCTTTGATGGTGTTCCGGCACAATCTGACATTCCCCAGACAGAGGAATGATAAGCCGAGGCCGCTGAGGTCTGTGTCAAGGCCGGGCGAAGCCCGCCGCCCAACGCGGTCGCAGAGCCTTGACACAGACCTCAGCGGCCTCGGCTACGCTCTGGCTATCCGGGGCATGTCATTCGTGATGCAGCCTCACAGACCGAGGCCGAAATCCTGAACAATCTCATTCCGGTGCGTGGGCTGTTGCTCTATCCTTTGCGCGACCGAATCCAGCTGACCTACGTCGCAAGGATTGCTGCACGCTCAGCAAAATGGGCCCGTCGGAAGATCCGGGACGGAGTAGAAAATGAATCCAGCCGAAGACCACGAACCCTTCGTAACGCCCGAAGAAGCAGCAAATTTTCTGAAGATCAGCCCGGTGACCGTGAAGAAGATGGCTCGGGAGGGCTGGCTTCCCGCACATCCCATAGGCAACGGAGTCCGCAAGCGCTGGCGTTTTCGAATTTCAGAGCTAGTTTCGCACGTGCGTTGTCGTGTAGAGTCGGAAGCGTCATCCGTGCGCGCTTTAAGGAGGAAAGCTTCTTGAAACGCACACAGCAAGACGTGGGCACGATTGTCCGCAAGAAGAAAACGCGAGGCCCGGATGTCTGGCTTTGGCGCTTTTACGAAACGGACGAGATGGGCATTACGCCAAAGCGCAGCGTGATGTTAGCGGGAGATGCAGAAGGATGGCCAACGGAAGATCATGCCTGGCTGGGTCGAGAGAGTTTCGATACCAGCGGATAGAGCAGTCTTCCAGTCAATCCTTCGGAGCATTGGTAAGGCCATGCATGCACGAAGCAATGCCAGAACGGTATTCAACCAAGAAGTCCTACGTATCCATTTTGAGGAGACACATTTTGCCACAATGGGGCGAGGCTCCCGTGTGGTTGCAGCGCATCAGCCAGGCCAAGACGTTTTCAAATCGGTCCTGTCTGAAGACATCAACTGGAAGCCCTTTGCGGCGTTCCCACCGTCGGTCCGCCTGGCTGTGATCGTCGGTCAACCCTCGGAGGCCAGCCCCTACACGATCAGGGTCCGAGTGCCTCGCGGCGTTAAGCTAATGCCGCACCGGCATCCGGAGGATCGAGTCTACACAGTCATTTCAGGCGTTTTCTACATCGGCCTGGGCGACCAGTTCAACCCGGACAAGTTGGAGGCTTATCCGCCGGGAAGCGTCGTCGTTCTACCGGGAAATACGTCTCATTTTCACTGGGCAAAATCGAGTGAGTACGTAACGCAAGTGACCGCGATTGGACCGCTCGGACTTGAATACGTCAGTTCGAACGACGATCCGAGAAACCGCAACTCTTAGGAGACATCTGTTCGATTCCCGCGACGGAGGTTGATTTGGGTTCCGAGACAATTGATGAATGTTCGCAAAGGAGACGGCTCAACTATGTGTTTCTCAGCCACCGCGAACTTCGTAGGCAGCGGAGTCCTGGGTGCCGTCGGCGTCGTCACCTTGACCAAGGTGAAGCACCGGCGCGAATTGCTGTTCGCATCGCTGCCCGTACTATTCGCCGTTCATCAGTTTATCGAGGGACTCGTCTGGCTGGGATTGGATGGGATCCTTTCGCCTGCCGTGGCGCACGACATGGGCGCGGCATTCATGCTTTACGCGCAAGGGCTGCTCCCCTTTTTGCTGCCGCTCAGCGTGCTTCTGTTCGAGCCGAGTGCGAAGAGCCGCAGACGGATGCTGCCGTTCGTTGTGCTTGGCGGAGCAACCACGCTCTATATTTTGTGGGCGCTGACGGCATTCCCTTTACAGCTGTATGTCAAAGGAAACAGTATCGTGTACATCAATCAAGCGACCAATAATACAGCGGTTGCGTTGCTCTATGTGATCGCAACTTGTGGTTCGCTGTTTTTTTCGAAGATCAAAATGATGGTAATCTTCGGCGCGGCGAACCTGGCGATACTGCTGGTTGTAATGGAGGTCAAGCGATACGCGTTCACCTCGTTATGGTGTGCGTACGCGGCGGTGGCAAGTGTGATCATCCTCGCCTACTTCTGGAGAAGCCACAGAGAGCGGCCGTTCCCGTATGCCTAGGAAGGTTATCAGAGTGAAATGGGCGATTTATCTTCGACCGTGCAGTCTCGTAGATGTGACGGCATCGGAGTTAAAGGTTGACGCAAACCCAAACGAATGTAGGGTCGAAACCCGATGAAGCCCGATCCGACGAACACACCCGAAGTGGCACGTAGATCGCCTGCCCTCGCGCAAGCAATAGCCGCGCCGCTTACTCGCGCCGCAATCTTCCTGGTAGCGACGCTCAAACCGGGCCCCGAGAATCTGGCCATCCTGCGCGCGCTTTGCGGAGACCTCGCCGCGCTGGTGCGCGCCGTGGAATTTCGCGACCTGCAGGGAGGACTTTCCTGCGTCATCGGCTTTGGGGCCGGCGCATGGGACCGCCTGTTCGGGCAGCCGCGGCCGGCGGAATTGCATCCCTTTCGCGAGATTCATGCGGGAGCGCGCCACGCAGTCTCAACCCCGGGCGACCTGCTATTCCACATTCGCGCCAAGCGCATGGACCTGTCTTTTGAACTGATGACGCAGATCATGGCTCGTATCGGAAGTGCCGTTTCCGCGGTGGACGAAGTACAGGGCTTCCGTTACTTCGACGACCGCGACCTTATGGGTTTCGTCGACGGGACGGAGAATCCCAGGGGCGCGGCGGCGGCTGACGCCGTAGTAATTGGCGACGAGGACGCTGACTTTGCCGGCGGGAGCTATGTCATCGTTCAAAAATATCTCCACGATCTTGGCGCATGGAATGCTCTTTCCACCGAAGCGCAGGAACGCATCATCGGCCGCACCAAACTTTCCGATATCGAATTGGACGACACCGTCAAGCCAATGTCCGCGCACAACGCGCTCACCACAATTGTAGAGAACGGGAAAGAGATCAAGATCCTGCGCGACAACATGCCTTTCGGCCGGCCCGGGTATGGTGAGTTTGGCACCTATTTCATCGGCTACGGCCGGTCGCCACGGACTATTGAGCAGATGCTCGAGAACATGTTTATCGGTCGCCCGCCCGGCAATTATGACCGACTGCTCGACTTCAGCCGGGCTGTCACGGGAAATCTGTTTTTCGTGCCGTCGGCGACGTTTCTGGACGAGGTGACCGAAGATCAAACCCAGCCTGCGGCTGCGGAATCCCCGGCAGTGCCGGCGGTGGCCGAAACCTCCTCATCCATCCCACTGGTGCGCGACGGTTCGCTCGGCATCGGATCTCTCAAAGGAGACAAAGGACATGAATAATCTCCATCGCGAGCTTGCTCCCATTTCCGATTCGGCATGGGCTCAGATCGAACAGGAAACATCTCGCACGCTCAAGCGCTATCTTGCAGGACGGCGTGTTGTCGACCTGAAGGGGCCGGCTGGCACTGCGCTTTCTGCGATCGGTACCGGTCACTTGCGCGCAATCACGGCCCCCGCGAAAGGCATCGTCGCGAGCCAGCGAGAGGTGAAGGCGTTGGTTGAACTGCGTGTTCCCTTCGAACTGGATCGCAAAAATATTGACGACGTCGAGCGTGGCGCGAACGACTCGGACTGGCAGCCCGCGAAAGACGCCGCTCGACAGATTGCCTTTGCCGAGGACGCTGCCATATTTGAAGGCTATGCCCCCGCCGGCATTGGGGGTATCCGCCAAGGGACGAGCAACCCAGTCATGACGCTCCCCGCCGATGTTCTTGTGTATCCGGATGCAATCGCCCAAAGCTTGAGCCAGCTGCGTCTAGTCGGTGTCAACGGTCCCTATGCTGTGCTGCTCGGAGCCGACGCCTACACCAGGCTCGCCGAGACCAGCGACCACGGATACCCGGTGTTGGACCACGTCAAGCGCCTGGTCAAAGATCAAATCATCTGGGCCCCCGCCATTACCGGCGCTTTCGTACTGACCACCCGTGGCGGTGATTTCGACCTGCACATCGGCCAGGACGTCTCCATCGGCTACCTCAACCACAACGATACTGCCGTCCGCTTGTACTTGCAGGAGACATTTACGTTCCTCCTGCTCACCACCGAGGCCTCCGTCGCGCTGGTTCCTCCAGCGAAAGCGAAGAAGGTTTAACACAATGGAGACCATTCCGCGAGATGCACGTTGATCGAACTAAGAAAACTTTCTTTGTGCAGGAGTAGACACTATGAGCAAGCACCTCGAATCGCTGTACCAGAATCTTCTCAACGGCAAGCTACCTCATAACCTAAATTGGAGCGAGGCTGTCGAACTCGTTGAGCATCTGGGCGAGGTCCAACCGCATGGTGGCGATGAATTTGTGTTCCGCGTCGGCACCCAACGCGTCTTTTTCAAGAAGCCGCGGACCCATGATCTTGGCGTGGAGGAAGTTTCCCGGCTGCGTAAATTATTGAAGGACGCCGGACCGATTGCGCAGCGAGAAGAAGAACCGGCCCAACCCAGCCGGATGATAGTCGTCATCGACCACCACGCCGCCCATGTTTACCAGGATCTCGGTGGCAGTCGTCCGGCAGCCGAACATAAAGTGCGACCTTACGACCCTTACAATTTCCATCATCATCTGATTCATCGAAAGGAAGCGCACTACCGAGGCGAGCGCGTACCCGAAGAGGATTCGTTTTATGAGGAGATCGCGAAAGATATCACTCCGGCGAATGAGATCGTCCTCATCGGTCACGCCACCGGACAAAGCAACGCCGCCGACTTCTTGAAAGAATACTTGAAGACCCATCATCCCGATATTTCTCGACGGGTCATCGCTACCGAAAACGCAGACCTGTCGGCGGTGACCGAGCCGGAAATTGAGGCTCTAGCAAAGCGGCACATGATCCCAATCGTCGAACGGCGTGCATCGTAAACGCAGTCATCCCCCCAAAAATCGCGTCTCCCCGCGGGCGTATTTTGCCGTGACGGACGCACCCGAGCAGGTTCGAGTGCTCCTCGGGGAATTTCGAAGCTTTCCGAACCCACTCCCGCTGTCTGATCGCTCTAAGCAATCGGAGAACATAACAGTTTGCAATTTCCAGTTTGGTTAGACCAATGTTGCGATAAGGCAGAGGCCCTTTCGCTAGGCAGAAGCTTTCGAGCCGGAGAGCAGGGGCAAAACTTCGTAAGAGGTTCGCGTTTCCTTATCGAACGATTCCGAACCCACGCCCGTCGAGGGCCGCGTCTGTAAAGTGTCTAAAAATATGGTGAGGACGACGGGACTCGAACCCGCGGCTTCATGCGTGACGGGCAGGCGTCTATCTTGAGTTAAAGCAGCCCGCAAGAATGTAAGAGAGAATTGAGGGGCTGAAGGCGTGGTCCGAGCGGAAACAGCGGAGAGCCGATCGATTTTCTGTCGGAAGGCGGTGATAGGGCAGCGTTCTAACAGACTCGCCGCCGGCCAATCCAAGGGCGAAGGTCTTCAGGAATTGACCGGCAGTTACGGATCGCACAGTCCGCAAGAAAGTCCCCGGGCAATCGGTAATTCTCACAGATCCGCAATTGAGCGAGTCACCTTTTCAACATCGTTGTGCGCAATTTCCCAAAGGTCTCGCGACGATGCTGCACGAGTAACTCTATGCGAACAAAGGGAGTTGGTCTAGGTAGCTCTAAACTCCAAACCGATAGACCCCCAATAAGAAGGATAGGACGTAGTAGTGCTCGAACAGGAGTGTTTGTAGAGCTAAGAAAAAGAGGGAGTTTTGGTCGCGGGGGGGCGGGACGCGTCTTGTCGCGACAGAGCCGGAGCACCGCAGTCATGCGAGGGACCAGGTGTTCAATGCTTTAAGGGGTCGGCTTCCGCTAAGAAGGGTTTGGACGGGTTCGATTTCCCCAAAATGAGTTCGGTGGATTCCCGAGAATTCCTACTATTGCCATAGGCTGGTCATGATTTGCTGTCTGCGATTGCCGTTGCAAGGCAATCTCTGAGACTGCAAGTTCCTGCCCACCATGGCCGCAGTTCTCCAACCAAGTCCACGTGCTGATTCATCCTGACAAATTGATTTCGGTGTTGCGGCATGAATCTCACGACCGGTCTTTGGGTCATAACGGGCTCACCGTCTACGAGAGCCGATCTCGGGCTGATTGAGATTCACCTTACTCGCGTGGTTTTACCTCATATGCCCACCCCTTCGAGTGAACTTGCCTAAAAGGAACTCTTGAGCCAGGCTAGCACCAATCCGTTCAGCCGTGCCGATCGCAAAATTTCCGAGCACCCGGAAACGTACAATCTCCTCAATCATCCGAATTTTGCAGTGCCGAGTAACACGCAAAGTCCGCTCTCACTAGGACGCTTCCGACCCCTGCAGCCTACCGCTCGTGTCTCCGTCTTCCGACGAGGCCACCCACACTTGGCGCACAGCACTCGAGCAAACACTAGAAAACCGACCCTTCCGGCTGTCCGACAGTTTACCGGCCTCTAAGGCTCAAGCGATTGATCGCGACGATACTGGCGCAAGAAATCCCTTTCAATTAAGAAGAACCTGGAATTGCTTTCGATACTCAAATAACACATCGAGAGGAGGTTTGCTATGAGGCGCCCTCAGTGGATGATCGTTCTAACGAGCGTGGTCGTTGCCGGAATGTCTGTTGGGAGCGGCGAGAGCTTGCCTGCTCTCTTCGCGGAGCCCCACCCTGCAGTTGCGGGCCAGCCGTCGTCTGCCTCGGGTGTTCCCGCGCTCCACGCTATTGTGGACTCAGCTCGTAATGCCGATCTTCGGTGGTCCGACTTTACTCCCTACAAAATCGAGGTCGCCAAACTTTACGAGACGAACGGTTATTCTTTGCTTTGGGTTCAGAACGGCCGCGTCCGTCCCCAGGGGCTGGCCGTGATCGAACTCCTACAAAATGCGGACGCTAAAGGGCTCGACCCCGAAGATTACGACGGTTCGCGATGGCAGGGCCGCCTCCTGAAGCTGGGGCAAAGGCCGTCTGAACAAGAGTTGGTCTCGTTCGACACCGCGCTTACGGTCTCGACGATGCGCTACATCCGCTCCATCCACTGCGGCCGCGTAAACCCCAAAGAATTTAAGTTTGAGCTTGATACGGAGGGGAAACTACTCCCATTGGCGGAATTCATTCAGACCCAGGTCGCGAATGCAGGCGATCCAGCCGCCGAAATCCAGAAGCTGGAACCGCCCTTCTTGGGCTACCGGAAGCTGCTCGCGCTCTTGCCAGTCTATGAAGGATACGCAAGGCAAGTTGCCGGAGAGAAGCTGCCAACGGTCACGCAGACTGTGCGGCCCGGCCAACCCTACCCTGGCGTGGTCCGCTTGGGGCGGTTTCTTCAAGTCATCGGCGATATTCCTCCAGGCGCACAACTGAATCCGAATGCGACCGTCTATGACGGTGCGCTCGTCGCAGGCGTGAAGCATTACCAGGACAGACACGGGGAAACTCCTACCGGCAACCTTGACGCCCGCACGATCAATGAACTCAATACACCTCCGGCGGCGCGCATTCGCCAGATCAAGTTAACGCTCGAACGGTGGCGCTGGATTCCACATTCCTTTCCGCAACCGCCCGTGGTTGTGAACCTTCCTGAGTATCGTGTGCGCGCGATGAACCCGGATGGCACGGTCGCCTTCTACAAGAACGTCATTATTGGAAAAGCCTACGGCCACAAGTCTCCAGTCTTCGAAAAAGAGATCCAGTATGTGGTCTTCCGGCCCTACTGGAACGTGACTCCCAGTATTCAGCGGAACGAAATCGTGCCCCACATCCAGAAGGATCCGAACTACATCGCCAAGCATGACTTTGAAGTGGTCACGCCCACAGGCGAGGTCGTAACCGACAATCAAGTGAGCCCGGAGGTTTTAGAAGGCATACGATCACTTCACCTGATGGTGCGGCAAAAGCCCGGCGACACGAATTCTCTGGGCTTGGTGAAGATCATCTTCCCCAATCCGGACAACGTGTACCTGCATGGCACGGACGCTCCGGAGCTGTTCTCGCCGGACGTCCGCGATTTCAGCCACGGATGCGTTCGGGTAGAGAAGCCTGCGGATCTCGTTGCTTGGGTGTTGCGAAACAATCCGGGCTGGGATTTGGAGCGGGTGAAGGCCACGATGAACGGCGAGAAAAACAATCTTCAGGTGAACCTTGCCACCCGAATTCCGGTTCTGATTGTCTACGGCACCGCTACGGTGAACGAAGAAAATCAGATTCGGTTTTTTGACGATATCTATGGCTATGACGCAGAACTTGACAAAGCTTTGGCCAGAGAACACCCCTAGGCATAGTGGTTCTGTGATCGGCATTGATGCACCGCATCTGGTTTGAACCGCATCCAGTGGAGGTGCCTCTGTTCGAATACAGTGAAGTGAACTTCTTGCAAGGACGCCAGGTATTTTCGGCGGCCTTGCGGAGGGTGAATTGTAAGTTCTGTTTATCGCTGATTCTTGTTTTGCTGCTGGCGACGCTAGGGCATACCACAGAATCGACGGTTCCATCCCCACACGAATATCGGCTCCGTTTCTTTCACACTCACACGGGTGAGCGGCTGGATGTCGTCTATCGTCGCGGTGATCAATACATCCCCGAAGCGCTAGACGAGCTCGACCATTACCTGCGCGACCACCGCACCGGAGATGTGCGTCATTTCGATCCTCGGCTTTTCGACCTTCTTTACGACCTGACCGCGTCGCTCGGCGATTCCGGTGGTGAAATCGATGTGATTTGCGGCTACCGTACGCCCTGGAGCAACGAATTCCTGCGCACGCGCAACCCGCACAACGGCGTGGCGCAGCACAGCCTGCATATGCAGGCCGAAGCGATCGACATTCGCCTACGTGGGATTCCGACGTCGGAGCAGCGTGACGCAGCCCTGCGCCGGCATCGCGGAGGAGTGAGGTTCTATCGCAGCTCGGACTTCGTGCACGTCGACGTTGGGCGGGTGCGCCATTGGTAGTTGCTCCCGGGCGGGTTGAGTCCGTGATGGACTTCGAGGGAAGCGGCGGTTTAGTGATTCCCAGTTTTGTGTACCGTGGGTATACAACTTCAATAAAAGCTAAACTCGCTCCAGCTCTGGGTTCCGGTTCGCGACCATTCTGGGCGTCACTGTCTAGGCTCGCTTCACTTCTTCTTTGAGATTAACGGCTGGAATCGGCCTGACAGAATCGATCGCACTGCTGCTTTGAGGGGCATTTTAGTGGTTGCACATAAATGTGCAATATGTATACTATTGCACATTGAGGTGCAACTCGACTAATAGCTATGACGACCCATACTACCAACTATGCGGCCATCACCTGCGACATCGTGGGCTCTCGGCAAATCGAGGAGTTCCGCCGCAAGAGGGATCAAAAGTTGCGCCGGATCTCCAAGCTGCACGTTGAAAAAAAGTGGATTTTGTCGGAGTATGCCATCACGGCATGGGACGAATTCGAGGGAATCTTGTCGCGACCAACGAATGTGCCGGCTGTGATCGTGGATCTTCGAAGACACTTTCATCCTTTTGAGCTTTGGATTGGTATTGGAATTGGACAGGTTACAGAACCTCACAAGAAACCTGTGAACGTGTTTGCGGGAGGCGAGGCATTTGAGCGGGCACGCGAGGCGATGAACAAACTGAAGCCCAAGCGAAGTAAGACCGGAGTTTTAACGTCGTTCGTCACTGGCAACGAAATGTTTGACTTGATCGGGGATACTGTTTACCAGTTGCATGATAGTTTGTTGCAAAGCATTTCCAATAAGCAGTGGGAAACGATCAACGTTCTGATGGAGACGAGCGGGCAGGAACTGGCCGCAAAAAAGTTGGGGTTAAACAAATCGACCATCTCAAGAAATCTACGTCGGGGTTTCTGGTGGCAAATCCAGGAGACTCAGGTTGCGATGGAGCGAATAATCGGGGCTTATTTTCCCATTGCACGATAATGTGCAAATACTGAGAATTGCACGATAATATGCAACCCTTCTCGAAATTGGCCTTGGCCGTTTTGTTGGCGCATCTTCTCGGGGATTTCCCACTTCAGACATCGAACATCGTGCAAGGAAAAGACCGCGGAAGTCGTGCGTACCTGGTGCACGGAGGAATTCATTTTCTTGTTCTCACGTTGTGCATCGCAGTGTTTGTCGGCCTTGAATTGCTAGGGTCGCTGCGGTTCTGGATTGTTGTTGGAGTCTATATTGTCGTGCATATCGGGATTGACCGAGCAAAGCAGGGACTGGTGAGTACAAAGAAATTGGCGGATTCGGCGTCGGTCTTTGTTATTGATCAATTGCTGCACATCTGCACGATTATCCTGTTGGCATGGTTTCTTACGCGACCGGGCTGGTCAAGTGTGAGGTCGGAGTTCAGTTGGTCACCCGCAACAGGGGAGAGAGTTCTTGAAGCCGCCATCGTCTACGTAACCGTTCTGTTTGCTGGCGGATATCTGATTCGTTATCTGACTCGTAATTTAACAGCTGGCATCGAAAAGCCTGGGGAGACGCAGGAGCAGGTTAAGGATGCTGGGATGTACATCGGTTGGCTGGAGCGATTCTTGGTCGTCACCGCCATCCTGGTACAGTCGCCGTCGATGGTGGGGCTGATCCTCACCGGGAAATCGATCGCGAGATTTCCGGAGTTAAAAGAGCGATTTGCAGAGTACTTTCTGATCGGCACGTTGCTGAGTATTGGACTAGCTATGCTCGGAGGTTTGGTTTTGGCACGGCTTTGGTACGGGACAATATCGTTGAAGTGAAGAAATTGTTCAGGGTGTTCAGAAAAAGAAGGCAGAGTGGGCTATGAGGCTACTGCTTGTGCCGATTGGATCATGGCCAACTTGGCGCAATGGTAGTCGAGGCGGTGCCTATCATCCTGTCAAACTTACTTAAAGTAGGCGTCGAATTTGGCCAGAAGACCTGCAACCCCAGACGATCCACAAGGAATTGCTGCTGAACCGTGTATGGTGACGAAGATCCGGCGCCCATATCGTCAGTATATTGTCCGGGAGGATCCGACGGAATTCGGACTTTGGCATATGGTGGTTTGGTCCTGCCAGCTGCATGAGTGTACGTATGGATTTGTAGCATTCGCTTCCCATTCCTGAATCTTTACCTGCTGCTTTTGTGAAGGTAATAACGGCGTAAGCGTCCCATTCTGCGGGGAAAAGAGCTGATATTCGACCTCTCTCGCTGGAACGCAACATCCATAAAGCCCCTTTCCATAACAGTGCGGAGCAAGGGCGCACTGGACGTTCTTTCTCTGGCAGAAGGGCGGCTGACTCTGCTGTTGAGGAGGCAAGCCAAGGCCGAGTTCGCGAAGTTGTAATAGGCGGAGATGCGAAGGTGGATGCAAAATATGCGACTATATCGTATATTATGCCTATGTGGATTTCCGCGCGCGGTTGTTCAAAGGGAAACTGATACCAAACAGCTTACACGCGCACGGATGACACCTAAGCACCTGTAAGTACGCGCGAGAAACGCACCTCAGTCCCTCGTTTAGTCCCTAGTCCCCAACTAGTCCCCGGTCCCTCGTTAGTCCCCCGTTTTACGTCCATACCGGAACACTGTTTTGCTGCCTTTCACACATTCCGATCAAAACCTGCGATGACTGCCTGGATGCCGGTGCGGACGCAGAGACGCCGGAGGATGAGATGGAACAAGCGATAGCGGAGTGCTTACGCGGGCAGGGCACAGCGGGCATCTTTGTCTCAACATCGGGACAGGAAAGCCCGGCGGAAAGGATACTCAAGGAACTAAGACACCAGCCAGACATCAAGTACGTTCGCCGGAGAAGAGATGGTGAGCGGGCGGAAGGCAAAGGACGGGGCCGGGCGTGGGTGTACGCCGGGGTTAAGTTGAAACAACCCACTTCGTAAGATCAGGTGTCCAGGTGTCCACTTCGTATGTATCTATGAGCTGTAGGACGATAACTACTACTACTACTTATATTTAATAGGGTGGATAGTAGGAACACCGTGTGGACACCGTGGACACTGTGGACACCTGTGATTGCACGCACATAATTTATGCAGATCAAACCGGAGGAGTTAAGTAATGCGTGCATGTAGTGGTCCAGGTTGCTTGCGGGGTGTGGGGGGGATACAGTGCGTTTCTGTGATGAGTGCAAGCCAGACGCACCCGTCAAGCCATCACGTTGGGAACGCGCTAAGAATGACCCTATCATGGCGCAGTTCAGCACAACACGATGGGCGAGGTTTAGACAGCCAGTGATCCAACAGTGTCCTATGTGTGCCGAGTGTCACATCACCACATCGGCGGTGGCAGACCACAAGATTCCTGCCCGGCTAATCGTTCGCGTTTGTCGTTGGCTCAAGCTGTTCCCGCTTGACCGCT
>Ga0210408_10003890_pt1 | contig 13535 bp, 8 predicted proteins | sample IncBWH4MmetaG_FD_155471 | JGI IMG/M metagenome (GOLD analysis project Ga0210408, IMG submission 155471) | Forest soil microbial communities from Barre Woods Harvard Forest LTER site, Petersham, Massachusetts, United States - Inc-BW-H-4-M | ecosystem: Environmental > Terrestrial > Soil >...
TTGCAGCACGGTGAGCCGCTTCTCGGCCTGCGCCGTGATCTTCTGCTGCGCCGGCAGCGTGAACAGCGCATAGGCGCGCAGCTTCGAGCGCCCGACGCGGCCGCGGAGCTGATAGAGCTGGGCGAGGCCGAACATGTCGGCGCGGTGCACGATCAACGTGTTGGCATTGGGGATGTCGAGGCCGGATTCGACGATCGTGGTCGAGAGCAGGATGTCGTATTTGCCGTCGTAGAACGCGGAGATGATGTCCTCGATCACGGTCGGCGGCATCTGGCCATGCGCGACCGCGACCTTCATCTCCGGCACGTTCTTGTCGAGGAAGTCTTTGACGCCTGGCAGATCCTCGATCCGCGGCACGACATAAAACGCCTGGCCGCCACGATAGCGCTCCCGCAAGAGCGCCTCCCGGATCATCAGGGGATCATGCGGCGCCACGAAGGTACGCACCGCGAGCCGGTCGACCGGGGGCGAAGCGATGATCGAAAGCTCGCGCACGCCGGTCAGCGCAAGCTGCAATGTGCGGGGGATCGGCGTGGCGCTCAGCGTCAGCACGTGCACTTCGGCGCGCAGCTGCTTCAGCCGTTCCTTGTGGCTGACACCGAAATGCTGCTCTTCGTCGACGATGATGAGGCCAAGGTCGCGGAACTTGATCGCCTTGCCGAGCAGCGCATGGGTGCCGACAACGATGTCGATCGAGCCGTCGGTAAGCCCCTTCTTGACCTGCGTCAGCTCCTTGCCCGTGACGAGGCGCGAGGCCTGCGCGACCTGGATCGGGAAACCCTTGAAGCGGTCCGAAAAGGTCCTGGTGTGCTGTCGCGCCAGCAGCGTGGTTGGCACCACGACCGCGACCTGCTTGCCGTCGAGCGCAACGGCAAACGCCGCGCGGAGCGCCACCTCGGTCTTGCCAAAGCCGACGTCGCCGCAGATGAGCCGGTCCATCGGGCGGCCCACCTCGAGGTCTTTCAGCGTCGACTGGATCGCAGTGAGCTGGTCCTCGGTTTCCTCATAGGGGAAGCGTGCACAGAACTCGTCATAGATGCCGGCCTGCACCGGCGTCTTCGGTGCCTCGTGCAGCATGCGCTCGGCGGCGATCTTGATCAGCTCGCCTGCAATCTCGCGGATGCGGTTCTTGAGTTTGGCCTTGCGTGTCTGCCAGCCCGTGCCGCCAAGCCGGTCGAGCTCGACGCCGGTCTGCTCGGAGCCGAAGCGCGACAGCAGCTCGATGTTCTCGACAGGCAGGAATAGTTTTGTTTCACCCGCATAATGCAGCTCGAGGCAGTCATGCGGCGCGCCGGAAACTTCGAGCGTCTGCAGGCCGATGAAGCGGCCAATTCCATGCTCGACATGGACGACGAGATCGCCCGAGGCGAGGCTCGTCACCTCCGAGATGAAGTTTTCGAGCTTGCGGTTGGCCTTGCGCGGCCGCACCAGGCGGTCGCCCAGGATGTCCTGCTCGCTGATAACAGCGATATCAGCGGTCTCGAAGCCGCTTTCCATGCCGAGCACGGCGAGCATCGCCTCGTTGCGCGGCGTCGCCTGCACCGTGCGCCAGGCATTGACGCTGGTAAGATTGACGAGCTTGTGGTCGTTCAGCATGCTGCGCATGCGGTCGCGCGAGCCTTCGCTCCAGAGCGCGACCACGACTTTCTTGCGCTGCGACTGCAGCGCATGGATGTGCGCGACCACGGCCTCGAACACGTTGACATTGCTGTCGTTGCGCTCCGGCGCAAAATTGCGGCCAGCTCGTGCGCCGGCGTCGAACACGTTGGCGTCCTCTGGCACGGCAAACGGCGTGAACCGCGCCAGCGCCCCCTCACCCAGCAGCTTCTTCCACTCGTCCTCGGCCAGGTAAAGCCGGTCCGGCGGCAAGGGCTTGTAGATCGCGCCGCCACCGGGATGATCCATCGCCTCGCGCCGCGCCTCGTAATAGTCCGCGATCTGCTTGAAGCGTTCGCGGGCGGCGTCCTCGCCCTGTGGCTCGATCGCAATCGGCGCATCGCCGAGATAGTCGAACAGCGTATCCATCCGCTCCTGGAACAGCGGCAGCCAATGTTCCATGCCAGGATGGCGGCGGCCTTCGGTGACGGCTTCATAAAGCTGGTCGTCGGGCGACGGCGCGCCGAATTCGGCGACGTAACCCATGCGGAAGCGGCGGATGGTCTCCGTGACGAGCTGGAATTCGGAGATCGGCACCAGATCGAGCGCGCGCATGTCGAGCAGCGTGCGCTGGGTCTCGGCATCGAAGGAGCGGATCGATTCCAGGCTATCGCCGAAGAAATCGAAGCGTACCGGCTGATCGAGGCCTGCCGGGAAGAGATCGAGGATGCCGCCGCGCACGGCATATTCACCGGGCTCGCGCACGGTCGAGGAGCGCGTGTAGCCGTTGTGCTCGAGCCAGGCGACGATGGAATCCATCGGCACGACATGGCCGGGCGCGACGGAAAGCGCTTGTGCGGCGACGACACCGCGCGCGGGCACGCGCTGGACGATGGCGTTGACTGTGGTCAGCACGATCAGCGGTTTGTCGCTGCCGGTCAGCCGCGCAAGCCGCGCCAGTGTGGTCAGGCGTTGCGCAAGAATCCCGCCATGCGGCGAGACGCGGTCATAGGGCTGGCAGTCCCAGGCCGGAAACTGCAGCACGGGCAGGTCGGGTGCGAAAAATTCGAGAGAACGCGCCAATTGCTGCATGCGCGGGCCGTCGCGACAGACCACGGCGAGGCTGATGGCCGGCTTCTTCGGCTTTGCTGCGATGGCGCGGGCGAGATCGGAGATGACAAGGCCCTCGGCGCCCTCGGCGACATTGGCGAGGGTAAGCGCGCGGCCAGGTGCCAGCAGCTCCGCGGGCGATTTCACTTGCGGTTTCATGCGCCATGATCCGCGACGCGAAAGGACTTGATGCGCTCGAACAGCGGGTTGACATCTTCGGCCGGCAGCGGCCGGTGGTCGCCGATCACCGCGGCGTAAAAATCGGGATCCGGCACTTCCAGCAGCTGTTCGAGCTGCCCCAGCTCGTCGTCGCTGAGGCCAACGATTTCCGCATCCGCAAAGCGGCCGAGGATGAGGTCAAGCTCGCGGGTGCCGCGATGCCAGCAGCGAAACAACAGCCGCTTGCGGCGGTCATCGAGCCCGTGGCTCGATCGTGTCGATCCAGTCATTCCCAATTCCAGTCAAACGCCAAAAGCCCGGACGTGCCGGGCGGGCTGGATATAGCGATGCCAGGCGCCGATGTCAGCCCTCTTGACTGCGTAAGTTATCAACTGTGTCGTCATTGCCAGGCTTGACCCGCCTGCGCGGCCGAAGCCTTCTGTAGACGCCATTGTACTTCCCTTCGGCGCGGCGTAGGCCCGGCAATCCATCCTCCTTTGAAGATGGATGCGCGGGTCAAGCCCGCGCATGACGAACCGTGCTTAGCCCGATGCGCCCTGCTCTCCTCAATCCGCTGTTTGCGCCGGTCACGAGCCTTCCCGGTGTCGGGCCGAAGCAGGACAAGCTGCTGCGCTATCTGCTCAGCCGCGATGAGACGCCGCGGCTGGTCGACCTGCTGCTGCACTTGCCGAGCCAGGTGATCGACCGCCGGGCGCGGCCGAAAATCCGCGACGCCTCGCAGGGAACCGTGGTCACGCTGGAAGTGACCGTGGACCGGCATCGTCCGCCGCCGCCGCGCAACCGCCGGGCGCCCTATCTTGTCTATGCCAGTGACGACACCGGCGATGTCGTCCTGACCTATTTCCGCGCCCAACCCGGCTATGTCGAGAAGCTGCTGCCGGTCGGAGCCAAGCGCTACGTTTCCGGCACCTTGCAGATGTATGACGGCATTCCGCAGATGGTGCATCCCGATCGCGTGGTGGATGAAGCAGCCTTCGCGCAATTGTCGGGCATCGATCCCGTCTACCCCCTGACCGAGGGGCTGGCGCTCGGCTCGCTCAAGCGCGCGATTGCGCAGGCGCTGACGAAATTGCCCGACCTGCCGGAATGGATCAGCCCCGAGGTGATCCGCCGCTGCCACTTCCCGCCAATTCGGGAAGCTTTGAGCCGGGTACATCAGCCCGTCGAGCTGACCGATATCCTCCCCGACGGTCCGTTCTGGTCGCGGCTCGCGTTCGATGAACTGCTCGCCGGGCAATTGGCGCTGGCGCTGATCCGTGCCCAGTTGCGCCGGCCGGCCGGCAATCGCCACGCCGGCGACGGCCATTTGCGCAAGAAGATCATCGACGCGCTGCCTTATGCGCTGACGGCCTCGCAACGCCAGGCCGCGGCCGCCATCGCCGACGATTTGAAGCAGCCCGTGCGCATGCTGCGGTTGCTTCAGGGTGACGTCGGCTCCGGCAAGACCGTGGTGGCGCTGCTCGCGGCCGCCGCCGTCACCGAAGCCGGCAAGCAAGCCGCGCTGATGGCGCCAACCGAAATCCTCGCCCGCCAGCACATCAAGACCATCGCTCCGCTCGCCGAACACGCCGGCATGAAAGTCGCGATCCTCACCGGGCGCGAGAAAGGCAAGGAACGCCGCGAGTTGCTCGGAGAGCTCGAAGCCGGCGAAATCGACCTGCTGGTCGGCACCCACGCGCTGATCCAGGACGACGTCGTGTTCAAGGCGCTGGCGCTTGCTGTCGTCGACGAGCAGCACCGCTTCGGCGTCCGTGAGCGGCTGGCGCTGACCTCCAAGGGCGAGGCCGTCGACGTGCTGGTGCTCAGCGCGACGCCGATCCCGCGCACGCTGGTCCTGACCTATTTCGGCGATATGGACGTCTCCGAATTGCGGGAGAAGCCGGCCGGCCGCCAGCCGATCGATACCCGCGCTGTCCCCGACAGCCGCCTGGAGGATGTCATGGACGCGGTCGGCCGCGCACTGTCGTCGGGCACGCTGGTCTACTGGATTTGCCCCCTGGTCGAGGAAAGCGAAGCCGAGGGCACGGACCATCTCACTAACGCGACCGAGCGGTTCGAGAGCCTGCAGAAGCGCTTCGGCCACAAGGTCGGCCTCGTCCACGGCCAGATGAAGGGCACGGAGAAGGATCGGGTGATGGCGCAATTTGCCGCGCACGACATCCAGCTTCTGGTCGCGACCACCGTGGTCGAAGTCGGCGTCGACGTGCCGGCGGCGACCATCATGGTGATCGAGAACGCCGAGCGCTTTGGCCTCGCGCAGCTTCACCAATTGCGCGGGCGCATCGGCCGCGGCTCGGAGGCCTCGACCTGTCTCCTGCTCTACCACGAGCCGCTCGGCGAAATGTCCAAGGCACGGCTGAAAGTGATCCGGGAAACCACCGACGGCTTCCGGATCGCGGAGGAGGATCTGAAATTGCGCGGCGAAGGCGACGTGCTCGGCATCCGCCAAAGCGGCCTGCCCGGCTATCGCATCGCCCGCTCGGACGTGCATGGCCAGTTGATCACCCAGGCGCGCGACGAGGCGCTGCGCACCATGAAAGACAATCCAAAACTCAAGGGCGAGCGCGGCGAAGCGTTACGCTGCCTGCTCTATTTGTTCGAACGTGACGAGGCGATTCCGCTGATCGGCGCGGGCTGACCGCTCTGGAGCTGCGGTTCTGGTTGAACCAGAACCGCAGCTCCAGAGTCTTTTGGTCAGAACGAGATTTTTAGCCCGCCTGTGCCGTAGAAATCATCGCCACCCTCACGCGCAAAAGAACGCGACACATTGGCGGTGAACGATACGTTGTTCCATACCGGCGCGACGACGCCGGCCGTCACACGCCCATAGACGTCCCGCGACGCGTTGTTCGGAATGTTCCAGGTGTTGACGATCAGAGGCGTAGACGACGCGTTGAACTGGATCAGGCGACCGTTGCCGATGAAATCATCCTCCGCTGTCAGATTGAGATAAGGATTGATGATCTGTCCATGGATGATGAACGGCGCGCGGAGCTGCACGCCGACGCTGCCGATCAAGGCTTCCTCGGTCTGCTGGCCGACATTGAACGTCAGTGCGGGATCGCCCGACTCCGCATAGCCATTCACCTGTGCATGGGCGTAAGTGAGGCCGCCGATCGGGCCGAGCTGAGTTGGTCCGACGTCGAACAGATATCCCGTCTTGCCGCCGATGACGAAGGTCGATCCATCCGGATTTGAGGTGATGGCGTCGACCATGCCTGGCCTGGTGTCGCGATAGTCCTGATGGCCGATGGTAGCGAGCCCTTGGGCGAAGAAGTGCCGGTCAGTCCAGCCACCATAGAGACCAAGTTGATAGGAATTGGCTTCCGTCGTGCCGGCATTGTTGAACAGATTTGCCCGGAGATTTGAATAGTCGAATGCCGCGCCAATGATTGTATTGGGGTTGACGCGGTACTCGGCCCCGACCGTGCCGCCGACGCTGTCCAGGTGGAAACCGTCGGAGGCGGCCGTCGCCTGCCGCTCGCTGACGCCGCCATTGGCTTGCATGTAGAACGACCACGGGCTGACGGCAGCCAGCGGCAACGCCTTCGTCGCCTTCGTGTAGGGTGGCGCCTTGACCGGATAAGCGACCGGCGGCGCGTATCCGTAGGCCGCGCGAAACAGATCGAGCCTGCCGAACAGCGTGGACGCGAAGCCCATCGCCGAGATCTCGGCAACGTCGCCTTGGGCTGCGAAAGTAAGCGGCACACCGGGCAGGTTGACAGCGTTTCCGCCGCCTGCAGGCGGAGGGCTCTGTTGTGCTTGTGCGGGCGGTGGGGGTTGTTGTGCTTGGGCGGGGGGCGGCTGTTGTGCTTGTACCGGCGGTGGGGACTGTTTTACGGGCGGCGGCTTCGATTGTACCGGACCACAATTGCAACCCGGCGCACATTTGCCCGAATTCTTCGAACCATACCCCCCGTAATTGTCCTGGCTCTTTGTGTATGCACCCCCTGCGTGTGTTTCGCTGCTGATGGCGGGAAGCACGGCTCCCGCCAATAATACCGATCCGCAAGCCATTGTTATATTACGCCTAACTCTCACTGAACGCTCCCCTGGATACGCAAAAACAAATCCGGAGGCATCCGCCGCTCCCCCCGGCATCTGAGTACCATCGGTCGACGTTAGGAAATTTGTCCGAGGGGTGACGAAAGCAGATCGCTGTCGAGGGCCAAATGTGGCTCAGCAGCCAACTCACCTTCTGGTTGTGATTTTGCAGATTAGGATCGCGACGCGCATCCTAGGCGCCGGCTTTGATCCCGATCTTGTCACGGCTGATGTTGCGGGCCGGTATGGTGGCGAACGCAGCGAAGCGTTACGCTGCCTGCTCTATTTATTCGAACGCTATGAGGCGATTCTGCTGATCGGCGCTGGTTGAAGCATCGTCATTGCGAGCGAAGCGACGTGTCCGCCGAAGCTCTATGAGCGAAGGCGGAAGCAATCCACTTCCCCGCTCGCTCCGATATGGATTGCTTCGTCGCTTCGCTCCTCGCAATGACGAGGTGGCGAAAACACGAATGCTTCACTCCACCTTCACCGGCTCCGGCTGGAGCGAGGCGTTGGCGATGCGGGCGGCGTTGGCCATGCCGGCGAGTGCGGCGGCTTTCTTCTGCGGATCGTTGCTCGATCCCGGCTGCACCACGCCGCAGGACATGATCAGCGTCGCGGCGTCTTCGGTGCTCATGTCGACTTCGATGATCTTGCTCTTGGGCACATAGAAGAAAAAGCCGGTGGTCGGGTTAGGCGCGCAGGGCAGGAACACCGAGATATGCTCGTCCTGGCCCGGCAGGCTGCGGGCGACATCGGCGCTCGGCTGTTGCGAGATCAGGACGATCGACCACATGCCGGGCGAAGGAAATTCGACGAGGCCGACGCGGCGGAAGCTCGACCCCTGCCCCGAGAACAGCGTCTCGAACACCTGCTTCAACCCGCGATAGATCGCGCGCACCGCCGGGATGCGTCCGAGCAGGCGATCGCCGAGATCGACCAGCGTGCGGCCGATCAGGTTAGCGGTGAGAAAACCCAGCATCGTCAGCGCAAACACGGCGACGATCAGGCCGGAGCCCGGCAGGCCGAACGGCAGATAGGTTTCCGGGCGATAGGCGATCGGCACAAAGGGGCGGACCAGGCCGTCGACCCAGGTCACGAACCACCAGGTCAGGTACAGCGTGATCGCAACGGGGCCAGCGACCACGAGGCCGGTGAGGAAATAGTTGCGAAACCGGGCCATAAAGCCGTGCGATGCCGTGTCCGGCGCCGGTTCAGGCGGCACGTCAGTCGGGGGCAGATTGTCGCGGGGGCTCATTCGGGTTCCAGGCCGGGTACCAACATCAGCTAGGTGTTCTAGCAGATTTTTGAAGACCCAAAGGCCCCGCGTAAGCCTTATCCCTACTCGACCGTCACCGATTTCGCGAGATTGCGCGGCTGGTCGACGTCCGTGCCCATCACGACGGCCGTGTGATAGGCCAGTAGTTGCACGGGGATGGCATAGACCATGGGCGCGAAGGTCGCCCCCATGTCCGGCAGCACGATCGTGACCAGGGACTCCGCCGTCGCCTCGGCCGCGCCCTTGGCGTCGGTCATCAGGATGATCTTGCCGCCGCGGGCGGCGACTTCCTGCATGTTGGAGACGGTTTTCTCGAAAACCCGGTCATAGGGCGCGATCACCACCACCGGCGTGTTCTCGTCGATCAGGGCAATGGGGCCGTGCTTGAGCTCGCCCGCCGCATAGCCCTCGGCGTGGATGTAGGAGATTTCCTTCAGTTTCAGCGCGCCTTCGAGCGCCAGCGGAAACGACGTGCCGCGGCCGAGATAGAGCACGTCGCGGCATTTGGCGATGTCGCGCGCGAGTTTTTCGATCTGCGGCTCGGTGGCGAGGGCAGCAGCGATCAGCCGCGGGATTTCGATGAGGCCATGGACCAGCTTGGTCTCGTCGTCATCGGACAATTCACCGCGGGCCTTGCCGGCGGCAACCGCGAGTGCGGCGAGTACCATGAGCTGACAGGTGAAGGCCTTGGTCGAGGCGACGCCGATCTCGGGACCGGCCAATGTCGGCACCACGGTCTCGCTTTCGCGCGCAATCGTCGAGGTCGGCACATTGACGACCGAGAGCGTGTGCGTGCCCTGCGCCTTGGCATAGCGCAGTGCGGCCAGCGTGTCGGCGGTCTCGCCCGATTGCGAGATGAAGATCGCGAGATCACCCTTACGGAGTGGCGCCTCGCGGTAGCGGAATTCGGAGGCGACATCGAGCTCGACCGGCACGCGGGCGAGCCGCTCGAACCAGTATTTGGCGACATAGCCGGCATAGCTTGCGGTGCCGCAGGCCGTGATCGAGATGCGCTGGATGTCCTTGAAGTCGAACGGCAGCTTGAGCGGGATCGCCACCCGCTCGGCGGCCATGTCGACATAGCGCGCCAGCGTATGCCCAACCACTTCCGGTTGCTCGTGGATTTCCTTGGCCATGAAGTGGCGATAATTCGCCTTGTCGACCAGGAACGATGACGCACCCGATTTCAAGACGTCGCGGTTCACCACCGCGCCATGCATGTCATAGATCACGCCGACCTCGCGGGTCAGCACCACCCAGTCACCGTCCTCGAGATAGCTGACGCTATCGGTGAACGGCGCGAGCGCGATCGCGTCCGAGCCCAGATACATCTCGCCCTCGCCATGACCGATCGCGAGCGGAGAACCCTTGCGCGCGCCGATCAGGAGATTCTCGTGGCCCTTGAACAGGAACGCCAGCGCGAAGGCGCCGCGGAGCTGCGGCAGCGAAGCCTTCACGGCCTCCTGCGGCGAGAAACCTTTCAGCAGGTAGGAATTGACCAGATGCGCCACCACTTCGGTGTCGGTCTCGGAGGCGAATTTGGCGCCGCCCTTCTGGAGCTCGGTGCGCAGCTCGCGGAAATTCTCGATGATGCCGTTATGGACGACCGCGACATTCTCGGTCGCATGCGGATGGGCATTCATCTCGTTCGGCTTGCCGTGGGTGGCCCATCGAGTGTGGCCGATGCCGGTGTAGCCCATCAAGGGATCTTCGCGCAGCCGCGTCTCGAGATTCTTCAGCTTGCCCTCGGCGCGGCGGCGGTCGAGCACGTCGCCTTCGATCGTCGCGACGCCCGCGGAATCGTAACCGCGATATTCCAGTCGCTTGAGTGAATCGACCAGTTGCTCCGCAACCGGCCCGCGTCCCAAAATGCCAATGATCCCGCACATGCGGCTAAAAACCCCCGCTTCGAAGAAGCTCGAACGCCCGCGGATGTCTTAACGAATAGCGCTCTTGTCAAGATACTCAATAATTATTGCCGATTGCGACAGGGTTTAAGCATCAAGCTTAATTATTAGGTTCGTCAGCTTGGCGGACGCTCACCTCCCGCGAATGCTAACGCTCCCAAGGGTCACGGCGGCAGCAGGCCATCCATGGCCAGCGCGGTTTGCAGCGAGAGCGTGGCGGTCTTCAGATATGCCGGTTCGATCAACGCCTGATCGAGCATGCGAATGGCGATGCTCCAACGGCTGGAACTTCGCTGTGCCTCGGTCAATGTTTCGAAGAGATCGGCCACGTCACCGATCTCGGCAATCGTTCTTCCATCGGCGAGCGCAATCGGAAAGGACAGCGCCGAATGACGCTTGAGTTCAGTCTGGCTCGCGTCCATCAGTAATAGCGCCAGCGCCGCTCCGGGCGGCGTGGCGGCTGTCTCAGGAGCAGCGCGGCGAGCGCAAATCCAATGCCACCGGCGAGCAGCAGCGAGCCGACAGGATTCTCCTGAACCATTCGTGCAACGGCTTCCGTGCCGTCACCGCTTTGGCGATAGACGCGCCTGGCGTAGCCGGTCGCGGCATCGGTGGCATCGCGGGCCGCATCCTTGGCCTGGCCGTAGAGATTCTGGACCTTGCCCGCGGCCTCGCGCATCCGGCCCGAAGCCTGCGTATCGGCGTCACCCGTGATGTCACCGGCAGTGCCTTCGACCTGTCCGGCGATATCCTTGGCAGCGCCGGTAATGCGATCGTTGTCCATGGCAGCAACTCCATCAGGCGACATGCCTGAAAGCTAACCGTCGACGCTCGCATCGGTTCCTGACTCGGCCGTTATCAGCCCTTCTTGTTCTTCTGCCGCGTCTTGATCTCGCGATAGCGCTTGGCGCCGCCCTCGCGGGTGCTTTGCTGGCTGCGCTCCACCGCCATCGCATCGTCGGGCACGTCCTTGGTGATGACCGAGCCCGAGCCGATGTAAGCGCCGGCGCCGATCTTCACGGGGGCGACCAGCGAGGAATTGGTGCCGACGAAGGCGCCGGTGCCGATGATGGTCTTGTGCTTGAAGAAGCCGTCGTAATTGCAGGTGATGGTGCCGGCGCCGATGTTGGAGTTGGCGCCGACCTCGGCGTCCCCGATATAAGAGAGGTGATTGACCTTGACGCCGGCCTCGAGGGTCGCCGCTTTCGTCTCCACGAAATTGCCGATCCTGGCGCCGTCGCCGAGCGAGGTGCCCGGCCGCAGCCGCGCATAGGGACCGACGGAGGTGTTCTTGCCGATCGTGGACTGCACGATGTGCGAGAAGGAATGGATCACCGCGCCATCGGCGATCGATACGCCCGGGCCGATGACGACGAATGGCTCGATGGTGACGTCCTTGCCGAAAATGGTGTCGGCCGCGAGATAGATCGTTTCCGGTCCGATCAGCGTAACGCCGGCGTCCATCGCCGCCTTGCGCAGGCGCGCCTGCATTACGGCTTCGGCCTCGGCCAGCTGTGCCTTGGTGTTGATGCCGCGCACTTCGTCTTCGCCTGTTTCGATCACGACGGCCTCCAGTCCCATGTCTCTTGCGATGGTTACGGCATCGACCAGATAATATTCGCCCTTGGAATTGGTGTTGCCGATCCGGTCGAGAATCTTCAGCGCGGTTTTGCCGTCGAACGCCATCACGCCGGCATTACACAGCGTGACCTTTCGTTCTTCAGCCGTCGCGTCGGCATGCTCGCGGATCGCAACCAGCCGATCGCCCTGCATCAACAGCCGGCCATAGCCGGTCGGGTCAGCGGCGCGAAAGCCGAGCACGGTCAGCGCCGCACCGTTCTTCAAGGGCGCGCGCAGGCGATCGAAGGTCTCGGCCGAGATCAGCGGCGTGTCGCCGAACGCGACCAGGAGATCATCGGCGCCATAGGCAATCGCCTGCCGCGCCGCCAGCACCGCATGCGCTGTCCCCAGCCGCTCGCGCTGCACGAAGGTCTCAGTATCGGGACGAATCTTGCGCGCCTCGTCGGCCACCGCCTGGTGGTCGGGGCCGATCACGACCGCAAGGCGGCTGCCGGCGCCGCTGGGCGCGGCGCGCAACACATGCGCGAGCAAGGATTGGTTGGCCACGGGGTGAAGCACTTTCGGCAGGCTGGAACGCATGCGCGTCCCCTCGCCGGCTGCGAGCACGACTGTCAGGCTGGATCGAGCCGTCATCCTCTTCCTTGAAACTTTAGAGCATGATCCGGAAAAGTGTGTAGCGGTTTTCCGAAAAGATCATGCTCAATCAAAAGACCAAAGCGCGATGCTGATCCACCTGATCGCCATCGCGCTTTTGTGGATAGGTTCTGTCGGGCGCTGTCATAATGCGTTTTCCCGTCTCCGCAAACGCCCGGTATTCAAGTCGGGGGGTCAATTCCTGATAATGTTCCGTTGTGATTCGTGAATATTTGCAGGGACTCTAGCAAATCGTGGCAAAAGCATCGGACCCGCACGCCGGCACCAAGGATGCCGACAAAGCCGGCTTGTTGTCCGGGCTTTTGGCTGAAGAAAATGAGTTCGACCGCCGCTCGCTCTGGCGGATCGGCAGCTGGGGGGTAGCGGCGGTCGGCGCCGTGGTGCTCGCGGTGGCCGCCAACCAGTCCTCGCTGGGCTGGCGGCGCGATCAGGTCGCGGCCGCCGATCTTGCGCACCAGGCCCAGCAGATCCAGTCGCTCGCCAAGGAAAGCCAGAATGAGACGAGGCGGCTGGTGTCGGCGATCGATACGCTGAACAGCGACCGCGACCGGCTGTTCGCCCGGGTGACCGTTGTCGAGCAGGGGCTGGATTCGGTGACCGGCGCGATCAGCAAGCAAGCGGCGAGCTCTGCTTCGGTCGCCTCAGCGCCGCCAAAGCCGATGCCCCCCGCCTCGGCGATGCCATCGATGATCGCGGCTCCGCCGGTCGTTGCGACCGACAATGCGGGGCCGAGCGTGCCTCTTCCTCAGAGCCAGGCGGCGCCAGTGGCGAACGCTGGTGCGATCCCGCCAGAAAAGCCTAAGGAGGCTAAAACCGAGCAAGCCAAAGCCGAGCAAGCCAAGACGGAGCAAGCCAAGCCCGCTGCGGCTGACGCTGCTGCGCTGCCGCAGATCGCGTCCAATAAGCCCACCACTCCGGCGCCGGCCGCGAACCCGCCCGCCCCGGCTTCCGCGGTCGCAGCGCAGAGCCCACCGCCTGCCATCGGCACGGCGAAATCCATGATGGGGCCGCCCGATCCCGGCGCACCGCGGATGATCCAGGCCTCCAAGGATCCGACCAAGGATCAGACCAGGACCGCCGCCAATTCCGTTCCAGCGCCAGCGGCCGTCTCACTAGCGCCCGCCCCTGATGCGAACGCCACCGCCGCGCCGCCGAAGGATGAGGAAAAGCCCGAGCTCGACGCC
>Ga0210408_10003891_pt1 | contig 13535 bp, 10 predicted proteins | sample IncBWH4MmetaG_FD_155471 | JGI IMG/M metagenome (GOLD analysis project Ga0210408, IMG submission 155471) | Forest soil microbial communities from Barre Woods Harvard Forest LTER site, Petersham, Massachusetts, United States - Inc-BW-H-4-M | ecosystem: Environmental > Terrestrial > Soil >...
TGTGGATGTCAGCTTTCCACCCACAGGCGACCTTCGGTGCGTTCGCCCACTCGTGCAGAAATCAAAAAGCTCTGCAACCGGACCGGACCGCTGAATTGGTTGCGCCCGCCGTCTCCGGGCCGCCTTCCCGTTTCGACAAACGGACGTTTGCATTGGGAAGGCTCTAAACCGCGCCTGGCGCGCCCTGCGGGCCCTGCTGGCGAGGGTTTCGCCCTTAGGTCACGATGGTCCCGGATGCTCGTATCGGCCCCGCGGCGCACCGGCGCGGCGTTGCGGATCGATTTCATTGCCCCAGACCGTCCACCCTGGCCGCTCACGGCGGTAGCCTCGGTCGCCGCCCGGTTGACCGCATTGATGACCTTCGGCTTAGCTCGCTTCCGCTTCGTCGGCGATCCGCCCTCGGCTCTCGGCGGTGATCCGCTCGAATTCCGTTTCAGGGATCACCGCTGCGGCGCGGGCAGCGGTTGACCGGTGAACTCAGGCGCGTCCCTCGAGCTGATCGAGGGCCTGGAAAAGCTCTTGCTCAGCGGACCGATAAGACGCCCCGTGCTGCTCCTCCGCAGCCGTCAATCTTCCGGCGCACCGAGCCTCTAGCGCTGCTTTGAGGCGCTCGCTCGGTTTAATTCTCCCACCAGAGATCGAGCGGACGATCTGGTCCCGCTCCGTGGTCGCCTTTTCCACCGCACGGTCGCGGACGGCTTCAGCCCGTTCGCAAGCCTCGTCAAATCTCTCGCATGCTTCCACGCCGCCCCGAAATTCCACAGTTATCCTCCTGAACCAGGTTGGATGGCGACCTGGAGCATCGGCGGAAACTGTTGCGATACGGTTTCCGTAAAGGCCTGAGACAGCCGGGTGGTCGCCCTCCCCCCTGATGCGCCGGTCACAATGCCAAACCTTCGTATAGTGAGATTTTAGCACGATAGCGGCGCTGCCGCGCGCCCAGCCGGGCGCGCTTCCGTCGCCGAGGCCGCCGATCACCCCCGATGGCGGCCGGGGGCCCCTGCAGCTCCCCGAACGGCCCCAAACTTGGTAAAATACGAGGGTTGGTCCGCCCGACCCGCGTCGAAGATCCGCAAATTTCCCCGTGTCAGGACCGTTCAGCCATCGTCTTCGCCCGAATCCACCGGGTCCGCGGCCCGCGCCGACAGGCCGAGTTCGCGCTGCAGCGCCCGCATCGCATCGCGCTCGGGCTCATGCGAGGTCGCCGTCGCTGCGCGATTGCGCGCCGCGTAGCCGTTAAGGTGGGCCTTGGCTTGCGCGACGCAGAGCGCGACATAGGCGAGGTCGTCCGGCGACCGCGAGCCATCCGGCACGGCCGACGACGGTCCGCGGCGGCGCCAATCCGGCACGGTGGCGCTCGGCCAGATGCCTCTCGGTGATGCCCAGCTCGCGTGCGAGATCGTCCGCCGTCACATAGTCGGCGAGGATCGGGCGGGGCGCGGCGCCATTGATCGGTGCCGCCGGCGCGGTCTCTGCCGCCGGCGCGAGCGAGGACTCGATCGCCGTCGAGGCGGTGATCGACCGCGGGGGAAGTGCAACACCCCCAGCTGTTGCCGATGGGGCGCCGCGCGTGTTCCTGGGCATGAGCCGGCCTCGAGAGAACTGCCTCGAAGCCTTTTGCCCATGATCGGCGAGCGTTCGTCAAACCGGCAAAATCCGAAAAAACCCGGGGAAATCGGCGAAATAATTTTGTCTGGTTGCACTGTGGCACCGGCGCCACACAAGAGGGGCGCGGCGCGACCGTGCGGTAGGTGGCCGGCCCCCTCCGTTCAATCCTCCCCGTTCATGACGATTCGAACGAACCGCTGAAGCGTCCGGGTTCGCTCCAGGGTGCCCCTCCTGTACGGCTTGATCCCACGCCGGCGAGCAATGTCCGCAAGCAGCGTGACGACCTCGTCCGGATCGCGAGGCAAGACGCCGCGGTCGAGGATGCCCCTAAACAGGTAAAAGAATTGGCCCAGAAGATCACGTTCGGGAGCGCCGACTTTGTTACTTTGCGATGCTTCGGCGGCCGGGGTCGGCAACAGCTGGGTCGACAACAGCTCGGGCACCAAAAGTGCCGGACCGCCATTCTCGTCGGGAACGAAGATAATCTCCCCGCCGGTACCTAACTCTAAGCAAAACGCATCGAATTCGTCTTTCAGGTCTTTAAGGTCCCACTCGCGATAGTTGTCCCACTCGCCATAGTCGTCGCCGAGCTCGTCGAATGCCTTGAATGCGGCGGCATACCCCAGGATGAGGTCGGCGAAACGTCGGTCCCAATAGGCACGCCGCGCGTCCTGGACTAGGCGACGATAGAGCTCCTCGGGTGGAGTGGCAGGGTCCGAACGCACGGGCTCCCAAACCGCACGGCGAACGAGAGTTTCGTCGCTCTTTGGCCGCTGGCGACCCCGGCTTTTGCTCGCGGCGAGGGCGCGTGGCGCTGTGCCGCGGGTTCTCTTGGGTGGCACGTCGCATCCCCCACTGATGCGTCCCCCACTGAAGAAGGGCGGCGCGGCGAGCCGGACGTGAGGCAGCCCGGGCATCGGTGATCAGCCTAGCCGCGCCGAATTTGCGCCAATAGCACCTTTTCGCGCGGATCGTTCACCTTTTGGGCGGTGATTAGCGTGGATTTCGGGGAAAACGTTCCGACAAGAACCTCGCCAAGCGCGTTGGGGCTCACCCCCGGCGCTTCGGCAGCGGGATAACCTGGCCGCCTTCGCGCCGGTTCGCCGCGGCCGTGACGATCGCTCCGACCCGGTCGGCGGCGGCGCGTTGCGCGTCGTCGATCAAATGGGAGTACCGGGCGGTCGTGGCCGCCTGCGTGTGGCCGAGCAGCGCGCCGATCTCCAGCAAGGTCCCTTGTGAGCTTGCGATCAGACTGGCGAAACTGTGCCGGACATCGTGCGGCCGGATCCCGTCGAGCCGGGCCGCTTTGACGATCCGGCGCCAGGAGGATTTGATGTCGGCGATCGGCCCGTCGCGATCGCGGGCGGGAAAGAGGTAGGCCGGCAGATCGGCAAGTTTGCCGATTTTCGCTCGCTCTTCGGCCGCCTCGCGCATGTCGGCGAGCAGTTGCTTGGCCGCCGGCGACAGCGGTACGCGATGCTCGCGTTTCTGTTTGGTGTGGCTCGACGGCTTGGTCCACACGCCGGCCTCGAGATCGAATTGGCGCCAGGTCGCGGCGAAGACCTCGCCGCTGCGGGCACCGGTCAGCAACAACAACCGGATCGCATTGGCCGCGGCCTGATTGCGATCGGCCGCCAGCGCCGCGCTGAGCCGGACGAGTTCGTCGCCGGAGAGATATCGTTGGCGCGGCTGCTCGGCGTTGCGTTCGATCTTGGAAGCCGGGTTGTCGGCGCGCATTTCCCAGCGGATCGCCAGGTTGAACAGGCGCGAGAGCAACGAGGCCGTTCGGTTGGCGCGCACCGGCGTGCCGGCCGCGGTGATCTTGCGGTGCAGGCGATCAATATCCAGGTAGCGGATCTCGGCGACCTTTCGGTTGCCGAGCTCGCGGACAATCCACTGGCGGATCAGGCTCTCATCCTCGCGCCGGCTGCGCTCGCGTTTGCGCGGCGCCTGTTCGGTGCGCCAGCGCTCGATCAGGTCGCCCACGGTCGGCGCCTCCCGCTTTTCGCGCTTGTCGAGCAGCGGGTCCTGGCCCTGGTCGATGTCGCGCTTCAGCCGCTTTGCCTCGTCGCGGGCCCGCGCGGCGCTCCAATCGGGAAACGACCCGATGGTATAGCGCCGCTCCAGCCCCCCGATCCGGTAATTCAGGACAAAGGCGCGCGCCCCGGCCGCGGTGATGCGCACGCCAAAGCCGGCGACCCGCTTCCGGGGATCGCCGCCGTCGTACAAGATCCGATTTCCGCGCGCCGGCGCCGCCAGGCTGCGGATGATCGAGTCGGTCAACAGTTTCGTGACTGTGGGTGTGACTGTGGGTGTCGAGGCCATGTCGCTGTCCGCTTCGTGTCCGCAAAATCGCGGACACGAATATGCCATGAACCGGCATCGAGGTGGTAGCGAAAACCCGGCAACCCGTCTCGAAACCGCTTCTTAATTTGAATAGATTGAGATTTTCGGTTAGTGCGGTGGCGTCCCCGGCAGGACTCGAACCTGCGACCCACAGTTTAGGAAACTGTTGCTCTATCCTGCTGAGCTACGGGGACAGCAGCCGAAACGATACACTGCCGGCGCGCCCTTCGCCAGCGGGTAGTGCATCATTTTATGATGCACTACCCGCCAGCGGACGGGTGCGGTTCAGGCAGCGCCGCCGATGGTCTCGGGATCCGCGTTCGCGTGAACGCTGCAGCCATGCACCTGACGCAAAAATGATTCGAACATCGAGAGCGACCACAGCGCGGCGCCGTGGTCGCGGACACCAGATTGGTGCTGATCGAGCAGCGTGCGGATCGTAGCCATGTCGAACAATCCTGAATCACTCAGCACGGACCCGCAAAGGCTCTCGCGTACACGCCGGCGCAGCGGGCCGCGGAACCATGCGGCAAGCGGGACGGCAAAGCCTTGCTTCGGGCGATATAGGATCGCCTTGCTTACATACGGCTCGAGGGCAGCCTTGAAGATATGCTTGCCCTCGGGCCCGCGTAATTTGAGACGCGACGGGAGCCGCGCCGCCCATTCGACGAGGCTGTGGTCGAGCAAGGGAACGCGCACCTCGAGCGAGTTCGCCATGCTGGCGCGATCTACCTTGGTCAGAATATCGCCCGGAAGATAGGTCTTGAAGTCGGCGTACTGCGCCCGCGACAGAGGATCCTCGCTGCTGCACCGCTGCATATGCGATCTCAACACCTCCGCAGCATCGTAACCGTGAAGCTCGCGCGCAAGGTCAGGGCTGAACAACCTGCGGCGAAGCTCGTTGCCGCTGATCGAGACCGAGGAGAAATAGGCGTCGGTCGAATCGCGCGCCAGCTCCTGCAGGGTCGCCTTCGCGCGCAGCGGGCGGGGTGCCCAGTCGAGCTTGGGATAGACCTCGCCGAGAAGCCCGAATATCGGGCGGCGCAGGCCTGCCGGCAGCAGACCGCGCACGCGCTCCTCGAAGCAATGCCAGCGATAGCGCCGGTAGCCGGCGAAAACCTCGTCGCCACCATCCCCTGACAACGCTACGGTTACGTTCTCGCGCGCCACGGCGCAGACCCGAAACGTCGGCATCGCCGAGCTGTCGCCGAACGGCTCGTCGTAGATTGTGGCTAGGCGGTCGAGGAGATCGAAAGAATTCGGGTCGACAGCTCTGACGTGGTGATCGGTGCCGTAACGCTGGGCGATTGCGGCGGCGTGAGCCGATTCGTCCCACCCCTTTGCTCCGAAGGAGATCGAGAAGGTGCTGACCGGCTCCGCCTTCAGCCCCGCCATCATCGCCACGACGCCGCTCGAATCCACACCACCCGACAGGAACGCACCGAGCGGGACGTCAGCGATCATCCGCATCCGCACCGATTCGCGTAAGCGGGTGATCAGCTCTTCCTCGATCTCCTCGCGGCGCGCGGGCGCGCCGTCGTCAAACTGCACGTCCCAATAGGCGCGGGGCTCTGGCGGCGGCTCGCCGCGCCGAACAAGGAGGTAGTGCGCGGGAGCGAGCTTCTGGACACCGCGGTAGATCGATCGCGGATCGGGCACATAGCCGAAGGCGAAGAACTCCTCGATCGCTCGCGGGTCGATCTGGCGATCGACGCTGGGGCTCAGCAAAAGCGACTTCAGCTCGGAGGCGAACAGCAGCCGGCCATCGGACAGGAAGCTGTAGTAGAGCGGTTTCTCGCCGAGCCGGTCGCGCGCCAGAAACAGCAACTCGCGCGGCGCGTCCCAAAGCGCGAAGGCGAACTGCCCGTTGAACCGGTCGAGACACGCCTCTCCCCACTCCTCCCAGGCGTGGACGATCACCTCGGTATCGCAACGCGTGCGGAACACATGGCCCAACGCCGTAAGCTCGGTCATCAACGGCTGGAAGTTATAGATTTCGCCGTTGTAGACGACGCAGATCGTCTCATCCTCGTTGAAAAGCGGCTGATCCCCGGCCGCGAGGTCGACAATGGCGAGGCGGCGGTGGCCGAGCCCGACACCCGGCGCAAAATGAAAACCATCGCCGTCCGGTCCGCGATGAACGAGGATGTCGGTCATGCCCCGCAGCAACGTTCGATCGATCTCGCCGCGCCCGCGATGATCGAAGACACCCGCTATGCCGCACATCCCTATGATCTGCCTTCAAAACTTAAGAAAATCGAATCGCCTTCGAACCGTCAACTTCCTCAACCCCTGGTTCATGGGTGATCTGCGTTCCCGCCAAATACAGCAAGTCTGGAGCAAAATCTCGCCTTTAGGTTGAGGCGCGAACTCCACCCGACGGCGAACGGGACGACCCCAACCGACCCACTTCGCCCGCAGAGCCTGGCGCCCAACCGCGATGGTTTGACGAAACCCCGTCAACCAAGCACCTCTTTCGTTTCCGGCGCCGACATCCGCATCTCTGCCATGTGAATTAGGCAAATTGTTGATGGTGATGATCGCAAGGAAAACGGCATTTCAGTCGATGCGATATTCCCGTTGAGCAAAGCCGTCTCTCCGCGGATGTCTCTCGCCTCATCGCGTGTGCCCGGCAGCAAAAATCTCTGAATAGGCGGCAAACATACGTTCCTGCGAGAATGCGTTGACCACGCGCTCGTGGTTCTTGAAGCCGAGTGTGCGGCGTTTATCAGGATCACGAAGCAGCTTTGCAATCGCCTCGGCAAAAGCCGCGCCATCGTCGCGTTCAACGATGAAGTCGCGGTTTTCCTCGCAGACGATGCTCTTCACATCTCCAACATTTACCGCTGCAACAGGCCGGCTCGCCGCCATCGCCTCGAGGAGCGCGTTTGGCATCTGCTCCGTATCCGACGATAGGGCGAATATATCAAACGTGCCGAGTACGTCCTCCGGCGCTACCCGACCGGTGAATATAACACGGTCGGCAATGCCGAGATCGCGCGCCAGCTGTTCGAGCAGGCGGCGCTCGATACCGTCGCCGGCGATCAGCAGCCGCGCCGGCGGCGAAGAGTTGAGGGCCGCGAAAATCCGGAGCAGGCGCCCGACATTCTTTTCAGGCCGCAACGGGGCGACCGTTCCGATTACCAGTTCGCCGGTCCGGCGCGTGAAGCCGGGCACGATGTCGCGAGGCGGTGCGGAAAAACGGGCGAGATCGACGCCGTTCGGCACGTATGTCACGCGATCTGCCGGCAACCGCCACACGCCGCGCGCCAGGTCCTCGAGCAGGCGTGAGGGGACCACGATCAAGGCGCAGCGGGCGAGGGCCCAGCGGCGGAAGAGCACGCGCCGAAAGATCTGCGAGTCGGCCTCCCGCTGACTGAAGCCGGCCTCGATGTGGATATGGCGCGCCACCGACACCAGTCGATTGGCCATGGCCCATTCGATCGCCCCCCAGTTATAGGTGATCAGAAGATCGGGCCGAAGCCTGCGCAGGGCGAGAACGCCACCGAGCAAGGTGTGAAGTGTTCCTGATTTCCTCTGCCGCGTTGACGACAGCGTCACCTCGGCCTCGTCGACGAAACCGTCTGCAGCTGCGAAATCGTCATCCAACGCGATCACGGTGTGGCGGAAGCGCTTGCCAAAATGGTTGATTACGCGGACCATGCGAAGCGGCACGCCACCGATCCCGAAGCTCGGGAAAATGTGGAGCGCGTGTTCGCACAAAGCCGCGGGGGCCGAGGTGCTACCCATTAAGAAAAGAAGTGCATTGGCTGTAACGTTTGGGGCGCGACCGCCGGAGTCGTCAGCCGTCGGGCGGTCCAGAAAAAAGAGGAGCAACCTCCCTGATTCGAGGGCGATATATGTATCTCATTAACAGATATTAAGGCAAGTTCGTGAATAGGTTCGTCGAAGTCTATATATGGCATGATCGAGGCACCTGTGTTATGATTTGTGGCAGGATGGATCTGTTAAGTTAATACCTGGTTTCTCCACGCTTGTTCCGCCGGCGCGGACCCGTGCGAGCCGGCGACAAAGATGCAAACCGTTGGACATCGTGCCGAGGCATGCTCGACCCTGACACGTGGAAGATGATCGACTGGCCGGCGACGCAGCCGCCGATGGTCGTCGTTGTGGTCGATACCGAAGCCGAATTCGACTGGGTACTGCAGCGGCCGCGTCGGGCGATGGGTGTGTCCTCCGTCAAATCCCAGTTGCAGGTGCAACGGATCTTCGAACGATACGCGGTCCGGCCGACTTATGTCCTCGACTATCCGGTGAGCAGCATACCGGATGCCTATGAGATCATCCGTGATTTCCATCGCTCAGGTGCTTGTGAGATAGGTGCGCATCTGCAGCCCTGGGATAATCCGCCCTTTGTCGAGCCGAAGACCGATGAAAACTCTTATCCCGGTAACCTGCCGTGTGAACTCGAGCGCGAAAAGCTGGCACAACTGAGCCGCGTCATTCACGAAAACGTCGGCGTACGGCCGCGGATCTACAAAGCCGGCCGATACGGTGTCGGACGCTCAACCGCGCGGATCCTTGCCGAGCTCGGCTATGAGATCGACCTGAGCGTCGTCCCCGGCACCGATCTTTCGCGCCAGTTTGGCCCCGACTTCTCGCATTGCGGGGTCGAGCCTTATTGGTTTGGTGAGGCGCCGGCGCTACTCGAGATCCCTCTTTCAATCGGCTATGCAGGGTTTCTCTCGCACAGGGGGGGGCTCGCTTACGCATTGACCATGAACGAGCGATTGAAGGCACTGCATGTTCCGGGGATCCTGGCTCGCCTCCACCTGATCGAGCGCATCTCGCTGACTCCGGAAGGTATCTCCTTCGAAGAGCAGAGGCGTCTGACGCGCGCGTTGCTGCGCGAGGGCCAGCGTGTTTTCAGCTTTACCTATCACAGTCCCTCGCTTGCTCCCGGTAACACGCCCTATGTGCGCAGCGACGCCGACCTGCGCGCCTTCTTGCACCGGATCGAGGAGTATCTCGAATTTTTCTCCGGAGAGGTCGGTGGCCGGCCGGCAACCCCGTTCGAGGTCAAAGCGCTCGCAGAACGCTGCAGCCCGCCACCACAAGGCGCTTCCGTGCCCGACCAGAGACGGGAGTGTCTGAGCGGCGGCAGGTAGGGCATGGAGTCGCCCCGGCTTTGCTGGGTTTCAGGAATCTCAGCGGCGGGTTTGCTTTTCCGGCCGAGCAAATTGAGTTGAAGCAGTTGCTCGTCCCTCACTAGTAGGATGTGCGCCATTAGAGCCTACCGTTGTGGATCATGATGAGGTTTGAAGTTTTCCTGTGCCGCAGTGGAGCTGAAAGTACTCCTGCACCGATGCGGGGAGCGGCATGAGCCTGTCGATCCTGCACGTTCTTGACCACTCCCTGCCGCTCCATAGTGGCTACGCATTTCGCACCGTGTCGTTGCTGCGGGAACAGCGCAAGCGCGAATGGCAGACATGGCATTTGACGACGCCCAAACAAAAGGGCGGCGGTGCCGTTGAAGAAGACGCTGAGGGTTGGCATTTCTACCGCACCCGAGCGGCTGCGGACTGCGGCCTGCTGGGGCACATGAAGGCGACAGCGGGGCGCCTTGACGAACTTGTGCGCAGCCTGTCGCCGGATGTCATCCATGCCCATTCGCCCGTGTTGAATGCACTGCCGGCATTGTGGGTAGGGCGCCGCCGCGGCTTGCCCGTGGTCTACGAGGTGCGCGCCTCATGGGAGGATGCGGCGGTCGACCATGGCTCCACTACCGAGGGTAGCCTGCGCTATCGCGCGTCGCGCGCGCTTGAGAGTTTTGCCCTGCGCCGCGCCGATGAGGTCACGACGATCTGCGAGGGATTACGTGGCGACATCACTATGCGGGGCGTGGCCGAGGACAAGGTCACCATCATTCCCAATGCCGTGGACGCAGCGAACTTCACCTTTGCTGCCTCCCCCGATGAGAGCTTGCGCAGTTCGCTGGGCCTTGATGATTGTCCCGTTGTTGGTTTCGTCGGCTCCTTTTATGGATACGAAGGCCTGGACCTGCTCATGGACGCGGTCGCCGAGCTCGCTGCTCACTATCCAACACTGCGTGTGCTGATGGTGGGTGGCGGCATGCAGGAGGCCAATCTCAAGGCCCAGGTCGCCCGCCTCGGGTTGGCCGAGCGGGTGATTTTCACGGGGCGCGTGCCGCATGCGGAAGTTCAACGCTATTACAGGTTGATCGACGTGCTTGCCTATCCGCGACGGTCGATCAGGCTCACTGAACTTGTTACGCCTCTCAAGCCGCTTGAGGCGATGGCGCAGGGCCTTATGCTCGTGGCTTCGGATGTGGGCGGGCATCGCGAATTGATCCGGGATGGCGAGACCGGCACCCTTTTCCGCGCTGGTGATGCGGGCGCGCTGGCGATCGCAATTCGCGAGGTCCTTGAGCATCGCGAGCGCTGGCCGAAGATGCTGGCGGAAGCGCGCCGCTTCGTCGAATCCGAACGAACCTGGGCGAACAGTGTCGCGCGCTACCGGGACGTCTACCTGCGAGCCCTCTCCAGTCGTGGCCGCACGCTGCCCGACGGCACCTGAGCTCACCATCATGTGCGGAATCCACGGAATTTATCGTTTCGAGGGTGGGCGTGTCGAACCAGCTGAACTGACGATGATGGGCGATGCGATTCATCGCGGACCCATGGGGAACTCGCCGCCCCCATACTGTCCGCTACCAAGGTGCGTAGAGGCAGGCTCAAACTCCTCATGAAGGAAGCGCGTGGTGAACTGTTGTCCGACGATATCCTGAATGGCGGGAAGCGTGGCTTCGGCACACCGACGGGCGCCTGGCTCAAGCGCGAGCTTGCGCCCGTGCTGCTTCGCCTCCCGGCGCCAGACGCGCTACGGGAGCAGGGTTTGTTTGATCCGGCGGCGGCCTCGACCCTGATCAACGCTCACGAAAACAATCGAACCGACGGTACCGACGCACTGAGCCGCAGGTATCTCGATCGACGCGAGCCTGCTGAGTTTGCGGCTGAGCTGAATACCTGCGTTCAATGAAGATCCTTTACATCTGTCACCGTTTTCCGTTTCCGCCTAAGCACGGCGGAAAGATCCGTCCCTTTAACATGATCCGGCATCTGACCGCGCTTGGCCACGCGGTGACTGTGTGTTCGCTGGTGCGCTCGGAAGACGAGGCCGCTGAAGGCGAGGGCATCGCGCCGCACTGCAAGCGCTTCGTGATGGGGCGGGTGAGCAATTCGGTGCAGACCCTGCGCATGATCGCATGCTTGCCGCTTCGCACCCCTTCCTCAATGGGCTTTTTCTACTCATCGAAACTGGCCGTCATCGTCCGCGAGGCTCTGCGCGCCGAGTCCTGGGATCTGATCTTCGTGCACTGTTCCTCGGTGGCCCAGTACGTAGAGCATGTCCGGGGCATCCCCAAGATCCTCGACTTTTGCGACATGGATTCACAGAAGTGGCTTGAGTACGCGAATTACAAGCCTTTCCCACTTTCGCTTGGTTATCGGTTGGAAGGCAGCAAGATGCTTGCCGCAGAAAAGCGCTTGGCACGGTGCTTCGACGTTTGCACCGCCACGACGCGTACCGAATGGGAGATCCTGGAGAGTTATGGCACCGGCGTCGCCACCGACTGGTTCCCGAACGGTGTCGACAGTGACTTCTTCTGTCCCGTCGATGAGCCCTACGAGCCCGAGACAATCAGCTTCATCGGGCGCATGGACTACTATCCGAACCAGGAAGCCATGTTCTGCTTCTGCCGCGACACCTGGCCGCTGCTCAAAAAGCGGCGACCCGGGCTGAAATTGCTCATCGTCGGCGCCGATCCGAGCCCTGCGGTGCGCAAGCTTGGCGAACTTTCAGGAGTTAGCGTGACCGGCTCAGTGCCTGACGTGCGCCCCTACATCCGTGGCTCCGCGCTGATGGTCGCGCCGCTGGCTATCGCGCGGGGCACCCAGAACAAGATTCTCGAGGCGATGGCAATGGGCGTGCCCGTCGTCACCAGCGGCATCGCGTCGGGCGGCGTCGACGCCGAAGCTGAGACCCATTTCCTCGTCGCCGACTCGCCACAAGCGTATTCTGAGGCCATTCTTCGCATCATCGATAAACCTGCTGAGCGTGCGCGTCTCGCCGGAGCGGGGCGCGAGCGTATGTTGAGCCACCATGCTTGGCCGCACTCCATGAAGAGGCTCGACGCCATCATCGAGCGCTGCACCCTACAATTCACGGATCAGCACAGATTCCCTACATGAAGCCACCAAGCTCGGCTTTTCGCCAACGAGACCGCACGGCTGTGAGCAGCTCTGGGCGTTGATGCCTTCGAGGTCATGGACTTGTTATGCCGCGACGCACAACTCAGCATTTCGCCGGCATCCCCCAACCGGGGTTCGCTTTTGGCGTTTCACGCTTGCCCAAGGTTCTGCACACAACCAGCTATCTCGCCAAGGTGCACGATGTTGAATTACCAATGCTGGACAATATCCTGCAACCTAATCGGATCGCGGTGGACTTAGCGAACGCGTCCTATCGACCGAAAAACGCACGGTCGGCCTCATCGGCCTTGCCTTCAAACCAGGTACCGCCGAGTAGATCGGGATCGACCTCGTGAATCTGCGCAACCGGACGGATATACTCGCCAAGGTCCTGGGGCCTGTGCTGCTGCCGCATACCTAGGATTGAGCCCGGATGGGCCTCAGGAACCTCCGACAGCGAATTTGTTTTCTCGTCCGAGCATATCGAGGTACTGCGGGAACGGCTGGCTCGCTGCCAGAAAACGGGCGAGTTGAGCCGCGGGGGGATCGCCTGGGTCGTCCATACTCGCAGAGATCGCAACCAGTGCCGCCAAAGGCGCTCGTCTCAGCAGTACAGCGCGAGCCTGCAACAGCTTGGTCTCAATTAGTCCGGCGGTGATCCTGCCGTCGACGACATAGAAGGACCAGACGAGCCGCCGCTGCCGTCCCGCGAGGATTTCGGCGCGCGTCACTCGCACCTTCTCGCTGCCCCACGAGACCTCGGCTTGGCCGCGTTCGGCAATCCGCCACCCGCGATCATCTGCAAGACGGTTTTCGGCCGTGGTCAGGAGATTTCCTATTGCACGCAAGCGATAGAGCGCGACAAAGCGAAAGATGATCCCAGATCCAGGCTCCTCGAAGCTTTCGTGGAATTCACGGTCGGCGCCGTGCACCAGTGGATGCCAGTCAGGAGAGACGCCGGAGAGGACGTGCCAAGGTGGCGCGACGGTCGGGCCGTCGGCCTGAGGAAGCAAGCCAGCCGGGAACAGGCTGTTCAGACGAGTCGCGTAGGCCGGTCCGGCCAAGGCGAGAAGGAGGGCGGCCGCTACTGCGACAGCGATCCTCCAAGGAGCAGGCTCCGAAAAAGGGCGCGTTGCCGTTGGCGGGGTCGGCTGCTGTCGGTCGGCTTTCCGCACAAACGTCGTTCCGATCCCGATCAGGATCAAGATCACAAGCGTAAAGAACAGCCAACCGTAGAGGACGTGGTCGGCTTCGACCGCTGCCGCACTGCCTTCGAGATGAGCCAAGACGATGATCCCGAGTGCCCGCAACCCGTTTGCGAGGATCGGAACGAAGACGGACATTAAGATG
>Ga0210408_10003893_pt1 | contig 13531 bp, 11 predicted proteins | sample IncBWH4MmetaG_FD_155471 | JGI IMG/M metagenome (GOLD analysis project Ga0210408, IMG submission 155471) | Forest soil microbial communities from Barre Woods Harvard Forest LTER site, Petersham, Massachusetts, United States - Inc-BW-H-4-M | ecosystem: Environmental > Terrestrial > Soil >...
GCACGCTCGGCCTCGCGGAGCTTGCGGCAGCGGCGGGCATGACCATCAGCTCCGCACAGCGCTGCATCCACACGTTGCTGCGTCTCGGTTACCTGCGCCGCGACGCGCGGCTGCGCCGCTGGGTACTGACCCCACGGGCCTTGTCACTCACAGAAGCCTACTTGTCCGGGCACGCGCTGCTCGAGCACGCTAGCGCGCATCTCATCGCGCTGAACCAGGCGAGCGGCGAGTCGGTGAGCCTGTCGGAGCCCGACGGCACCGACATGGTGTTCATCGCACGCTTTCCGAGCCTGCAACCGTTCCATATCCACATGCCGGTCGGACGGCGGCTGCCAATGTACTGCACCGCCTCGGGGCGAGCCTACCTCTCGGCACTGCCGCCGGCGGCGGCGCGCCGCATCCTGGCGCGCTCGCGGCTCGAGGCGCATACCTCGCAGACGCTGACCGACTTGCAACAGATCTGCAAGCGTATCGATGCGGCGCGCGAATCGGGTTATGCCTGGTCGGATCAGGAGTATTACCGCGGCGATGTCACGATCGCTGCTGCCGTGCTCGGTGAAGACGGGCAACCGCTCGCCGCAGTGAACATCTCCGCGCCCACGAGCCGCTGGACGCTGGCACAGCTGCGCGCGAAGCTCTCGCCGCTGCTGCTGCAGAGCGCCCAGGTCGCCTCGCTCGGGCACACGCGCAGGCCAGAGCGGCGCGTGGCGAGATAACGGGGGAGGACATGTCGGAACTCAGCCGCTCACTGCAGCCCCGCCACGTCACCATGATCTCGATCGGCGGCATCATCGGTGCGGGGCTGTTCGTCGGCAGCAGCGCCTCGATCGCGGCGACCGGGCCGGCCATCGTGCTGAGCTATCTGATCACCGGCACGCTGGTGCTCCTGGTGATGCGCATGCTGGGAGAAATGGCGGTGGCTCTGCCCGCGGTGCGCTCGTTCACCGAGTTCGCGCGCGTGGGCCTCGGTCCCTGGGCAGGCTTCGTCGCCGGCTGGCTGTACTGGTACTTCTGGATCATCGTCGTGCCGGTGGAGGCGATCGCCGGGGCCACCATCCTCCACGGCTGGCTCGGCCTGCCCGCATGGCTCCTGGGGATCGTGCTGATGGGCGTCATGACCGGCGTCAATCTCCTGTCGGCCCGCTCGTATGGCGAGTTCGAGTTCTGGTTCGCCTCGATCAAGGTGGCAGCGATACTGGTGTTCATCGCGTTCGCCGCGGCCTACGCCTGCGGCTACCTCTCGCCCACCGGGCCGACCTTCGCGAACCTGACCCGCTACGGCGGCTTCGTTCCCAAGGGATGGGTTTCGGTGCTCGCCGGGGCGGTGACCGTGTATTTCTCGCTCACCGGCGCGGAAATCACCACCATCGCGGCTGCAGAGTCGCGCGAGCCGGCGCGCGCGGTCGCCCGCATGAGCAGCGCCGTCATCGTGCGCATCCTCACGTTCTACGTGGGGTCGGTGCTGCTCATCGTCACGGTCGTGCCGTGGATCGAGGTGCGGCCCGGGGAGTCGCCGTTCACTCTGGCACTCAACACCATGCACTTCCCCTGGGCGGGCGTCGCGATGAGCGCCATCATTCTCACCGCGGTGCTCTCGTGCCTGAACTCCGCTTTCTATGTGTGCTCGCGCGTGCTGTTCGTGCTGGCCGAGCACGGCGATGCCCCCCAATGGCTGGTGCAGCTGAATGCGCGGCGCGTGCCGACGCGCTCGGTGTGGGTGGGAAGCCTCGCCGGAGTGCTGGGCATCCTGGCGGCGATCAATTACCCGCAAACGGTGTTTGCTTTCCTCGTGAACGCCTCGGGCGCACTCATGGTGTTCATCTACATGATCGTCGCGCTCGCGCACATTCGCTTGCGCCGCGCGCGCGAGGCGCGCGGTGAGCCCGAGCCGGCGCTCACCATGTGGCTGTTCCCGTGGGCGAGCTATGCCGCACTCAGCGGCATGGCGGCGATACTCATCGCGATGGCGCTCACCCCCGGGGAGCTTGCGACGGAGCTTCGCGTCAGCGTGCTCGCGCTCACGGTAGCCGTGATTGCTTACCTCATCCTCGACGCGCGCCGCAAGGCGCGCACCACGCGCCTCATGCCGGCGACACCGCCGACGGACGGATCATGACGACGGCGGGCGTCACACGGCGACGGTTCATCATCACCTCTGCCGCGGTGGGCGGAGCGCTGGTGCTCGGCGTCGCGGTGCGCGGACTGCGCCGGGGCCCCGCAGGCAGCACCACGACGAGTGGTGTACTGAATGCCTTCGTGCGCGTCGCACCCAGCGGCCAGATCACACTCGTGCTGCCCAAGGTCGAAATGGGGCAGGGCACCTATACGTCGCTCCCGATGCTGATCGCCGAGGAACTGGAGGTGGATCTCGACAAGGTGGCGGTCGAAGCCGCGCCGCCGGATCGGGCGGTCTACGGATTCCCGGTCGATCCGAAGGCGCCCGAGGGCATCGAGCGTGATCAGGCCACCGGCATCTCGCCCTCCATCATCCAGTGCTGGGCGCCGCTGCGGCAGGCAGGTGCGACCGCACGCGTCATGCTGGTCGAGGCCGCGGCCAGGCGATGGCGCGTTCCGCTCGAAAGCTGTCATGCCGAACACGGGGAGGTCGTCCACGCAGCGTCCGGGCGGCGTCTCGGCTACGGGGCTCTCGCGCTCGCTGCTGCGGCGTTGCCGGTACCGCCTCCACCAGCGCTCAAGGAGCCGAAGAATTTCCGTCTGATCGCTCGAGCGACGCCACGACGCGATACACCCGCGACGGTCAACGGCACAGCCGTATTCGGCATCGATGCGCGGCCACCAGCGCTCAAGGAGCCGAAGAATTTCCGTCTGATCGCTCGAGCGACGCCACGACGCGATACACCCGCGACGGTCAACGGCACAGCCGTATTCGGCATCGATGCGCGGCCACCGCACGCCAAGGTGGCGGTGATTGCGATCTCGCCAGTCGCGGGGGGCCGCATCCTCGAGCCGCTCGCGAGCGATGCAGCGCTAGCGGTGCGTGGCGTCACGCAGGTGGTGAACGAGGGCGATGCCGTCGCGGTCGTCGCCGAGCACACCTGGGCAGCAATGCAAGGGATGAAGGCGCTCAAGCCCCAGTGGGAGGACGGCGAGAACGCCGCCGTGCAGCAGCGAGCGATCGTCGCAGCGCTCGAGGCTGCGGTTCACGAGCCCGGGGTGGTTGCCGCCACGAAGGGCAACCCCGGTGCAGCCGGGGCACGCGCCGCGACTCACGTCAGTGCGGTGTATCACCAGCCCTTCCTTGCGCATGCGTCGCTCGAGCCGATGAACTGCACCGTCGACTGGCGCGAGGGCGCTTGCGAGATATGGGTGGGCACGCAGGCGCCGGACCGCGCGGTCGCGAAGCTCGCGCTGCTCGGGCTCAAGCCCGAGCAGATCCAGCTCCATAACCATCTCATCGGTGGTGCCTTCGGTCGGCGCCTGCAGGTAGATGGCATCCTGATTGCAGCGCGCATCGCACGACACGTGACGGGTCCCGTGCGCGTGTTATGGCCGCGCGAGCAGGACATCCAGCACGACCGCTACCGTCCTTACTACATCGATCGTCTCTCCGCAGCGCTCGATGCTCACGGAAATCCACTCAGTTGGCGTCACACGATCGCGGGGGCGGGCCTGTGGGCGCTCTACTACGGCGAGGGAACGGTGCAGAAGGGAGTGGATTTTGACGCCGTGTCCTGCGCTGCGGATCTGATCTATCCGCTGGAGAACATGGAGGTGCGCTTCGTGCGGCGCGACCCTCTCGCCGTCCCGACTGGATGGTGGCGTGGGGCTGGCGCGACCCGCAGTGTGTTCGTGGTCGAGAGCTTCACCGATGAGCTGGCCGCGGCAGCACAACAGGATCCGGTGCGCTACCGCCGATCGCTCCTCAAGGACCCGCGCATGCGCGCCGTCCTCGACCTTGCCGCCGATCGGGCCGGCTGGCGCCTGGCACTGCCGGCGGGCAGCGGCCGCGGAGTGTCGATCCAGCACGCCTTCGGCAGCTACCTGGCGCAGGTGGTCGAGGTCAGCGTGAACGAAAAAGGTCAGCCGCGCGTTGAGCGTGTGGTGTGTGCCATGGATTGCGGCCAGGTGGTGAATCCCGATGGAGTGCGCGCGCAGCTCGAGGGCGGCGTCACCTTTGGGCTGAGCGCCGCGCTCGGCAACGAGATCACCATCGCCAACGGCCGCGTGCAGCAGAGCAACTTCAATGATTTTCCGTCGCTGCGCATCAACGAGGCGCCGCGGGTCGAGACACACCTGCTCTCGAGCGCGGAGGCGCCGGGTGGTGTCGGTGCAACTGGCACCGCGTGCGTGGCGGCTGCGCTGTGCAACGCCATTTTCGCGGCCACCGGCAAGCGGGTGCGCACCTTGCCGGTCAGCCGCGGGCTGCGGGCTTGAGCGCGTGACAGAGTTCCGACTAAAGTGCCGCGGCGAGGGCGGCGGAACAACTGACAGGGGAAACGATCATGGGGCGCATTCACGACAGGCAATCGGTGTGGGAACGCAGCGGTGGCAGGGGATGGATCGCAGCAGTGGCGGTTCTCGCGTGTGCGGCGGGTCCCGGCCGCGCTTCGGCGCAGGAGCAAGCCCCAGGGACCGAGACGAGCGCGGCGGCTGGCGCGCTGCAGGAAGTGGTCGTCACGGCGACCCGACGCGAGGAGAGCCTCTCGAAGGTGCCGATCAGCGTGACTGCGCTCACCCAGGAGGCACTCGATAGTCGCGGCATCAAGGACTTCTCGGAAGTCGCGCGCTTCACCCCTGGGGTGAACTTCGACAACTCCGGCACCAACAACATCTCGATCCGCGGCATCTCCGGCACGGGTGGCGCCGGTACCACCGGCATCTACATCGACGACACGCCTATTCAGCTGCGGGCGCTCGCCTTCAATCCTGATGAGGCGCTGCCGAAGTCCTTCGACCTCGACCGCATTGAAGTGCTGCGCGGGCCGCAGGGGACGCTATTCGGCTCGGGGTCCGAAGGCGGCACGGTGCGCTACATCACCACGCAGCCCAGTCTCACCAAGACGAGCATCTACGGTCGCGCGGAGCTGGCCACGACCCAGGGGGGCGATCCGAGCTACGAGGCCGGCGTCGCCGTCGGCGGGCCGCTGGTCGACGGCAAACTCGGTGCGCGCCTCACCGTCTGGTATCGCCGCGACGGCGGCTGGATCGACCACATCGATCCCTACACGGGCGCGGTCGACGACAAGAACGCCAACCACGAAGAGTCCACCTTGCTACGGCTGGCATTCCTGTGGGCGCCGTCGGACAAGTGGTCCATCACTCCGAGCATCTACTACCAGGATCAAAAGGTACACAACATCTCGAATTACTGGCCGCTGTATTCCAGTGCGGGAAACAATCACTTCGCGAGCGCCGACCCGGACGAGCGCAACTCGCCCGACACGTTCTACCTGCCGGCGCTCAAGATCCAGGGCGATCTGGGCTCGGTGACCTTTATCTCGAACACCTCCTTCTACCACCGCGAGAATACGACCGGGTATGAAGCCACGCTGTACAACCTCGGCTACTACCAGACGCAGAACGCGGCGCCGATATTTTTCTATACCCCACCTCCAAACAGCCCGTGGCTGGTGCCATACCCGCTTCTCGATGGCAATGGCCTGCACGTGCCGGGGCTGAACTATCGCGCCTCGGGCTCGAGCGTCCAGAACGGGCAGGAGAACCTCACCCAGGAATTCCGCCTGCAGTCGAACGACCCGGACGCGCGGCTGGTATGGACCACCGGCATCTTCGCCAACGACAACCGCCAGACTTACCTCGAGCAGATCCACGATCCGCAGCTCAATCAGCTGACGCAGACGGTTCTTGGTGTGCCGTATACGCAGGTGTTCTGTAGTGCCTTCGACGCCGCCGGGAACTGCACGCAGCCCTGGCCCTACGATCCGCAATATCCGTTGGATTCGTACTTCCTCAGGACGAGCTCGACGGATAAACAGCTGGCGGTATTCGCGGAGGTGACCTACGGGCTGACGGATCAACTCAAGCTCACCGTCGGCGCGCGCTACTCGCACCTGAAATACTCGTTCGAAACCCTCACGGGCGGTCCGCAGCTGTACGCGCCCACGCGAGCGGGCACCGGCGACATCACCGAGAACCCCGTCACCCCCAAGGTGAGTCTGCAGTACCAGATGGATACGAACGATCTGTATTACGCGACTTTCGCCAAGGGCTTCCGGCCCGGCGGTGCGAACAACCCGATTCCGAACGCGGCATGCCCCACGGACTTCGGCAACTTCGGCTTCGACCACGTCGGGACCGACCCGGGCGGGTCACTTGGCACCTTCAACTCCGATTCAGTGAAGAGCTACGAGGTGGGCGCGAAGAACAACTTCAACAACCGCGTGCGCCTGGCCACCAGCATCTACTACATTCAGTGGAACAACATTCAGCAGCTCATCGTCCCGCCGGTCTGCCAGATCTCCTTTATCGCCAACACGGGCAACGCCACCGTGAAGGGCGCGGATCTGCAGGCGGACTTCTCCGTGACGAGCGCGTTCACGGTAGAGCTCGCCCTGGGCTACACGCAGGCGCGCTACAACAAGGCCTTCCGCTTCAATCAGGCCTCCTGCGCAACAACCGGAGGTACGCCGCCAGCGTGCGCGAGCGATCCCCGCCCCCTGGTCGCGAACGGCGATGCCATCGTGAGCGCGAGCAGCGAGACCGGCGGCGGGCAGCCGACGGCACCGTTCACCGCGGCTCTCGCGCTCGAGTACCACTTCCCCGTCTTGGCGCGCGATACTTTCGTGCGCCTCGACGGTCAATACGCGGCACACGCCAAGTGGCCGACCGCAGGCCTGGACCCCAACACCTCACAGTACCAATCGGTGAATTACATTACGCCGTCGACGACCTTCGTCAGCTTCCGCGCCGGCATGCAGTTCGACCAGTTGTCACTGCAGGCCTTCGTCGACAATCTCACCGACTCGCACACGATCACGGATTACAACTTCACGATCGATCCGCTGGTAGCCGGTGTCTCGCGGCTGCAGCGCAACTACACTTTCCGGCCGCGAACCTTCGGCATCACCGCCATTTACCGCCGGTAGCCGGCGCACTAGAGATCGCGGCGCGCAGGGGTCGCCGCAGCGGGGTGTGGCAGTTGCGGCCGCGCGCCGTTTCAGTACTGCGCGGCGGGGGCTGCGCCGCTTGCGGCGAGGGAGCGCACGACCTCGCGCCGTCTCACCTGAACGTCGGCGAGGGGCATGCGGCGCACGCTCGTCACCTCATCGACCGTAAAGGGTGCGGGCAGCGGGTCACCTGGCGCGCCGTAGCTCGTGGCGAGCCAGTTGAGCACGGCGGCGAGCTGCGCGTCGGGCAGCGCGGAGCTGGCCGCTCCCGGCACGCGCAGCACGTAGTCACGTCCCTCCGCAGTGCGCATGAAGAGCGCGAGCGCACCGGCGAGCGGCGGGATCTTTCCAGGCACACCCTGCGCCTGAGCGCCATGACAGCCCATGCAGTAGAGCATGTAGTCCTGTGCGGGGCTCGCGCGCAGCGCGACGCTGAAGAGGCTTGCTCCCAGCGCAACGGTGAGCGTCGCAAGAGGTAGCAACACGTTCAGGACCCGGCCGCAGCGAGGCTCTTGCGGTGCTCGCGCACCGCGGCGCCATCGATCGCATGCGCGCGCTCGGCAGCGATTTCGGCGGCGCTGATCGGTTTCACGTCGGGCGCTGCGTGCGCCAGATCAAACACCACGAAGTTCAGTGTCGCGGCGAGCGTCGCATCATCGAGCCGCCCGAAATCCGGCATCTGAGAGTTGAAGCGCACTTCGCCGATGCTGATTTCGCCAAACATTCCATACAGCACCGTCATGGCAAGCTGCCGCCGTCCCTCCGCGCTCGCGGCATAACGCGCCGGATAGGAGACAATCGGCGGCGCGAGCCCGGGGATCCCCGCGCCGGCAGGTCCATGGCACATGGCGCAATTACTCTGGAAAGTCGCAGCGCCTTCGGGATAGGCGGGCGCGTCGGCCGCGCACGCTGCAGGCCACGGCGCGAAGCCAGTGGCGAGGCCCCCCATGAGCCCTAGCGAGAGCGTGAACCGGGCCTTGCCGCGCACGGGAGCCGTCTCGTGCGTGGCCCGGCGGGAGCTCATTTCTCCGCGACCCCGAGGATCACCGACACCGTGCAGTGGTAATTGACGTCGGCATTCGCCATGCACCAGTTGAGATCGTTGTTGCGCGAGGGCCGATAGATCGGTTTCTCGCGCTCGTTGCGATTGCAGTCGCAGTTGGCGCAGGTGCTCTTCCCGCAGCAGTCGTTATACGACACGATATAGTCGCGGCCGTCAGCAGAGTTATGACAAGTCCCGACCCACGAGATAGGCGAGGAGGCAGTTCCCGGGGGGCAGGAGGAAGAGGTGCCGCCACAACAGGAACAAAGGAAGCCGTCGATCGCGCAGTATTTCCAATACTCGCAGCTCTCCGGGCTATCAGCTTTGGCCGCCGCAGCGTGGGCGCGGCTCGCGCGATCCACGGGCAGCAATGGGAGCAGCGCCGCGCCGGTCAGCAGCTGTCCGAGCGACGCCAGCAGACTGCGCCGCGAGGTGCGTTGCGCCAGCGAGCGGGTGGAGCGTTCGAGCAGCTGATCGAATGTACCCATCATGTACCCCGTGCCGTTAGGGATTGAGCAACATCCAGGGCGACTGCGCGGCGTGTTTATCGATATGCCGCAGCCGGCCGGTGAGGGCGTCGAACACCGCCAGATCTCCGCTCTCCGTTGCGGCGAACAGGATCGGCGCAGGATCCTGCGACACCTGCACGGCGATCGTGCGCGAGAGCCCCTGCACCTTGACCGGCCAGCGTGCCAGCCGACGGTGAGTGGCGAGGTCATAGACCCAGATTTCCGTGCCGCCGTCCTTGTGCGTGCCTTCGCCGCCCTCGTGCATCGGTACGTAAAGCCGCCCGAGCTCTTTGTGGATGGCGCCCACCTGATAGGCGCCCGGTCGCCAGTGTCCCTTCTCAGCCGGCCCGAGCAGCGACCACGCTGCGGCAAACGCCGGCTGCTCCGCGCTGAAGTCGATGTCGTGCACCTCACCGAGGAAGGACAGGAAGAGGTAGCCGCGATTAGTCGGGATGCCTTGCACGAACACCGGATCGATGTCGGCATTGAAGAAGGGGTCCGACATGGTGCGCGCGAGCTCGCGCCCTTGCGCATCGAGCGTCACCGTGAGCAGCCGCCCGCTCTCGCAGAGCGAAGAGACGCGATAGCGGCCGGAAGGGATGACCAGCACGCAGCCGGCCGTGTCGATCTCTCCGAGTACGGTACCCGCTGCCGGATCGAGCACACCGAACGAGGCGGCCGGAGTCATGTACGCAGCATAGAGAAAGTGCCCATCAACGCTGTAGGCCAGGTTGAAGAGGCTGGGCCCCGCCTCGGCACGCTTGCCAGGCACGACGATCTCGTGCGTCACCGTGAGTGTCGTGTTGTCCGTGAACTCAACGACGTCGGTGCGCGCGCCGTGGCTGCCACGCGCAAAGTAGGTTGCGGCCACCGCTGTGGTCGCCCCGTCCGGGGAGAGACTGACGCTGGTGTAGAACCCAGCGCTGATCTGCCCGAGCCGCCGGTGGCTGTCGCCATCGTAGAGATACACCCGGGCATCGATCTCGTTGTCGAATACCTCGTCGTAAACGTAGACCCAGTGCCGACTGGGTGGCGGCAGGCGCTCGATGGTGAGGTGTTCGGGTGGCAGGGGCGGGGCGGCCAGCGCGTGCGCCGCCAGCAGTGGCCACGACAATGCCGCGCAGAGCAGGTGGGCAGATCGCATCAGTCTCCCCGTAGGGCCGCGGGTGCTTCGGTGGCGACACTCGGCTGCGTGTCGGGTCGCGGCCTGGCGCGAGTCTCGCACAACAGCGCAGGCCGCGAAAGCCGCGGGCTCGGGCATAATGGTCATCGGGCGCATGGCGCATGGAAAGCGCCCCCAGCGACCGGCGCCTACGGTACGATAGGGAACAATCGATAATCGATACACCATGTCGGCGCTGAAGCTGCAATCGCTGTGGTCGGTCACCGCCCCTCCCGGGCCGCTCTGCAGTCCGCTCACCGGAGCGCAGCGCGCCCAGGCGGCGGTGATCGGCGCCGGCTACACCGGGCTGTCCGCGGCGCTGCACCTGGCCGAGGCCGGGCGCGAGGTCGTGGTCGTGGAGGCGGCGGAGATCGGCGAGCGCGCTTCCGGGCTCAACGGCGGTCAGGTCATTCCCGGCGTCAAGCCGGACCCTGACACTCTGGAGCGGCTGCTCGGGCCCTACACGGGCGGACGCCTGGTGGCCACCACCGGTGCAGGTCCCGACCTGGTGTTCGAGCTCATCGCGCGGCATGGCATCGAGTGCGAGGCAAAGCGCGCCGGCTGGCTCCAGCCAGCTACCTCGGAGGCCGCGCTGGAGCAGCTCGCGCGCCGCGTGGTGCAATGGCTGCGGCGCGGTGCAGCGGTTTCGCTGCTCTCGCGCAGCGAAGTGCTGCAGCTCACCGGCTCGGCGATCTATTGCGGTGGTCTCCTCGATCGGCGCGGCGGCACGGTGCAGCCGCTCGCATACCTGCGCGGGCTCGCGCAGGCGGTGCTGCGCACCGGGGGGCGCATTCATACGCACAGCCCGGCGCTGCGTCTCGCACGGCGCACCGGGGCGTGGAGCATCGATACACCTCAGGGCAGTGTCAGCGCTCCGGTCGTCATCATCGCAACCGATGCCTACACGGACTCGATCAGTGAGGAACTGCGGCGCACGATGGTGCCTGTGCCGTCCTTCCAGGTGGCGACCGCGCCCATCCCCGCGGAGCTGCGCAGCACGATACTCCCGGAAGGGCAAGCCGCGTCCGACACGTGGCACCTGCTGCGCTACTTCCGCCTCGATGCCGGCGGCCGTCTCGTGCTCGGCTCGCGCGGCACTTTCTCCCAGTCGCCACAGCTGCGCGATGTGCAGTATCACTACCATGCGGTGCACGAGATCTACCCGCAGCTCAAAGGCATACCTTTCGAGTATCACTGGGGAGGGCTCGTCGCCATGACCCAGGACCAGCTGCCGCATCTGCACGAGCCGGCGCCGGGACTGCTCGCCGGACTCGGTTACAACGGTCGCGGCGTGGCCATGGCCACCGTCATGGGGCGGCTGCTGGCGCGGCGTGCACTCGGTGCGCAGGTGGCCGAGCTCGGCTTTCCCGTCTCACCGGTTGTGCCGGTCCCTTTCCACGCATTGAGTGGTATCGGTGCGCGTGCCACCATCCAGTACCTGCGCTTCGTGGATGGGCTCGCGCGCGTGGGCGGCCGACTGCGGGCGCATGTGCCTTTCAGAGCATAGGGGTGTAGATGAGCGCGACTAAAGCCGGGATCCTGGTCGCGCTCGTGCTGGTCAACATCGCCTTCGTCATCGGCTGGATCTGGGCGGTGCGTCGGTACCGCCTGCGCGGTCGTCCCGGTCTTCCGGACATCGCGATCGGCTGCCTCACCACGTTCCTCGATACGCTCGGGATTGGCTCGTTTGCCCCGACCACGGCGCTATTCAAGTTTCGCGGCAAGCCGGCAGACGAATTGATTCCAGGCACGCTCAATGTCGGGCTCAACCCCGCGGCCTTCGTCGAAACGCTGCTGTTCGTTGCCGCAGTCACCGTACAGCCGGCGCTGCTCGTGTGCATGGTGGCGACGGCGACCGCCGGAGCGTGGCTCGGCGCCGGGGTCGTGAGCCGCATGCCACGACGCTCCATTCAGGTGTTCATGGGAGTGGCGCTGCTCATCGCTGCATTTTTCTTTGCGATGACGAATATCCACGACCTATCGATCCGGCACGGCAACTTCGCCCGTTTCCTCGATATTTTTCCCCCGGGTGGCGAGGCATTCGGGCTCACTGGCTGGCGGTTCATGGTCGCGGTGGTCGTCAGCTTCGTGCTGGGCGCCCTGATGTGCATCGGGATTGGAAACTATGCACCCCTCATGATCCTTCTCGCGCTGCTCGGCATGCATCCACTGGCCGCGTACCCGATCATGATGGCGAGCGACGGCTTGCTGCAGCCGGTGGCGAGTCTCGGCTTCTTTCGCTCGGGCCGCTTTGCCCACGTGTCGGCACTGGGCCTGACGGCCGGCAGCTTCATCGGAGTGCCGGTGGCCTTCTACCTCGTGAAGGACCTGCTGCCGCTCGCGATCATGCGCTGGCTCGTGACGGTGGTGGTCGCCTATGCGGCAGTGTCGATGCTGCGCTCAGCACGCTCGCCGGCGACTCCAGAGAGCGTCGCGCTGAGCTGATGTGCTCGAATCAGCCCATCGCCCAGCCCATGCGCACGGCAACGATATAGCGGTGCCCGGAACGGGCGGGCGGAGCGGGTGTCTGCCGGGTGGGCGCGGCCGGATGCGTCGAGCACTGCGCTGATTCCGTGGCCCGCGCCGGCAGTGACACGCTGAATACCGAGGCCATAACCAGCGCAAGCATCAGGTTGATCACCAGCGATCCCAGTATCGCCCAGGTCGTCATCCTCATGCGTCTCTCCCCACCGTTTTGCTGGGTATATGAGACGCCCCGGAGGCCTCCGGCGTCAGAGGGGTGGCATCGGATCCATCCTCGCCGCCAACGGGTTCGTCCCGCCCCGGTGTTACACTAATGCAACAAGCGGACGCATCGCCGGGAACCCAGGGAGGCAACGTGAAACCGATAGCCGCGGCCTGCGTCGCTCTTCTCGTCGCCTGCGCAGCGCAACCCCCTGTCGATAATCCGTCCGCACCTGGCGCGATGCGACCCGACGTCGATGAGAGACGCGAAGCGCGCGCGCTCGAGCAGGCAGAGTCCGAGTGCGCAAAGCAGGGTAAGCACGCGGTCTCGCAGCGCGCCGAGGGCGAGACAATCTACAGCTGCGCTGACTGAGCCCAGGGCCTGTCGCCAGCGAGCGCTACAACACTGCCACAGGCAAGGGCATACGGCTCGCCGATCGCGCGGTGATCAAATCGCTCGCGGAATGCGGCCGCTACGGGCGGCGCCTCGTGTTTCGACGAGCTCACCGACCATGAGGGTTGACACCGATGAGTAATCAGGCGCCGTTCTCCTCTGAATGTCCAAGATGCGGTCACGACCGCCTGCTCACGGGGTACGCGCCGGACGAGCTCATCGAACTGCTCAAGTCAGGAGCGGAGATCGAGGCGTACTGCATCAGTTGCGACGTGCACTGGCCGATCTCGACGGAGGAACGCGCGGATCTTTCCCGCGCACTTTCCCGACCCAGGTGAGCCGTGCCCGAGACTCGCCCGCCAGCCTGATAGAATTAACGCAACCGGCTGATTCCACTGGAACGGAGAGGTGGCAGAGCGGTTGAATGCACCGGTCTTGAAAACCGGAGGGTTCGCAAGAGCCTCGTGAGTTCGAATCTCACCCTCTCCGCCAAAAAATAGGCATTTCCTGCACTTCCGCCTTCCAGTTTGTGACAGAAAAACCCCATTGTTGCAGTTCGGCCGGCGCGACAACGCCGACCGAGGCCTGACCACCACCAGCATACGAGGTGCTGACAATGGCTACCGAGATACGACTCGCCGGAGCGCGGCC
>Ga0210408_10003895_pt1 | contig 13528 bp, 7 predicted proteins | sample IncBWH4MmetaG_FD_155471 | JGI IMG/M metagenome (GOLD analysis project Ga0210408, IMG submission 155471) | Forest soil microbial communities from Barre Woods Harvard Forest LTER site, Petersham, Massachusetts, United States - Inc-BW-H-4-M | ecosystem: Environmental > Terrestrial > Soil >...
TCCCGCCTGGCCCGGTAACGAGCAGTCCGCCTGCCAGGTCTTGCACGGTTTCGATCGCCTGATGAAAATCGCGCGCGAAGGTCCACTTGGCCATGTTTGTTGTGAACACGTCTGGGCAGGCAATGCCGTCCTCCACTTTGCAGCGAAGAGCGGCGAGTTCCGTCAATCCGCGCACAGTTTCAGCATACCCGCCGAGCCACGTTAGTTTATCGCGCACGTGTCCCGCGCGATCGATGCCATTTGCTTTCGCCATCACAATTCCCGCGCCCACCAGAGCGTCCAGCAACGGGAGCTTATAACTGACTGCCGTGAATCGATGAAACTCAACAAAGGTCAGCGCGGTGGCGCCGGCCACGTCCGGCCGATCCGAGTAAAACACGCGGTCCCAAGGCACAAAGACATTGTCAAAAACCGTCAGAGTTTCCACCATCTTGTGATTTGTGGAAATGGGCCGCGTGAAGGGATCATCCGTGCCATGCAGATAATCGGACGCGTAAAGACGAAGGCCTGGCGTCGCTACGGGTATGGCGAAGGCGAGCGACCACAGCTCATCGCCGGCACCCATGGAGCGGCTCGGCAATACGATTATTTCATCCACGTAGGGCGTGCAAGAGGTGTGGATTTTCGCGCCGTTGACGACGATGCCGTCCGCGCGCTTTTTCACAACCCGAACGTACATGTCAGGATCGATCTGCTCACTGGGACGTTTGCTGCGGTCACCTTTCACGTCGGTTTGAGCGACCGCCAGGGAAAGGTCATTGTCCCTGCAGTGGCGATAAAACGCCTCGACGCGCTGAATCCCCTGCGCATCGCCGCCGCGGCCAAGGACGCGCTTCAGCGCAAACAACGCATCGGTGCCGATTTCCTTGATCAACAGCACCAGCGTGGCGCCTTCGGCTGTTCCGGCCTCGATCAGCTTGGAGCGTGAGAGCAAATCCTGCGAGTTGCGAGGCACACGGTAATAGGCGGAATATTCGTCTGAGCCTTCGCGGTGAACGGCAAGCGCGCGAAACTTCGGATTTTCCGCCATTTCGAAATCAATGGCAGCATGCCGAGCTGCGACACCCAGCTCGGGATGATCCACCACGCTCGGTACGCGCTGACCCCGGTAGTACACTTCGCGCTTATCGCGCAGCCCGGCGAGAAATTGCGCAGCCGTTCGCAATGCCATAGCAGAGCCTCCAGAGGGTGAATGCGGATTGTATTAAATCATGGGGAATGGCGCTCTATTGAAATTTGCGATAGTAGGACAGGCTTCAGCCTATCGGATTTTGGCGCCACGAAACACTCAAAAACCGACAGGCTGAACAGGCTGCGGAAAAGCGCCGATTTTGTCATTCCGAGGGCCGACGTTGCCCGAGGAATCTCCTTTTCTCCTGGCATTTGTGAAAAAGCAGATCCCTCGTTGCGCTCGGGATGACAATTAAAGGTACTTTTTCCGCAGCCTGTGAAGACTGTCCTACTCGCCGCTCATTCGTCGGCGCAAGATATACTTTTGAATCTTGCCCGTTGAAGTTTTGGGGAGCTCTTCAAATCGAATCTCTCGCGGGGCTTTGAAGCGGGCTATTCTTCCGCACACAAATTCGATCAGCTCCTCTTTTGTGGGGGACATCCCCTCTCGCAGAACGACAAATGCGACCGGAATCTCGCCCCACCGCTCATCCGGGCGCCCTACCACAACCGCTTCGAGTACGGCTGGATGCTCGGCAAGGGCCTTTTCAACCTCAACCGAAGCGACATTCTCCCCACCGGTGATAATGATGTCCTTGGCGCGGTCGCGCAGTTCGATATACCCGTCCGGATGACGCACCCCCAGATCGCCGGTGCGAAACCAACCGTCAGATTCAGCGGCCTGTGTGGCCGCTTCGTCGCGGTAGTAGCCGATGGTCACATTGTTCCCGCGGATCACGATTTCGCCCAGTGTTTCGCCATCCGCCGGAACTTCGTTGCCATCGGAGTCGATCACTCCGAGCTCTCTCGTGACCACGTTGCCGACGCCCTGCCGCGCGTTCAAACTCGCTTTTTCGTTCTCCGCCTTCCGAGTCCATTCGGGCTGCCAATCATTGATCACCGACGGCCCATACGTTTCCGTCAACCCATACAGATGCGTGACCTGCAAATTCAGCGCGGCAAGCCGCGCAAGAAGCGCAGGAGTAGGAGGTGCGCCTCCCGTGAACGCGCGCACCGGATGAATTTGTCTCCCGCTACCAGACGATGCGGCGGCTTCTGCGATCATTGTCAAGACCGTTGGCGCCGCGCAAAGATGAGTTACGCTCCCGCCACAAATGGCCGACCAAATGGCCGTTGGATTAATCTCTCGCTGGCAAACGTGTACTGCGCCGGCAGCTGTCACTGCCCAAGTGAAGCACCAGCCATTACAGTGAAACATGGGAAGCGTCCACAGATAGGCGCTATCCAGGCCCAGCCGCGAGTGAAACGCCATCGCCAGAGCCTGCAAATACGCCCCGCGATGCGTATACATCACTCCTTTCGGGCGGCCCGTGCTTCCGCTCGTGTAGTTAATCGCAATCAAAGCCATTTCGTCCATCAGCGCCGTGGGGTAAGGCTCTGAAGATCGAATTAATAATTCGTACTCGCTGGAGTCAGTCCCTGCAATGATTGCCCGCACCCCCGTCGAGATGGAAAGCGCCCGCGCAGCCTCCGCAAATTCGTGTGTGGCAATCAGGATGCTCGCCCCAGAATTTTCCAGGATATATGCCATCTCCTGCGAAGAAAGCCGAATATTCATTGGCACTAGCGCGCAGCCTGCCATGGGCACGCCATTGTGCATTTCAAGCATGATGTGGCTATTGGTGCATAGCGCAGCTATCCGGTCGCCGTGCTGAGCCCCTGCGCCGCGCAGCAATCCCGCGAGGCGATGCGACCTCTCGCCAAACTCGCGATACGTGAAGCGACGCTCGCCGTCGATGATGGCCGTTCGTTCGGAAAATATCTTCGCGGCGCGATCGAGGAAGTAGGCCGGGTTTAGTGGAGTTACCACGGGCAGAGGCATTATCTGCTCCCGTTAAAGTTTGGCTCACATTAAGATTAAGCGGGACTCCGCTTTCGGATCAGTACCGAATATACCTTTGTTTCGCCGACGAGGCTGTGTTTAACCTCCATTTTCCTCCGTAATGTTGACTCCTAAAACGCGAGCGATCGAGTCGGTAAAGGACGCAGATCTTTAGTAACGCCAAGTAGATGCAGCCCCAATTGGATGGTTTAGCACGCAGGAGCAAATCCGCTTATTGGAATATGGCGGGGCTGGTATTATAAAGACGGGGTGTACGGTGATGAACATCAATTTGACGCCTGAACAAGAAAAGATCATTCAGGAAGAGCTGAAATCTGGCCACTTTCGATCCATCGAGGAAGTTATTAGCGAAGCATTGCAGGTTCTGCGCGAAAAGGATCTGGTTTCAGGTGCCACTAATTCCAATGGCTCCGAACGCGAGGCAGTTCGCGAAATGCAAGAGTTTGTTGAAAAGAACCGCGTGCGTCTCGAAGGTGTATCCATCAAACAGTTGATTCACGAGGGCCACCGTCTGTGAATGATGTTGTGCTGGACGCTTCCCTCGCGCTCCAGTGGTTCCTGGAAGACGAAACAGACCGGAAATATAGCTTAGGTGTTCTTTCCAACCTCTCAGAGCGACGTGCCATTGTTCCCGTTCTCTGGTTTTACGAAGTCGGAAACGGCCTCTTGATGGCCCACCGCCGGAAGCGAATTACCTTCGATCAGATTGGCGGCTTTCTGAGTCGGTTGAAGGCCCTTCCAATCGACACCGCGCAGCAATCCGCCTATGAAATCCTCGAATTGCCAACACTTGCGTGAGCGCAAAGTCTCACGATTTACGATGCCGCTTATCTCGCCCTTGCCATGAAGTCAAATTCGACCTTAGCGACGACTGACAACGCTTTGAGGAAGGCGGCCGATTCCACCGGCGTTAAAATCCTCTAAACCAATGGCTGTCTAAAGATAGTTCAGGGCCTGGTTCTTCTTGCAGAATAGTTCCAACCTAAGGTTGTCAGCAGGTTACTCAAGAAGCTTCGACGGGCACGACATCCACCGATACGTCCATCCAATGGCGCTGCCCGCCGATCAAGATTCCTCGAGAAGGACCCACATCGTCGTAGTCTCTTCCCCAGGCCAGCGTGATGTGACCGTCGCTCGGCATCAAGCCATTGGTGGGATCGAAATCCACCCAGCCGATTCCAGGCACGAACACGCCGACCCACGCGTGCGAGGCATCCGCTCCAGCGAGTCTTTCTTTTCCGGGAGGAGGCGACGTCACCAAATACCCACTGACGTATCGCGCCGCGAATCCCAGCGAACGCAGACAGCAGATTTGCAGATGCGCAAAGTCCTGGCAGACGCCCTGGTGCGAATGAAAAACTTCCTCCACCGGCGTATCGATTTTCGTGGAGCCCGCCAAAAATTTGAAATCATGGTGGATGCGCTGAGTCAAATCCAAAACACAGGCAAGGAAGGGCCTTCCGGCCGGAAAGGAGTGACGCGCGAATTCGGAAAGTTCCGGAGACCAAGGCACATGCGGCGATTCGAAAACGAATTCGCGTGTGGCCAGTATTTCCCGATCGGGGGCGATGGTCAGAATCTGCAGGACCTGCTCCCAGGTTGGTCCCTGCGTGACGTCATGAGAGTCCGGGGGGAGAATTTCCACTTCGCTTTGCGCTGCGATTCGCAGGACGGTATGGGGTTCCTGCAAGCTGAACCAGGTGACATGATTGCCGAAATAATCGAAGCCTTCGTTTCTCACTGGCGGCGAAGGCAGCACCAGCAGTTGATACTGTAAACAGATCTGCGTTTGGTGTTCTCGAGGCCGCATACGAACCACATTGTGCGACAAGGGAATCGCTTCGTCGTAGCCATATCGCGTGGAATGCGTGATGCGGTATCTCACTTCTCGTGGTCCTCGTGAATGCCGCTGACTTCCTGCGATACGACCGCATGCGAAAAATACAGCTGGGCGATCGCTTCGGATATTTGGCCGATCTGTTCCTGGATGCCGGATAAAAGAGCGTGAAATTCCTCGCGTTCGCGCCCCGATGGGACGGAACACAACTCGACTAAATCGGCGAGTTGAATCGAAGTGCGCAGCTTGAGAAGCAGGCGCTGATCGTAGTTGCGATCCGGATGGGAGAGGTCTCGCGGCAACGCTGCAAGATGCTGGTCGATCAAAGCGAGCTGGAAGGCAACAGACCGCGGATTGGTGTCGTCCGCAAGCAGAAGGTCCGCGACGGCGTGGGTTTCCAGGTGCGTCAGATATCTGCGACGGTAGGTAAGCGAACTGTCGCCGATTTCCAGGGCTGCTTCGAGAAGGACCGAGTCTGTGCCCGGCTCCACCAAGGAATCCGCCAGGAATTGGGAAATAAAAGCGGCACGCTCGACGCGCCGCCCCATATCCAGAAATCGCCAAGCCTGGCCACGAGTCATCGAATCGGAGGCGAGTCCGGCAAACGCCACCAGTGTCACGATGAGATCATCGAGCAACTCGAGGACGCCGGACGCGGGATCGGTGGGGTCGGCCCTGAAATTGAAAACGGCGCGGTAGCTTTCCTGGAGGATGCGCCAGGCATCCGTGGAAATGGTGTCGCGTAGGACTCTTGCCAGTCGGTGAAGGTTGGCGACACTGCCTCGCAATCCCTCGTTCTTTCCAATTCCGAGCATCGCCTCGATGAATTCGCGTTCGAGCTCGGCCCCGGTCGAACGAATCGGATTATTCCGGCAAGCGGAGGCCAGGACCTGAACGGCATGAGCGGTGTCAAAACCGGTTTGATCGATCATGCGCCCGATGGCTCCTCGGGCGAGGCGCGCTTGCGCATCGGTGCGCTCCGAATAGCGTCCCAGCCAGTAGAGATCTTCCGCCAGGCGGCTGGGCAAATCGCTGCCGCCGCGGCTGATGGCGATCGGTTGGGTCGTCGAAGGGAGAAGCGTTACCGGGCTGACAGGGCCCTCAGACAAAATCCAGGTGTCCTTGCTGCGGCCTCCTCTTTGCAAAGATACGACGAGCGTATCGTTCGATTGGGTAATGCGCGAAAGCCCGCCGCTCATGACGGTGTAGGAATCGCCATAGGCGCTGAGGTAGGACCGAACGACGAACCGGCGAGGCTGTAGATCCTCACCGATGAGCGCGGGAGTCGTGCAAGACATGACTTGTTTTTGCGCTACATAGTGTGCGGGGCGCGCCCTGATTTTCTGTTCCAGCGTGGAAAGTTCGTCGCGCGTAAGATTTTGCCCGAACACTGGATCTTCCCCTTGCGTCGGGTACGCAGACTTTACGACCATTTCAGACAAATGCTGCGCGACGAATTCCAAAATTTCCGGTTGGCCGCACCACCAGGTTTCCACAGAGGGCAGCTTCAATTCCTCGCCGAGCAGATACCGGCACACGGCCGGGAGGAAGGGAAGAAATCCAGGCGCCTGCAGAACGCCGCAGCCGATGGCGTTGGCGACAGCCACGTTGCCGCGGCGAACTGCCTGCAGCAATCCTGGCACTCCGAGGTAGGAATCCGGATACAGTTCGAGAGGATCGCAGAAATTGTCATCCACTCGACGAAAGATGACGTCCACACGTTGCAACCCTCCAAGCGTCTTCATGTAGACGATACTGTCGCGAACGGTCAGATCGTTCCCTTGCACCAGCGCGTAACCCAAGTACCGCGCCAAGAAGGAATGTTCGAAGTAAGTTTCATTGTAGGGACCTGGGGTGTACAAGACGATGCGGGGATTCTCGTGATTTGCCGGGGCGAGCTCCGTCAGCGTTTCCCGAAGCGAAACAAAGAACGGCGCGAGGCGCTGCACATTGCATTGGCGGAAAACGGAGGGCAGGGCGCGGGAAAGGACAATGCGGTTCTCCAGTGTATAACCGGCTCCCGAGGGCGCCTGCGTGCGGTCGCTAAGGACTTCGAACTGCCCAGTCTCGTCGCGCACCAGGTCCGCGGAATACAAGTGCAGCCAGCGGCCCTGAGGCAGCCGGATCCCGTGACACGGGCGTAGGAAGCCTGGGTTGGACCACAATAATTCCGGAGGTAGCACGCCGGCAAAAACCGTATCTGCCGGGCCGTAAAGGTCCGCCAACAAGCGATCCAGCAACCGGGCTCGCTGCACTAACCCTTCGCTGATGTTGTCCCAATGGGCACCGGCGATCAGCAGGGGAATGAAGTCCAGGTTCCAAGGTCTGTCCAGGCCGTTCGGATCACCGTAGACGTTATGTGTCACACCGTTCTGGTGAATCAGGCGCCGTGCCAAGTCGCGCCTGTGCCCGAACTCGCCCGGCGGCAGCTCGTCAAGCAGTGAAACAAATTCGCGCCAATGCGGGCGAAGCGAGCGGTCAGCCTTAACCATTTCGTCCGGGAATGGAGAGTCGATTCCGTAATTGTCGGCAAAGCCGCGTCGCAGAGGGTGGTCAGTTTTGAGGTTACCCGGAGTTGTAGGTCCTTGCATATTTCCTATCGAAGATACTCTACTTCAACCTGAGATCCAGCGTGAATGGTAATTCCTTCGTGATTTTTTCTTCGTCAGCGGCAATTGGCCCGGGCGTGTGCCCGAATTTGAAAAATCGTGCGACGCGGCGGCTCTCCGCCGCGTACGCGTTGATCGGGAAGTTGTCGTAGCTCCTGCCGCCGGGATGAGCAACGTGGTAGGTGCAGCCGCCGATCGAACGGCCGGACCAGGTATCGAACAAATCAAACACCAGTGGCACGTGGGTTCCAATCGTCGGATGCAGGCAGTTTGGCGGCTGCCAGGCGCGATATCGCACGCCGGCGACAAACTGGCCGTTCGTGCCTGTCGGATGCAGCGGCACGCGCCGGCCATTGCAGGTGACTACGTGGCGCGGGTCCACCATCCCATTTGCGAGCACCTGCAATCTCTCCAGTGACGAGTCGACGTATCGCGCCGTGCCACCCGCACTGGCCTCTTCGCCGGTCACATGCCAGGGTTCGATCGCTTGCCGGAATTCCAGCTTGATACCTCGCTGCTCGATGGACCCGTACATTGGAAATCGAAATTCGATATGCGGATCGAACCATTCGATGCGCAGCGGATAGCCGGCCTCGTTCAAATCAGAAATGACGTCTTCCAGATCTTGACGCACGAAATACGGGAGCATGAAACGATCGTGGACTTCCGTGCGCCAACGGACAAGCTCGTGGCGATAAGGACGCTCCCACAAATGCGCGACCAGGGCGCGAAGCAAGAGATGCTGGGTGAGGCTCATACGAGAGTGCGGCGGCATTTCAAAGGCGCGCATTTCGAGCAACCCGAGCCGGCCCGAAGCCGTGTCCGGCGAGTAGAGTTTGTCGATGCAGAACTCCGCGCGGTGCGTGCTGCCCGTTGCGTCGACGAGCAAGTTTCGGAAGATGCGGTCCACCAGCCACGGCGAAGTGCCGCCATGGTTTGGTATCTGCTGAAACGCGATTTCCATTTCGTAAACTTGATCATTGCGAGCCTCGTCGATGCGAGGGGCCTGGCTCGTGGGTCCCACAAAAATTCCGCTGAAGAGATACGACAAGGCGGGATGGTTGTGCCAATAGCCAACCAGGCTGCGCAGCAACCCGGGATTCCGCAGGATGGGTGAATCGGCCGGTGACGCTCCGCCGATTAAAATATGATTTCCGCCGCCGGTTCCGGTGTGCCGGCCATCGAGCATGAACTTTTCCGTGGCCAGGCGGCTGAGGTGCGCCTCTTCGTACAGTGCCGTGGTGTTATGGACCAATTCATCCCAGCTTGAGGATGGGTGGAGGTTTACTTCGATCACGCCAGGGTCGGGCGTGACTTTGATTGTGTGCACGCGAGAATCGTTGGGAGGGGCATACCCTTCGACGAGCACGGGCATCCCTAAGTCGCTGGCCGTATCCTCAATCGCTGCGACGAGGCCAAGATAATCCTCAAGGTAGCGTTGCGGTGGCATGAATACGCGTAGGTTTCCGTCACGCGTTTCCGCGCATAGTGCCGTTCGAACCGCCCAGGAAGCCGATTGGCCGGGAGAGGGAGGTAAATCGAGTACTAGAGTTCGGCGTCGCGATTTCTCCCGCGCCGGTCCCGACACCAACGTTTGTTCCATAAGGCCCTGTGCGGGCTGATATTCTGGAACTTCTTCCTCATAGCGCTGACGACTGGCCAGGGCGGCGCGCTCAGGCAATGGCCCGCGGACTGCCATCGGGTCCTGCTCAGTGACGTGATGAACCTCGGATGGGTGGACCCAGGGGATGGAATCAAGCGGAAGGCGGAACCCCATGGGTGAGTCGCCGGGGATCAAGTACATGCGCTCGGGCCGGAAGAACCATGCGCCGGTCACCCATTCGCGACTTCCGTCTGTATAGTATTCTCGCCGCAAGGGCAGCGCGTAGCCAACGACGTGATCCAAGCCTCGTTCGAACACACGCGCGAGGCGCGCACGATCTTCCGCATTTTCCAATTTGTTCTCGAACGGATCGACATTGACCGGGAGACGCCGCTCCTTCCAAAGGTAATACCAGGTGTCTTCATAGCCGGGCAAGGCATGCTGCGGACTCAAGCCCAATCGCTTGCACAGACTGAGCATAAAGGCGCGCGCGTCAGCGCTAGTCAGCTTGCCGGAAGTGTTCTCGTTGGCAATGAGTGCGGGATCGCGCCAGATCGGTTCGCCGTCCTTGCGCCAATAAAGTCCCAGCGCCCAGCGCGGTAACGATTCGCCGGGATACCACTTACCCATTCCATGGTGCAGGAATCCTCCTGGAGCAAACCGATCACGCAACCGGCGAATCAACGTATCCGCCAATTTATATTTGGTCGGGCCCACCGCGGCCATATTCCATTCCGCGCCATCCATGTCGTCAACGGAAACAAACGTTGGTTCGCCACCCATGGTCAGTCGGACGTCGCGCTTTTTCAGGTCCGCATCCACTTGGTGGCCGAGTGATTCGATCGCAGCCCACTGCTCGTCATTGTAGGGCTTGGTCACGCGCGGATCTTCATGGATCCGTGTGACGGACATGGAAATCTCGAAGGAGTCCTTGCCCCTGGGTTTTTTCTTCTCCGAGTCAGGCTCTGTCGTGACGATGGACTCATCGTCATAAGAAAAACCGCCCGAGATCGCTGCGGCCGTCACCGGCTCAGCCGAGCACGCCAGGGGAATATGTCCCTCGCCCGCAAGGAGCCCCGAGGTTGGATCGAGCCCGACCCAGCCGCCGCCGGGTAAATAGACTTCGGCCCAGGCGTGCAGGTCGGTGAAATCCCTGTCCGTCCCGCTCGGCCCGTCGAGCGATTTGTCGTCCGGCATGAGCTGGATCAGATAACCCGAGACGAATCTAGCGGCCAGGCCGAGATTTCTGAGTAATTGGACCAGAAGCCAGGCGCTATCACGGCACGAACCGCTTCCGAGCGTCAGCGTTTTCTCCGGGCTTTGAATCCCGGGCTCCATGCGAATCAAGTATTGAATCCGTTTTTGAATTCGCTGATTCACGTCCACGAGGAAGTCGTTTGTTCGAATTTTTTCCTTCCGCGCTTCTGCAATTAGGGCTTCCATATTCGGCCCCACATGGCGCTTCTTGAGATAAGGGCCGAGCTCTCTCTTTACGATTGGGTCGTACACAAACGGAATTTCCTCGGCGTATTTTTCCAGAAAGAAATCGAAGGGATTGATGACGGTCATGTCGGCCACGAGATCGACTTCGACGGAAAATTCTGTGGTTTTGTTGGGGAAAACGAGCCGCGCCAGATGATTGCTGTAGGGATCCTGCTGCCAGTTAATGAAATGGCTAGCCGGCGCGATTTTAAGAGAGTAGCTGGGAATCGGGGTTCTGCAATGCGGCGCAGGGCGCAAGCGGACAACATGGGGCGAAAGCCATACAGGTCTCGTATAGCGATACAGCGTTTTGTGATTCAGCGCAACCCGGATGCCCATGAAATTTTATACTGCGGAAATGTGCCATTCACACGCCCAAGTTTCATTGCATCTGGCGAAACAGATACGCGCAGATTATACAGGAAGGAATTTAAGGGCCAGGCGAAACTCCCTTTCAACTTTTCTATGAGAAGGATATGAAACAGCGGTGTTTAAGGTGAACGGTTATTCGCTCAGGATGTCTCTTCCAGTAATCTCCTGGGCCACTTAAGGTATTTACCGTATGGAAGAATGTGACTCTACGCCTCAGTGTTCATTCACAGATGCGCTGGAATTGTATGCTGCTACCCTGGAGACCTGCGACGACTTCGAAGGATCAGGAGTACGCGAGGCAACCACTAAGTCCTTTCATTTGAATGAATCTAATTGCACAACGAGCGGAAATTCAAAGGAGGCGGCGAGGATCCTCTGGTGCGCGTAAGGGACATTTTTGTGCCTGGTGCACGCAATTCATGTCGCCTGCAATTTGGGAGGGAGATTAGGTTTTCTGAGGGAGAATGGCGAGATGCAGCTTCGGATTTTGGTTGCTGACGATCACGACGTGATGCGGCTCGGAATTCGAGAACTGCTCAGTGCGCGCGAAGGCTGGGAAGTTTGCGCGGAAGCTCGCAACGGGAGGGAGGCGGTTGCGATGACCGGCGAACTCAACCCGGACATTGCCATCCTGGATATCAACATGCCGGAGTTGAATGGAATCGAAGCAGCGAGAAGAATCCGCAAGAGGTCGGCGAACACGGAAGTGCTTATCATTTCCTTCGATCACTCAGATCAACTGATTCGGGAGATTATCGAAGCCGGTGCTCGAGGATTCGTCGTCAAGGGCGATTCCGAGAGCGATCTCATCGCCGCTGTGGAGGCACTCTCAAATCACAGGCCGTTTTTTACTTCTCGCGCCGCTGAGGTGAGTTTAGGCCGCGTACGAGCAGACGGACTGGGAGGTATTCAGGAACTGTCTAGAAACCGGCTCACCCCTCGTGAGCGTGAAATCGTACAACAACTTGCGGAGGGGAAGAGCAGCAAGGAAGTGGCGGCAGCGCTTTCGATCAGCGTAAAGACGGCGGACACGCATCGCGCCAATATCATGCGCAAACTAGATCTGCATAGCGTCACCGAACTCGTGCGGTATGCCGTGCGCAATCAAATTGTGAGAGACTAATTTCCAGGAAAAGGCGTGCCCTTCCCCAGGGTGAAGCCATCGAGTCCCTGCCTGGTTGCTGTCAGGATGCCGGTGACATCTGTTATTGCGCCGCAAATACCAGGAGCGCGTTGCCGGGCGTGCCCGCTCCAAAGACGTATCCGGAGCCGACAAACAACATTCCGCCCGCGACGGTCGGGCCGGGAGCGGCCATCGAGCCTCCCTTGGCCGCGACGTGGTTTACTGTTTCGTAATCACGGACCATATTGTATTCCCAGAGTAAATGCCCGTCCTCCGTGGAGAATGCGCGCAGCATGCCGTCCCATCCTCCCGAAAAAATGGCTCCGGGAATAGCCGTGATGGCTGATGTTTCCCCCTTAGGACCCGGACCAGGGGGAGGCGGAATCGGCGTGAACCACTTTTGTTCGCCTGTGTCCATTCGGACCGCCGCCACGCCGCCCGTGCGCAATCCAAAATAGGCGTTTTGCTCGTCGGCAGCCCCGCCGAAGGTGATCATGCCCAGCGCGAGCTTCTTCACGAGTTGCGCCTTCCAAACCACGGTGCCTTCACGGTCCGGATCGTGGCCCCAGACCATCCCGCTTTTTTGTCCCGCCACTAACATCCTGTGCCCGTTCGGCAAATTCGCCAAAATGGGAGACGCGCCGAAGTCATAATCGGGGCCAATCTCGGCGGGTGGGAGGCAATTTTCGGATTTAATCTCGCCCCCGCAACCGGAGATCCAGGCGTCTTTTTCCGTATCCTGAATCGACCACATGACCTTTCCGGTTTTCAAATCAAGCGCCATGATGGCGTCGGTATTCCTCGAAACAGGATTGGTGTAGGCATCGCCAGTGCCGATATAGAGGGCGTGATTTTTGGCGTCAATCGTGGGCGTATTCCACACGGCGCCGCCATTCGGGCCATATTGCTGCACACCGTTCGAATTCTTTGTAGTGGGTTTGGGAGGATCCGTAACGGGATACGTTTTCCATATAGTGCGGCCGCTCGTCGCATCCAGCGCGACGACGCTTCCGCGAAACGTGCAGCACGGATACACCGTGCTCCAACCCGCGGCGCGTTCCTCCTGCGAAGATACGGGCACATACAGGCGATCTTCATACAGCATCGGGGCGCCAGTAATTTTTGCGACGGGATGGTCCTCGACTTTCATTTTCCAGACTTCTTTGCCCGTAGAGGCATCCAGCATGTAAACGTTTGCTCTGACGTCGCCGAAGTAAACGCCAAATTTAGTGGAGCCCTTGCCTTTCAATGGCCCGATGCTGATTGCGGTGCGCACGCCGGCATCCGCTTGGTAAGACCAATAGACGCATCCCGATTCCGCGTCGAGGGAATACACCGCTCCCGTATCCACCCCGAGGAATACACGGCCTCCCGCGACAGTGGGCTGGCCGTAAACTTCTTCGGCGCCCGGAAATCCAAAGGCCCACTTCAATTTGAGATTCGGCACCTGGCTGGCGGACAAACCTGC
>Ga0210408_10003896_pt1 | contig 13527 bp, 9 predicted proteins | sample IncBWH4MmetaG_FD_155471 | JGI IMG/M metagenome (GOLD analysis project Ga0210408, IMG submission 155471) | Forest soil microbial communities from Barre Woods Harvard Forest LTER site, Petersham, Massachusetts, United States - Inc-BW-H-4-M | ecosystem: Environmental > Terrestrial > Soil >...
CGAATACGATTGCTCAGCCGTACGAGAAGGAGTTTTTCCGAAAGGATGGCAGCCGCGTGCCTGTGCTCATTGGAGGCGCGCTTTTCGAAGAAGGTGGTAACGAGGGCGTCGCGTTCGTCCTCGATTTGACGGAAAGCAAGCGCGCCGAGCAAGCCCTTCGGGAAAGCGAAAATAAGCACCGCCAAATCATCGATACGGTTCCAAGCCTTCTCTGGTCGGCAGGACCCGACGGCGAACCGACCTACGTCAATCAGCGAATTTTGGACTATACCGGCGCGCGACAAGAGGATTTCAGGCGTCGTGGCTGGGCGGCATTCCTGCACCCGGACGACCTCCTGGAAACTGCACAGTCTTTCTATCTGGCAGTTCAGACTGGAACGTCCCACGAGGCTGTGCACCGAGTGCGCCGGTCGGACGGCGAGTATTGTTGGCACCATACTCGCGCTGAGCCTCTGCGCGATCAACAGGGACGCATCGTCCAGTGGTATGGCGTGTCTGTTGACATCGATGAACGAAAGAAGGCCGAAGAGCGGCTGCGTCGCAGCGAAACCTATCTGGCGGAGGCCCAAAGGCTGAGTCACAGCGGTGTCTCCGCATACACCGAGACGACGATTCTTTACGGGTCGGAGGAGATATACCGCATCTGGGGTTTTGATCCGGCGCAGGGTGTTCCGAGTCTCGAAGCCGTGACCCGACGGATCCACCCGGATGACCGCGAGCGGATGCTCGCACAGGTTCAGGGCGCCGTGAGCGAAAAAAGAGACTATTCGATCGCGTACAGAATCGTGCTGCCCGATGGGACAACCAAACACCTCGAAGCAATCGGCCGACCTGCGTTCTCTGCAACCGGGGAACTTGTCGAGATTGTCACCACACAGATCGACGTGACGGAGCGTAAGCACGCCGAGGAAGCATTGCGCGAAAGCGAAGCGAAGATCCGGCGCCTGGTCGATTCCAACATCATCGGAATTTTCATCTGGGACTTCGATGGTCGCATTCTTGAGGCCAACGACGAATTTCTTCGCATGGTGAGCTACGACCGTGAAGACCTGCTCGCGGGCGGCATATGGTGGTCAGATCTGACGCCGCCCGACTGGCGTGACAGGAATAACGCAAGGATCGAACGGGAAAGGCCTAGCGGCCGGTTCGAATCGTTCGAAAAGGAATTCACCAGAAAAGACGGCAGCCGCGTGCCCATCCTGATTGGTGGGGCAACTTTCGAGCACGGCGGCAACCAGGGCGTCGCCTTCGTGCTTGATTTGACCGAGCGCAAGCGCGTTGAGGCGGAAGCCCATGAAAGCGAGCGGCGATACCGCGAGGCGCAACTCGAACTGGCGCATGCCAACCGCGTCGCGACCATGGGGCAGTTGACGGCCTCGATCACCCATGAGGTAAACCAGCCGATCACGGCGGCAGTCACCTACGCCTTGGCCGCCCGGCGCTGGCTGAACGCCACGCCGCCGAATTTTCACGAGGTGGATGACGCGCTCTCCCTGATTGTCAAGGAGGGGAATCGCGCAGGCGAGGTCGTCGGGCGAATCCGTGCGCTCATCAAGAAGCTGCCCGCACGAAAGGACGCCGTAGAGATCAACGATGCCATCCTCGAGGTTGTTGCTCTCACCCGCACCGAGGCCGCAAACAACAGCGTCTCGGTGCGGACGCGGTTGGCGGAAGGCTTGCCGCCTGTACTGGGAGATCGGGTCCAACTGCAGCAGGTCCTGCTTAACTTGATCATCAACGCGATCGAAGCGCTGCGCGACGTCGGCAAGGAGGAGCGGGAATTGCTCATCAGCACCGGTAACGAAACGGATGGCGTGTCAGTCGAGGTGCGAGATTCAGGGCCAGGCTTCGTACCGGAGGTACTCGATCGTGTGTTCGAGGCCTTCTACACCACGAAACCGGGCGGCCTGGGGCTTGGGCTGTCGATCTGCCGATCGATTCTCGAAGCGCACAACGGACGATTGTGGGCGAGCCCTAACGTGCCACGCGGCGCTGTCTTCGGCTTCATTGCGCCTGTTCATCCGGCCGCCGCATCGTGAGCCGAGTGCCGCTTCGTATCCGTGGCGCAACCGACGTTGAGTCCAGCAGGCGCCCTGCTCCTGTGGTGAGACGCAACGGGACCGTCGCGGGGGATTCAGGCTCAGCACCTGCTAGGCAACGCGACCTGGGCTACGCGGCTTTTTCGGTGCCAACTGCAATTGGTCGGCCATGCGCGCGAGGTCAGGCAAGGACGATGCCCGCATCTTGCGCATCACCTGGCCACGATGAACTTTTACCGTGATTTCGCTTACGCCGAGGTCGGCCGCGATCTGCTTGTTTAATCGCCCGCTCGCCACGAACGCCATGACCTCGCGTTCCCGCGGCGTCAACGTCTCGAAGCGAATGTTCAGCTCTGCCGTGGCTCGTTCCTGCTCAAGCAGCACTCGATCACGGGCATGACCAAGCTGAATCGCTTCGAGCAAATCCTGCTCTCGGAACGGCTTTGTCAGAAATTCGATTGCGCCACCCTTCATCGCCTGCACCGACATGGGTATGTCACCATGGCCGGTGATGAAGATGATCGGCAGCTGTCTTTTGGCACCCGCCAGTTCGCGCTGCAGCTCAAGTCCACTCTGGCCGGGAAGGCGCACGTCAAGCACCAGACAAGCAGGTCCTTCCGGCCGATCCGCCGCGAGAAATTCGCTCACCGAACCGAATAGGCTCACCCGAAAGCCTGCCGATCGAAGCAGCTTTCCCAGGGAGTCCCGCACTCCCGGATCATCGTCGATGACCATCACTGTTGGCGGTTGCTCTACCACATGTTCCTCATCGACATGCGCATTGGCTTTGCCGGTCCGCCATGGAGCATAGCCAGATTACCGCGTGGGCGATAGAGGGGACTACCAGTCCAGCGCGGCTCGACGGATCGCAGCCATCGGTGAACTGGCCGGTGAAGTCGGTCAGTGTTTTGCGTCAGGCGCTAGTTGCCGGAGAACGTCGAACCGACCAGGCTGGCAGCGCGCAACCTTCGTATAGCGCGCACTCTCCTTTTTGGTACGCGATCTCTCCGCCAGTGCAATAGTGGGCGCCAATGCGTGCCGTTACGGTGAGTTGTCCTCCCCCGAGGCCGATCCCTCCCTGCGGCCTCCCCTTGCCCCTCCAGCCCGGTCCAGGCTGGAGGGGCTCTTATGGGTCAACCAGGGCTATGGTGATATGAAGGTCGATGCGTGTGATGCGGCATGCTCCATGGATCGGCAATTTCCGCTCGAATTCCTATACATTTGTATAATCGTAGCACACAGCGGTTGCGCTTAGGTTGGATGCAAGTGTGTCGCGGACGACATCCGTTTCTCCAAACGCTGCTCGCGGGTACCGGTCGTGCCAAGTGCCAAATAGCGGACTAATTGTTGCGATCGTCGATGACGACAACGCGGTTGGAAACGCAATCGAAGTCTTAATGCGTTCGATAGGGCTGGCCGCCAGGGCATTTTCGTCCGGAGAGGAGTTCCTGCGCTCACCCGAACTGAGCCGCACCGGCTGCCTGGTTGTCGATTTCGACATGCCCAGGATGAGTGGCCTTGATCTCCACAACTATCTGTCTCGATCGGGCAAAGATATTCCCACCGTACTGATCACCGCATATCCGAGTGATGATATTCGTGCCCGCGCACTTCGGGCTGGCGTCATCTGCTATCTGGCCAAGCCGTTCGATGAGGGCGACCTCCTCGATTGCATTCGCGCCGCTATGGATCGCGCAAAGGGGAGTAGAGGCACGCCTTAGCTTCATTGTGGTCGCAGCGGCGCGGGGTTCGTCTCAACCCTCCGCGTTGAGGTTGATTGACTATACCAAGGTTTGGTTCGTCCTTTCCAAAGGTGGGGGAAAAGCTACGAGCTTCGTTGTGGCCAACTTTACGTGCGCACAATTGCGGCATCTGCCGACCGACGGTAGGTGTACGGGGCCGACGAAATCCGTCTTTTTGGCTGACACATGTCTGGTGGCGCAGTTCACAGGAAGCTGAGTTTCGGCCCTTTCGAACTTTCGATTGGCGAAAGGGTGCTCCGGCGCGAAGGTGAGGTGCTTTCCCTCGGCGGTCGGGCGCTGGATATTTTGATCTATCTCGCAGAGCGTCCGGGTGAGGTGATCGCAAAGCAGGAGCTCATCGGGCACGTCTGGCCGGACGTAACGGTCGAGGAAGGGAGCATTCGGGTCCACGTGGCCGCGATCCGCAAGGCGCTTGGTGACGGCCAATTTGGCAATCGCTACATCACAAACGTCAAGGGACGGGGTTACTCGTTCGTCGGCACCGTCGAGCATCTCGCTCGCAGCGCGGCGAGCAGGAATGATAAGTCCCGGCAGCAAGGCAGGCTTCCCTCGCGACCACTCATGCTGATCGGTCGCGAAGCAGTGGTCGGCACGGTCAACGACAAGCTTCGAGCTGAACGGTTCGTGACACTGCTCGGCCCCGGCGGCATTGGCAAGACGACCATTGCCCTGGCCGTCGGCCGTGCCGCTACCGAGGAATTCGGCGGGAATGTCTATTTTGCCGACTTGGAAAGCCTTACCGATTGGCGCCACGTTACGGCGGCTGTCGCGACATCCCTGGGACTTGCACTCAAATCGAAAGACCCCGGCCTGGAGCTGGTCGACCTCGTTCGTTCGCGAAAGCTTCTTATCATTCTCGATAGCTGTGAGCACGTGATCGAGGCGGTCGCGTTGCTTGCCGAGCAGCTCTACCAGGAAACGGAGCAGGTCTATCTTCTGGCCACGAGCCGCGAATCGCTGAAAGTGGAAGGCGAGCATTGTTGCCGGGTTCTTCCCCTCGATTTTCCGCCAGACGGCCCGGAGCAAACAGCAAATGCGGTGCTTCGATATCCGGCGGTACAGTTGTTTGTGCGGCGCGTGGCGGCGAGAGCGGGAAGCTTCCTTCTCACCGACGATGAGGCGCCGTTTGTCGCGGAAATATGCCGAAAGCTGGATGGCATACCCTTGGCAATCGAGTTGGCGGCAGGTCAGGTGGCCGCCCTCGGCCTCAAGAACACTGCCTCCCGCCTGATGTCTCGGCTGGAATTACTGAAGCTGAGCCATCGGACGGCGGCTCCCAGACATCGGACGCTTAGGGCTACATTGGATTGGAGCTATGATTTGTTGTCCGATGCAGAGAGGATTGCCTTTCGACGCATCGCTCCTTTCGTCGGCCATTTCACTCTGGAGGGCGCGCGCTCGGTCGTGGGCAAACTCGGCGCAAGCGCCGGCGACGTATTTGACGCCATCGCGGGCCTGGTTGAGAAGTCATTGATAGCGACTCGGGTCGATGAAGCGCAAGCACAGTATCGGTTGCTGGACACGACTCGGGCGTACGCGCTCGAAAAACTGGAGGAGCACGGCGAATTCGACCCGATCTCCTTGCGGCATGCAGAATATGTCATCGAGCAGCTCGAATCGCGACAGGAGATGCTATCGGTTCAGCCAAGGGCTGAAAGAGTTGCGGCCTATTCCTGGCAACTCAGCAATGTTCGGTCGGCGCTTGAATGGAGCTTTGGATCGCACGGCAAAGACGAGATCGCGACAAGACTTGCTGCCGCTTCGACGCGGCTGTTCATGGAATTGGCGCTACTGACCGAATGGCAGGTCTGGGCAGAGCAGGCAATGGTCCGATTGGGAGATCAGCATCGTAACTCTCGCCAGGACCTTGCCCACGAGCTTATGCTTCTGAACGGGCTGTACTTGTATTCGAGTTGGACAACCGATATTCACCGCGCCCTCGATGTCGCCGCGCGAAGCCGGAAAGTGGCTTTGAAAACGCAGGATCCCGACGACATGGCACGCGCTGAATCGATGTTGGGCGCCGCCAATCATTTGGCAGGAAATCATCTTGTTGCGCAGAGTCATTTCGAAGCCGGCCTGCGCTACTCGGCATCCGGCTCGCGCTCGCGCGCCGGACACTATCTGTTTCATCATCCCACGCTCTTGCTCATCGGCATGGCGCGCTCGCTGTTGTACAGGGGGGTGCTCGACCAATCCCTGGATTACGCAAGGCTCGCGATAGAGGAAGCAGAAAAATCCGGCAATCCGGCAACGTTGTGCCGATCCCTGATCCTGATGCTCCCTCTCTATCTGGCGCTGCATGATTGGCAGAGGTCGGAGCGGTACATCGCGCGATTGACCGAACTCTCAATGGTTCACTCGCTGAAGCCGTTCGATGCGATCGCAACAGGATTCCGGGGCCGTTGGCTCCTCCTTCAAAACAACATTCGCGACAGCGTTCCACTGCTGAAGAGGGCGTCGGAAGAGCTTGAGGCTCATCGTCAGGAAATGCTCAGTATGGATTTTGTCAGCGATCTCGGCGCCGGCCTTGCGGCTTCTGGCCAGCACGAGGAGGCGTTGACACTGGTGGTGAATGCCCTTGAGGCCCAGAAACGCGGGGGAAAACTCCTGTTCATGCCCGCCTTGATGAGGGTGAAAGGTTTCATCCTGGCATCCAGGTCGGTCGATGACTATCCCGCTGCGGAAAGAAGCCTGCTGTCGGCAATCGACTGGGCGAAAAGGCAGTCCGCCACCCTGTTCGAATTGAAAGCTGCGACGGACCTTGCGGAGTTGCTCCTGAAACAGGACCGTGTGCCGGACGCCTACAGACATCTCAGCGCGGCTCTTGATCGAATGCCCGGGGGAATTGTAGCTCCCGTTCACAAGCGTGCCGTGCAAATCCTCGACCAGCTTCAATCCGGCTCAGAGGTCGTCGGCTAGAGCGGAACCTTCGGCTGCTGTTCGCTGTCTGCGCAGCCGGGTTCAAGTCCTCGCACTCCCATACAAGCTCAGGCCTGCGGTTGGGTGCATGTTGTGGAAGGAACGATCACAGCAGGGTTGAATGCAATGGGCAAGCTCGTCGCGGATATCATTGTTGAAACCTTGCAGAGTGCAGGGGTCAAGCATTGTTACGGCGTGGTGGGCGACACGCTCAACCTGATCGCCCGCTCACTCGAAAAAAGCGAAATCGAGTGGGTATCGATGAGGCACGAAGAGGCAGGAGCGTTTGCCGCGCAGGCCGAGGCACAGGTCGCGGATCGCCTGACGGCGGTTGCCGGGAGCTGCGGCCCCGGCAGTCTGCATTTCATCAACGGGATCTTCGAGGCCAATCGCAACCGTGCGCCCGTCGTCCTGATCGCAAGTCAAATCATTCGCGACGAACTGGGCTTCGATTTCATCCAGGAGGTCGACTTCAAGCAGGTCTACAGGGACTGCAGCGTCTTCTGCGACATGATCCATACGCCGGAGCAGGCGCGCCGCAAGACGGTGATCGCCTGCCAGACGGCCCTGGCGAAACGCGGTGTTGCCGTTCTGATCGTGCCGGCGGATATCTCCGCCTCGGTCGTGGATGACAACATCCCATACGCGGTGCATGTCGCCAGGCCCGTCACGCGGCCGAACGACGCCGATCTCGCCGAGATCGCAGAGATTCTCAACAAAAGCGAAAATGTTGTGCTGTACGGCGGATCCGGCTGCCAGGGGGCACACCAGGAGATTCTCGCGGTAGCCAACAAGCTGAAGGCGCCGATCGCGCATACGTCGCGGGCAAAGGACTTCCTCGAGTTTGACAATCCCTACAACATCGGAATGACCGGGATTCTCGGTAACGAGGCCGGTTACCACGCTCTGCTGGACTGCGATGCATTGTTGATGCTGGGCGCAGACTTTGCCTGGCGGCAATTTTATCCCGACAAGGCCAGGATCGTGCAGGTCGATATTGACCCGACCCATCTCGGACGACGTCATCCGATCACGAAGGGCGTTGTCGGCGATGTGAAGGCGACGATGGAGGCGCTGCTACCGAAGCTGGTTGAGCGCACTGACGCCTCGTTCCGAAATGCCTACGTCAAGCGCTACGCCGAGTATCGGGAGTCGGAGCGGGCCAAGGTCGCCGCCGGTCACAATGGCAGCATTCCCGGAAGCTATCTGACACAGGTGATCAGCCGCAACGCTGCAAAGGACGCGTTGTTCACCGCCGATGACGGGACCGCCGGGGCCTGGGCCTATCGTCATATCGAGGCGAACGGTCAACGCCGCCTGTTTGCGAGTCTGCTTCATGGGACAATGGCCAACGGCATGCCGTCAGCCATTGGACTGCAAAAGGCAGAACCTGCTCGACAGGTGGTGTGCATGGCAGGGGACGGCGGAATTTCGATGCTGTTCGGAGACCTGATGACGATCGTCGAACAGGAGCTGCCGATCAAGATCGCCGTCTATGACAACGGCAAGCTCGGCTTTGTGGAGATCGAGCAAAAGGCCGAGGGAATGCTCGATACCTTCACGAAGTTGAAGAACCCGAACTTTGCAGGGGTCGCGCGCGCGTTGGGTCTCTGGGGCCAGACGGTTTCGGACGCGGACCAGCTGGAGACCGCCGTCAAGGACTGGCTGACGCAACCAGGGCCCGCGCTTCTGCACGTTCACGTCAACCCGATGCAACTCGTCATGCCGCCATTCATGCAGGTAGAGCCGGCGATCGGGATGGCGCTGTATTCGGCTCGCGCCATCCTGCACGGCCGCGGAGGGGACGTCTGGGAAATGGTGAAGGAGAATTTCGTCTAGTTGGGATGTCGTTTTCCCCGCTGAAGACGCGATGGGCGATGTGGCACGCTTCGTCGGCTTGCTGCGCAACATGAGTGTGCTCGAGCATCGCCGCCATGGGGCTGATCGCGATTGCTCAATTCGCGGGAGCTGTCGGCGTTGCCCATAGCCAAATATTTTATGGTTGTCGGAAGCGCGCTTATGCTTCTCCTCTTGATAGCCGGCTGGTTGTTGCCGGAGCCCCCGGCGAGTTTTCCTGATCGGCCTGAGATCATCGAAAGGGTGGTTATCCGGATCAGATCCGCGCAGACATGGCCGGAAAAGGTCGTCCTGGATACCAGTCAACCCACGATCCCGGCACCGCCCGTCGAGGTAACGTCGACCGAGCCGTTGGTCGCGCATGTGGCCGATGAAATGACGGATCAAACGCGCATCGGCGCCATGGCTAAGCTAAATCCCGGCGTAGTTCCGATCGATGCTCATCGCCCGCCCGTCCGCGCCAAGCGCAAGCCTGCGAGGGCATTTCCATCAAATCATATGGCCAGAGCCCGCAATCGCGACGAGCAACCAGTATTGGGTGCGGGCGATGCGTGTTGTCGGTTCGAGTGGGCTGACAGGCCTGCACTGTCAAAAGCTGCGTCGCGCAAGCGTGTCGCGCGCCGGGACTCGTGGACAGGCCGCTATGTCCCGGAGGCGAATTGAAGGTCAGCTTCCACGAATCGAAGCCGCGGTGCGTCTGCATTCAGTGAAATCGGCTTTCGTTGACTTGCCGTGTAGCCACGGATGGACCATCGGCTGAACAGGCTTTTGCCGGCGGCGAAAGTCCCATTGCGGGCCGTAGCTGAAATGGTGGGTTTTGGCCCAAGAAGGTCGAGAATACTTTATCCATCAACGGGGATTGACTGAGACTCTCTCCGCCACCGCACGATTTTGTCCCGCCCGGACACATGGTAGCAATCGGTATCTGAGCATGGGTGACAACCTGTGCTCGCGGCGACTGCTCTGCTGCATTGCCGCGCGATTTGAATCCCGTTCGGTAAATCGCACTGACGTTTTTTCACGCGCAGCGCGCACGGCTTCATTGGCTCGACGCTGAATTTACTAAACAAATTCAGTCGGCCCCGTCAGCTTCCATCCGCCTTCCTCGTGCGACGATCGATCGCGAAGAACGGTTGCACTGCAGTAATAATTTTAACTTTCAGAGCAGCGCTCGTGGCGTCTGTTGACAGAATAGATGTTTAGTGAAAGTCTTCAACTTAACAAAAACACTAAACATGCTTTCCGCGGCTTTCTGAGAAGGCCGGACTGAACTGCGTGCACGGCGAAGTGCGAATAGGCAGGGCAGGCGGGCGAAACGCCTGCAACAACAGGGAGGGTTTGATGATCCGGATGATGCGTTCGGTAGGCGCGACAGCTCTTGTGGTCGCCTCATGTTTGGCTGGCCAGGCTCCGGCCGAGGCCAAGCAATTGACCTTGTGCTGGGCGGCGTGGGACCCGGCCAATGCGCTGGTGGAGCTCGGCAAGGACTTCACCACCAAGACCGGCATTGAGATGAAATACGAATTCGTCCCGTGGACGAGCTATGCCGATCGCTTCCTCAACGAACTGAACTCCAAGGGCAAGCTGTGCGATCTCATCATCGGCGACAGCCAGTGGATCGGCGGCGCCGCCGAGAACGGCCACTACGTCAAGCTGAACGATTTCTTCCAGAAGGAAGGAATCACGATGGATGACTTCATGCCGGCAACGGTGGTCGGCTATTCGGAGTGGCCGAAGAACACGCCGAACTACTGGGCCTTGCCGGCGATGGGCGATGCGATCGGCTGGACTTATCGCAAGGATTGGTTCGCAAGGCCCGAGATCCAGGCCGACTTCAAGAAGAAATACAACCGGGACCTCGCGCCGCCCGAGACCTGGGATCAGCTGAAGGAGATCGCGGAGTTCTTCCAGGGCCGCGAGATCGACGGCAAGAAAGTCTACGGCGCCTATATCTACACCGAGCGCGGCTCCGAAGGCATCACCATGGGCGTGACCAATGCGCTCTACGACTGGGGCTTCCAGTACGACAATCCCAAAAAGCCCTACGAGATGGAAGGTTTCGTCAACTCGCCGGAGGCCGTGAAGGCGCTTGAGTTCTACAAGTCGCTCTACAAGTGCTGCACCGCGCCCGGGATGAGCAACGCCTACATGTCCGAAGGGCTTGACGCTTTCAAGTCGGGCCAGGTCGCGATGCAGATGAACTTCTTCGCGTTCTTCCCCGGCCTCTACAAGGATCCCAATGTCGGCGGCGACAAGATCGGCTTCTTCGTCAATCCGAAGGAGAAGTATCATTATACGCAGCTCGGCGGGCAGGGCATCTCGGTCGTGTCCTATTCGCCGAACAGGGACGATGCGCTCGCCTACATCAAGTGGTTCGCGCAGCCCGACATCCAGAAGAAGTGGTGGGCGCTCGGCGGCTATTCCTGCCACAAGGCGGTGCTGAACGATCCTTCCTTCCCGAAGAGTGCGCCGTTCGCGGCCGACTTCCTGAAGTCGATGGATATCGTGAAGGACTTCTGGGCCGAGCCGTCCTACGCCGAGCTGCTGCTCGACATGCAGAAGCGCGTCCACGACTACGTCGTCGCCGACAAGGGCACGGCAAAGGAAGCACTCGATCTTCTGGTCAAGGATTGGCAGAAGGTCTTCAAGGAAGAGGGTAAGATCTAGCCCCGGTTACCCTCCTGGGGTCTCCCGGCGCGCTTTGTCGGGAGACCCTTCCCTGGACCAGTCAGCGACGTGAACGACAGGATTCCCATGAGTACCCTTGCCGAACGGGCCGACGCCCGGGCACCGCGCCAATCGGCATTCCGGCTAGGCGGCATGTCGGACCGCGCGATCGCATGGCTGTTCATCATGCCGTCCGTGCTGCTGCTGCTCGCGATCAACATCTTTCCGCTGCTCTGGACCATCCAGCTTTCGTTCACCAATTACCGCGCCAATCGCCCGAATGCCCCGCTCCGGTATGTCGGCCTCGACAATTATCGCGACATCCTCAGCGATCCGGACGTGTGGCACGCCATGCAGGCGACCGCGCATTTCGTACTGTGGTCGATCGTGCTGGAAATGCTGATCGGCTTCGGTCTCGCGCTTCTGATCAACCGGCGCTTCCGCGGCCACAGTTTCTGGACCACGATGATCCTGTTGCCGATGATGCTGTCGCCGGCGGTGGTCGGCAATTTCTGGACCTTCCTGCTGCAGCCCCAGATCGGCCTGTTCAACAGCGCGGTCGCGTTCTTCACCGGCGCCGATCCCTCCTCGTTTCAGATGATCGGCGACGTGGCACTGGCGCCGTGGTCGATCATCATGGTCGATGTCTGGATGTGGACGCCCTATGTGATGCTGATCTGCCTCGCGGGCCTGCGTTCGATTCCGGACTACATCTATGAGGCCGCGGAAGTCGATCGTGCATCACCGTGGCGGCAGTTCTGGTCGATCACGCTGCCGATGGTGATGCCGTTCCTGATGCTCGCCATCCTGTTCCGCGCCATCGAGAACTTCAAGATGTTCGACATGGTGAACCTCTTGACCTCGGGAGGTCCGGGATCGACCACCGAGGTCGCATCCATCACGTTGAAGCGCGAAGCGTTCGAGAAATGGCGCACCGGCTATTCGTCCGCACTCGCCATCATCCTGTTTGTCACCGTGTTCGGTGCGGCCAATATCTATGTTCGGGCCCTTGATCGGGTGAAGCAGCGATGAGCACCGTCAGCGCGCATTCCGTCGTCGAGCCGTCGTCGCTGTCAAAGACCATCAGCGGGGCGATCGTCGCCCTCTATGCGGTCATCGCCATCTTGCCGCTGCTCTGGATCTTCCTGACCGGTTTCAAGACGCCGACGGATTCGATTTCCTATCCGCCGAAAATCATCTCCGAGCCTTCGGTCGAAGGCTACGTCAACCTGTTCACGACGCGCACGCGGCAGACGCCGGAATTCCTGGCGAGCCTGCCGCCGCCGCAGACGTGGTACGAACGCCTGGTGCGCTCGCGCAACATGGTGATCGCGGGTCCCTCGAAAGTGGTGCCGCGCTTCATCAATTCGATGGTGATCGGGTTCGGATCGACATTCCTGGCGGTCTGCCTCGGGACGATCGCGGCCTACGCCTTCTCGCGCTTCCGTGTACCGCTCGCCGATGATTTGCTGTTCTTCATCCTGTCGACGCGGATGATGCCGCCGATCGCAGTCGCGATCCCGATCTATCTGATGTTCCGCAACCTCGGGCTGACCGACACCAAGCTCGGGATGATCCTGCTCTATACGGCCGTCAACGTCTCCCTCGCGGTCTGGCTGCTCAAGGGATTCATCGACGAGATCCCGCGCGAATATGAGGAGGCCGCCATGGTCGACGGCTACTCTCGCCTGCAGGCCTTCTTCAAGGTGGTGTTGCCGCAGGCGACGACCGGGATCGCCGCGACCGCGATCTTCTGCCTGATCTTTGCCTGGAACGAATATGCGTTCGCGGTCCTGCTGACCAGCGGCGACGCGCAGACCATGCCGCCCTTCATTCCTTTCATCATCGGCGAGGGTGGCCAGGATTGGCCGGCGGTGGCCGCCGCCACCACCCTGTTCTTCCTGCCGATCCTGCTCTTCACCATCCTGCTGCGCCGGCACCTGCTGCGTGGCATCACCTTCGGGGCGGTGCGCAAATGAGCGAACGGATCGACCGCCGCGCTTCGCGATTTCCGTTGTGGCTGCGTCGCGGTCCGAGTGAGGCCGTCGCCATGACGCTGATCGGGCTCGGCGTCGTCATGTTGATGCAGCCGTTCTCGCTCGATCTCTTCAGCTATTCCTTCGTCACGATTCTCGCGGGAACGCTGGGGTTCGTGATCGTCAGCCATTTTCCGGATTAGCGTCATGGCGGAGATCAAACTCGAAGCGGTCGCGAAATCCTTCGGAGCGTTTGCCGCCGTCAAGGGCGCGAGCTTCACGGTGGATCACGGCTCGTTCTTC
>Ga0210408_10003897_pt1 | contig 13525 bp, 16 predicted proteins | sample IncBWH4MmetaG_FD_155471 | JGI IMG/M metagenome (GOLD analysis project Ga0210408, IMG submission 155471) | Forest soil microbial communities from Barre Woods Harvard Forest LTER site, Petersham, Massachusetts, United States - Inc-BW-H-4-M | ecosystem: Environmental > Terrestrial > Soil >...
GCCGGACCGCATTTCCGACATCATCATTTTCGGCGGCGTGGCGCACAGCGGATTGATGAATCCGCTAGTCGGCTATTGGGCCGCGATTTTCGCCGTGCTGACGGCTTATGTGGGTCTGTTTGGGCAAGCTCTGGGCGCTCAACGCGAGTTCGGCGGAATGATGTCCAAACCGTGGCGCATGGTCGCGCTGAGCATCGGCACGTGGTTGACGTTTTTTCTCAGCCAGCATTCGGTCGCGCATTTCACGATTCTCGACTGGACCTGTTTCATCATCATTGCCGGCTGCATCGAGACAGTCGTTGTGCGCTTGAAACGGATCACCGTCGCGCTGCAAGATAAGCGGTGATGTCGCCGCAGATCGCGCTGCACGATCCAGTTTTTCGCGCCTACTTCTTGATCGTCCTGATCTCGCTCGCGATTGGCGGGGCGGTACTTGGTTTTCTGCGCTTCATTTTAAAACGCGAGACCGCATCGCTGTTTCAAACCTATTGTTCGTGGATTCTCATGGCGGGAATCGGCCTGCTGGTTGTTTTTCTCGGACGCATTCCAACAATCGCCGGCGTCACCTTGCTCTCGATTTTCGCGTTCAAAGAATTCGCCCGCGCGTCCGGTTTATATCGTGATTGGTGGACGACCGGCGCGGTCTACGCCGGAATCATCGTCGTGGGCATTGCATCGTTAATTTCGCATCCGCGCGGTGAAGAACCAGGCTCCGGTTGGTATGGATTTTTTGTCACGGTGCCGGTGTTTGCGATCGCGCTGATTCTTCTCATCCCGATTCTGCGCAACCGTGCCCGCGGCGAATTGCAACGAATGTCGCTGGCGATTGTCGGATTTATTTATATAGGCTGGATGTTCGGCCATCTCGGATTCCTCGCCAACGCGCGCAACGCTTACGGGTTTTTGTGTTTTGTCATCTTTGCCACGGCGGTGTGCGACGTCTCTGCGTTTACATTCGGCAAAATTTTCGGACGCCGACCAATGCGCAGCGAAATCAGCCCGAACAAAACATGGGAGGGCGCGATCGGCGCGTTCGCGGTCGGCATGATTCTTCCCTGGGTCCTGCGATTTTCATTTCCATTTTTCGGTCCGCGCGAATTGGTCCTGGCCGGTTTGATTGTTGGAATCGGTGGGCAACTCGGTGATCTTTCCATTAGCGTGATCAAACGTGACATCGGCACCAAGGACATGGCCGCGACTATCCCCGGACATGGCGGTATTTTCGATCGGATCGATAGTTTGATCTACGCCGCGCCGCTGTTCATGCACATGGCCGGTTATTATTTCCCGCTCAAATGAAAAAGTGGCGTTACGATTCCGCGCGCGACCTCGAGCAAGCGCCGATCGATCGGTTGCGGCAGTTCCCGCGCGAACCCGATATGCTGATTTATGGCTTGCGCTCGCTCGTAGCGCTCATCATTCGCGGACTGTTGCGCATTTACAACCGGTTCGAAATTATCGGGCACGAAAATCTGCGAACAAACCGCCCACTCGTCATCGTCGCGAATCATTGCAGTCATCTCGATACGTTGTGTCTGCTCGCAGCGCTGCCATTGCGCAAGTTGCACAACGCCTTTCCCGCGGCAGCGTCTGATTACTTTTTCCAAAGCGTCCCGCGATTGTGGGCCGCAGCGGTGATCGTCAACGCACTGCCCTTCGAGCGACAAGCGCGTGTGCGACAAAGCCTCGCGCTCTGCCAGGAGCTGCTGGCAAATCCGGGAACCATCCTGATTATTTTTCCGGAAGGGACAAGATCGACAACCGGCGAAGTGGGCGAATTCAAGTCGGGAATCGGCGCGCTGGTTGCTGCCAAAGACGTCGCGGTTGTCCCTTGTTTTATTGACGGTTCATTTCGGGCATGGCCGAAGGGCAAGCGTCTGCCGCAGCCGCGCAAGGTCCGGTTGATTGCCGGCACACCGCGAAATTATCGCACGCGAACTGCTGATAAGATCGACATCTGCGCAATCGCAGCCGAATTGCGGAACGCGGTCAACGAATTGCGCCCATCAAATGGAACCTGCTGAGTTAATTTTTAAAAGCTGGGATGGCACGGAACTATTTTATCGCGCCTGGATTCCAAAGCAGCCCACGTCCAAAGCGCTACTTCTTTTTCATCGGGGACACGAACACTCGGGGCGCTGGCAGGAAACGGTCGATTCATTGGGCCTCGACGACGTCGCAGTTTTTGCGTGGGACGCGCGCGGGCACGGTCATTCCCCCGGAGAACGCGGGACGGCAAACAGTCTCCAGGACGTGACCAAAGACGTGGACTGTTTCGCCCGTCACGTCTCCAAGAGCCACGGCATTCCTTTCGAAAATATGATTGTGCTCGCGCACAGTCTGGCGGCCGTGACCGTGGCGGCGTGGGTTCACGATTACGGTCCGCCGATCCATGGCATGATCCTCGCGACCGCCGCATTTCGCGTAAAACTCTACCTTCCGTTCGCGATTCCGGCGCTGCGACTGTTTCGACCGAGATTCGTGAGGAGTTACGTGAAAGCAAGGATGCTTACTCACGATCGCGAGCAAGCTGCGCGCTACGATTCCGATCCGCTGATCTTCCGGCAAATTGCGGTCAACGTTCTGCTCAATCTCCATGACACGGCGAAACGATTGGTCGCAGATGCCGGCGCGATTCAAACCCCGACATTGATGATCAGCGCGGGTAAAGATTGGGTCGTCAGCCTCAAAGCACAGCGAAAATTTTTCGATCGACTGTCATCAGCCGAAAAGCGGTTTGAGATTTTTCCGAAAGCCAGGCACGCGATCTTTCACGAAACGAACCGACGCCAAGTTGTCGATCTTGTGCGTTCGTTCGTTTTTCAACGTTTTGCGAATGTTGCTGGTACGCCTTCGTCGCTGAACGCTGACACGAGAGGCTACACATTCCGCGAGTATGACCGTCTCAAGCGTAACGGAAGCCCCAAGTTCGCGATTGCGCGCATGGGATTGAAGATGGCCCGACGTTTGAGTCGCGGCATCGAGATTGGCTGGCGCTCTGGTTTCGATTCCGGTCTTTCGCTCGATTACGTTTACAAGAACGAACCTCACGGGTCCGGCGTTCTAGGCCACTTGATCGACAGATCTTATCTCAACAGCATCGGATGGCGCGGTATTCGGCAGCGCAAATCAAATTTAGAGAAAGTTCTTCGCGACGTGATTACAAAGGTGCACGGGCAAAATCGTCCGGTGCGAATTCTCGATGTGGCTGCGGGCGTTGGTCGTTACGTGATCGAAGCGATCCGCGCGCTGCCAGGAATCCCGGTCGGCGCGACGCTTTGCGATTACAAGCAGGAAAATGTCGATGCGGCTCGGGCCCTGGCCGACGAGTCAAATCTTGATGGGGCAGTTGTCGCGCGTCGAGGGGACGCGTTTCATCGGGAGTCGCTCAGCAAAATCAATCCGCGTGCAACCATTGGGATCGTTTCCGGACTGTATGAATTGTTTCCGGCGAATGATGCTGTCTTAAATTCGTTGCGCGGTCTCGGCGGCGCGATGGAGCCCGGTGGTTATCTCATTTATACAAATCAGCCGTGGCATCCGCAGATTGCATTCATCGCGCACGTCTTGCGCAATCGCGAAGGCGAACGCTGGGTCATGCGACGCCGCACGACTGCGGAAATGGACGAGCTTGTGCGCGCTGCCGGTTTCGAAAAGATCGACATGGAAATCGACCAATGGGGAATGTTTAGCGTCTCGGTTGCACAACGTGGGCGTTAACCGGAGCAAAGCGCTCGCAGTCTCGGCTGGATTGTCGATCTTGTTCTTGATCGTTTACGGCGGTTGCAACTGGATCACGTCGCATCGCACGAGTGTTGGGACATTCTATTTCGACTGGGAACGCGCGATTCCGTTCGTGCCGCTTTTCATTTTGCCTTATATGTCGATCGATCTTTTCTTTCTCGTCGCGCCGTTTCTTTGCCGAAGCGAGCGCGAGCTGTCGATTTTGGCGAAGCGAATCGCGGCGGCGATCATCGTCGCGGGAACTTGCTTTCTGGTCTTGCCTCTGCGCTTCGCGTTTGCACGACCGCACGCTGAGGGCTGGCTCGGCGCAATCTTCGATTGGTTTCGTGGAATGGACGCGCCTTATAATCTGCTCCCTTCGCTGCACGCCGCACTCATGTTGATTCTGGCCGACGTTTATTTTCGTCACACGCGCGGCCTGCTGCGAACTACAACCGTCGTCTGGTTCGCTCTGATTGCGTTGTCACCAATCCTTACTTATCAACATCACTTGATCGACATCTTCGGGGGTTTCGTGCTCGCCGCCCTGTGTTTTTTGATTTTCCGCGACCGAGATTTGTCCTCGCCTCAAACAAATCCGGAACCTAATAATCTTCGCTCGCCTTTATGAACTACAACGAATTGATCCAGCTTTATTTCGAGCGCTCGAACGCGCTGCAAGGATATTGGAACCTTTATGTCGTCGTCGTGGGTGGACTCCTGGCCTTTTCATCTCTCCGCAAGCAACCCGCCTTAGTCACGACTCTAATCGTGTCTCTGCTTTTCGGCTTGTTTGCGTATGAGAATCACGACGCGATTCAAGTTGCGACAGGGCAACGCCTGGCAACCCATGAGGCAATTACGAAATTCGATGCCGGCGGTGCCGGGCCGACTGCTAAACAAGTGCGCGACCTCTTGGAGCCTACGTTAACGCCGGCCAGCCACGGTAGTGTGCGAACAACCCATCTCACCAGCGACATCCTCGTCATCGCCGGTCTTTGGGCGATGGAAATGCGGCGACGGAGGCTGAAGCAAAGTTCTTAGGGCGCGGTCGTCAGTAAGGTTGGGTCGGCGAGGCCGGTTCCCACATCCGAAAAATTTCTCTTGCGTTGATTGAGTCTTCGTTAAATAGTTAACCAGATGGTTAAATATTCGCCAAAGACTCTAAACAAAACATTCGCCGCGCTGGCCGACCCCACGCGGCGTCGGATTCTCGCTCACCTCGCCCAGGGCGATAAGCGAGTTACGCATCTGGCCCGCCCGCATGCGATGTCACTGCCGGCGGTGTCCAAACATCTGCGTGTGCTTGAGAAAGCCGGATTGCTTCGCCGCCGCCGCTACGGCCGCGTTCACGAGATGCAGTTGGACGCAGAGCCGCTAAAAAAAGCCGCGCAATGGGTCGAGGAGTATCGAAAATTCTGGGAGGGCTCGCTCGATCGGCTGGCGGCCTATTTGGAGAAAACGAACAAGCCGAAGAGAGCAAAGGCGTAAGTCATGTGTCCACTTTGCATCGCCAATATCGCTGTCCTGGCAACGACTTCGACTGGAGGAATGACCGCGCTCGCGCTGAAGATATTTCACGGAGAAAAAGAACCTAACCGAAAGGGAGAAGAATATGAAATCAGCAGAAATGGAAACGCCCAAAGTGGTGTCGCCGAAAGAATGGGAGGCTGCGCGACAACAACTTCTCGTAAAGGAAAAGGAGTTGACTCGCGCCCGCGACACTTTGGCCGCCGAGCGTCGGCGAATGCCGTGGATGAAGGTGGAGAAGAACTACGAGTTCGATGGGCCCAAAGGTAAGGCAAACCTGTTCGATCTGTTCAATGACCGCCAGCAGTTGATCGTTTATCGCGCGTTCTTCGAGCCGGGCGTGGTTGGCTGGCCCGAACATGCCTGCGTTGGCTGCTCCATGATCGCTGACCACATTGGCAACCTTGCGCATCTGAACGCACGCGACACCACGTTTGTGTTCGCCTCGCGCGCGCCGCAAAAAGACATCGAGCGACTGAAGGTGGGTATGGATTGGAAGATGCCGTGGTACACTGTCACGGACAGTTTCGACAAAGACTTCGGCGTCGATGAATGGCATGGAACGAACGCGTTCATCCGCAAAGGCGACCGCGTGTTCCGCACCTACTTCATCAACGGCCGCGGCGACGAAGCCCTCGGGAACACCTGGAGCTACCTCGATATGACTGCGCTTGGACGTCAGGAGGAGTGGGAAGATTCACCGAAGGACTATCCTCAGAATCCGCCGTACGAGTGGTGGCGGTGGCACGATAAATACGGCAACGACGAAGCCGCCGGCAAGGTTCGCGAACAGATTCGCCGGGGCCGCGCAGCCGGGCAAGCGGACGGCGACGCTGCATGATTGCAACAGCTCTGAAACAGGGCAGGCCTTATGAATCGCGTAACTCATTTTGAGATCTACACAGATAATCCGGAAGCGGTGCAGCCGTTCTATCGCAATGTGTTCGGTTGGAAGTTCCAGAAGTTTGAAGGTGGACCGATCGAGTATTGGCTGGTGACGACTGGTAATGACAAAGAACCGGGGATCAATGGCGGTCTGACTCGGCCGCGCGAAGGTCAAAGTCCCGGCACGTTGAACACGGTCGCTGTTCAGTCGCTCGATCAAACCATCAAGAAAATCGAGCAATGCGGCGGGCAAATCTGCATGCCGAAAATGGGGATCCCGAAAGTCGGCTGGCTTGCTTACGCCGAAGATCCTGCCGGCAACGTTTTTGGAATCATCGAGCCAGATACAAACGCAAAGTAAAAAGCCATGACGACAAAGAACGAGACTACATCAGCCAACACAATCCGGCTCCATCGAGTCTTGCGCGCAGCCCCGGAAAGAGTTTATCGCGCATTTCTCGATGCCGACGCCATCGCGAAGTGGCTTCCGCCAAATGGATTCACGTGCAAAGTGCACCATATGGACGCCAAAGTGGGCGGCAACTTTAAGATGTCGTTCACGAACTTTGGCACCGGTAAGAGTCACTTTTTTGGCGGAACCTATGTCGATCTAATCCCGTACGAACGCATTCGTTACACCGAGAAGTTCGACGATCCAAATTTGCCCGGCGAGATGCAGACGACGATCACGCTAAAAAAGGTTTCGTGCGGGACGGAAATCACCATTGTCCAGGAAGGTATCCCCAGCGTGATACCCGCGGAAGCGTGTTATCTGGGCTGGCAGCAGTCGCTCACATCACTTGCGAAACTCGTCGAAGCTGAAATTCCAGATCAACCCTGAAGAGAGGAAAACTATGGCAACAAAAACAGAAAAGAAAACGTCGCTTGAAATCGCTCGCTTCATCAACGCGCCGCGCGATCGCGTTTACGCGGCATGGACTGATCCGGTCCAACTAAAGGAATGGTGGGGACCGAAAGAAGTTCGGACGCTCAAGATTGTCGCCGACACGCGGGTCGGCGGAAAATATCGGTGGGATTTAATTAATCAGGAAGGCGAGAAAATGAGCGTGTTCGGCGAATACAAGGAGCTCATTCCCGGAAAGAGGGTCGTATTCACCTGGAAATGGGACGACGACGAGGCGTGGGAAAATTATGACAGCGTCGTATCGGTCGACTTTTCCGATCGCGACGGCGGCACCGAATTGCGATTAACGCATGTTCAATTGCCGAGCGAAGCCTCGCGCGACCGCCACAATGAAGGTTGGAACAGCGTCATCGATCGTCTTGAGAAATTCGTGAACGAATAATTGTCGCAGTTAACACGGAGGAAAAATGAATACCGAACAAGTAGCAAAGAAAGTCGTGGAATTGGTTCGCAAACAGGCGTGGTACGAAGCCCTCGATCACCTTTACGATGATAATGTCGTGAGCGTCGAAGGAGGCGCTGGTGATGAAAAGCGCGGGAAAGAGGCCGTGCGCGGAAAGGTCGACTGGTGGCTCGACGCAATGCAGGTTCACAGCTTCAACGCCAGCGAACCGTTTGTGGCGCACGATCGGTTCGTCGTGCAATACGACGCGGATATAACTGAGAAAGAATCGAAAGACCGCCGAAAGCTGTCCGAGGTCGGCGTTTACACGGTCAAAAACGGCAAGATTGTTCGCGAAGAATTCCTGCCGCGTATCGGTTGAGTCGTTATCGCCCAGGCGCAGTCCTTGCCGTTTTGAATTTGGCACCCGGAGCGCATGCCCTACAATTTTCGGTATGGCTTCAATTGCCGAAAATCTGGAGCGCGTGCGGGAGCAGATCACGCAGGCAGCGGCGAAATCGGGCAGATCGGCTGACGATGTTGAGCTGGTCGCGATTTCGAAGACGCACGATGCCGAGAAAGTGCGGCAGGCGATCGACGCCGGGCAAACTCTGTTCGGCGAAAGTCGGGTCCAGGAAGCGCGAGCAAAGATTCCGGAGCTGCCGTCAACCGTTCGCTGGCATTTCGTTGGACACCTCCAGAAAAATAAAATTCGCCATGCGCTGCCGCCGTTCGAACTGATCCACAGCGTCGATTCGCTCGCGCTCGCGCAAGACATAAACCGAATCGCCGAAGAAGACGGATTGCATCCGCGCGTTTTGCTTGAGGTCAATGTCGCGGGCGAGGGGAGCAAGTTCGGTTTCGCGCCCGAGAAATTGCGCGCCGAAATGGAATCGCTGCTGTCGCTGCCACGACTCTCGATCCTGGGCTTGATGACAATTCCACCGATCGCCGAAGAAGCTGAAGCGTCGCGAAAATATTTTGTTCAGCTGCGCGAATTGCACGATCAGGTTCAGACTGAGTTCCATGTCGATCTTGCGCAGCTATCGATGGGAATGACCCAAGATTTCGCGGTCGCAGTGGAAGAAGGCGCCACGCTGGTGCGGGTGGGGACGGCAATTTTCGGGGAAAGATCGCGCGGGAAAGAGCTGTAGCCACGGCGCTCAGTCGCCGTGCTTTTGACGAACGCCTCGACAGAGCGAGGCGCCTACGGGGTTCGAGAATTGCTCTGACGACTGGCGTTGTGGTAAATTTGAAACTCCGATGCGTCTGGAGCCCACCAACGTTCAGCAGATCGGCAATGAGCTCGCCATTCAATGGAACGACGGGACTGAATCGTATCTCAATTTGCAATTTCTTAGACGCGCCTGCCCGTGCGCGGCGTGCGGCGGCGAACCGGACGTGCTCGGAAATATTATGCGGCCGAACGTGAGCTATTTAGATAACAGCTTCGATCTCGCCGGTTTCGAAATTGTGGGCGGCTACGCAATTCAGCCGCGGTGGGCCGATGGACACAGCACTGGGATTTACAGCTTTCAATATCTGCGACGCTTGTCGCAGCCGGTAACGTCGAAATGAACCTGGCGACAAAAATTCTGATTCTCTTTGTCTGCGTATCGCTTTGCGCGGTCGGCGTAATTCTGTCGGGGGAGCAATCCGCGCCGACTGATCGCGCCAAAACAAACGTCGTTCCGGTTAACAACCGCCCGAAACAAAGCGCGACCTGGGTTTGGTCGTAGTTATTTCGGGATCGTGATCCGCAGCAACGTAGTTGCTGCAGAGCGCGGCTGAAGCTGTCGATCCTTCATCGACGCGGGCACGAGAAAAAACTCACCTGGGCGAAGATCGACATCCGCGCACCGAATCGCGCCCGTTAGACAACAAACGATGGCAAACTCACCAGAAGGCCCAATCTCGCGCGGTGCATCGAGATTCCATTTTTCGACTTCGAAAAGCGGATGACGCACGAGCACTTCATCTTTCGGTTCGATTAAACTCGGCGTCACATCGCCGAAGTCGATTGATTGCAATGCTTGATCGACATGCAGTTGGCGCGGCTTGCCGTTGTCATCGACGCGATTCCAATCATAAACGCGATATGTGGTGTCGCTGTTTTGCTGAATCTCGACCAGCACGTTACCGGCGCCGACCGCGTGAAATCGACCAGCCGGCAAAAAAATGGAATCGCCGGCCTGGACTGGAATAGTGTGAACGAGGTTGGCAACCGTCCCTGCGCGCACGGCTTGCTCGAACTCATCGCGACTGACCGCATGGCGAAGTCCCACATGAAGTCTAGCGCCGGGGATCGCCGAGGCGACATGCCAGAATTCCGTCTTTGGTTCGCCGCCAAGTTTCGCGGCGATTTTCTCGGGCGGATGAACTTGAAGCGAAAGCTGGTCGTGCGCATCGAGCAGTTTAATGAGCAACGGGAAACGCGGCGCGTCTGGCAGGTTTCCAAAGATACCTTCGCGATCGTGCGTCCAAAGTTCGTGCAGTGTTCGATCACGGAACGGTCCGTTGCGCACCACGCTTTGTGCTTCGGGCCGATCGACAATTTCCCATGATTCGCCGACCGATCGGTCGAAGGGCAGATTCTTGCCAAAGAGCGAGGCCAATTTCCGGCCCCCCCAGATTCTTTCCTGGAAAACCGGCTCGAAGATAAGGGGCGAACTGACTCTGACCATTGAACTAGATCAAACATTGCGAGTAAAACATCAAACAGGTTTTGTGTTTGTGGTGATCCGGTGAAAGGTGCGACGGCTTTCGAACGGAACATGCTTGCACTCGTCAAATACTGGATGCCTGCGATTCTTTGGATGGCTCTCATTTTTGTAGGCTCAACCGATCTCTTATCGGCCGAGCACACATCCCGTTTTCTGGTGCCGTTATTGCGCTGGCTCGATCCACAGATTTCGTGGACGGCGTTGAACGAGATCCAAATGGCCATTCGTAAGTTGGGCCACGTAACGGAGTACGCAATCTTAGCGGCATTATTGTGGCGGGCAGTTCGCGGTGTAGCCGGCTGGCAAACGAAAATGTCGATCCTGTTCGCGGTGGTCGGATTCGGGTGCGCGATTTTCGCCGTGAGCGACGAGTTTCATCAATCGTTCGTTTCGTCGCGAACGGCATCGGGTAATGACGTCTTGATCGACATCAGCGGTGCGTTGATTGGCCTGGCGATTTGTATTGTCGTCGCGGGTCGGAAGGTTGTTAGAGAAAAGCATGCTTAATCCAACCGGGCGTGCGGTTTTCACGGCGCTGCTGTTGTTTGGTTTGAGTCGCGTCAGTGCTGAAGATTACGCCGGCCGGTTCAAACAATTGCAGGATCAGAAGGCAGACGGCGCGCAAATCGACTCGTTGTTGGACGAATGGCGAGCAAAGCAACCGAATGATCCTGATGCCTGGATTACCAGCGCCAACTATTACTTTAACCAATCGGTAGGTCCGAACATTTCGACCGATACGCCAAGGAAAGGCGATTACCGGTTGACCAACAAAAAAACTGGGAAACAGGCAGGCAGCATTTCGTTCAAACCGAACGTGGCTAAAACGTCGCGTGACGCGGCTAGCATTCTTCAGGAAGCGACTACGAAATTCCCCGACCGACTCGATATTTGGTGCGGACTGAGCTGGATGTACCAAGAAGGTGGCGATTTCGATAACGAACTGGCGACTTTGAAGAAAATGGTCGCCTATGTGCGCCAGCATCCGACCGGACTGAAATGGTTGAAAGGCGAGCCGATCAACGAATCGGCGGACCAGTTCGTCCCGGACAAGTTGCACAGCTACGGCATTTACTACGAAAAAAAAGAAAGCCCGGAAAACGATAAGCGTTTCTTCCAGATCGTAACATTCTCAGCCGAACAATTTCCAAACCATCCCTACGCGTTCAACGACCTCGCAGTTTATTATTCGATCAACGGCGACAACGCCAAAACGCGCGAGTGGTTAGAGAAGGCGAACAAGATCGATCCCAAGGACACGCTGGTGATGACGAATCTTGGGTACGTTTGTTCGAAACTGGGGGACAATGCGGCAGCGCGGAAATGGTACGAAGCGGTAGTTAAGGCCGAGCCGGACGGCGAGCACGCTGCGCGGGCCAAAGACGCGCTGAAGAAATTGAAGAAATAGTAAGCCGCACGATTTGCAGTCCAAGCCGAAGTGCGCGAAGATCGGCCTTCGAATCCGACGGGGGCATAGCTCAGTTGGTAGAGCGCCAGCTTTGCAAGCTGGAAGTCAGGGGTTCGAATCCCCTTGCCTCCATTTCAAATTGCGAATCGAACGCGGCTCGTTACAGTGACCGCGCGAAATTTCGTGGGCCTGTAGCTCAGTTGGTTAGAGCATGCGCTTGATAAGCGCAGGGTCACTGGTTCGAGCCCAGTCAGGCCCACCATTTCACCAAATCCGCACGCGTTGCTCAGGCGCGACGAACATTTTGTCGGTGGGCTGAACTTTGAATGCGTCATACCACGTGTCCGTATTCCGAGCTGGACCAATCACGCGAAATTGCCGCGGCGAATGCGGATCGCTGACGACCTGTTTCTTAACATAGTCATCAGAGACTTTGCCCCGCCAAGCCTGCGCCCAACCGAGTAGCACCCGCTGATCGCCGGTAAAACCATCGAGGACCGGCGCCGGTTGCCCTTTCAGTGACGCGCGATACGCATCAAGCGCGAGCGTGAGACCGCCGAGGTCGGCGATGTTCTCGCCCATCGTCAGATCGCCATTCACGTGCGCGCCGGGGATCGGTTCGTAATTTGAAAACTGAGCGCCGAGCACCTTTGCCCGCGCCTGAAATGTTTCTGCGTCCTTTTTCGTCCACCAATCCCGCAATGTGCCCGAAGCATCAATCTTCCGGCCCTGGTCGTCGAAACCATGCGTTAACTCGTGACCGATCACGCCGCCGGCCGCGCCGTAATTAATTGCCGGATCGGCATCGGCATCAAAAATCGGCGGTTGAAGAATTCCTGCCGGGAAAACGATGTCACGCAAACTTCCGTTGTAGGCGTCGTTCGTCTGCGGCGTCATGTTCCAATCGGTGCGATCAACCGGACCGGAGAATCGGTCGGTGTAGAAATCCCAATCGAGCCTCGCGCAACGTCTGACGTTTCCGGTTAGATCGTCGCTCTTGATCACGAGCATCGAGTAATCACGGAGGTGATCAGGATAGCCGACTTTGATGGTGTAAGTGTCCAACTTCTTGAGCGCCTCCTTTTTTGTCTCCGGCCCCATCCAATCGAGCTTTTCGATCCGCGCGCGATACGCGGCTTTCAGGTTCGCGACTAGATCTTGAATTTTCGCTTTCGCTTCGGGCGGAAAATATTTCGTGGTGTACAGCTGCCCGACGCCGAAGCCCATCGTGCCAAACGTGCCAAAGCGATCTCCCACGCCGAAGTCGCCGCCGCTGACAGTTGTGATCGCGCGTTTCCATCGCGCCTGTTGTTCTTTCTGCCCCGCCAACGTTTTATTGTGCAGCTCGAAATAGGCGTCAGTGAAAGACTGCGACAAGTAGGGGGCGGCGTTGTCAGCGACGTGAAATGCCTGCCATGCACGAATCGTTTCGATCGGGGTTTTCGAATAGACGTTTACGATCTTTGGGAACGCGCTCTTTTCCGCGACGATAACGCGATTCAGTTTCGGCATCTTTGCCTCCGCCAGAAATTTTTCCCACGCGAATCCCGGCGCGAACTTCTTCAGTTCCTGGATCGACATCGGATTGTAGATCGCGTTGAGGTCGCGTTGCTGCGCCTTGGTCCAGCTTGCGTCGGCAATTCTTGTTTCGAAGTCGACGATCTCTTTTGCGGTTTTGTCGACGTCCTGCCAGTTCAACAGTTTCAAAACTGTCGCGACGTAGTTTTGATAGGCTGTTTTTTGGGCCGCGAAATCGGACTTCAAATAGTAATCGCGATCCGGCAGGCCGAGCCCAGCTTGTGAGAGGTAAAACGCGTACTTGTTTGGATCCTTTAGATCGACATCGATGACGGGATTGAAGAGCGAGAATTCGAAGTCGGTTGCAGTGCGGCCCATTGTCGCCGCGAAGTCGTCGCGGGTCTTCGCTTTCTTAAGATCGTTCAGCTCGG
>Ga0210408_10003898_pt1 | contig 13524 bp, 10 predicted proteins | sample IncBWH4MmetaG_FD_155471 | JGI IMG/M metagenome (GOLD analysis project Ga0210408, IMG submission 155471) | Forest soil microbial communities from Barre Woods Harvard Forest LTER site, Petersham, Massachusetts, United States - Inc-BW-H-4-M | ecosystem: Environmental > Terrestrial > Soil >...
GCGCGCGCTGCCAGATATTCCTTCCAAGTGGCCGGATGCGAAGTCTCCGCCCTGGCATCGGTCACGACGGCCGTCAGCACATCGCCCGCCCGCGGCGCGAGCAACGGCAGCGCGAGCGCAAGAATTTGCAACAGCGCTTTCGGAATTTGGCGAATCGCTTTTGGGTGCATGCTCCCTGTTGTAGCGCAAACCGCGGCTACTTCCAGGCGAACACCGGCTGTTCCAGCTCGGCGACGCGGGTGTCGCGTCCACCCAGCACTTCGCGGAACTGGTAGATCATCGCCGCCGTCGGCGCATGGATCAGCCGTGCGTTGTGGTGAAAGCGGATCACCCGCCGCGTGCTTTCGGGGATGGCGACGAAGTCGAAGGCGTCCTCGCGCTCGATGGTGTCAAGCGCGATGCGATGCACGGAGGCGACTTCCGCAGGATTGGGCGATATCGCAGCGCCAGCTGCCGCCCACACCACGACCGGCGTGATCAGATAGCCCGACCGGGTCGGATAGTCGTCGAGCAGGCCCAACACCGAGTCGAGCCCCAATTCGAGGCCGAGCTCTTCGTGCAATTCGCGCAAGCTGGCCTGCACCGGCGTCTCGCCGGCGTCGCACCGCCCGCCCGGCAGGGCCCACTGCGCGCGATGGGAACGCAGGCCGGCCGCGCGACGTGTCAGGAGAAACGCCGTCCCTTCACCGTCGTCAGCTTCGACAAGCGCGATCGCCACCGACGCGGGCTTCAGCGCGGGCGTGGCATCGTCCGGCTTTGCGCGCGTGAACGCCGCGCAGAGCCTGGCGATATTCCGCCGGGTGGTATCATCGAATGGACGGGTCATCCCGCTTGACTACAACAAGCCGGCCATTGATGAAATGACCTGGGACCGCAAACGGGAAGGAAAGCCCCTCATGATCGACAAGGCCGCGGGAAAACTCAAATCCGACGGCTGGAAGATCGTCGATACCACCGGCTTCCTGCACCTGATCGGACCGTTGTGGCAGCGCGTGGTCGACGGCGAAAACCAATTTGCGCTGATCACCGAGGACAAACATCACAACCGCAGCGGCCTGGTGCAAGGCGGCGTCATCATGACCTTCGCCGACCGCACCTGCGGTATCACCGCGCGCTTCGTCTCGGGCAAGCCGAAGCTCGCGACCGTGCAGCTCGACGTTCATTTCGTCGAGGCCGGCAAGATCGGCGAAATTCTGATATCAAGGCCGCGCGTGGTACGCTCGACCCGCAGCCTGATCTTCATCACCACGGAGGTGACCGTCGACAGACGCTGCATCGCCATGGCGAACGGCGTGTTCAAGATCCGGAAGAGCGAGTGAATCCCCTCCCCGCGTCATTGCGAGGAGCAATAGCGACGAAGCAATCCAGTCTTCTTGCGGCTCTGGATTGCTTCGCTTGCGCTCGCAATGACGAGGTCAACTGGGTATGCTGCTTCCCTCAGCACGTTGAAGGACCTCCCCATGCACTACCGCAACCTCGGCCGCAGCGGCCTGAAAGTCTCGCCGATCTGTTTGGGCACCATGATGTTCGGCGGGCCGGCCGACGAGTCGACCTCGGCGCGGCTAGTGGCCAAGGCGCGCGAGGCCGGCATCAATTTCATCGACACAGCGGATGCCTATAATGGCGGCAATTCCGAGCAGGTGGTCGGCCGCGCCATTTCCAACAACCGGCAGGCTTGGGTGCTTGCGACAAAGCTCGCCAACCAGATGGGCGACGATCCCAACCGCGGCGGGCTGTCGCGGCGCTGGGTGCTGCAGGCGGCGGATGAAAGCCTGAGGCGGCTCGGCACCGACTACATCGACATCTATTACCTGCACAAGGAAGACCATTCGACGCCGCTGGAAGAGACGGTGCGCGCGATGGGTGAACTGGTCCGCGCCGGCAAGGTGCGCTATTTCGGCGTCTCGAACTACCGCGCCTGGCGCGTCGCCGAGATCTGCAACATCTGCGATCGCCTCGGCATCGATCGGCCGGTGGCAAGCCAGCCTTACTACAACGCCATGAACCGGATGCCGGAAGTCGAGCACTTTCCGGCCTGCGGCTATTATGGCCTCGGCATCGTGCCCTATAGCCCGCTCGCGCGTGGCGTCTTGACCGGAAAATATCGTCCCGATGCCGCCCCCGACAAGGACACGCGTGCGGGGCGCAACGACACGCGGATGATGCAGACCGAGTGGCGGCCCGAATCCCTGAAACTCGCGCAGGAGATCAAGAACCACGCGGAGAAAAAAGGCATCACCGCAGGCCAATTCGCGGTCGCGTGGGTTTTGAATTCTTCCTTCGTCTCGGCCGTCATCGCCGGCCCCCGCACCGAGGAGCAATGGGACGATTATATGAAGGCGCTGGATTATCGCTTCACCGCCGAGGACGAAGCGCTGATCGACCGACTCGTCGCGAGCGGCCATCCCTCGACGCCGGGGTTCAATGATCCGGCCTATCCGATCGAGGGACGGCGGGCGCGGACGGGGTGAAGCGAGCGAGGCAGCAATGGCCGACCATGATCGCTACGGCTTGAGCCTTTCCACCGCCTCCTCCGAGGCTGCCAAAACCTATCGCGACGGCATCGATCTGTTGCTGTCGGCCTGGCCGGGCGCCGCGGAAGCGTTTGACGAGGCGATCGCGGCCGATCCTGAATTTGCGCTCGCGCATATCGCTCGCGCGCGTGTTCATTCGTTTTATCAGCAGGGCGAAGCGGCGAGGAAGGCGGCCGCGCTTGCGCGCGAGCTTGTGGCGCGCCGCGGCACGGCGCGTGAGCGCGGCCATGTCGAGACGCTGGCGCTTGCGGTAGAAGGCAATATCCCCGCGGCGATCACTGCGGCGCTGAAACATCTGGAAAGTTGGCCGCGCGATGCGGTGGTGATGTCACTGCTGCTCGGCGCGTTCGGGCTGTTGGCGTTTTCCGGCATGGCCGACCACGACCGGGCGCGTCAGGATCTTTGCGAGCGCCATGCGCCGCAATATGGTGAGGACTGGTGGTTCTTGTCGAACTACGGCTGGTCGCTGACCGAGAACGGCGATGTCAAAAAGGGTCGCGCGATCACCGAGCGCGCCTTCGATGCGCGGCGGGCGAACGCCTATGCCGCCCACGCGCTGCTGCACGCGATGTTCGAGGACGGCTCGGTTAGGGATGCGGACCAGCTGGTCACGCAATGGATCGGAAGCTACGACCGCGCAGGAATTCTCTATGGCCATATCGCCTGGCATCAGGCGCTTGGCGCGCTCGAACAGGGCGATGCGTCGAAAGCGCTTTCGATCTATTCGGATGTCCTGCAGCCTTCGATCAATGTGGCGCCGCCGCTGAACGCGATGTCCGACTGCGCCTCGCTGCTGTGGCGGCTTTCGGCCTACGGCCACGCGGTGCCCCAAATGCTCTGGGCCGATGCCGATGCTTATGCCCGCCGCTATTTTCCAAAGCTGAGCCTGCCCTTTGTCGAAATGCACATGGCGTTGCTGGCGGCAGCGACCCACAATCGGGCCGCGCTCGAGGAGCGGCTTCGTGTCATCGAGCAGCGGCTTTCCGACGGCAAACTCCCTGCCGGCCCCGTGGTGCCGCAAATCTGCCGGGCGATGAACGCCTTTGCCGACGAAGACTATTCAGGTTGCGTCACCCATCTGGAGCCGGTGCTCGACGAGGTCGTGCGGATCGGCGGCAGCCACGCCCAGCGCGAAATCATCGAGGACACCTTTATCGTCGCGCTGCTGCGCGGCGGCGAGCTTGCCCGGGCGCGCGCCCTGCTCGACCGCCGCCTGCACCGCCGCCCCTCGCCGCGCGATCGAAACTGGCTTGCGGCCGCCGTCGCATAAGGAGGCAGATAACTATGCATCGCACGGGAGGGCGAGCGGTCGCGAAAGCCGAGAGTTATCCGGCGTGTGCGCGGTCGATGATGGAGGCGGCGTGATTGATACGCGGTCGCGCATTGCCGAACGAAGCGCGGATCGCGCCCGATTTTCTCATCGACCGATGACTTTCAGCGCAACTCCCTCACCGGTATGGGGCAAGGGAAATTCGAGATCGCGGACACTGCCCGTGGCGTGCGTGAGGTAGCGGAAGCCGGCGATATCGGCCGGCTTCCCGAGCCAATACCCCTGAATTTGATCGCAGAGCTCGGCGCCGAGGAAACCCAGCTCCTCCTTGGTCTCGACACCTTCCGCCAGCACCGGCAGCTTGAGCCCGCGCCCGATGCCAAGCACCGCGCGAACGATGGTCGCCGCCTGTTCGTTGGTATCGACCGCCTTGATGAAGGAGCCATCGATCTTGATCTTGTCGAACGGGAATGCCCGCAGGTTCGACAGCGACGAGTAACCGGTCCCAAAATCGTCCATCGCGATGCGGACGCCAAGCGCCTTGAGCTGACGCAACGTCGTCAGCGCCCGATTGAAATCGCGGACCAGCGCGGTTTCGGTGATCTCCAGTTCGAGCCGCCCGGGGTTGAGCCCGGTTTGAACAAGGATCCCGTGAACGAGTTGCGCAAACTGTGGATTATGCAGCTGCATCGCCGAGACGTTCACGGCTACCCCGAGCGGATTGGTCCAGCCGCTGGCTTCCGCGCACGCCTCTCTCAGCACCCATTCGCCGATCTGCTGGATCGTTCCGCTTTCCTCAGCGACGGGAATGAACAAGGCCGGTGGAACCTGGCCGCGCTGCGGGTGACGCCATCGCAACAAGGCCTCGAAACCGGTGATCTCGCGCGTATCAAGCCGGGCTTGCGGCTGATAGGCCAGTTCGAATTCCTGCCGCGCGATCGCGCCGCGAAGATCGTGCTCCAGCATGCGGCGATCGCGCACCTCAACGCCCATCGCGGCTTCAAAGAAGCGATATACACCGCGACCGTCGGTTTTGGCGCGATATAGCGCAGTGTCGGCGTGGGTGAGAAGGCCCCGTCCGTCCCGGGCGTCGTTCGGGAAAATCGCTACACCGATGCTGGTGGAAACGAAGGAGGCCGTGGTCGATGCTTCGTTCTCGATCCGCAACGCTTCGGTGATGTTCTCGGCGATACGGCCCGCCGCCGACGGGCTGGAGAGATTGGTCGCGATGATCGCAAATTCATCACCACCGAGCCGCGCCATCATCTGGTTCCGATCGAGAACTGCTGTGACGCATTTCGCAACCTTCTTCAGCAGCGCATCACCGGCGGCATGCCCGAACAGGTCGTTCACTTCCTTGAAGCGATCAAGGTCGAGGCAGAACACGGCAAATGACCGGCCAGAGGCCTGATGCGCCTCGATTTCCTGATCGAGCCGGGCGTTGAAGCTGTTTCGGTTCGGCAAACCCGTCAACGCGTCGTGGTGCGCCAGAAAATGAATATGCTCCTCGGCTTTCTTCCGGTCACGCAGATCGCGGACGGCGATGGCATGATGCGGCTGACCGGCGAAATCGATCGAGCGAAGGATGAACTCGGCCGGAATGAACTGGCCGTTGACGTCGCGCAATTCGGCCTCGATCCGCTCGCGCGGCCTCGCAACCAGCTTGCGCCGCACCGACTCCTCGGGCAGGCAGATCGCCAGTGATTCCCCGATCACATCGTCGGGGACATAGCCGGTCAGTTCTGTCAGGCTTGAATTGATCGAAACAATCTTGTCGCCGTAGCAGACCAGCAACCCCTCGGCCGACGCATCGGCGAGGCCGCGCATGCGGTCGACTTCCAGTTCGGCGCGATGGCGTTCGCGGATATCGAGCGCGAGACCCGCGCAAGCGAGAAACAGGATCGTCAGCGACGCCAGTGCGACGCCGAGCGCAAGCCAGCCAGCCGGCAGCGCCATTTGCGATACCACGACTGTCGGGTCGGGGATGATCGAAACCGCGCCCATCGCGGTGAAATGATGACTACAGATTGCCAGCGTGAGCAGCACCGCCCCGATAGCCTTCCATTTCATCGACCCGTCGCGCAAACCGGCTGGCAGCGCGGTTGCTCCGATCACCGCGCCCAACACGATGGAAACGACAACGAGAATAGGGTCCCACTGAATCCGTCCGGCGATCTCGAAGGCTGCCATTCCGGTGTAGTGCATCGCCGCGATGCCGCCGCCGACAGTCGCTCCGCCGATCCAGCGCCCGGCAGGCACCCGGTTTCCCGACGCGATCCAAAGACCTACGCCGGTAAGCAGGATAGCCGCGACCAGCGATAGCAGGGTGAGGATGATGTTGTATCCGCTGGGGATGCCGGGTGCATACGCAAGCATGGCGATGAAGTGTGTCGCCCAGATGCCGAAGCCGCTCGCGGTGGCGGCGACGCACAGCCAGACATCGCGCATGTAGCCCGTCGTCTTGCGGACGTGATTGAGGAAGTTGATCGCCGCGAAAGACGCGATCGCACATACGAGGGCCGCCAGCACCACCAGTCGCAGGTCATGCTCATAGGCGATGCAGCTGTATATGGTAAACATGCGGGTGCCGCCCCCGTGATATATCTTGGTAAGTGCAATTCGATCCGGACCGTACGGTCGCTAACGTTGCGCAATCTTCAATACGACCGACGCAATCGACACTTATGGTTATTTTTCGCTGACATAACCCGCCCGTTCGTCGATTGAATTGTCAACGATCCGATAAGGACGCGATTTTGACCGGCGCGGCGCAAATTTGCGCTGGCTCTCGGCGAGCGCGTTATCGTGGTCACATCGGCGTCAGACCGGGTGGAGCGATCCACCATCTATTGTCGTGAACTTGTTCGATGACCGAATGGTGCCCAGGGGCGGGTCTTGGATCATGGAGGAAAACCAATGATTTAAGTTAAGGTGCGGGCAGATATCGGCGCATTGGACCGGCTTAAGTTTTTTCGATCGGCCCGCACCTCTTGAGTCGTCACAGAGCAGCGGCTGAGTCTGCTTAACTCCAAAAGCGGCCCTCGGCGGCCTCCGTCATGGCGATGGCTCCGAGCCATTAGCGAGGTCTGGGTGGCACCTAGCCGTTCAGCTGCTGCAGGCTCATGCTGACCCCTTTATTTGACTACGAACGTCTGCGCCAGCCGACTTTAATGAGCCACTTCTGATAGTCTTGTTCAAACCGTTCACGGTCGGCTGGCAATGGCTGCGGCTTTGCACGAGCAAGAATTTCAGCGAGAGGTTCGAGACCCACAGCGCGACGTCGTTCATCCACTCTTTCTGGATCCTCAATCGCGTGGGGCCGCATGTTGCCATGCGCATCGGGCTTGAGCTGCGTGCCGTAGAGCTGCGGCCTGTTTTCGAACACGCGGATTCTGTCCTCCAGCATAGCTGGCTGCCAGAGTGGGACCGTGTGCTCGCGCGCGGCCTCGGCAAGAAGCTTAAGGCAAGAGCGCTGGAATTCCGGCTGAGAAATGGCGTGCTGAGCGATCAGCCAGGCGGCCTTCGCGGCTCGCTTGCCGACCAGGCGCTCCGTCGGCCATCCGACCTGAACCATGATCGCCTGGAGCCGCGAAGCATTCTTCTCGTGAATAACGGCCATACGTGGATCATAGCCCTCGTATAGCGCGCCCGATGTCGCCAGCTCGTCAGCGATCTTCTGGTCAAGTTCCGCCATGGCGATGAGTTCGTCAGCAATTCTGCAATCCATCCCGAATTACCTTTGGGTGGGCGAGGCGCAAAAACGGATTGCCAATTGTAGCAACTATCGTTCGAACGCAATTGAAGACGTAGGTTGCTTCAGCCTCGGGTCAACGGCGGAAGTCCGACACCAAGCGTCGCGAGTCCGCGTTGCTCTGCCAGTAAATATCGTCCAGCAAAAGCAGCAGCAATCGCGAATGGTGCCCCGGATTTTCAAAAGTGCGGGAGTCGCGTCCGAAAACAGAGATGATGCAATCGCTTAGCCAAAAGCGCTTGGTGCCCAGGGAGGGAATCATACGCAACCACCGACACGAGGAACCGCTGTTTGTCCTTAGTATGGTAGCGTGATTGCGTGGCATGGTGGTGGAGGTACGCTACACCGCTTTTGCAGGAGCCCTGTTTTCCTACCGGAGGGCAGCCTAATTGGCGAGGCCGAGCCGGGCTTTTGGCCGACTATCACGCAAACGACGTTTAAGCGGCCCCTTTGGGAAAGGCGTTTCGCCTCCGGACTGTGGTTGGCCGAAAGAATATTTCGCGGCTGGCCGCATGGGATGACTGTTGCCTCCGAAGGCAAAGCTCACACGTTCGAATCGTGTCGGGCGCGCCAGTTTCTTTCTTATTTTGCAGCGCGATATGCACACTCTAGGTCTGCCTCATTCGAGCGAGTAAGCGAATTTGCAGAAAACTGTACTGCCATCGAGTGCGGGACACTTGGTACGGGCTGCGTACGCAATGACGTCTCACACGTATGCGGGTGGCCGCACCGACATGAAAGGCGCCAAGCCCTGATTGTGCATGATCGAGGGTTGACGCATCATCGCCATCTTTGGTTGCTGCTGTTGTGCTTCTAAGCTCTCTGCTCGTGCGAGAGGAATCGAATGTTGACGGGGAAGTCGGCGTGTGTCGGGCGGTGCTGCTTGCTCACGATCGTATTTTGTTCGCTGCTCACAATTGCGCCAGGTGGGACGGCTAGAGCAGAAGTACTGACGCGCAACGTTGTCGGCCTGGGTGCGACGACGTGCGAGCGCTTCAACAAAGATATCAGAGCAGATCCTTCGATCCGACGGGACTATCTGGCATGGGCTCAAGGCTTCATGAGCGGAATTCTGCTCGGCAGACCATCGGGAATCGACGATGGCCTCGATCTTAGTCCCGCGAGCTTCAATCTGCTGGCTCAGTTGAAATTTCTGGAAGAGTATTGCGCCACGAATGCCTCGAAGAATTTCGGCGACGGAGTGGAGGCGCTCTACAAGCGGCTTCGTCAAGAAGGCAAGAGCTGAGGGCCTCAACAGCGATCTCGAAAAGGCAAGAGCCAAGCACGGTCGTCACTTCGACTTGCGAGACTCCGGAACCGGTGCCGCCCCGAGCCGAAATCTTTCGTCCGCGCCATCTTCGTCTTGGGCCTCAAACACCTCCCGCGCGTAGTCTTCGAGGACCGTTGAGCAACGGGCGAGCCGCCCTTCGGCCTCGGAGCGCAGGGAAGCACCGTAGAAATCGAGCCGCACGATCTTTTCGAGCCAGGCCCGGAGCTTCGTCAGGTCCTCCTCGTTTTCTTCGACTTCCGCGTAGGTGAACTTGCCGATGCCGCGCTCCTTAGCGATTTCGGCCTCAAAATCGGCGCAGCGGCTGATGAACTCCTGATAGGCTTCGTTTCGCTCAGCGGAGAACCGAGCGATCACCTTCTGCTCCTGGACGCGATCCAACCCGATCGTCTCGAGCAGCACCGCATCGCCCTCCATGGCGGATATCTCGTTCTGGAGTACTTTCAGACGGCGCTCATGGGGCTCGACCTTTGGCAGGAGACAGACGCCGCTCTGCAGATAGACAGCGCCGAGAGCCTTCAGCTTGCGCCAGAGCGCGATGCGACGCTTGGCAGGTTCTGCGGGCACCTTGTAGGTGAGGAGGAGCCATGACTTCGCGGCGGTCTGGGCAGCAGCCCTGCCGCCGGCCTCTTTGCCGGCCTGCTTTTTGGCTGTGCGCCGGCGCGTAGAATGAGGCGTAACCCGCCCGTCCGCTTGCATCGCTCTTCGGCCCTTCCCAAGGAAATATCCGCGAGCGACCGACCAGGCCGCCCAATGTCTGACCTCGTACATTCTCACGCTCGCTTCGCCGCGCTTGAAGCAAAACGATCGGTGAGGTAAATGTTACGATGGTAACATCCAAACTGTCCAGGTGTTTCGTGGAAAAGAGAGACACTTCTTTCTTGAGGCGTGCAGCGCGGGCCGTCGCCGCGACCGGCTTGCTGTTCGCGCTCCTCTCAATTGGCCAGAGCGTCGCCGGCGAGCCGGAACAGCCCGGATCGGAGCCGTCGCAACCGGGGAACCGCGCCGAGCAAACCGGGGATCAGGCGGTCGTCAAACTTTCCGCGGATCAGCAGAAGCAAATCGGGCTGGAAACGGCGGTCGCGAAGGCCGCTCCCCATGCCGAGCAGTTTCGCGCCTACGGCGCGGTGATGGACATCGCCCGCATCACCGATCTGACCAACGGCTACGCCAATGCCCAGGCGCAGCTTCAGACGGCGCAGGCGAAGTTCGAAGTGGCCAAGAGCGCCTTCGAGCGGGCCAAAAACCTGGTTCAGTCGGCGGCCCTCCCGAAAAAAGAAGGCGAAGCCGCCGAAGGAACATTCCGTACCGATCAGGCGGCTCTCGCGGCGGCCGAATCGCAAGTCAGGACGCTCGCGGCGACCGCACAGCAGGAATGGGGGCAAGTGATCGGCAAGGGAATCGTCGACCGCTCGCCGGCGGTGGTCCGGCTGATCGAGCGCGACCAATTTCTTGTCCAGGTGACACTGCCTCCCGGCGTAAGCTTCACCGAACGGCCCGGGACGGCTCTAGCGCAGGCACCGACACGCGCGGCGAACATCGACCTTGAGTATATCTCGCCGGCAACGCGCACCGACACGCGGATTCAGGGGCTGAGCTTTTTCTTTTCCGCTCCGGGCGACAGCGGCTTGCTGCCTGGAATGAACACCGTTGTCTATGTGCCTTCCGGCAAGACGTACGAAGGCGTGTTCGTCGAGGACACCGCTATCGTTCACTGGCAGGGACGGTCCTGGGTCTATCTTCGTGTTGGCCCCGATCGTTTCAAACGCCATCTGATCAGTACGGACCAGCCCGTTTCCGACGACGACTACGTGGTGCGCGATATCCCGCTGGGCGCCGAAATCGTCATGCGAGGTGCGCAAGTCCTTTTGTCCGAGGAAGCCAAGAGCGAGCTTCGAGGCAGCGCCGATAATGACTGACGAAGTGCGCAGGACGGGGCCGCAAGCCGCCTTGGTTTCCTTTGCGATTCGCTTCCGCGGGATTGTGCTCGCGCTCGCTTGCGCGCTCGTGGTCTATGGCTTGTTCGCTCTCGGCAAGGCCAAATACGGCGTCTTTCCCGAATTCGCGCCGCCGCAGGTTTCGATCCAAACCGAAGCTCCCGGCCTCAGTCCAGAACAGGTCGACGTCCTTGTCACGCAGCCGGTAGAAACCGCCATTAACGGCTTGCCCGGCGTCGAAACCATGCGCTCGTCCTCGATTCAGGGATTGTCGGTGATCACCGTCGTTTTCCAGGCCGGCAGCGACATCTATCGGGCGCGGCAGCTGGTCGCGGAGCGTCTCGCTGTGCTGGCCAATCGGCTACCGCAGGGCGTTCAGCCTCCGTCGATGACTCCTCTGACGCCGGCAGCCGGCACGGTTCTGGTGATCGGACTGACGTCTGACCAGCGCTCGCTCATGGATTTGCGCACGATCGCTGATTGGACCCTAAGCAGACGGCTCCTGGCAGTGCCGGGCGTCGCGCAGGTTTCGACTTACGGCCGAGATGTCAGGTCGCTGCAAGTGCAGGTCCGACCCGACGATCTCGTCCGATTTCGCGTCGGCATGAACGACGTTCTTGCCGCCGCGCGCAAGGCCACCGGGGTGCGGGGCGCCGGCTTCGTCGACACCACCAATCAGCGCATCACGCTGCAGACGCAGGGCCAGTCCCTGACGCCCGAACAGCTTGCTCGCACGGTTCTGCTGCATGAAGCCGGCGCAAGCGTCGTGCTCGGCGATGTCGCCAACGTGGTTACGGCCCCGGAGCCGCCGATCGGAGGCGCCCTCATCGACGGGCGGCCCGGAATCATGCTTATGATCAGTCAACAATACGGAGCGAATACAAGGGAGGTCACGACACGGGCGGAAGCTGCGCTCGACGAAGTGCGACCGGCACTCGAAGCCGAAGGGGTACAGGTTCACGCCAACCTGTTTCGGCCCGCCAACTTCATCGATACGGCAACTGACAACGTCCTGGGCGCCTTGTTGATCGGTGGCGCGCTGGTGATCATCGTCCTGTTCCTGTTCCTGTTCGACTGGCGCACCTCTGTCATCAGCTGTACCGCAATCCCGTTGTCATTGATCACCGCGGTACTCGCTCTGCAATGGGCGGGCGAATCTCTCAACACCATGACGTTGGGCGGCCTTGCGATCGCCATCGGCGAAGTGGTCGACGACGCGGTGATCGGTGTCGAAAACGTCGTGCGCCGGTTGCGCGAGAACCGCAAGCTGGCGGAGCCAAGGCCGGAGGCTCGCGTCGTGCTTGATGCCATCCTCGAGGTGCGTACCGCTGTCGTATACGCGACCTTCGCGGTCCTCCTGGTATTCTTTCCAATTCTCGCCCTTTCGGGGGTAGCAGGCCGCCTCTTCGGTCCCTTGGGCATCGCCTACATTCTGGCCGTGTTGGCGTCGCTCGCGGTCGCTCTCACTGTCACGCCCGCGCTTTCGATGTGGTTGCTCGTCGGCAGGAACAGCCGGCGAGAGCTGCACGAGCCGCCCTTGGTGCGATGGTCCCGCCGCCACTATACGGCCTTGCTCCGTCGTATCGGAGACTCCCCAAAACTCATGATGGCAGCGACACTCCTGCTCACGATAGCCGGCGCGGCGATGCTGCCGCTTTTCGGTGGGACCTTCCTCCCGGATCTTCGCGAGGGACATCTGATCCTGCATGTCACAGCAATTCCCGGCACATCACTCGACGAATCGCTGCGCATCGGAAAGCTGATGACCGACACTCTCCGGTCTATCCCAGGCGTGAGGAGTGTGGCGCAGCATGCTGGCCGTGCCGAAGCCGGCGTCGACACCATCGGGCCACATTACAGCGAGTTCGAGGTCGATTTGCAGCCGGAGCTCTCCGGTCACGACCAAGCCCTGGCGGAGCGACGGATCCGAGCGGCCTTGGCCGACTTCCCCGGCGTTGCTTTCTCGGTGAAGACCTATCTGACGGAGCGGATCGAGGAAACCGTGTCCGGCTTTACCGCTGCCTTGGCTGTGAACATCTACGGTCCTGATCTCGACGCGCTGGACGGTGCAGCGCGCGATCTCGCGCGGGAGCTCGGCGAAGTTCGAGGCGCCGTTGACGTTCAGCAACAATCCCCGCTTGGGGCGCCGACGGTTAATGTCACGCTCCGCCCTTCCGATCTGCAGCGTTGGGGCCTCGATGCGGTTGAAGTGCTCGAACTGATCCGGACCGCGTATCAGGGCGATGTGGTTGGTCAGGGCTATGAAGGCAACGTGGTTTTCAATGTCATGGTCAATCTGGATGCCCAGGCCCGCGCGCGTCTTACGCAAATTGGGGACATGCCCATACGCACGCCGAGCGGCGGGTACATTCTGCTGAAACAGGTCGCAGACGTGTATGAAAGCTCGGGCCGATATCAGATCCTGCATCAGAACGCCCAGCGCGTTCAGACTGTGACGGCGAATGTGAGCGGCCGCGATCTGGAATCGTTCGTGGCTGCTGCCAGGAAGAAGGTTGCCCGTGAAGTGAAATTGCCGCCAGGAGCGCATGTCGAATTCGCGGGAGCGGCAGAGGCACAGGCGCAGTCACGACGCGATCTTCTGGTCAACGCATTGCTGGCCGGGACCGGAATCGTCCTGCTGCTTTCGATGGTCACCGGCCATTGGCGAAATCTCGTACTTGTGCTGATCAATCTCCCGTTCGCCTTCGTAGGAGGAGTGTTCGCGGTAGCCGTAACCGGCGGTC
>Ga0210408_10003899_pt1 | contig 13524 bp, 11 predicted proteins | sample IncBWH4MmetaG_FD_155471 | JGI IMG/M metagenome (GOLD analysis project Ga0210408, IMG submission 155471) | Forest soil microbial communities from Barre Woods Harvard Forest LTER site, Petersham, Massachusetts, United States - Inc-BW-H-4-M | ecosystem: Environmental > Terrestrial > Soil >...
CGGCTTCTCTCGCTCCAGCCAAAGCTGATTTTTCCCGAGTAGTGGAAAAGAATCCCAGAGACGTCGATGCCCTTGACATGCTCGGCTTGACCGATGGTTCGATGGGGGATTGGACCCAGGCCATTGCTGATTTCGAGCAGGAAGCCGCACTGAAGCCGAAGATGCGGTTCCGTGTTTCCGACGCCTACTGCAATCGCGGCTCCCGTTATCCCAGAGAGAAGTACGATCTGGCCATTTCGGATTTGAACCGGACGATACAGATGCGTGACGCGTCCGATCCTTGTGAGTGCGAGCCTTACAATCCGTTGCTGGCGATCTATATACAGACACGGGAATACGACAAGGCGCGAGAAGTGGTCGCGCTTGCGCAGCGTTCAGGAAAGTGGATTGCCCCCGAAAATCTGGAACAACTAAAGGCACTGAGCACTAACTGATAGCTCTTGACCTCCGTCGGTTGCCTTTCCCCCAGTCTCTCTATCCCCGCGTAGCGGCATGAAGATTTATCGTGTTTGGGGGTTGGATTTTCTGATCCTCGATTCTCCCTTTTTCCCTCTCGCCAGTGCAGGTCTGCAGTTTCTTCGCGCGCGGCTTGTGTTTTACAGAATCTGTTCTAGATCGCACAAATACGTGTTGACATGGCAGATTCAGTATCAATAGAGTCTCGCCAAAGACCGGGGGAAAACGTAGTCCGAGCGTCTACACGATCGTGTGCACCGGCTTTGAGGAGGGTTGTCGTGAAGAGAATTCTGATCATATCAGGAACACTCATGGGACTGATGCTGTCGCTACCCGTGCCATCGCGCGCTCAACAGCAGACGCGCTCAGCGCCGGCAAAGCAAGCGGCCAGCGACCTCAAGGCGACCAGGGATATCAAAGTCATATCGAGTGCCGGTGCGCGTGCCTTGGCGGACGCGTGTTCCGCTTGGGCCGAGCAGAACAAGAAAATCGTGGCGATGGCGATTCTGGATTGGGGCGGCAATCTCATCGAGTCCCACGCCATGGAAGGCGCCCCGATGAATGCGATCGACACCGCGCTGTTGAAGGCCAAGTCGGCTTTGCGCTGGCGGCGCCCCACTTCGGAGACGAACAAGATGGTCCGGAGCGGCGAGAATTTGGCGCCGACCTTCATGCACGACTTCCCGCAACCAGGTGCGCTTCCTATCGTGGTCAACGGTCAAGTAATTGGCGCGATGGGCGTGTCTAGTGGGGACGGTGAGAAATGCGCCCAGGCGGCGATCGATGCGGTGTTCAACGGGCAAGCGACCACTTCGGCACAGTAATTCGGGCGCGATCGTAAGAGTGGCGCGGGTGGCCCAACTTTTGAGCGGCTTTGAATTTTTGTGTCGCGCACCCTTTTGGTGTTCAAGGGCAAGTGACCATACTTGTTTATTGTAGAATGCGGCTCCAGTAACCTAAATTCGAAACTTGGGCCGGAAGCTCATGGAGGAGATATGCGTGCGCTCAGGATATTTTGCGTAGCGACTGCTATTCGCTGTTGTCTGCGTGGACAGGGCCCAGCAAGGTCAAACGTCGGACGCTGCGTATATTGTGCAGGCGCTATCGGCTGCTCCCAAAAGCGTCGTGGTCGGAGCGGCAGTGGTTCGCATGGGGAAGGACGGAAGCATGGCGACGCTTCGTGCCGGAAAGAATGGGTTTACCTGCATGGTCATGGGCACGGACAGGATGTGCAACGATGCGAATAGCATGGAGTTTTTTCAGGCGATGATGAACCACATGCCTCCGCCAAACAAAGTTGGAATCTCTTACATGTTGGCGGGCGACAAAGGCGCGAGCAACACGGACCCCTACGCTACCGGCAAAACAGCCAGCAATCACTGGGTTGTAACTGGTCCTCACATCATGGTTATTGGCCCTGCGAGTAAGACTCTGGGTTATTCCGAGGCTCAAGAAGCGGATCCGAGCAGGCCGTACATGATGTGGGCGGGCACACCGTATGAACATGGGATGATTCCTGTTGCCCCGCAGAAGTGAGCTGGGCATTCGGCACTTCAGCGCCAAGACAACCTGTACTACAATTCTGTGCACCGCGGATCATGCCTGATTTTGTCATCCACATAGCAATCAGACGCTTCGAGCCGCGCGCGCCTGTTTGCCCAGCAGCCTTGGAAAGAAGGAGCTGCCATGTCTTTCTACGAAAAAGGCCCCGTTCGCATCCATTATGATGAGGCGGGTTCGGGTTTCCCGTTGTTGCTCATCGCCGGCGGGGGATTGAATTCGACGATCTCCGGCTTGCATCGCGGCGACCCATTTAATCCGATCGAGGAGTTCAAGGGAGAGTACCACTGCATCGCCTCGGACCTGCGCAACGCCTATGACGGTCAGTCCTCCGGCCCGCTCGAGATCGACCGGCCGTGGGATGCCTATACCGATGACCATCTTGGTGTGATGGATCACCTGGACATCCAGAAATTCATGGTGCTGGGTTTCTGCATTGGCGGCCCGTTCATCTGGAACCTTTTGCGGCGGGCGCCTGATCGCATTGTCGCGGCCGTGCTGGCGCAGCCCAGCGGGTCGCGTCCGGAGATGCGCGATCTTTTCTACGAAACCAATATGAAGGGCTGGGGGCCGGAACTCGTCAAGCGTCGGCCCGACATCACGATGGAAATGGTCGACAAATTTCTGACCAGGATGTACCGCACCAACCCCGACTTCGTCTTCACCGTGACACGCGATTTCGTGCGCCATTGCCAGACGCCTGTGCTGATCCTGCCGGATGATATCCCGCCGCATCCTTACGCCGTCGCCATGGAGGCCGCGATGCTCGCCCCAAACGCCGAAGTGAGCATTTTCCCGTGGAAGGAGCCCAAGGATCGGATTCCCCTGGCGGTGCGCCAGATTCGTTCCTTCCTCCGCGCGCATCGCCCTGCTTCTGGTTAGACTGCGCTCACAAAAAAACTGGCATAATGGTCCTTCACTTTATTGGTAGAATATCACCATGGTCTTTCACGTGAAGCTCGACAAGGCGGAGGATGGCTGGTTTGTAGTCGAATGCCCTGCCTTACCGGGATGCGTGTCCCAAGGGAAGGACGAACAAGAAGCTCTCGCCAACATCAAGGAAGCGATCGCCGCGTGGCTCTGGGCGGAGGATCAGAAGGCGAATTCCAGCGACCCGAATCGGAAGCTCCCGGAAATTCTCGTCTCGGTCTAGTGTAGTGGCGCGGCTTGCCAACATATCCGGCAAGGAAGCGTCGAAAGCCTTCCAGAAAGCGGGATGGCAGACAATCGGTCAAGTTGGAAGCCATCTCGTGATGTCGAAACCCGGACTACGTGTCAACCTTTCCATCCCCCAACACAAAGAGCTATCGGTCGGCACGCTTCGCGCACTCATCCGCCATGCTGGAATGACCGTCGAGGAATTCCTGGATCTTCTGTAAACTGTGCGAAGAACCATTGTTCTTGCGCTTTTCGTTTTATGATCCCGCATGGCGTTTCGACCGTAGGGTGGGTGGCCCAGCCTCCGCTAGTTCTGCTGCGGAGGTGACGGGTGGTCCTTTTGTTGAGTCTTGAGCCGGCGCGCGGCATCACCCAACGGTTCAGGCCTAGGATCCATTACTTGCATTGAAGGTTGAACACTCGGCGGGGATGGAGAACTCGCTGTTACCGGTGTGGCGGAAGCTTGCTGTTGAGCACCCGCTGCGGGAGCTGGTATGGTTGGCGCCGGAGCCTCTATCCTGCCGTTTGTTTTCCAATCGGCCAAAATCGCTGCGCAAGAATCGTTGGTAGAGTGCGAAACCGCACGAGTTGTGTTGGGCATCAGAAGCTCGCCGCGACGGTTCGTCACCATCACCTGGTTGTTCTTATGAATTAGTCCAAGGAACGCCTCATGATTCAGTCCAACCGTGTAGTCCGCGTCCGTGGCGTTTACAGTGACGATCACGCCCGGGCACTGTTTCGAAAAGTCCTTTGCCAATTCCATCGCCTGATTGTGAGCGCCCACGGTTGAAGGAGACGACCCAACCAGCAAGGATCCCCCGCCGGCCGCACTGCCATCGGTTCGGACATCAACGTTTCCTGGTCCGTTGATATAGACTCGCGGTTTCTCTTGCTGGCCGAATAGTGCCGGCCCGATTGTCAATGCTCCGGCCAATAGTAGGCTCTTGACTCTCACAATGCGGCTCATTGGTGCACCCTCCTATCTTCAATCATGCGAGGGGCACAAGATAACGGGAATGGTACTGTGTCGTGTCCTAAACCCCGAGGCCCAGTGCTTGACCGGCATTCGACGAGCCTGGAGCTTATGCGGATGGCGCAGGGGGCGCCCGCCTTTCGTTTTGAATTTGGTGTCCCCCATCCTTGACGATCTTCAAGGGTGGGGCTTTCGGTCTGTATTCGAATTTGAGTTTCGGATCTCGGTCAAATGAGTGGTCTGCCTCGACGCAATCGTTGCTCGTCAAAATCCCCGGCCTTCAAAACTTTCGCCTGCGTCCGTGCCACCAGCCAACCCCGGATCAGCTTCATGCCCCTTCATGCATTTTGATTCAAAGGCTCAAGAGTTCGCGAACTTTCGCAGACCGCAATGCCCGCATTTCAGCCCCCCCAATGCCGTTGGGCTCTTTAGCAACATGCCCACATCTAAAAAAAATCCTCCGAAAAAGTTTTTGCCGCACCGCGGGCACGGGAAAAATCGAAGGCGAAACCATGTGAACAGTCAACCGATTCCATCCGGCGGAAGCGTCGAGCCGTCCGCATGAGTCGGAGATTTGACCCGCACCGCAATAATGAGTAGCTTCTGGAATTTGGAGGCTTCAGATGCCGTTGCTTAATCCTCGTTCCTATCTGTTCGTTCCAGGGAGCCGGCCCGATCGTTTTGCGAAGGCGTGCGCAGCCGGAGCGGATGCAGTGGTCCTCGACCTTGAGGACTCCGTCGCCGCAGGACACAAAATGAAAGCGCGGGAATCGGTGGCGGCGTGGCTCACGGCCGCGCAGCCCGTGATGGTCCGCGTGAATACTTCGGACAGCGAATGGTTTCTCGACGACTTGAGACTGGGCCGGAAGCCGGGGATTTCAGGTGTCTTGTTGCCCAAGGCCGAACGAGCCGAAGATATCCGCCTGATTGCGGAGAATTTTGGCGTCGAGACGCCTATCTTGCCGCAAATTGAAACGGCACAGGGCTTCCGGAACGCGTTGGCATTGGCTAGCGCCAAGCCTGTGCAGCGTTTGCTGTTTGGCTCGATCGATTTCCAGCTCGACCTTGGGATGACCGCGGAGGAAGACGAGCTATTGTATTTCCGAACGCAGATCGTTCTCGATTCGCGGCTTGCTGGGATTCGGCCTCCGGTGGATGGAGTCACCACGGACATTCATTCAACGGAGCGGGTGCGCGCCGACACTTTGCGCGCCAGGCGCTTGGGCTTTGGCGGAAAGATGTGCATTCATCCCAAACAAGTGCCGGTCGTGAATGAGTGTTTTACTCCCAGCGCGGAAGAAGAAACATGGGCGAAGAAAGTTGTCGAGGCGTCCTCGGAAGCTCGGGGTGGCGCGACATCTGTAGATGGGAAGATGGTAGACCGACCCGTAGTCGCGCGGGCAGAGATCATCCTCGCAATGCTGGCACAACTGCGCCAGCGCTGACGATCGGTGGGCCGGTCACCAGGCTCATGAAACGAAGTTAGTGCCGCCGTCTGTCCGCCGCGTCGGGTGAGGCCCATTTTACCCAGGCGTTGCCATTTTCTTCGTGTTTTTCTGGCCAGCGAATCCAGATGGATCTTCATCGCACAGGAATCACAGATTGTCTCTTCGGAGGGCTTGCCACATACGGTGCACAGATGCCTTGCAGGCCTGGGCCAGCATACATTTAAGTTGGCTGATTTCACTTCTTTTTCCATTGCTGCTGCTCGCGGATGCCCGTGTAACCATTCCATGCGGGACACTCTACCACTATAGAGTAATTATATCGCATTACGATACGGTTGGGTAGATCGGGGTTTGGGTAATTTGCCCCTTGCAAAGCGTTTCCCAGTTTCGCCGGGAAACTGACGTGTAAATTCACCCCGCCTGCTCTATGATACGTAGCTGCAAATGACCTGCCGTGCGGGCGTGGCGGAATGGCATACGCAGCGGACTTAACACACCTTGAGTGCTCGCCGGGAAACCGGCGATGCAGAACTGCTCAAATTCGGGGAAACCTTAACTGGCGATCCCGAGCCAAGCCTGAAGCAATGTTTCAGGAAGGTGTAGAGACTAGACGGGCAGCGCCTAACCTCCAGTGTTGCGGAGTAAGGTGAAGGGATAGTCCAGACCGCAAACCTGCGATGTCAGGGCGGCGAAAGCCGTAGACGGTAAGAAAATCCGCAGGGCTGCAAGGCCCGTGTGGGTTCAACTCCCACCGCCCGCACCAAAACTCCTTGTTCCGCACCTGGAACCTGAGCTGTCCCTCGCCCGGACGTTGCCTCCGCCCCTAATTCCATGCGGCAAGCAATAACTGAGTATTTTCCGTAATGACCATCTCCTCTAATAAACCCCACACCTCATCAATACATCAAACAAAACCAATCCTTTGCAAATCCCTTGCCCTTCGGGGCCTGCGGGTTCGACTCCCGCCCCGGGCACCAGAAAATTTATTCCATTCCATGATTAGGCCAGGTTTTTCTGCAGCGTTGCTTTGTCCAGCTCGTGTTCCCAACGCGCCACAACGACGGTCGCAACGCCGTTTCCAATCATGTTCACAACCGCCCGGAACATGCTCATGAAGCGGTCGATCCCGACGACCAGCGCCATCCCTGCTACCGGGATGGTGGGAATCACGGTTAGTGTGGCGACGAGAGCGATGAACGCTGCTCCGGTTACGCCGCTCGCTCCCTTCGATGTGAGGACGGCCACTGCGAAAATCTGGAGTTGCTCACCCGTTGTCAAGTGAATGCCCATCGCTTGGGCGACGAACAGGGCGGCCATGGTCATGTAGAGGCTGCTCCCGTCCGTGTTGAACGTGTAGCCTGTCGGCACCACCAAACCCACCAACGATTTCGAACAGCCAAGCTTCTCCATCTTGGCCATGAGCGTAGGAAGGGCAGGATCCGAGGAACTGGTGGCCAGCACCAGGATGATCTCTTCCTTGATGTAAGAAAGGAATCTAATAATACTAAAACCTGCGACCCAGGCAACAAGGCCAAAGACAACCAGAACGAATAGGATGCACGTGACATAGAAGACTGCAATTAATTTTGCAAGGGGACCTAGGGACTTGATTCCGTACTGTCCAACGGTGAAAGCCATTGCGCCAAACGCGCCGATAGGGGCCAGCCGCATCAAAATGTTGATTACACCGAACACCGCATGCGTCAAGGCGTCAAACAGTTCCACAACCGGTTTACACTTAGGGCCCACCAACGACAGCGCGAAGCCGAACAGGATCGCCACCAGCAGTACTTGCAGGATGTTCCCTTTGGCGAAGGCGTCCACCATGGTTGTCGGGATGATATTCATCAGAAATTCGGGGACGGTCAGTTGCTTGGCAGCCCCGGCGTAATCCGCTACAGACTTGGCGTCCAACGTCGCGCGATCCACATTGAAGCCGGATCCAGGATGGGCCACATTTCCAACAACCATGCCCGTGAAGAGCGCCAACGTGGAAACGATCTCGAAGTACAGCAGCGCCTTCCCGCCCACCCGGCCGACTTTCTTTAAGTTCTCCATGCCGGCGATGCCGGTGACCACGGTGCAGAAAATAACCACCGTGATCACCATGGTGATCAGACGAATGAACCCGTCGCCCAGCGGCTTCATCCTGATCGCGGAGGCCGGTTTGAAGTAGCCGTAGAGGATCGCAATGGCGACGCCGATCAGTACTTGACCCCAGAGTGTCAAATAGAAGGGGGTCTTTTTCTTGGGGGCCGGGGAGGGTTCCGGAAGGACTTGGGTCGCGTTTGTTGCGAGCGTATCGCTCATTTTTGATTCTCCTTGAGTCGAGCGCCTTCGAGAGGCAATACCACGCCTCGGACCAACATGCTTCAGGTATTAGATCTGCCCGGGTTCTGGGAGTCTATCACTAGATGCCGTCTCGAAAAGCGCCTTTGTGGGTCGCGGCTTCAGAGGCTGCGGAAAAGGTGGTTTATTTTCTCGTTCCGAGGTCGCCGCGGCGACCGAGGAATCTCTCTTTCTTTTGAACGCAGGAAAGGAGAGATTCCTCGGCGCGCAGCGCGCCTCGAAATGACAAAATTTGCGTTTTTCCGCGGCCTATTCAGCCGCGACGTTAACAGACTCGAATGACTTGGGCTTCAGAGTCTGTTGAGAACTCAAAACTGGCACACTTTTGTAGCGCCCGCCTTCAGCGGGCACCTTGGGATCAAGCAGATGCCCACCTGAAGGCGGGCGCTACAGGAACCAAAACCGAGTTCTCACACAGACTCTTCAGCCCCTGACGCCCGAAACATTGAGCCGGCACGCCATCGATACGAAAATTTCTAGAGGAGCTTTTACGGTTCAACAATGGCTGCGGCGAGATCGTTCAGGAACAAGGCTGCGCGGGCGCCGTCGAAGACGCGGTGGTCGCAGGAGAGGGTGAGCGTCATCATGGGGCGAATACCCGGTTTCCCGTCGACGGGCACCACGCGGTCGGCGATGCGCCCCACGGCGAGGATCGCCGCTTGCGGCGCGACGATGATCGCGGTGAACGCGTCCACCTGGTACATGCCAAGGTTGCTGATCGTGAAGGTTGCGCCGGTGATGTCCGCGGGGCGCAATTTGCCTGCGCGCGCCCGCTCGGTGAGGTCGCGGCGCATCACGGCGATTTCGCCAAGTTTCTTCTTGTTAGCGCTGGGGATCGCCGGCGCCACGACGCCCCCCTCAACCGCCATAGCGATGCCCACGTTGATTTCCGGATGAAGGCGAATTGCGTCGCCAGTCCAACTCGCATTTACGAGCGGATGTTTTACGAGTGCCTGAGCGACCGCCGCGATGAGCAAGTCGGTATGGCTCAGTTTCACGCCGTGCTCTTTCTCGATGGCCGGTCCGAATTTTTCGCGCACGGACTGCAACGCGCCCGCATCGATTTCCCGGCTCACAAAGAAATGCGGCGCCGTGGTCCAACTTTGCGTAGTCCGCTCGGCCATCAGCCGAGCGACTTGAGTGAGGTTTTGAATGCCGGGGGCTTCAGCCTGTCCGCCCGGCAGGCGGGCCTGCGGGGTTTCGGTCGTACGAGGCGCGGCAGCCTGTCCTGCACCACGCGACCCAACAAACGAAAGAATGTCCTCGGCGAGAATTTCGCCCTCGCCGCCCGTCCCTCGCACGAGCGAAAGGTCGACACCATGTTCGCGCGCGAGTCGCCGCGCCTTGGGAGAAATTCGTGCGCTCGATGCAGGTGCGGCGGCCGATCCTGCGGACTGATTCGGCGCAGCGGCTGCGGCTGCAGGAGCAGCCTTCGTATCCATGCGCCGTCCCGAAGCGGAAGCAGCTTCCTCTTCGGGCGGTTTCTCGCCCGGGTTCACGATCCAGGCAATCGTCTGGCCCACCGGGATGACGTCGCCTTCGTGGGCTTTGACGCCAGCGAGGACTCCATCGGCCGGCGATTCAATTTCCACGACGGCCTTGTCGGTCTCTACGTCCAGCAGCGGTTCGCCCTTGGCAATGGTATCGCCTTCTTTTTTTCGCCAGGACAAAAGCTTGCCGGTCTCCTGGGCCATCTCGAGCGCGGGCATAACGATGCTGTGGGCCATGATGTTCTTTTGAACGGCGCGAGAGACCGCTACCTGGACACTTTCATTCCTTCGGTTCTGGCGCTGGCTTCCACCATATCCAGTATGTGCTGGCTGGGCGGAGCGTCATGTTCGCGCGTAGTTTCGAGTGGGCCATCGACGGTTACGTAGGGCGCGCCGGCAACGAGTAGCTTTTCCGCCGGGAAACGCGTAATCACTTCGTGTCCGGTTTGCGTCACGACAATTTCTTCCTCGATGCGCGCCGCGCTCCAACCGTCGCTGGCCGGCCAGAACGTTTCCAGCGCGAACACCATTCCCGGCTTGATTTCATGCGAGTGTTCGAGTGAAACCAAGCGGCTGATTACCGGTTTTTCCCAGATCGCCAGGCCAATCCCGTGGCCGAATTGCAGCGCGAATGCCGCTTCCTCGTCCGGAAAACCGAACTCCTGCGCTTTGGGCCATACGGCCGCGATTTCCGCGGTTGTGCGCCCAGGGCGAATCAGCGAAATCGCCGCATCGAGATAATCGCGGCAGCGTTTGTAGGCGTCCACCATTACGCGCGACGCGTACCCGATCGAGAAGCAGCGGTAATAGCACGTGCGGTAACCCATATAGGAATGCAAGATGTCGTAGTACACCGGGTCGCCCGGCCGCAGCACGCGATCCGAGAATACGTGCGGGTGCGGATTGCAGCGCTCGCCCGAAATCGCGTTCACCGCTTCAACATATTCCGATCCAAGGTCGTACAGAACTTTGCTGACTAATCCGACTGCCTCATTTTCCCGCAGGCCGGGCTTCATCGCGCAATACAGATCGTGATACGCGGCGTCCACCATCATCGCGGACATATTCAGCAATGTGATCTCATCCTGCGTTTTGATCACGCGCGCGTCGGACATGATCTGCTGCCCGTCGACGATCGTGATTCCTTCGCGCTGCAGCGCAAAAAGAATCGGCGGCTCGATGATGTCGACTCCCAGCGGCTCCTTGTGTAGACCGCGTTTTTCCAGCTCGATGCGAATTTTTTTGGCGACATCTTCCGCGCGACCCATCTCCGGCGACATGGCTCCGCGCAACAGCGGAATTCCCGCTTGCGATCGCTCGCCGAGCCACGAGCAATGCAACCGATGATGCTTCGCTGCCGAGCCGAAATCCCACATCAGCGGTTCGTCGTTCTGCGGCAGCAGCGTGAAGCGGGAGTTTTTGTCCTGCGCCCAGGTGCCGATGTGCGTTGCAGTGATGTAGCGCACATTGTTCATGTCAAAACAAAGCAAGGCGCCCATCGAAGATTTCGCGAGCAGCGCTTTCGCCCGCGCCAGTCTCTCGCGCCGCAAGCGGTCAAAATCCACCCGCTGTTCCCAATCCACCGCCATCGTTCCATAGGTTGGTAATGCCATCGTGCACCCCCAAGTAGTACAGGCTTTAGCCTGTAAAGGAATTTCGAATCTTCGTAGGGCACGGCTTCAGCCGTGCCGTAAAGAACGCAGAATTGATGCGGCTTTAGCCGCTGGCGCGCTTGGAATCAACTCGCCGTATTGCATCTCTCCCGTCTGCGTTTTTGTTTTCCAGTACTGAAAAATGCTCACTGGGTGCAGAGCCAGCGAAACGATTTGATCGCCAAAAGGCCAGCGGCTAAAGCCGCACTTCTTCTGGCCCTATGACGGCACGGCTGAAGCCGTGCCCTACAAACATCCACCCCTTGCCTCGAAAATTCTAATCGGCTCAGCAAAATTCACAAAAATCAAACTACGCGCGCTTGCACATCGCCCGGGCAGCCTCGAAGACGAATTTCTCCGTCGGAATCGTAGCATCTTCGAGCGGCGGAGAAAACGGAATGGGCACGTGCATCGCTCCGATGCGCTTCACCGGAGCATCCAGATCGTAGAATGCGCCCGTCGCGATGACGGAAGCAATCTCCGCCGTCACGCCGTATTTCTCGTAGCCTTCGTCGAGCACAATCGCCCGCGAAGTTTTCTTCGCCGATTCGATCAATGTTTTTTCATCCAGCGGCCACGTCGTTCGCGGATCAACGACCTCCGCACTGACTCCGATTTCCTCGAGGAGCGTCGCGGCGCCCAGCGCCACTTGCACCATGCTGCTGGTGGCCACAATCGTGATGTCCTCGCCCTCCCGTTTGATGTCAGCCACGCCGAACGGAATCGTATAGTCCTCGACAGGTACGGGCCCCTTGAGCCGGAACATCATTTTGTCTTCAAAAAAAATAACTGGATTATCGTCGCGAATGGCCGTCTTCAGCAATCCCTTGGCATCGTAAGGCGTCGACGGCAAAACTACTTTCAGTCCCGGAACGTGGCTGAGCCAAGCCTGCAGCGATTGTGAATGCTGCGCGGCCGAGCGGCGCGACGCTCCTAGCGTCGTCCGCAGCACCATCGGCACTTTCCAGGCGCCTCCCGACATATAGTGCACCTTCGCGGCCTGGTTCACGAGTTGGTCCATCACCAGCGTCAGAAAATCTCCGAACATGATATCCACAACGGGACGCAGCCCGGTCATCGCGGCGCCTACGCCGATACCCGTGAATCCGGGTTCGGAAATCGGAGTATCGATGACGCGCGATTTCCCAAACTCTTCCACCATCCCGGACAGGACCTTGAACGGGGTTCCTGCTTCGGCAACATCCTCCCCCATAATGAACACGTTTGGGTCGCGGCGCATTTCTTCGGACAGCGCTTCCCGCACCGCCTCTGCCATCGTCAATTCGCGTACGGCTACTTCAGGCATAAACGTCCTCCCCTACTTTATCCGCTCCCGGATAGGGGGCCTGCATTGCGAAAGCAACTGCCGCATCGATTTCCGACTTGGCTTGCGCCTGAATTTCGTCGAGCTGCGTTTGCGACGCGAGTTTTTCGCTCAGCAGCCATTTGCTCAACACCTGAATCGGATCGCGCTCGGCTCTCCATTGCTGTTCCTCTTGCTTGGCGCGGTAGTATTCGCGGCTAACGTCGCCGACATGGTGGCCGTGATAGCGGTAGGTATTGCACAAAAGAAACGAGGGGCCTTTACCCGCGCGCGCCTGCTCGACGAGACGGCTCGCCGCTCCGTGCACCGCGCGGATATCCTGCCCGTCCACGCTTTCCGCTGGAATTCCGAATGCCGCCGGCCGCGCGAGAATCTCACCCGCGGTCGTCTCGGAAAAATGCGTGTATTCGTTGTACATATTGTTTTCGCAGACGTAAATCACCGGCAAATTCCACAGGCGCGCGAGATTCATCACTTCGTAGAGCAGTCCCTGTCCGAGCGCTCCTTCTCCGAAAAAACACACTGCTACTTGCTTCGTGCCGCGATGCTTGGCCGAAAACGCCGCGCCCGTTGCGATTCCCGCGCTTCCGCCCACGATTGCATTCGCGCCCAGATTTCCGCTGGCCGGGTCGGCGATGTGCATCGATCCGCCCTTGCCCTTGCAATAGCCCGCTTCCTTGCCCAGCAGTTCGGCGAACATCCGGTCCGGCGCCGCGCCTTTGGCCAGGCAATGCCCGTGCCCGCGATGCGTGCTGGTGATGTAGTCGTCGCGATGCAGCGCCTCGCAGATTCCTACGGCAACCGCTTCCTCGCCGATATACAAATGCGCGAGGCCCGGCATCACCGCGCGCGTATACAACTGGTTCACCTGCTCCTCGAATAGCCGGATCATTTGCATGCCGCGATACATCCGCAGCCATTTTTCGGCCGTGCCAGCTGCGTCTCCTGCTACGGCCTGTTTCGTTTTGGTCGTCATTTGCCTATCCCCGACATTCGAGCTAGCACCTCAAACACCACCGCGAAATCCTGTTTTACCAGGCCCATGCCTCGCGCCGCTGTAAGAAATTCATTCGTTACCGCCGTTGTGGGAAGCGGTACGTCAAGATGGCGTCCC
>Ga0210408_10003900_pt1 | contig 13518 bp, 6 predicted proteins | sample IncBWH4MmetaG_FD_155471 | JGI IMG/M metagenome (GOLD analysis project Ga0210408, IMG submission 155471) | Forest soil microbial communities from Barre Woods Harvard Forest LTER site, Petersham, Massachusetts, United States - Inc-BW-H-4-M | ecosystem: Environmental > Terrestrial > Soil >...
TTCGCCGGCGGGGTGGTCGTAGCGGAGGCCGAGGTAGCGGGCGAGGACCTCGCTGCCGAAGTAGCTGGGCGGGGAGAGCCCGGCGTCGAGGGCGACCTGTTGGACGTGTTCGGCGACGTCGCCGAGCCCGAGCTGGTCCACGAGCAGGGCGTCGAAGCGCACGAGGGTGAGGGGAAGTTCGGTCTGCAAGACGATCGGCGGGAGGGCCTCGCGGGCGGCGATGGCGGCCAGCGCGGCGCTCTCGGCCTGCGGTGTCAGATCGCCGGCCCCGGCGAAGCCGGCGCTGCCCAGTTCGCCCATCACCCCGTCGCTCACGACGAGGCGCTGCTGGGAGGCGTCCCAGTTGGCGGCGGTGAGCTTCTTCGCCGGTGTGCGGGCGGCCGGCTTCTTGGCGGTGGTGGCCCTGGTGGTGGTGGCCCTGGTGGTGGAGGCCCTGGTGGTGGAGGCCCTGGTGGTGGAGGCGGCGGCGCCTGGGGGGCCTGTGCTGGCGCGGGCGCTGGCGAGCACGCAGGCGAGCCCGAACGCGAGCACGAGCGCACGCGGCAGGGGGAGGCGGTGGTGCGAGGCGAGGTGACGCACGGGGTTCTATCGACCCGGGGGGCGGGTGCTTGAGCGTTACGGCGTGGCGACGGCGCCATACGTCCAGTCGGAGCCCACGGGCACGGGGGGCGCCCGCTCGGGCCCCGCCGGTGGTTGGACCTCTCCTCCGGCACGCGGCTGGGGGTCGCGTAAGCGGAATAGGAATGTCCCCACGCCCTCCGCGTAGGCACGAGGGGAGCGGATGTGGATGGGGGATCTTTTGAGATCGTCCGCGCGGGCGGGTTGTGCAACCAGGCGCGCGGGCGCGGGGCTTCCGTGCCCCGCGTCGGCTTCATGTGCGCCGATCCAAGCGCCCTCACGGTTGTCCCTTGCTCGCGTGGTCCTACCGGCGGGGTGAGAACCGGCTGGGGTAAATGGGGCCGGGCGGCGTTAGCCCTTGAAAGTTGAGGGGCCGAGGTCGCCGAAGGGCTCGTCGCGCTCGCGCACGGCCTGCCTGAAGCCGACCTCGGCGGCGTGCTGCTGAAAGGCGTAGCCCTCGGGGGTGTGGCGGGCGATGCCGTCGAGCACGGTGCCGAGCACCTGGGTGCTGTGCAGGCCGCGTGAGGCGACCTCCTGGTTGACGAGCAGCTTCATCATCAGCAGCTGGTTGAGGGGCATGCGGGTGATGCGCGCGGCGAGGGCCTCGGTGCGCGCGTCGAGCTCGGCGGCGGGTGGGGCCTCGATCGCCAGGCCCCACTCCAGGGCCTCGGCGCCGGAGAGGGAGTCGCCGGTGAACAGCAGGCGCTTGGCGCGCTGGGGCCCGAGGCGGTGGGTCCACATGGCTGTGGTGGGCGAGCCCCACACACGCGCGGGCGGGTAGCCGATCTTGGCGTCCTCGGCGATCACGAGCAGGTCGGAGCAGAGCGCCATGTCGGTGCCGCCGGCGACGCAGAAGCCGTGGACCTTGCAGATGACGGGCTTGCCGCAGTGGAACAGGGACATGAAGGCGCGGACGTTGCGGCTCATCATGGCGTAGTCGACCATCGGGTCCCACGTGCGGGAGGGGTCGTGGTTGGCGGCCATGACGAGGGGATCCAATGGGGACCCGCCCACCGCGCTCTCGCTCTCGGTCCCCATCCGGCCCTGGCCCTCGGCGCTCTCCACGAGGTCATAGCCGCCACAGAATCCCTTGCCGTTGCCCGCGAGGAGGATCACGTGGACGGCGGGGTCCAGGTCGGCGCGCTCCACGCACGCGACCAGCTCCGTGACCAGTCTGGGGGTGATGCCGTTGCCGCGTTCGGGCCGGTTCAGGGTGATCCGCGCGATCCGGTCGGCCACCCCGTAGGTCATGGTCGCCAGCTCGCTCACGCAGGCGACTTTACATGGCGTGGAGAAGTTGAAACAGGGTCCGGCCAAGCTCACGCGACCGGCACCGCGGAGACCCTTAGCGGTGGCTGTGGCGATGGCCTCGGCCTCGGCGCCCACGGCGGCGGTGTCGATCCCCCCACGGGCTCTTCTTCTTCCGCTTCGTGACGGGGCAGCCCCGGACGGCGATCCGGGTGCGCTGGGCGACCTTGGCCCCGCTCTGGGCGATGATCGTGGTGGGCGCGGCGAGGGCCCCCTTGCAGACGTTCCCGAGGGCGCTGAGGGCGGAGTGTTCGCCGATGGGCAGGTTGACGACGGCGCTCGAGATGGGCACGTCGGGGAGGGTTTCGAAGGTGGAGGTGGTGATCCCGGAGCGCGCGATGTGGGTGTGGCCGACGAGCACGACCTCGAGGCCGTCGCCGCGGAGGATGAGGTCGAGGTCGGGGAAGGCTTCGCCGCCGTGGGAGACGAGGTAGACGGGCCCGGTGAGCTTGCCGGGGAGCGCGGGGGTGGTCACGGTGGCGCCGCCGACCTGCGCGGTGCTGGGGCACGCTCCGGGCGGGGCGGCGGCTTCGAAGAGCGCGGCGGGGCACGCTTTGCGCAGCGTGGTGAGGCGCGCGGGGAGGCGCTCGGGCAGTTGCATCTGGACCTCGCGGAGGTTCGCCTGATGGGGCCCCTGGGCGATCCTGACTTCGATGCTGGCCCCGTCGATCCTGGAGGTCTTCGCGCCGGTGAGCGCGCGGAGGCTCGGTTTGAAGGCGAGCTTGGCGCAGTCGCCGACCTGGAAGGGGGTGGAGAGGCTCTCGACGGCGCCCGCGCTCGAGGCGGGGGTGAAGCCGGTGAGCGCGGATTCGGTGGCAAGGGGGCCGCAGTTGGAGGGGTTGCGCAGGAAGCCGGAGCGGTCGATGGCCACGGTGATGGTGCGCAGGCGCAGGGGGACGCCGCTCACGATGCGCGGCAGGGAGCTCTCGATGAGCACGCGCCCGGTGTAGGTGGCGACGTCGATCGCGGCGCGGGCGACCACGCTGCCGAGGTCGAACGGGCCGGCGCGGGCGGGTACGGCGATCGCGAGCCCGTAGGGGGCGCCGGCAAAGGGGCCGGTCAGGTAGACGCGGCCGCTGAAGGCGTACGGTTCCGGGCCGGCGCCCGCGGTCACGGTGGCCTGGCCGATTTCGCTCGCGGGCGGGCAGGTGCCGGCGCTGGCGTGGGCTTCGTCGCAGAGGGTGACGGCGGGGATCGTGCCGATCAGCCCGGCGGGCAGGGTGGTGTCGATCTGGGAGAGGTACTGCTGGCCGTCGGGGCGGGCGAGGTTGAACGTGAACGAGGTGGGCCCCCCGGCGGTGGCGGAGCGCTCCTGGGTGCTCTGGGTGAGGGCGAACGGCGGCGGGGAGGGGCACGGTGCGCCCGCGTTCGCGGCGGCCGGAAGGAACCCGGTGCCTGCAGCGGCCTGCGGGGGCTGTCCGCTGTAGGGGGTGAGGCTGGCGGCGGGCAGGGCGGCGGCGCAGCTCAGGGGGTTGGCGAGCGGGGCGCGGGGCCCGCCGTCGAAGGTGACGATGAAGTCTTCGAAGGGCACCTGGGGGTCATCCGCGAAGGTGGCGGTCAGGCGGCCGGTCTGGGCGTCGGCCTGGACGCGGCCTTCCAGCCGCAGGCCGACCCCGTACGAGGGGGCTTGGGCGGCGAGGAAGATGCGGTACTCGCGGCCGGATTCGGGGTCCTGGCTCTCCTGGGAGCCGAGGTAGACGCCGCCGCTCAACGTGCCGTTGGGGATTCCGGGGGCGTCGACGGTGACGCTCCCGATCTGCGAGCCGGCGGGGCAGCCGATTGGATTGTCGCTGCCGATCCCGATCTCTTCGTCGGTGCATGCTTGCAGCCCGTGGGCGGCGGCGGGGTTGAGGGTCATGCCTGCGGGGAGGGTGACGGCGGCGCTCTGCAGGTCGGGGGAGCCGGGCCGCGAGGGTTCGGTGGTGAACTGCGGCACGTGCAGGTCCACCCGGGCGCCGTCGGGCTGGTCGGCCTGCGGGGTGTCGGTTGCGAGGGCGAGCGCGGGGTTGAATTCGAGCGCGCTGCAGCCGGTGGCGGTGATGGGGGTGCCGTTGCGCAGGCGGGTTTCCGCGGGGATGGCGATGAAGTCGCCGGGAGCTTCCCAGGAGTCCACGTGCAGCCAGGTGGTCTGCGGCTGGGTGCAGTCGCCGAGGGAGCTTGGCATTGTCAGGAAGGCGTCTGCGGGGGCGGCTGGGTTGTGTTCGTGGGGGACGCCCCAGAAGATCAGCTTGGACTTGACGAGGGCGGGGGCGGTGGGGATGTTCTTGATCTCGAAGAACTCGTGAAAGTCGCCGCTGGTCACATTGCTGTTTTCACCGGTGGGCGCTTCGTTGTGCCAGCTGATGGCGCCTTCGAGATACAACCGCGATTCGAGGCCGAGCAGCTTGACCGCGGTGCTGCTCACTTCGACGCCGAAGCGGGCGGGCTCTCCGGGCCTATGTTCCATGTTGTAGACGGGAAAGCTTTCGGTGACGGTCACGTCGGTGCCGAGCGGGAGCGTGAGCTTGAGCAGCCCGGCGAGGGCTTCGGTGAGCGCGACGGTGCCGGTGGCTTCGTCTTCTCCGACCCTGCTCCCGGGGGGACATTCCGATTTGTCGAGTTGGGCTTCTGTGCAGGTGTTGACCGCTTCGGGGTCGACGGCAAGCCCGGGGGGAAGATCGACCCGCACGTCCTTGACGTGGCCTTCGGGCACCTGTGCCACGCCTTCGGTCCTGGCGTTGAACGCGAACAGGGTGATGCCGAAGTCGGGATGCCCGGCGGCCTGGGTGTAAAATTCAGCTTCGGGGTCGTGGCCTTCGACGTTGCAGGTGGGCTCCTTGCAGGTTCCGGCTTCCCACTGCGCGATGCCGAATCCGGCCCACGCCGTGGGCGTGGGGGCGGCGAGCGCCGCGCCAAATGCGGCGCAGCTAAGCGCGGCAACCGGCAGCCTGCCCGGCCGCAGCCCGATCCATGGGTTGGCGGGGAAATTCATGCGTGCCTCCCTCCTGCCGGAGTCGCTTTGATCCACTGAGGTGACCAATTGGAAGCACCACGTTCATACCCTGGCTGAGTGCTTTCTACGCATACCCTACGCCGGTGCACACGCACGAGTGGGGGATCGGGGGGGCAGCCACCGCAGCCAAGGTCCACGTCCACGCCGGCGGTAAGGGGGCGGTGGCATCGGGGCGGGGGCGGCCATCGCAGCAGCCGACGCCCACGCCCGCGCCGGCGGTAAGGGGGCGGTGGCTCATCGGGGACGGGTTCGGGGACGAGCTGCCGGCCGTGGGGCTCTCGCTGGATAACCTTGCTCTCATGGCGTACACGACCGCGCAGGCGAGGCAGCAGCTGCTGGACGCGGTGGCGGGGGCGACGGAGGAGATTGGGCTGGCGCTGGCGTGCGTGGGGGAGGCGTACGAGCTCCTGGACGAGCACAACGCGGAGCGTCTGGAGGGGGAGCTGTTCCGGCCGCTGCAGATGGCCTACGGCCGGGCGCGGCGCACGCATGCGGAGTTCGCGGAGCGCCACGGCCTGCCGGGGGGCACGTTCGAGTCGGCGTCGGCGGGGGCGCCGTCGAAGGGGGTGAGGGGCTTCCTGGACAGCGCGATGGAGGCGGCGAGCCGGGCGGATAGCGCGCTGGGGGCGTTGCAGGACTCGATGCTGCCGGTGGAGGTGGGCGACGCGGAGGTGCGGGCGGGCCTGGAGGAGGTGCGCAGGCTGCTGGGCGACCTGCGCGGGCGGACCCGCGAGTTGGTGCGCACGTTGGGACGCTGATCTGGCCTGGTGCGGCTCCTGCCACGGTTTCCGCGCGGGTTTCGCCACTGCCATTGAGATTCCCCATAGGCAATCGCAAGATCCCGATAGACGCAACAACGTGGAATATAAGCAAGAGCGATCGCGGTTCTTGCCTCCCCATTCGCAAAAGGGTTTGCGTATGTCGTATAGTGGCGTCGCTTTCCGGCACCTGATGGCGACTCCCGCGATGACCAGCTTGCGATCTCCCGCGTCTGGGCCCCCGTGCGATCTCGGGGGCGGGCTGTGCCGTCGTTGATCGACTACGCGGTTTTGGGTTTGCTGATCGAGCGGCCGAGCAACGGCGAGGAGCTCTACGAGCGGTTCGTCGGCCGGTTCGGGGAGCTCCTGCCGGCGAGCCGGGCGAAGGTGGACGCTGCGCTCGAGCGCTTGGAGCGGGAAGGGCTGATCGCGCAGCCGAGCGCGGCGGTGGTCGCCGATCGACGGTGGGGCGGCGCGGGGTCCGACCGGCTGCTCGAATGAGCGCGGCCGGGCTGGCCCCGAGGCGTCCACTGCTTTGACAACAGCGAGACAGAGGGTGCTCGAGACATGCCCCTCCGGCCACGCTCGCGGGTGGTGGCGCTGGAAGCGAGTCGTTCTTTGCGTGGGGCCGAAAACCTTGGATCTCTTGTCGTAGACCGGATTTTCGCCGTGCCAGTCGGGTGTGGTCGGTGCGCCAACCTGGAGCCCCGGTGGAGAGGGCACGTGTTCGGGTCTTGACAAGAAGCGACACTTATGCTTATGATGACCTTGTCACGGCGGCCGAAGGGCGTTGCCGGACAGACATAGGGTCTGGTTGGGTCCACCCCTTGCGGTCGACCTTGCAGCGCGTAGCAGAGGGGTCCCGGGAGAGGGATCGGAGTCGCTTCGATGAGGGAGTTCATTAGCGTGGTTTCTGAAGGGAGATACGTGCCGGGGATGTGCGCCGCCCGTGCTGAGCGCGATGCTAGATGCGTCAGCTTGACGCTGTCGCATCTCTCTCTCTCTCTCTCTCTCTTGTGCTGAGGGGCTAGCCACTAGCTCTCGCTTTCTGGCGCTTCGGCGCCACTCCGGTCTCGCCTTCGGGCGGGCGGTGGATTCCGCGGCCTCGGCCGGTCTCGCCTTCGGGCGGGCGGTGGATTCCGTGGCCTCGGCCGGTCTCGCCCTCGGGCGGGCGGGGGATTCCGTGGTCCCGCGCCGGGTGGGCTGGAGGGCTGCCGAGCCGATCGTGGGCGGTGCGGCCCTGGCGGGCTGGGGGGCGGTGTAGTGCGCGCGCGTGCCGGTGTCACTGGGCGGAGCGTTGCGAGTGCGCGTTCGGCAGCGGGTGCAGGCTCGGCTGCGCTCTCGCGTTCGCGCCCCGCGCGGATCTCCGGTACCGCGTCGATCCGGGTGACCGGGCGGATCCCCTCGCGTGCGGGCCTGCCCGCCGCGGAGGTCGCGGAGATTCAGCGCTCGCGGCTGCTCGCCGCCGCGGTGGCCGTGATCGACGAGTGCGGATACACGCAGACCTCGGTCGGGCAGATCACCTCTCGCGCGCGGGTTTCGCGGCGCACGTTCTACGAACTGTTCGAGAACCGCGACGCGTGCCTCGCCGCGCTCCTCGAGGACGCCGTCGCGGTCGTCGGGGGTGAGATCGCCCGGGCCGGCCTGGACGGTCTGCCGTGGCGCGAGCGGGTGCGCGGGGGGCTGTTCGCGATCCTCGCGTTCTGCGACCGCGAGCCCGCGCTCGCGCGGGTCTGCGTCGTGCAGGCGCTGCGCGGTGGTCCGACGGTGCTCGCGCGTCGCGAGGAGATCCTCGCGCGCCTCGTCGCCGTGCTCGATCAGGGGCGCGGGGAGGGCTCGCGCGGAGGGGAGTGCACGCCGTTGATGGCGGAGGGTCTCGTCGGCGCGGCGTTCGCGATCCTCTACGCGCGGCTGCTGCGCCGTGAGTGCCGGCCGCGCACCGATCTGCTGGGCGAGCTGATGGGGATGATCGTGCTGCCCTACCTCGGTCCCGCCGCGGTGCGCCGCGAGCAGGGCCGCCCGGTGCCGGTGCCCCCGCGCACACAGAGCAACGCGCCCGCTCCGCCGCAGAGCGCCCGCGACCCGCTGCAGGAGGTCCCGATGCGCCTGACCTACCGCACCGCGCGGGTGCTCGGGTGCATCGCCGAGCGGCCCGGTGTGAGCAACCGCGCGGTCGCGAACTGGGCCGGGATCTCCGACCAGGGCCAGATCTCGAAGCTGCTCGCACGCTTGGAGCGCCTGGGGCTCACCGTGAACACCGGCGAGGGACACACCAAAGGCGAGCCCAACGCCTGGAGCCTGACACCGCTGGGCCACGAGGTCGCACAGCGCCTCGGCACGAACATCCACGACCAGAAAGCAGCCGCATGATGCTCGAGAGACGCACAGCATCGACTTCCACGCACGAGCCGCCGCGCGGGGTCGGCGACCATCCGGATCGCTCGACTGGCCAGCTCGGTCACGGGCGTGCGCTGGGCGCTCCCCTTCACTTCCAGCTTTCGCCGTCGCAGGCTGTGTGCCTGTCGCGGCCTCGTGCCGCCCGGGGGCGGGCCGGCGTCATTTCGGGTTCCGTTGAGGAGGGATGGTTTGATGAACGCTCGTAGGCTGACCTTGACGGCCCTGGCTTCGCTGTGGCTGACCTGCACGTTCGCGACCGGCGCGGGCTCGGCCCTGGCCGAAACGTCGTTCGGCGGCAACGGTAGCGGCGCCGGGCAGTTCGAGGCACCGCAGGGGGTGGCGGTCGATCAGGCCAGCGGCGACGTGTACGCCGTAGACGGTGGGAGCGGTAATCGGGTCAACAAGTTCGAGGCGTCAGGGGAGTTCCTGATGGCATGGGGTTGGGGTGTATCTGACGGCGCCAGCGAACCTCAATCGTGTACGACCTTCTGTCTCGATGGACGAAGCGGGCCGGGTGCGGGGCAGCTCTCGGAACCTCAGGGTGTGGCGGTCGACAACGACTCGTTGAGCTCTTCGTATGGGGATGTGTATGTGGTCGACGCTGAAAACTTCCGGGTTGAGAAGTTTGACTCGTCCGGGAAATTCCTTTTGATGTTTGGTGGGGGCGTGAACGAAGCGACCAGCGGTGATGTGTGTGTCGCGGGCGAAGCCTGCAAGCGCGGAACGCCAGGCACGGCGGATAGTCAGTTCGAATGGGCTTACCGTCGGAGCTTTATCGCTGTTGGCCCGGGCGGGGCTGTCTATGTGGGCGATAAGGCGCGTGTCCAGGTGTTTGAAGCGTCAGGTGCGTGGAAGGAAAACGTCTCGCTGGCGGGCCTGTCGAGCACGGGCAAGGTCACGGCGTTGGCAGTCGACGCTACGGGCGACATGTTTGTGAAGGTCGGTTCCGGAAACGAAGCGGGTGCGATAGCAGGTGTGCGGGAGTTCGGACCGGACGGTACGGAAAAGAGCACCCAATTCGATGCGGGCAGCACGACCATCGAAGCGATCGCCTTGGATGGGTCAGGTGACGTGTTCGTGGCCGACTCCGGTGGTGGCTTTCACGTTTTGGAGTACGACTCGTCGGGCGCGATGCTCGACAGCCTTGGTGCGAACACAGCCACGTTTGGCGCTTTCGGCATGGCGTACGCAAACGCATCGGGAAGCACGCCGGGCGAGCTTTACGTGAGTGGTGGTCATTTTGCTGTGCCGGAAGACGCCAGCAGCATCGAAAATCAAGTGTGGGTGTTGACTCCGCCGGTGATGGGTCCGGCGGTGATCGAGCCGGGTGGCGTGTCGGCGACCCCGCAGCCGCGGGGGCATGCGTCCCTGGATGCGACGTTCGACCCGGGTGGCTTCGAAACGAAGTACCATTTTGAATACGTCGACGAAGCGGATTTCCTGGCGAGCGGCTACGCAAGCGCCTCGAGCACCCCGGGAGTCTCGGTCGAATCGAGCTTGGAAGATTATGCAGCCAGCGTGGCGTTGACGGGCTTAATGCCAGGCCGGGTCTACCACTACCGTATCGTTTTGAATAACCAAGAAGGCACGGTCACGAGCACCGATCAGACGTTCACGGAGATGCCTGCGGCGTTGATCGCGGGTCCGTGGGCGTCGAATGTGGCTGGGACGAGCGCGACGTTGACCGCTGAAATCAACCCGTTGGGGGCGAGCACCGAATACGAGTTGGAATACGGAACGAGTACGTCCTACGGGCAGGCCCTTTCCGGGAGCGCGGGTGCGGGTGAAGGCAATGTTCTGATCAGCCGCCATCTGCAGGCACTGTCGGCTGGTACCACCTACCACTACAGGGTGGTGACGCACAACGAAGTTGGAACTACCGAAGGTCCGGATCACACGTTCAGGACGCAGGTTGCGAGCGGGCTGGGGATGGGGTTGGCTGACGGCCGGGCGTGGGAACTGGTTTCACCGGCGGATAAACATGGCAGTATCATCGAACCGTTTGGTAGGGTCACATTGATTCAGGCTGCGGCAGACGGGCACGCGATCACATATGCGTCGCTTGAAGCCATCGGCGAAGGCGCGCAGGGCAAGGGCCTTGAGTTTCCTCAAATCCTTTCTGTGCGCCAGGCGCCGGGTAGCTGGAGCTCGCAGGATATCTCAGTGCCCCACAGCTTGCCTCCCAAGGGAGAATCCTCAGAAATGGCGAATGACAACCCTGAGTATCGGCTGTTCTCGCCGGACCTGTCGGCGGCCGTCGTCCAACCGGGGCTGAGTCCGTCGCCGTCGCTGTCGCCCGAAGCCAGCGAAAGAACACTGTATTTGCGCGATGATGCGAACGGGAGCTTCCTGCCGCTCGTGACGGCGGCGAACGTACCGGCGGGCACCGAATTCGGCGGGACGGACGACCGCGAAGGAGCTAACACGGTGACGTTCCTCGCGGCCTCACCGGATCTCAGTCACGTCGTGCTCCAATCGCCCTACCCACTCACCGAAGAAGCTACGAGCAACCTGCATTGCGGTCCAAGCACACCCAATTGCTCGCCCGACCATCTGCGGGGTCCTGAGAACCTGTATGAGTGGAGTGCGGGGCGGCTGCGGCTGGTGGACATCCTGCCCGACGGTCACCCGCTGCAGCTTGGCGTAATCGGTCAGGACGGCGCAGGTCCAGATGTAGGTGCTTACCTGGGCGTCGCAAACACAATGGTGGCGCACGCCATCTCAAGCGATGGTCGCTGGGTGGTGTGGCACACCGACGCGAGTGTTGGGGGCGAATCCTACAAGCTCTATGTACGCGACATGGTTGAAAGCAGGACCTTTCAGTTGGGCGGCAGCGGCGCGCGGTTTGAGACGATGAGCAGCGACGGGTCGCGGATATTCTTTCTGGAAGGCGGCGAATTGTACGAGTTCGACACGGCCGACGGCACGCAGACCGATCTGACTGCGAACCACGGCACGGGTGAAAGCAGCGCCGGAGTGCGGGATGCCGTGCTCGGAGCAAGCGAAAATGGCACGTACGTGTACTTCGTCGCGAAGGGCGTGCTTGCAAGCGGCGGCGTGAGCGGAGCCGACAACCTCTACGTACTGCACGACGATGGCAGTGAATGGGCCACGAGATTCGTCGCCACGCTCTCGAGTAAGGACGAACCAGACTGGGGCGGGACAGGATGCGGCAACTCGGCATGTGCAGTGGAACGCCTGCGGGTCACTTCGCGCGTGTCCCCGGGTGGGCGGTATGTGGCGTTCATGTCCAGCAGGCCGTTGACCGGCTACGACAATACCGACGCGGTCAGCGCTCAGCCCGATGTCGAGGTTTACCTCTATGACGCTGTCGCGGACCGGCTGGTGTGTGCGTCGTGCGATCCAACCGGGGCACGCCCGACGGGCCTCCTCGACGAGCCCGGGGTCCTGGTCGACGATGTTGGAGCATGGCCGGGACAATGGATCGCTGGGAATCTCCCGGGCTGGGGCGGAGATTACGAATGGCAGTATCAGCCGCGTTACCTTTCTGACGGCGGGCGGTTGTTCTTCGACAGCGCGGGCGCGCTTGTGCCGCAGGACACCAATGGCCGCGAGGATGTCTATGAGTTCGAGCCCGAAAGCGTCGGCAGCTGCACGGGCGCGAGCGCGACGTTTAGCGAACGCACGCGAGGCTGCGTCAGCCTGATCTCCTCGGGGACGTCCGCGGCGGAATCGGGGTTCATGGACGCAAGCGAAACGGGTGATGACGTGTTCTTCGTCACCTCCAGCAAACTCACAGCCGCGGACTACGACAACAGCTACGACGTCTACGACGCGCACGTGTGCACAAGCGCCGAGCCATGCGTGAACGCACCGGTGTCGCCGCCGGAATGCTCGAGCGGGGACTCGTGCAAGGCGGCGCCGTCGCCGCAACCGACAACCTTCGGCGCTCCCGCGAGCGCGACGTTCTCCGGAGCGGGCAATGTGACGGGGTCCCCATCGGCCGCAGTCGTGACGAGCAAGTCATCGGCGGCGGCGCAGAAGCTTGCACGGGCGTTGAGAGGGTGCCGCGCGAAGAAGAACAAGCAGCAGCGGGCCGCGTGCGAACGGCAGGTCAGGAAACGCTACCCGGCCAAGAAGTCTGATAAGGCCAAGTCGACGAAGAGGGGCAATAGGTGATCATCGTGAGACGTATCTTGCGGGGCGCGCTGGCGTCCATGGTGGCCACCACGCTGCTGCTGGCATTAAGCGCGGTCGGCCAGGCTTCGGCGGCGGAGCCGTGGTGGCACATTACGACGGTCTCCGCACCGCCGAGCGAACCCGGCGGTGAAGGGCGGCTGCTCGTCGAAGCCAGCAATCTCGGCGACGCGATGGTCGACGGGGTGGCACACCCCGTGACCGTGGTCGACAGGCTGCCGGCCGGCGTGAGCGTCACGCACGTGTACGCGGAAGCCGGAGGGGGCGCAAACGCGAGAGCCCTTTCGCGCCATGGGGCTGCCGCGACGTGCGCGTCCACCGCGAAAAAGGTGACGTGCACCTATCGAATGCCGTTGTGGACCTATGAACGGCTGATCGTCGCGATCGACGTGCAGGTTACCCCCGAAGCTGGAGACGGCGAGAATGAAGTGAGCGTCTCCGGCGGCGGCGCGGCTGAAGCGAGCTTCCAGCGGGCGCTGACGCTCGGCTCGCCGCCCTCGCCCTACGGTGTCGACACCTATGAAGTGACACCCGAAGAAGAGGGCGGCGCACCGGACACCCAGGCGGGGTCGCACCCGTTTCAGCTGACGACAACGCTTGTGCTGAACACGCAGAGGGTGCCGATTGCCCCGGGATTCGCAGAAGTGTGGCCGGTCGCGCTGGCGAAGGATCTGCGCTTCAACCTGCCGGCGGGGCTCATCGGGAATCCCGCCGCGGTGCCGCAGTGCAGCGCCCGGCTGTTCGCGGAAAGCGGACGAAACCCCAAAGTTGCCTGTCCGAACAACACGGCCGTGGGCGTCGCGACGACGATCAGCACGTCAACGTTCGGCTTCGGCCTGCCGGGCGGGCGGCCGTTGGCCGCCTCATGGGGGTTGTTTAATCTTGAACCGGCGGTGGGTGAGCCGGCGAGGTTCGGCTTCCAGACGGTCGCGGGACCCGTGATCCTCGATACGTCGGTGCGGACCGGGGGCGACTACGGCATCGTGGTCACCGTGCCGAATATCACCGAGGCCGTCGCGTTCTTCGGCAGTCAGGTGACGTTCTGGGGAAATCCGAGCGATCCGCGGCACGACACCTCACGCGGAGAACCGCGTGGTGGAGGGTGTCTGGATCAGCCGGCGGTCGAATCGAGCAGCAGACCAACGGGCGAAGTGTCCTGTGCGGTGGGGCGGGGACAGCCTTTCCTGATCATGCCGACGCAGTGCGCCCGCCCTTTGAGCACGACCCTTGAAACGGACCCCTGGACGCAGGTCGGGCAGTTCAGCGAGCCGAAGGAATACACCTTCC
>Ga0210408_10003901_pt1 | contig 13517 bp, 13 predicted proteins | sample IncBWH4MmetaG_FD_155471 | JGI IMG/M metagenome (GOLD analysis project Ga0210408, IMG submission 155471) | Forest soil microbial communities from Barre Woods Harvard Forest LTER site, Petersham, Massachusetts, United States - Inc-BW-H-4-M | ecosystem: Environmental > Terrestrial > Soil >...
CTACCGCGCCGGCGATCTGGCCCGCAGGCTGCCGGATGGCGACATCGAGTTCCTCGGCCGCATCGACGCCCAGGTCAAAATCCGCGGCTTCCGCATCGAGCTCGGCGAAATCGAGGCGGCGCTCAACGCCCACCCGATGGTCCGTCAGTCCGCTGTCGTCACGCGCGAGGCGCATCCGGGAGACGTACGTATCGTCGCTTACATCGTCGTCAACGGCGGAGAGGATCTGACGGTCAGCGAAGTCCGCCGCTATCTGCGGGCCGGCCTGCCGGACTACATGACCCCATCCTTTGTCGTGACGCTGCAATCGCTCCCGTTGACGGCAAACGGCAAGCTCGATCACGGCGCACTGCCCGACGTATTCCGGTCGGTTGGCGAAGATGTGGCTCTCAGCGAGCCGCCGGCGCCCGGGACGGAGCAGCTTCTCGCCGACATCTGGCGCGAGACCCTGCGGGTCGACAAGGTCAATGCAGGCGACAATTTCTTCGATCTTGGCGGGCACTCGCTGCTGGCAATCAGGGTTGCCGTCGCGCTCCAGAGGCAGATAGGATGGCGCATGGATCCGAGAAACCTGTTCTTTCAGACACTGCGGCAGGTGGCGGCTCAGGCGGAAGCTGCGACGGCCGCGGGGCGAATTGCATGACCCCGATTTTCTTCGACACGGCTGCCCGCCGATTGTTCAGCAATCCACGAGTCGCGACGCAACGTCGAACGCGCGTCGCGTGTCCATGCTATGTCCCGCTTGGGGCAGGAAATACCTTCGCGCAGTCCGCTGTGCAGGTCGCCCGCCAACATCGTGACGTGGTCAGCAAAGAATGGGATTTTTCAAGCCAGAATTGATCGATAATCTGGCGCAACCAGTAGAGGCGCCCTGGCGCTCTCAAGGCTCCGCCAACTCCCCAATCGGTTCTTCGAATAGGTCGCGCAGCATGAATTCCCCCGTCAACGACGTCCGAAACGGCCCCACATTTTCGGAAAAAATCGACCGTCATGAGTGGTCGCAACTCGGTCGCCAGCGTTATATGCGGGAATATGTCGACCCCCTGAAGCCCGTCATCATTACAGGCGCATTGGAGCATTGGCCCGCCAGGAGCAAATGGACGTTCGACTTTTTCCGGGATCGCTACGGCAATCTGCCCTTGGAGGTCGACGGGCGCCAGCTCACAATGGCCCAACTGATTGCGGAAGTCGGCACCTCCACTCCTGACGCTCCTGCGCCATACCTGCGCAACTATCAAGTTGAACAACTGCCAGAAGCGCTGCAGGCCGATATTGCGCCGATGCCATCCTGCACGGGGCCGAACTGGCTGGACCATCCGCTCATAACGGTGCGCGAGTCCTTGACCTTCACTGAGCTCTATATCGGCGGCAAAGGCGCCAGGTTTCCGGTCTTGCACTATGACGGCCTGCATACGCATGCCTTCCTGATGCAAATTCAGGGGGTGAAGGAATATATCGGGTTCGCACCCGACCAAACGCCGTATATGTACACTCGAAGCGGCGATGCAAACGTCTCGGAAATAAACGACATAGAAAATTGGGACACCAGCCGCTTTGCGCTGTTTGGCAAGGCGAAGGGCGTTCGCTTCACCCTGCACCCTGGCGAGACACTCTTCATGCCGTCCGGCTGGTGGCATACCGCGCGCATACTTTCGCCTTCCATCACCATCTCGATCAACGGTGCCAATGCCGCGAATTGGTCCGACTTCCGCAAGGATTTCTGCCGTGACTACATGCCGGGGCGCAAGCTGCCTCCGTGGTTCGTCAATGCCTACCTTCTCTTTGTCGGCAAGTGGCTTGCCCTGTCCGCGCCCTACTAGTCTCCGGCTTGTCGAAAAGCCAAAACGCCGCGGCTTGTGACCACCGCTGAGATCGCGCATGACGACAAATACGGCAATTGAAGATTCGGGCCTACTGCTTGGTGACGGCAGGCGCGACCGCATCGAAGCGGGTGTGCGCGGTCGCATCCGCGGCTTGATCGAGGAGATGCTGAAGGCGGATCTGCGAGATGCGGGCGATCGGCTTTTCACCTTCACGCGGCTACCGCCTGAGCGACGGCACCGCCTTCGCAACATCGCCGCGCACTTCGAACAGCCGATAGGCGCGGGCGTTGTGTGGTTGAGCGCGCCCGGTCATGGCACACCGTTTACCAACACGTGCTTCACCAGCAGCGTTGTGCAAGTGGGTCTGCTATCTAGCGGTCCCATCGGGTAAGGCAACAAGAAAGAGGGGCTCTGTTGGGGACGCAGTCAGCGGCAATTCTTTTGGGTAATGCGAATTACTATGGGACATTGGCGGCCGTGCGTTCGCTGGGTAGAGCCGGCGTCAAGGTCGTGACTGTAGATCCTTCAATGATCTGTCATAGCCGATATTCGCGCTATGCGAGCCAGCACTTGACTTGCCCAGCATTTGAGGAGTCCGGCGCATGGGCAGAATGGTTATTGCAGAAAGCCCGCATCGGGCCACGCCGGGCGATTTATGCGACCAGTGACGCCGTATCGTTCGCTCTGGCTCGTTACCGCAACGAGTTGAGCGCCGATTTCGAACTATACCAGCCGGGCCTCGACACCATCATGAGCATCCTCGACAAGGGACTTCTCATGCAAAATGCTCAGGCGGTCGGCATGGAAACACCCCCGACCTGGTTCCCGCAAAACAGCGCAGAAGCGGCAAAAATAGCCAAAGACGCGGGCGGAACAGTATTGATCAAGCCACGCTCACAACTTGCGCAGCGAACGCAGATCAAGGGGTCTGTCGTCGAAAGCCATGGGCATCGTGTGCAATCAATTTTTGACGGTTACATGAAAGATCAATCAACCAACAGCGAGTTGGCCAAACAATCTCCTGTGACCATGACGCCGCTCATTCAGCAGTATTACCCTCAGGCAGTCGAAAATGTGTACTCGCTTTCTGGTTTCCGTGAAAAGATCGGAGGCGGAGTGATTATGCGCGCGGCACGAAAAATTCTGCAGCAACCGCGCCGTATCGGGGTAGGACTGTGCTTTGAACCAACCCTTGTCGACCCGCGTCTTGCCGACCAAACAAAGCGGCTGTGCGAGCGCATTGGATATTATGGGGTCTTTGAACTGGAATTCATTCTTGCCGAAGAAAAGGCCATGCTGATTGATTTCAATGGGCGCTTTTACCACCAAATTGCATTCGATATCGCGCGTGGCATGGAGTTGCCGGGTCTGGCGTATGCAGCAGCCACGAAAAATCAAGCCGAGGTCACCCGACTCATGGCACACGGCAACTCGGCAAAACATGACGATGTCGCAGGCTTTTGCAATCGTTTCGGCCTTACCACGATGGTTAAGACGCAGCGGATTTTGCGAACGATGTCACGCAAGGAGGCGGCGCGCTGGCTCGATTGGTCCAGAGGATCGCATGGCACAATGATTGACGCCGTCAAGGATCCGCACGACGCGCTACCCGCCTTTGTAGACGTTGCCCGGTATTTACTGCACGCCTTGCGGCATCCTCGCGCGTTCGTAGGGCAGCATGGCACGATCTAATATATTATCCAACGTGTGCGAGCTGACGTGGAGGCCCTGTTCGGGGACGATGTAGCCGACGAATTGAGTCATTGAAATTGCATGGTCGGAGGCCGGCCGGTTCTCGGCGATACGCGCCTTCTACATCGATACCGAACAGAGCCAACGAGGAAAGGTGGTTATCAGGATGAAACCAGGGACCGATGTTGCGATTATCGGAGCGGGTCCATATGGTCTTTCGTTGGCCGCGCATCTCCGTGCGCGGGGCGTGAAATATCGTATTTTCGGTGAGCCAATGCGGTTTTGGCTCAATATGCCGGTCGGTGTGAACCTCAAATCCCTGGCGTTTGCGACCAACATCGCGGTACCAAAGCGCGGCTACTCATTCCCTAGCTGGTGCCGGCAGCATGGGCTTGAGGATTTCGAACCGTGCACGATGCAGAGCTTTTCCGCTTATGGCCTCGAGATGCAGAAACAGTTTGTTCCTGATGTGGAGGAAGTTCTAGCCACGAATGTCGGCTTGCGGGCCGGTGGATTTGAAGTGGCTCTGTCCTCGGGCGAGCATCTACGCTGCCGCAAAGTGGTTGTTTGCACCGGTCTTTCAGGGCTGGCCCAGATTCCCGATGTGTTGCGAGAACTGGGTCCAGACCGCATGCGGCACACCTTCGATATATCGGATTACAGCGAGTTTCGAGACAAGACCGTTGCAGTCATTGGCGCCGGGGCGTCTGCTATCGAGGCTGGTGCCTTGGTGCGCGAGGCCGGGGGATGCAGCGAGGTCTTTGTTCGTGCCCAGGAAGCCGTTTTCCATGGCCGCACGCCACGCGAGCGTCCTCTATGGGAGAGCATCAAGAACCCCATGACGGTGCTCGGTTCCGGGAGAGACAACTGGATTCTTCAGCAACTGCCCCTGATCGTGCACAGGTTTCCACGCGAACGACGCACCCGTTTCGTGAAACGCTATCTGGGGCCTGCGTCACCGTGGTGGATCAAGGATCGTGTACTGGGGAAGGTGCCGATCCATGTGCGCCACGAGGTGGTCGAGGTCGCCAACGCGAGCCAACGCGTGCAGCTCAAGATGAGGGATGGGGAAGGTAGCTTGAGGAGCGTGGAGGTCGATTTTGTCATCGCTGGCACGGGCTACGATGCCAATGTATCTCGCCTCACGTTTCTCGATCCGGAGATCTCGGATCGCATCCATTGCATAGAGCGGGCGCCCACTCTTGATATCAATTTCGAATCTTCCGTTCCCGGTCTCCATTTCACGGGTCCGCTCTCGTTCATGTGCTTCGGTCCACTGTTCCGCTTCGTGACAGGAGCCGAGGTGACGGCGCGAAGACTTGCGCGTCGTTTCAGCCGCTAAATCCGGGCGCACTCGACATGGTCCGGTCTCGACGTTGGTAGGAAATCGGTAGTGGCGTAATCTCCGGCTTGAGCTTCGCCGTCATGATCCGCCTCGCCGCAGCCGTGATAAACGCTCGTGCGGAGGTGCTTTTGAGAGAGCGCAGATGACGTTTAGGTTTCCTATTCCCGCAGAGACGCAGACCGTCAGCGAGCCGATACGCGCTCACAAGCCAAGGCGCTTGGTTGCCCAGCCATTGATACGCGCCGTGACGTGGCTCTTGAGCCTGATCATTGTGGCCCTGTCCGTCGTTCCAGCCTCAATGCGGCCAATCACGGCGGTCCCGCACAAGCTCGAGCACATTGTGACCTTTATGGTGTGGGGCGCCGCATTTGCCCTGTGTTATCGTGTTAACCATATCTATCAAATAGCGGCGGCTGTGCTTTTTGCGATGGCGATCGAAATAGCCCAATATTGCGTTCCGGGAAGGCACGCGCGCATCTCCGATTTCGTCATAGATGCAGTTGCTGCGTGCGTCAGCATCGTCCTCACTCGAATATTTGCTGGCCGGCCGACGACTTAGTCCTGGCGGCGCTCGTCGGCCGGCCGAGCTGGTAGCGAGATTGTCAGAGAAGGCCTCATCAGCGCGCGCTCTTTGGCGCCTGCCCTATAAGACCAGCGTTCGCCCCATGGCCCGGGTCTGTGGACAGCTCGGGCTATGTAGGGGCCGACCCGCCCACGGCGCCTCTCGTCAAGCAAGCCAGGAAAGCCAACTAGCGCGACCGACCAGCCGACATCGGATCGTCAGCCGCAATGGCGCCATCAGGATAACATTCGCAGGCGCAGCAATGCGGAGGGTCAACGTTGAACGCCGATTGACAACAGCGCTGTGCGTGCGACAGATGGCCGCGCTGGAGACTGTCGTGAAAACCGCACCTAAAGTCCTTATTGCAGATGCGAAATGGTTTGGGACCCTTGCTGCAGTGCGAGACTTGGGCGCGCACGGCATCGGAGTCACGCTTGCGAGCGACAGCTGGCTCGCGCCGGCGCGCTGGTCGCGTTACGTCGCGCGAACGGTTTCCTGTCCGAGCTCGAAAAATGCTTCGCAATTTCTCGATTGGCTGTTGCGCTTTGGCAGTGCGCATCCGGGTCATATTCTCTATCCGACGAGTGACGAGATTGCCTGGCTGGTCGCAGCCCATTCCGAAGCGCTGTCCCGCGTGTTTCGCCTCTATACGCCACGCATAGAATCCATTGCGCGGCTTCTAGACAAGGCGCGCCTGATGGAGGACGCCCGGGCAGCCGGGCTCGACGTCCCCGAGACCCGGGTGCCGCGAAGCGCGTCCGAGGTGGAATCGAGCGGACGCGATATGGCGTTTCCGCTGTACCTAAAACCGCGTGCCCAGGTATTCGGACAGAACGTTGGAAAGGGGGTGTACGTCGAAAACCCTGCGACACTGCTTCAAGCTTGGGTGGCCCAGTGCGGGCAGGCGAAGTACCCCGCTGAAGTTCGCGACCGAGTGCCGGATATACACTTGCCCGTTCTGCAGAGTTGCGTCCCGGACAGGGAGCGCATCTACACGGTGGACGGATTCGTTGACGAGACCGCGGAACTTTTCATCAGTCTCGCCTGTGTAAAGATACTCCAGCGTCCACGTGGCTCTGGACCAGGGATCGTCTTCGAACATGCGGAGACTGATCCTGCGATCGATCACGGATTGCGGAATCTGTTTCATGCGACAGGCTTTTACGGCGTTTTTGACGCGGAATTCATAGAATGCGGAGGTCGGAGGCTTCTCATCGACATCAACCCAAGGTTTTACAATCATATGGCCTTCGAAATCGACCGAGGACTCCCTCTTGCTTGGCTCGCCTATCTTGCCGCTATCGGTGATAGGGAAAACCTGACGTTGGAAATTAAAAAAGCCGCGGCGACCCCGACCGAGCCTCGCAGTTACGTTCACAGGTTACCCACGACCCTGCTGTTGGCGGCACAGAGGCTCGCGCGTGGCATATCCCGGGAGGACCAAGTTCGCTGGCGTCGGTGGATATCCAAGCAAAGCGGTTGCCTGACTGACCCGGCACGCGCTGCGGGCGACCCCGGCCCGGCGGTCGCCGAGTTCGCGCTGGAAGCTTTTTCCTTCCTGGAACACCCGCGTGCCTATTTGCGAGGTTTGTGGAGATTGCCCTGAAGGATTTGATGGGCAGGCGAACCTAGAGCGTGATGAGATCAGGTTTGGTCATATCCGGCGTTGCGGTCGGTCAGCGAACATATCCCCAGCCGCCATATGTGTACCGAGTCCAATAGGCAGTGCCTCCGAAGGGGCCGTAGGCTCCATACAGGGAAGAGCAAGTATAACGATCAGGGCAGCAGGTGTGCCTCCATCCGCAACCCACCGATCTGGTGACGACCCGCGCCCGGCCGTCATACTGAAGATCTGCTGCCTTCACGTCCGATGTTGAAACCACCCCGCTTGCAAGCAGCCATGCGAGAAAGACGAAAACGTGAGTGGTTTTCATGATGTCACCCTTCCAGCCCGCCGCAAGATTTTCAACTCGCGGAATGTAACCCAATGGGATCGCGCCAGGCAATCCATCCATTAGAAAATTTGGACTGCGCCCACTGATCACGACACTTTCCCGACTCGCCCAAGCCGCAGAAACCGGGGGCAGCGTACTTACTTTGGGTCGTCATCCAGGGTTGTGGATTCAAACTCCGGTCTGACCGTGACCATGTTTTCAAGGGGTTAATGGGCGAATGCGGCGAGCCGACGGGCTTACGGATAGGATTGCCGAGGCCGTCAAGGGGCTGCCGCCTGATCAGCAAGTCGAAGTCGGCAAGCGGATGATCGATGAAAGCTTGAATAGCGAGTGCTACAGCGCGTCCGCTTTTCGCACCACGAAGACGGCGGAGATGGCTCCTAAGATCGCCCACGCGACGCCGCCGATCTCGACATCGAAGAGAGGCAGCCAAAAGCCCGACCACATCATCAGCGCTAATCCGGCAGCGATGATAGCCAGCGCAATCGCACCAACGGCCGTGAGATCAGACGTGCGATAGTCCTTCTCGCGTCCCTCCTCGCGTCGAGCGAGCAGCAATCCCATGAAGCCGGAGGCGCCGAAGTAGCAGAGCGCGCACGCGGCCAGCGCCGAAGCGCCGACCGTGAACGAGGATTTGTACATCGTCTGAACGCAACCGAGGATCGTAATCAGCCAGAAGATCAGCGCCACGCTGCTACGGCTAAAGAGGGCCGCAAACAGTGCTCTAATGAAACTGAGTAGCCTCATGATGCAAACCGGATCGGTCCCGACACTACCACATTGAAACGTAGTCATGCATCTCGGTTTTCCCGCTACGCTTGAAAAGTCGCGGCTTGCGCGCTCAACGGGTTCCGGTACGCTGACACCATGAAAAGCGCCAAGGCCAAGCCTCGCGCCGGGAGCGCGTTCACTGCAAAGGCTCCGGGCGATGATTGTGTTTTCCCGCCGCCTATTGCGGCGACGGATTTGCCGCGCCTCGTTCTGGGGCAAGAGGCAGGGTGGAATAGTGGAAAATGTCGTTTCAGCCATTCAAGTCCGAAAAAGACTTATACGCTGTATGCTGCTCGGTTTTTTAGGGACCGCGTTTCAATCGTTCCGCAAGGATGTCGATATTTGCCCGCGGCTAAAGAGTATGCACGCCCATGAACTTCGAAAAGTTCACGCGCAAGCGCGGGCGCGGCGTCGCTTACTTAGCGTCGTCTTCGTCACGAGCTTGCGCTCGCCCCGCTTCATTCCCTTCATCCGGGTCATGACGATTGTCTGCGCAGGCGCGTGCACCGCAAGCAAGATAGCCGGACTGCCGCTAGCGCCGCCAAACTGTCCTGTATGCCATTGATTTCGCTGGATGGCGCGCCACCCAGAACAAAACTGCGAACCCTTACGTAATTGAAATCGCTTTGTAATATAAATCCACTCTGACCTATGGTCGCGGCCGATCTCGCAATTGGGGCGATCAAGCGTGATTATTCGTTCCTGATCCAAGAAGGCGGGTATCAAAAGACAGCTTGCGCAGATAGTTTGATGGCCGGCAGCTTGATACTTGCTTGGCGATCGACGCGATAAGGCGGCCATGTGCGGCCTCACGCACTACTCATTGCCGCGAGGGAGTTTGTGCATGTCAGCAGAGATCCCGAACGTACGGCACGTGCAAGGGTACTGTAGTCTGTGCATCGCCCGCTGCGGTACCGTCGCGACGGTGACGGATGGCAGATTCACAGGTCTGGACCCCGATCCGACCCACCCCACCGGCGCGGCAATTTGTGCCAAGGGCCGGGCGGCTCCTGAACTGGTCTATCACAAGGACAGGCTGAAGCGACCGCTTCGTCGAACACGGCCGAAAGGCGACGCCGATCCAGGATGGGAGGAAATATCATGGGATGCGGCGCTTGATCAGATTGCCGCTGCCATGCGGCGCATCGCCGAGCAGCATGGACCTGAAGCGGTAGCGTTCAGTCAATCATCGCCGTCGACGACCGCGATTGCGGATTCCGCGGCCTTCATCACAAGGCTGATGAATGCATTCGGTACGCCGAACCATGTGTCGTCGCTCGAGCTGTGCGGCTGGGGACGCGGCTTTGCGACGCGCTACGTCTTCGGCGTCGGCAGCGTCGCGACCGGAAGTGCTGGCGGCGCGATGGCAGACATTGCCGAATCTGGCTGCCTCATCCTGTGGGGCTACAATCCATCGTTTACGCGCATTACGCATGCGACCGCGACGGTCGCGGGCCTGAAACGCGGAATGAAGTTGATCGTGATCGATCCGCGCAACGCCGGGCTTGCCAACAAAGCCGATGTCTGGCTGCGGGTGCGCCCCGGAACCGACGGCGCGCTCGCGCTGGGTCTGGCCAACATCATGATCGAGCGCGGATGGTACGACGAGGCGTTCGTCCGCATGTGGAGCAACGGCCCCCTTCTGGTGCGCTCCGATACCGACAGGTTGCTCAGCACGGAAGACCTCCTTTCCGGCGGCGGCTCCGGACAATTTGTCGCCTGGGATTTTCGATCCAACCGCGCCGTCAGCTATGATCCGGCTGGTGGCAGCTACGAGGCGCCCGCCGAGCAGCTTGCGTTGCGAGGCGAGTACACTGTCGCCACCAGAGATGGTCCGATTTCCTGCCGGCCTGTCTTCGACCGCTACGCAGCGCTCTGCAGCAAATATTCGCCCGCAATGATCGAAGCGACGTGCTGGGTGCCTTCCGGCCAATTGGAGGAAGCGGCCCGCACGATCTGGCACGCTCGTCCCGTCTCGTACTATGCCTGGAGCGGGCACGAGCATCACGCCAACAGCACGGACACGGCGCGGGCGATGGCCATGCTCTATGCTCTGACCGGCAGTTTCGATACGGCCGGAGGCAATGTGCTGTTCCCTGCTGTGCCGGCCGCCTCGATCACCGGGGAGAACTTGCCTGCGGCGAAGCGGCTTGCTCCCGCAATCGGGTTCACTGAGCGTCCGCTCGGACCTGCGCGCTGGAATCACGTCTCCCCTCGGGACTTTTACCGAGCTGTTCTGGAAGATGCGCCCTATCCCGTTCGCGGACTCATCGGGTTCGGCGCAAACTTGCTGCTCGCTCACGGCGACCCCGTTCGCGGACGTGCTGCGCTGGCCGCGCTCGATTTCTACGCCCATGCCGACATGTTCATGACGCCGACGGCGGCGCTTGCGGATATCGTGCTGCCTGTGGCGTCCTGCTTCGAACGCGAAGCTCTCAAGATCGGCTTCGAAATCAGCGCAGAAGCGCAATCGCACGTTCAGCTTCGGCAGGCCATCGTCCCCCCACCCGGCGAGGCACGGTCCGATACCGATATCGTCCTTGGCCTTGCCGCGCGTCTCGGCCTTGGCGAGCATTTCTGGAACGGCGATGTCGACGCCGCTTACCGGCAACAGCTTGGTCCCAGCGGCATCACCCTGGAACAGCTTCGAGCGCAACCTGCCGGATTACGGAAACCGCTGACGACGCAGCACACCAAGTACGCCGCGCGCGATGACAAGGGAAATCCGCGCGGATTCCCGACGCCGTCGCGGAAGGTCGAATTCTGGTCGGAGACCTTCCTTGATCACGGCTATTCGGCCATGCCGGATTTTGTCGAACCATCCATGGGCCCGATCGCTCGCCCGGACCTCGCCGCATCCTTCCCTTTGATCCTGACGTGCGCGAAACCCAGTCTTTTTTGCCAGACCCAGCATCGTGCGCTGCCGGGCCTGCGCAAGCGCGCATTGGATCCGGAGATCGAGCTCAATCCCGCAACGGCCTCGGCACGCGGCATCAGAAATGGAGATTGGGTCGATGTGCGCACCCCGGCCGGCGAAATGCGGGCGCGGGCGCGCTTCAGTGCCGAGCTCGATTCGCGCGTCGTCGTGGGCGAGCATGGCTGGTGGCAAGGTTGCGATGAGCTGGGCGTTGGCGATTGCGATCCGTTCGGTCCGAACAGCACGAACTTCAACCTGACGGTCGACGCCAGCGTCCGCGATCCCGTCAGCGGCACGCCATCCCATCGATCCAATCTTTGCGAAGTTCAGCCGGTACGGGGATCTCGGCTTGGATCATAGGGGGCTATTTCCCGATGTGGAGAACTCCCCTTCGAAGGTGCGCGCTCCCAAATATCGAAAACAACCCCATGCAAAGTAGCAGGCGCCCGCCTGCATTCGAAAATGCAACTTGACGCGTCGGGCAAATCAGTGGCCTTCTTCCATTATTCCGAAATCGTAAACGCCGGTCGCCAGCAACAGCGGGCGCGCCGGTTGCGATTGCGCGGCCGAAAATCCTCAACCCACCATTGAAAATTGCACCGGCTCGCCGTAGCGAACGATCGCCTGCGCGTGGCCGAACCGCGCGCGTGGCCCGCGCGTGTGCCTGGGAATATCGACATGAACAGCGCTCCGGACCTCACGATGCCAACGGCGATCGCCGCAACCGGCCAGACCCAACCCGCCGCAGCCCCGCGAATAAAACTCTCGTCGCACGAGTTCTGCATCGACCATCCTGATCCGGAGCTCGGCGAACAGCTCATGGCGAACGCGCTGGGGGTCGCCGATCGCGAAGCGATGCATGGCATTATCAGGCAATTGGTAAAGGCCAGCGTGAGCGGCGGGAGCCCCGACGAGGTCAACCTCTCCTTTATGATTTCGATGGTGAAGAGCATTAGGCCTCGGGATTCCGTCGAGGCCATGCTGGTGGCGCAGATGGTTTCGGTTCATGTGATGGCGATGCGATGCGCCCAACACCTTGCGAATGCGCAAGACATCGCCCAGCACGACAGCGCCGCGCGCGCATTGGGCAGGCTTGCCCGCACGTTTCCTGCCCAGATCGAGGCGCTCAACCGTTACCGCAGCCATGGCGAGCCTGCCATCACCGTGCAGAACGTGTCGGTCGGGGAATGGCGGCAAGGCCATTGTCGGCAACGTCACGCAGCATGCGAGCGTGATCGTATCGGACAAGAACCCGGCATCCGCAGCGCGGAATACGCCGAAGGCCGCGGGCTCCAGGCGACGGCGCGATTGCGCTGATGCCAAGCGGGAAGCCGCCAAGAGGGAAGCACTGGCGTGAGCGATCACCTCAGAAATACCGGCCCGATGCTGACGAGCCCGCGCTGCGGCGCCAACCCGGAAAATTGCGGATGAAGAGATCGCAAACGCATGTGGAAAATGACTGCCACTTGGCATATATTGCCAAGATGAAACGTGACGATGTTATAGCCCGCCTGAAAGAGACTGAGCCCGCTTTGAGGGCCTTCGGGGTGGCCGCGCTTTACCTGTTCGGCTCACACGCACGCGATGAAGCGACGGCAGATTCCGACATCGATGTGTTTGTCGACGTGGCTCCCGATGCTCGCTTCGGCTTGCAGCCTTATATGGGTGCGTTTCGCGTGATCGAGGATGCCTTCGAGCATAAGGCTGACATTGGCTATTCGACCCGGGATGCGCTGTCACCCTATACCCGCGCCGATGTGGAACGGGACGCGTTGCGAATTTTCTGATGGCTCCCAGCAAAAGTCCGCGCCTGCGCCTTCTCCATATGCGCGACGAAATCGAAAGCCTCTCGAAAGAGCTGGCGGGCTTGAGCTTTGAGACTTACCGGGAAAGCTACACGCTGCGTCGCACCACCGAGCGCGCCATTCAGATTATTTCCGAGGCAGCGCGCTCTCCCTGATGAATTACGGGCGCGTCATCCCGGTGCATCGTGGGCCGACATTATCGCTATTGGCAATCCCCTGCGGCACGAATACCACCGCATCGACGACAAGGTGTTATGGCAGACTGCGACGGACGATCTGCCCAAGCTGCTGCCGGTCATCCTGGCTATGCTTGCCGAGATCGATCGCTGAGCGCGATCGGCCTCAAGCAAAACTTCTTGCCAATTCGCGGATGATGCCGCGCTTGTCGGCGCGGAATACGCCGAAGGCCGCGGGCTCCAGGCGACGGCGCGATTCCGCTGATGCCAAGCGGGAAGCCGCCAAGAGGAAGCACTGGCATGAGCGATCGCATCAGAAATACCGGCCCGATGCTGGCGAGCCCGCGCTGCGGCGCCAAGACCCGCTCCGGCGCGGAAGCTGCTGGAAGAGATGAAGTGATTGGCCGTCGTAAAAGAAGGTTGGCTGATTCCTCTCAATCATGTATAAGTTACATGTAACCGATGAGGGAA
>Ga0210408_10003902_pt1 | contig 13517 bp, 12 predicted proteins | sample IncBWH4MmetaG_FD_155471 | JGI IMG/M metagenome (GOLD analysis project Ga0210408, IMG submission 155471) | Forest soil microbial communities from Barre Woods Harvard Forest LTER site, Petersham, Massachusetts, United States - Inc-BW-H-4-M | ecosystem: Environmental > Terrestrial > Soil >...
CGGGAGCTCGAAGAAGTTGACGCCGTCGCCGGCCGAAAAGCCGGCGCGCGCGACCGTGCCGCCGAGCCCGTTGCTGCCGCCGCTCGCATCACCCGTCGTCCAATTGATCGCCTGGTAACGAAACTCGATGTCGAAATTGCCGGCTCCCGTGGCACTTTCGTCGATCAATTGAACCTGAAAAGCGTCGAGCTTATCCGTGTGGTTGCTGAAGTAACCCACGTCGTCCCACGTTACGGTAAAGACGTGATTTACCGTATCGAGGTCCCAATAGACGCGATCGGAGCCGGTGGCATTTCCCCCGGTCGACACGCCCGCGCCGCCCCGGGTGTCGACATCGGCAAAGTAGGGCGCAATGATCGGGATACCGGTGCTGGCGGTGATCTGGAACGGAGTAAAGGTCGAGCTGGCGCTGCCGAAGGTGAGGTTCCCGTTGTTGTTGATGAAGATGCTCGTATACGTCGTGCCGAAGTAGTCGAGCCCATTCGCAAAGACTGAGCTCAATGAGATCGCACTGCTCGAATTGTCGTCGCCCACCGCCAGGAGGTTGGAGCCAAATCCGGCCGGGCCGCCGAGGCCATTGATCAGGTTAGGCGCTGCCATCTGAACCCCCTTCGATCTCCGGATCGCTGATCCTCAAGTGATGCGATCCCAAAGGGGAAACCACCGCACCGGCTGTAGACCCCTTAATATCCCAATTGCGCGTAAGCAAATTCGTGCCCACGCATCCCCGAACGACGCAGCCATTATTAGATGTGCTCCGTCAAAGGCGTTCTCTTGTTACCCAAGCCGGAAGATCGGATCAAGCCCAAGGTCCCTGACATCAAACGGCGAAAGTGCCGAACAGCCATATGAGCCAGGTCGCGAAGGCGAGGAACGGGCCGAAGGGCAAGGCGGAACGGGCTCCGAGCCGGATCCCGACGAGCCGCAAGCAGGCGGCCGCTGCGAGCGCAGAGGTTGCGGCGATGAGGACCAACTGCGGCAGCGCAGCTGCCCCGACCCAGGCTCCCGACGCCGCCAAGAGCTTGGCGTCGCCACCGCCCAGCCCCTCGCGACCGCGGAGCCCTCGGTAGATCAGTGCGACGAGCCGCAGGCTCAGATAGCCGATTGCGGCACCAAGCGCGCGTTCGGTCAGCCGTTCACGGTCGAATGCGGCCGCGGCCGCCAGCCCGGCGATGACGAGCGGCAGGGTCAGCACGTCGGGCAGTACCCACCGTCGAATGTCGATCCAGGCGAGAGCGAGAAGCCACCAGCCCAAGAGGCAATCGAGCCAGATTCCCTCGCCGCCATCGACCGCGACGGCGGCGAGCGCGACAGTCAGCGCGGCCAGCTCGATCCCGGGATAGAACCCGCCGAGAGGGTGGCCGCAATGACGGCACCGGCCCCTAGTGGCGAGCCAGCTGTAGAGCGGCACGAGATCGCGCGCTCCAAGCGTCGCTCCACACCACTCGCAATGCGACCGCGACCGGGCAACTGGCCGTCCGTCGGGCAGGCGGCGGACGATGACCCCGAGAAAGCTGCCGACGAACGGCGCAGCGAGCAGCGCACTCCATTCTGCTGTGCCGGCGGTTCCGATCCGCTCGAAAAATCCCGTGCCGAACACCCGCTCACTCCCGCGGCAGCTGATCGATTGTCCTATCGATCGGCTATAATGTCGCGATGAGTATCGAACCCAATTTCCAGCCGTTCGCTCTGGATGCCGCCGATGCGCTCTCAAAACTGGGCGTGATCCTGGTCCGCAGCGGCACAATAGACCAGCGTACCCTGGAGCGAGCGCGCCGCGTCGCCAGCGAGACCGGCGGACGGATCGATCACGTGCTGACCCAGCTCGGCCTGATCAGCGAACGCGGGCTCGCCGAGGCGCTGGCGCAGTTGATCGCCGCCCCGCTCGTGGCGATCACCGACTATCCCGATGCGCCGCTCTTTCTCGACCGGCTGAAGGGAAAGTTCTTGCGACGGGCTCACGCCCTGCCGATCGCCGCGACCGAGGATTGCGCGACGCTCGCCATGGCCGATCCGCTCGACGGGTTTACCCGCGAGGCGGTTGCGGCGGCGATCGGCCGTCCGGTCACCGTTGCGGTTGCCGTCCCGATCGAGCTGGAAGCCGCTCTCAACCGGCTTTATGCCGAATCCGGGGAGGACGGCGAGGCTGCAGCACTGCTCGACGAGGTGCTGCCCGATGCCGAGCCGGCCGAAGAGGATGCCGAACGGCTCAAAGATTTGGCGAGCGAAGCGCCGGTCATCCGGCTCGTCAATCAGCTGATCGCGCGGGCGGTCGAAACCCATGCCTCGGATGTCCACGTGGAGCCCTTTGCCGACCGGCTGCGGGTGCGCTACCGGTACGACGGTGTGCTGCACGAGGTCGAGCCCCCGCCGGCGCGGCTGCAGGCCGCGGTCATCTCGCGCATCAAGATCATGGCGCGCCTCGACATCGCCGAGCGCCGGTTGCCGCAGGATGGCCGCATCAAGCTGACGGTGCGCGGGCATGAGATCGACTTCCGGGTCTCGACGATACCCTCGCTGCACGGCGAGAAGGTCGTGCTGCGTGTGCTCGACCGCACCGCGGTAGAGTTCGACTACGAGAAGCTGGGGCTGCCGGCCGATATCCGGGACGGGATCGAGCGGGCGCTCGAATTGCCGAACGGCATGGTGTTGGTCACCGGCCCGACCGGCAGCGGCAAGACGACGACGCTTTATACCGGGCTCCTCAAGCTCAACACCGTGGCGCGCAATGTCGTAACCGTCGAGGACCCGATCGAATACCAGCTCGCGGGCATCAACCAGATCCAGGTCAGGCCGCAGATCGGCCTCAACTTCGCCAGCCTCTTGCGCTCGATCCTGCGGCAGGATCCCGACGTCATCATGATCGGCGAGATCCGCGATCTCGAAACCGCTCAGATCGCCGTGCAGGCGGCGCTGACCGGCCACCTCGTGCTCTCGACCGTGCATACGAACTCGGCCGCCGCAACGATGACGCGGCTGCGCGATATGGGGCTCGAGGATTATCTGATGACCGCCACCCTGAAGGCGGTGCTAGCGCAGCGGCTCGTTCGCCGGCTTTGCTCCGCATGCCGGGTGGTGGATCCGGCGCCGGAGGCGCTGATCGAACGCTTCGACATGACGCGACTGGCGCCGGCGAACACGATCGCGCTCTTTCATCCGGTGGGATGTCCGGCGTGTCGCGGCACCGGTTTTCGCGGGCGCCGGGCGATCGCCGAGCTGTTGGTGCCGACGCGGGCAATCGATCGCCTGATCTTCGAGGGCGCCGACGATGCCGCGATCGAGCGCACCGCGGTGGAGAGCGGCATGCGCCCGATCTTCGACAGCGGCCTGCTCGCAGTGCTCGATGGCGACACGACTATCGAGGAGGTCGTGCGCTGCATCCGCAGCGAAGCCTGACCCGCAGGCCCGTGCGTGTTGCCCCGGCTCGGCTCACGGCATCCACGGTCTGCGGGCGGGGTTGTCCGGTAAAATCTTCCCGAAGGCCCGAAGGGTGGAAAGGAGCCTGAAGGGCGGGTTGCTCATGGGGTCCAAGCGACGCCGCGCTCGACATCGCGGAAGGGCTGGTCGAAGCGACGTACACGCGCAATCGCGGCCGAATTCTGGAGGCGTCAAAATAAACCTCGAAATATCCGTAAGTAATTTGGCATTCCTGCGAAAGCGGGAATCCGGGACCCAGGGCTCAACGGCCACCCTGGGCTTCCGCTTTCGCGGGGCTGATGAGCACCAAGTTGCGCTTCCTGTTCCATATGGCGGGCCGACGATCGACGGCGCAATTCATGGTTGGGGTCGGGCATCCTGCCTGGCTTTCCCCGGCACTGTTGCGCGGGAGTGACGGGCGGGGTGGTTGGGGCTATCTTGAGCGCAGGTTCGGGTCGTCCGGGCGAGGAGCGCAGATGCCGGCATTCCGCTGGTCGGCGGTCAATGGCGGGGGTGATGTGGTGCACGGCGTCATGGAGGCGCCCGACCGGACCACCGTCGTCGAGCGGCTGCAACGCCAAGGTCAGGTCGTATTGCGCGCCGACCCGGCCGATCGGCGGCGATGGTTCGGCGAGCTGTTGCAGATCGAGATCGGCGGTGCCCGCGGTCTCGACAAGGCGGCCCTTGGCGAGGTCACCCGCGAGCTTGCGATCATGCTGTCGGCCGGGCAGGATCTCGACCGGGCTTTGCGCTTTGTAGTCGACAATACCCGCAGCGCCCGCGCCCGCGGCATTCTCGGCAATGTTCGCGACAAGGTGCGTGGCGGCAGCTCGCTCGCGGCGGCGCTGGCCGGTGAGCCGCGCAGCTTCTCCAAGCTTTATGTCGGCCTCGTCCGCGCCGGCGAAGCGGGCGGGTCCTTGCCGGTCACGCTCGACCGCCTGGCCACTTTGCTCGAGCGCGAGCGCAGCCTTAACGCCAGCCTGCGCTCGGCGCTGATCTATCCCGCTCTGCTGGTCGTCGCGGCGATCGGCTCGATCTTCCTGCTGCTCGACTATGTGCTGCCGCAGTTCACGCCGATCTTCGAACAGGCCGGCGCCCAGCTGCCCGCCTCGACCCGCATGCTGATGGCACTCGGCGCGGCGGCCGGCGCGGGGGGGCCATGGCTGCTGGTCGGCACGCTCGCGGCCGGGCTGGTCGCGCGCCAGCTTCTCGCCCGGCCGGCAAACCGGCTCAAGCTCGATCGGCTGCTGTTGCGGCTGCCGGTCGCCGGCAGCCTGCTGCGCGAGACACTCGCCGCGCGGCTGACGCGCACGCTCGGCAGTCTTCTGCAAAATGGGGTGCCGCTGATCCCGGCACTCGATATCGCCAAGGATGCGCTCGGCAATCTCGCGGCCGGAGAGGCGGTCGAAGCGGCCGCACTCGGGGCCAAGGGTGGCGGGGGCCTCTCTCGGCCGCTGGCTGCCGCTGGGCTCTTTCCGACACGAACGATCCATCTGCTGCAGCTCGGCGAGGAGGCCGCACAGCTCTCGGCGATGTCTCTCAAAGCCGCCGACATTCATGACGAACAGGCCCGGATTATGATGCAGCGGCTGGTGGCCCTGGCTGTGCCGCTGATTACGATCACGATGGGCCTAGCCGTCGCCGGCATCGTCAGCGCATTGCTGACGGCGATGCTGAGCCTCAATGATCTCGCGGTGTAAACCCGGGTCGCGGACGCAACCGGGCTGGTCCGAGGCGTGCCCCGGCCGTTGCGGCGGCTTCACTCTGATCGAACTCCTGGTGTCCCTCGCGGTATTGGGCTTGGCCTTAGCGTTGATCGCCGGATACAAGCCGCCGTGGAGCCGCGGGCTCGGCATCGAGGCGACCGCCGCCGAGCTCGCCGCGGGGCTGCGCCTGGCGCGCTCGGAGGCGATCGTGACCAACCGGCCGGTCGCGTTCGACCTCGATCTCATCGGCCACCGCTATCGCGTCGGTACGGCGCCACCCCGTCGCTTGCCGACCGATGTTGCGATCGAGCTGCTGACGGTATCGGGCGAAGCGCGCGATGCCCGTGAGGGTGACATCCGGTTCAACCCGGACGGCAGCTCGACGGGCGGCAGAATCTCGCTGATCGATGGACGCCGCCGCGTCGGCGTCGGCGTCGACTGGCTGACCGGAAGGGTCAGCATCGCCGATGGACGCTGAGCGCGCTCTCCAGGAGGGCGGGTTCACCCTGCTCGAGGTTGTCGTTGCCGTTGCGATCGCCGCAATGGCCCTCGTCGGGCTGTTCCAGGCGGCCAGTGGCGGGTTGTTTGCCGTCGACACCGCGGCGCGCGTCGAGGAAGCCATTCAGCGTGCCCAATCGCACCTCGCCGCGATCGGGCGGAGTGCCGACCTCGTGCAAGGCGAATTCACGGATGACGACGGCAGCGGCTACCGCTGGCGGCTGCGCGCGCGGCCGATGGCGACCCGCCAGGCCTCGCCGGCGGACGGCAATGTTGCTGCGACCATCACCTTGTTCGAGGTCGAGGTCGCGATCTCGTGGCCGGGGCGAAACGGCGACCGATCAGTGGTGCTCAAGACGCTGCGACTGGGCACCGCGGCGAGTGGGGGGTGACGCCGTGACGGCGACCGCCGGCCGGGAGGCCGGGTTCACCTTGCTCGAAATGCTCGTCGTTCTCGTCGTGCTCGGAATGCTCGTGGTCGGGCTCGCGCAGGGCGTGCGCGCCGGTCTCACCATGTGGGGTGCGCAGACCCGCCGCATCAGCGAAACCAGCGAGCTCGATGCCGTGGCACGCATCCTGCGCACCCTGCTGAGCGAGCTTCCGGCATCGTCGTCGTCAATCGTCACCGCGAGCGCCCCCGAGATCAAGGGTCACCCAGACAGCCTCGAGTTCGTCGGAGATCTGCCGACAGGGCTCGGTACCACCCGCCGCGCTGATATCACGATCGAGCTCCGCAACGGCCGGCTGGCGCTGCGCTGGATCCCGCGGCGCCACGAGCTCTCCGGCGCGCCGCCGCCCGAGCCCACGGAGACCGAGCTCCTCGGCAGGGTTGACCACCTCGATTTCGCCTATTGGGGCGCTCCCGTGAGCGGACAGCCGGCCGCTTGGCAAGCACAGTGGGATGGGCCCGATATCCCCGAACTGATCCGCCTTCGGCTCGGCTTCGCCCGAGGCGATCGGCGACGCTGGCCCGACCTGATAGCGGCGCCCAAGCACTGAGTCCGGAGCACCGATTCGCGCGAGGTCGAACCAGGACACACCCGCTGGGCGGAAAGCATGCAGCCAATAATTCTTGCCGGCGGGGAGAGCGAAGCCGCTATTGCCTTGATCGGGCCATATTCGGAATATTTTCTGCCACAGCCACTGACAGACGGCCATCTTCCCGGTTTGCGGGCGCTCTGCAGCATGGCAAGCTCAGCGGAAGCAGGGCTGGATCGGCTTCATCACGAATCATGTTGCGAACATTCTTTGCGTGGTGGTTTGGGCAGCTCGCGGATCTGCTGCCGCGGGGGTTGCGCCGACCGGCTTTGACGGCTGCAGATGCGATGGTGATCAGCCCGGTCGGACCGCTCGGCCGCGTCGATGCCGTCGCCATTGGCCTGCGCCGAAATGGCAAGGAGACACCGCTCGGCCGCTTTGGCCTGAGTGCGGCCAATTTGGCGGGACTCCCCCGCTCGGCCAGCCCGGCGACCGTCCTGCGCCTCGACGAGCGGGACGTACTGGGAAAGACGGTGAGCCTGCCGCTGGCCGCCGAGCGCGAGATCGACCAAGTCCTCGCCTTCGAAATGGACCGCGAGACCCCGTTCAAAGCCGAGGAGCTCTATTGGAACCACCGCGTTGCGGCAGTCGATCGGCAGAACGGGCGATTGTCGGTGCGCCTCGTGCTCGTCCCCAAAGCCGATCTTGGGCCGCTGCTGGCGGTTTTGGACCAAGCCGGGATCCAGCCTGGTCGAGCCGAGATTGTCGATGGCCAGGACGCGGGCGCCTGTCTTCCCCTCGACGGCAATGGCCATGCGCACCGCCGAACCAACCGGCTGATGCGGCCGGCAGCGGCATGCTGCGCCGCCCTCGGACTTGCCGCCGTGGTGATACCCTTCATACGCCAAGAGATGGCGCTTACTGCACTCGAGCAAGAGATCGCGCTAGACCGGACGGCCGTAGCCGAGGCTGACAACTTGCGCCGGGAAATCGATCGGCTCTCGGGCAGCGCTGATTTCGTCGAGCACGAGCGCGACAAGGTCGGGCGCCCCCTCGCGGTCTTGGCGGCTGCGACCAGCATCCTGCCGGACGACACCTACCTCACCGAGGTGGAGCTCAGGCAGCGCAAAGTGACCCTCACCGGGCGGTCGGCCGGAGCCGCCCGGCTGATCGGGCCGCTCGCCGCTGATGAAACGTTCCGAAATCCGGGGTTCGCGGCACCGGTGACGCGGCTCGAGGCGCTTCACGTGGAACTTTTCACCATCAACACGGAGATCAGGCCGTAGTCACGCTCGCAGCTATGCCGACTGGCCGTCGCGGTCAGCTGTGGGCGTTGATTTTGGCGCTGTTGGCGCTGAGCGCCGCTTATTTGCTGGTTGTGGCTCCTCTCGGCAATCTCTACGCGGAACGCCAAGCGATCCTGGACAACCAGCGTATGCTCGCGCCTCGGCTGAAGGCAGCCGCCGACGAATTGCCCGGCCTGCGTGCGAGGGCCTCGGAATTGCGCGCTGCGGCGGGCACACGCCAGGTTACCCTCGAAGGCGCCAGCGATGCCATCGCCTCGGCCAACCTGCAGGGCCGCATCGCGGAGCTCGCCGCCTCCGTGGGGGCGACGATCGGCAGCACCGAGAGCCTTCCGGCGGAAGCCCTTGGGGGCTATCGCCGGATCGGCCTGCGTTATGTGCTCAGCGGTCCTTATGAGACTTTGGTCAGATTGCTTGCCAGGCTCGAGGCGGTAACGCCACCGCTCGTCATCGATAACCTGCATATTCACGGTGTGCTGAGGCGACCAGGTACGCCGGCGGCGTCGGGGCTCGATGCCGGGCTGGACGTCTATGGCTTCCGCAGCAACGAAAGCCCGGCTCCGGCCAAGCCATGACCGATCGCCTCGCGATCTACCTATTGCTCGCCGGATGCCTGATCTTGGGCGCAATCGTCGTCATCGAGATCGCCCCCGCGGTTCGCGACGATCCGTTGACGGCCGAGATCCCGGGGCGGCCCAATGCCGCCCCGCTCGCCATGCGTCGACCGCCAAGCGAGAGAATTGACGAATTGCTCGCGACGGTCCTCGCCCGGCCGCTGTTCAGCAGCACTCGGCGTCCCCCGCAAAGCGCCGTCAACGATGGCGGCGGCGCCGATTTCGCCGACACGAGGCTGACCGGGATCGTTACCGAGCCCAGCCGCCACATTGCGATCTTCGCCGTGAATGGCGCCAAAGCCCTGCGGCTGACCGAGGGCGAAGCCGTGAGCGGTTGGCGCATCGAGAGCATCACTCCGCGTGAAGTCTCGCTGAGCGGTCCTGGTGGAAGCAAAACGCTGGAGCCCAAGGTCGATCCGAACCTTGTCCCGCCGGCGCCAGGCCCCGCTCCAGCGGCGACCGCCGGGGCGCGCCCGGGCGCGGCGCCGGCTTCTGCCGCGGCCGCGCCGCCGAGACCGGGCGTCTCGCCGACCCCTGGCCTGCCGCCGCCTCGGCCGGCCCGGGCTCAGAGGCGGCAATGAACCGCCCGCTGGTCCTAGTGGTGGCGCTTGCACTGCTCGCCGCTTGCCAAGTCTATCCCTCGCCGCCCGGCCTGCAGCCGCTCGAGGAACCGCGAGCTCTGGAGGCGGCGCCGCCGCGCGTGAACAGCACGATTGCAAGCGACCGCCCCGAGCGCACCTTCGAGGCGCGCGGTGGCGCCGCGGTTCCGACTGTCGCACCGCCGCCATTGCCTGGCGGCGCGGGGCAGGCCGGGGATGTCACTCTCAATTTTGTCGACACCGATATTCGCGAGATCGTTCGCACGATCCTCGGCACCACGTTGAGGCTCAATTACACCATCGATCCCAACGTTCACGGGACCGGGTCGATAGAGACAGGGTCGCCGTTGCCGCGTTCGGCATTGCTGCCGACGCTCGAAACCTTGCTCAACGCAAACGGTGCAACGCTGGTCGAACGGGACGGGGTCTACGCCGTCGTGCCAATCGCTGTAGGCGCTGCTAGCAATCAGGTTGCGGGGGCGAACGCGATCGGCGCGGGCACTCAGGTGGTTGCGCTCCGCTACGCGGCCGCCAAGGACCTTGCCAAGATGCTCGAGCCCTATGTCGCCGAGGGCGGCAAGATCGCCGCCGATCCAGGGCGCAACGCGCTCCTCGTGCGCGGCGATGCGGCGGTACGTGAGACATTGGTCGGTCTGATTCGCGCCTTCGACATCGATCTCCTGGCCGGTCAGTCTTACGCTCTCTTTCCGGTCGGCGACGGCGACCCCGCTAAGCTCGCGAGCGAGCTCGAGCGGGTGCTCCAAGCCAACGCCGAGGGCGCGCTCGCGGGCGTCGTTCGCGTATTGCCGATGGCGCGAGTGAACGCTGCACTCGTGGTCTCCTCCCAACCGCGCTACATCGATGCAGCCAAACGATTTGTCGGCTTGATGCATCGGGTCGAGGATGCAACTGCGCGCGCCTGGCATGTCTACTACGTGCAGAACGGTCAGAGTACTGACCTCGAGCTCTTGCTGCAGCGCGCGTTCACGCCGCGCAACGTCAGCGCCACTCCGCCACCGCCCGGCGAAACAACACCCGGGGCCGCGCAGCTGACGCTCGGCGGGGGGCGCGGTACCGGAGCCGGCACGAGCGGTTTTGGTGGTCAAGGCTCCACGGGGGGCCTCGGCGGAGCCCTCGGGGGAGCCGGCGGAGCGACCGGCGGGACCGGGGGTGCCGGGACCACTGGAGCTGCCGGCGGTCTGGGGGCGACCACTCCGCCGCCGACGGCCGCCGCCGAGGGCGCGCCGCCCGCCACCGAGCCGTTATCGACCGAGGCCGGACCCGGCGGAGCCGCGCCGGAGAACCGCATCCGCATCATTGCGAACCGGCGCAACAACGCCCTGCTGATCTACGCCACGCCGAGCGAGTATGCGGTCATGGAGGGGATGCTGCGCAAGATCGACATCATTCCGCTGCAGGTCCTCATCGAGGCGACGATCGCCGAAGTCGATCTCAATGATACCCTGCAATACGGCACCCAGTTCTACTTCAAGGCCGACCACGTCGCCAACACGCTGGGTCCTCCTTCGGATTTTCCTAGTCTGAATAGCCTGACCTTTCCTTCGAGCAGCCCCTTCTTCATCCTGAGCAAAATGCCTAATTTTGCTATTGCGGCGCTCTCCGCGGTGACCAAGGTCAAGGTGCTGTCGGCGCCGCAGGTCATGGTGCTCGACAACGAGCCGGCACGCCTGCAAGTGGGCCAGCAGGTGCCGGTTCTCACTGGGACTTCTACAAGCACCATTACAGGGGTCACCAATAGCGTCGATTATCATGCGACGGGGGTCATTATGCTGGTCACACCCCGCGTCAACTCGGGTGGCCTCGTCACCCTCGACATCGCCCAGGAAGTCAGCGATGTCGCGCCCGCGGCAACGAACTCGGTCAGCGGCTCGCCGACCTTCAACGATCAGACGTTTCGTACGCGGGTGGCGGTACAGGACGGTCAGACCGTCGGGATGGCCGGGCTGATCCGCGACAACGTCTCCGCGGTAAACAGCGGGATTCCGCTGATCAAGGACCTTCCGGTTGTCGGCACACTCTTCTCGAACCAGGACAACTCGCGCAAGCGCACCGAGCTGCTCGTGCTGATCACGCCGCATGTCGTGCACGATCAGCGCGATGCGCGCGCCCTGACCGAGGATCTGCGCAGTCAGCTGATCAATGCCGGGCTCGTCCCGCAACAACTCCAGCGCAAGGGCGTGCCGGGCCTCTCCAACCCCAACGGTCTCTAGCCGGTGACAGACCCGTGCCGACTACCGCCCGTTCACGGCGGCCGCGATGGGCTCGCGCTGATCATCGTGTTGTGGACGCTGGTACTGATCTCCTTCATCGTCGCCCATCTGACGGCGAACGGACGAACCGAGACCCGCATCGCCGGCAATCTGGCCGCCGATGCGGTTGCGGAAGCGGCCGACGAAGGTGCGATATACGCCGCCATTTTCAACCTGTTGGATCCGAACCCGGAGCGGCGCTGGCAGCTCGATGGTCCGGCCCGCGAACTGACCATCGGCAACAGCCGGGTGATGGTACAACTCCAGGACGAGGCGGGATGGATTAATCCGAACTCCGCCTCGCCCGAACTCCTCGAAGGGCTATTGCGTGCGACCGGGAGCGACGCCGAAAGCGCGCGGCGCCTGGCGTCGTCGATTGGCGAATGGGTGGGATCCGCGCCCGCCGCCCGGCCGCAAGATGCGCAGCTCGCCGATTATCGAGCGGCGGGCCTCGATCACGCGCCGCCGGGCGCACCCCTCGAAACGATCGATGAACTCGGTCGCGTCCTCGCCATGACGCCGGCCGTGCTTAATGCAATCCGTCCTCATCTGACGCTCTTCGGTCCGCCCGAGCCGAACTCTCCGAGCGCCGATCCGGTCGTAATGGCCGCCCTCTCCCAGATCGCCCCCTCTCAAATTGCAGTTTCGGGACCCCAGACGGCACAAAATCCCGTGATCGTGCGGATAACGACAGGTGCGTTGGGGCCGGGCAATGCCCGCGTCACACGGACGGCTATTGTCCGTGTCGGAACCACCCTCCCCGGCGGCTACGCGGTCCTCGCTTGGGGCGGCGGCTTTAATTGACGTTTCACGCTTCATTCATTGAGGATCATCGCCGACTCGCCCGTGCCACCGGGCTGTCCGGCCGGCCCGAGCGAATAGAGATCGTATTCGTGCCCGGCGCGCTGGCTCGGATTGCGATAAACAAAAGCCCGGCCCCACGGGTCCTCCGGCACGTTTTCCCCAGTCATGTAGGGCCCGCTCCAACGGGCAACTCCCGTTGGCCGAGTAACCAGTGCCTGTAATCCCTGCTCTGTCGTCGGATATATCCCTACATCCAGTTTATACATGTCGAGGGCGGTCGCGAGGCGCCCGATCGACAGATGTGCGACCTTCACCTTGGCGGACCCGAATTGCTGCATCACTCTGGGGCCGACAAGGCCGATCAGCAGCCCCAAGATGGCGAGCACAACGAGAAGCTCGAGCAGGGTAAAGCCGCCCTGCTGGGGGCGTTCCTGGACCGGTTCGGGCGAGCTCGATCGCAATCTCCGGCACACCCACCCGCCGAGCCCTCGTGCAGACAGACCGGCTCGCAAGATCATTGGCCGTGGCAGTCGTTGAATGGCGTCCTTAGAGCGCCTCGCTAGTGCAGAATTTAGGCATATTCGTGGCGCGATGAGCAGCGCCGGGAGCCGGCGCGGCAGCCCCCGCCGGCGGGCATCTGCTGGTCTATTGGTGGAAGAGGTTCAAGGCCGAGCCCTTGCGGAACCACTCGAGCTGGGAAGCGCTGAAGGTGTGGTTTAGCTGCAGCGTCTCGGTCGTTCCGTCGGCATGTTTGATGCGGCACTCGACCGGCCTGCCGGGGGCCAGCCCGGCCAGCCCGACGAGGCTCAGCCGGTCGTCCGCTCGGATGCGGTCATAATCGGCCGGGTCCTGGAAGGTCAGCGCCAGGAGTCCCTGCTTTTTCAGATTGGATTCGTGGATCCGTGCAAAGCTGCGGGCGATCACGGCGGCGCCGCCCAGCAGGCGCGGCGACAGTGCCGCATGCTCGCGGCTCGACCCCTCGCCGTAATTGCTGTCGCCGACGGCCACCCATTTGACCCCCTCCGCCTTGTATTGGCGGGCGATCTTGGCGATCGGCTGGTTCTTCTCGCCGCTCAGCACGTCGATGCCTTTGCCGGCCTCGTCGCTGAAGGCGTTGATGGCACCCATGAACATGTTGTCGCTGAACTTGTCGAGGTGGCCGCGGAAGCGCAGCCAATACCCGGCCGGCGAGATGTGGTCGGTGGTGGTCTTGCCCTTGGTCTTGATCAGCACCGGCATGTCGAGGAAATCCTTGCCGTCCCACGCCGGCCAGGGCTGCATGACCTGAAGCCGCTCGCTGTTGGGGTCGACTTTGATTTCGATGTTG
>Ga0210408_10003903_pt1 | contig 13516 bp, 12 predicted proteins | sample IncBWH4MmetaG_FD_155471 | JGI IMG/M metagenome (GOLD analysis project Ga0210408, IMG submission 155471) | Forest soil microbial communities from Barre Woods Harvard Forest LTER site, Petersham, Massachusetts, United States - Inc-BW-H-4-M | ecosystem: Environmental > Terrestrial > Soil >...
TTCCTCCGTCGCGATCAGGAATATCTTTCGCGCGACGCCGGCAGATGATCGCGCCGGGCTCACGCGGGCAAACCGGTCACGAACAGGCCGGCGGCATCGGCCCTTTCGATCATGGCCTGCGGCTCGGCGACGATGGTATTGCCGGCCACGACCGCAATGCCGGCAAGTTCCGCCTTGACCGCGCCCTCGACGGTTCGCGGGCCGATGGTCGGCAGGTCGAAGCGCAAATCCTGTGCGCTTTTCGGCCCCTTCACCAGCACCCCGCGGACAGAGTTGGCCCGAATCCGGCGCTCGCCGCGCAGCCGTGCCACCCGCGCCAAAAGGCCGTCGGTCCCTTCGATATCCTCGACGCCGACCACGTGACCGTCGATCACGATCGCCGCCTGGCCGATGTCGAATGGACCAAGTGCTGCAAGCACCGCAAAGCCTTTGGCAATATCGGCGGTCGCCTTGGCATCGGGGATCGCGTGCGTCAGCGCACCCACCGGCACCAAAAGATCCGGCGCAACATCCTTGATCCCGACCATACGAAAACCGTCGCGTTCGAAAATGCGGCCAATGCCGGAGAGCAGGTGATCATCGCCGCCGCGAAAGGCGGAAAGCACGTGGCTGATCGCGCGCAGCGTGCCCCAGTCGAGCCTGATCTCGGACAATGCCGGCCGCACCAGGGTGCCGATGAAGACCAGGTCGCGGCAGCCCTCGTTGCGGAACAATCTTGTGGCTCGCCCGAGCTGGCCGACCGATATCCAGTGGTGACGAAAATGTCCGACGCGGGTGGGATCGCACGCGCCTTTCAGCGCAAACAGAACGGGCTCGATGCCGTGCGCCTTCAGGGAATCGGCGACTGCGAACGGCATCGCGCCGCCTCCCGCGATCAGACCGACCGGCGATGTGATCTGCAAAGCCTTGTCGGTGATGGCCGTGGTCATCAATTCCGGCTGCCGTCGTCGGCCGGCAGACAGAGCGCGCGGTGCTTGGTGTCGGCGATAAACTCGAGGATTTCGGCGATCGCGGGATCCTCGGCTGCCATCGGCTGCACCATGATCAACCGTTCGGCGAAAATGCCGGGCCCGTGAAACAGCGTTTGATAGAACGATCGCACGGTCGCGAGCCGCTCCTTGGTGAACTTGCGGCGCTTCATGCCGATGATGTTGAGCCCTTCAAGGCTGGCATATTGGCCGTTGACGAGGCCGAACGGAATGACGTCGCCGCGAACGCCGCAGACCCCACCGACCATCACCTGCGGCCCTACCCTCGTGAATTGATGCACCGCCGACAATCCGCCGATGAAGACGAAATCGCCGATCTCGCAATGGCCGCCAAGTGTCGCCGAGGTCGCGAAAATCACGTCGTTGCCGACCTGGCAGTCGTGACCGACATGGCTGCAATTCATGAAATAGCCGCGCTCGCCAACCCGCGTAACGCCGCCGCCGCCCACGGTGCCGGCGTTCATGGTCACGGATTCGCGGATGGTGCAGCCCGCACCGATCTGAAGCTTGGTGAGTTCGCCGCGATAGGCCAGCGATTGCGGCGGCGTGCCCAGTGAGACAAAGGGATAGATCGTGCAGTCATCGCCGATCGTGGTTTGCGCCGTGATGTGCACATGGGCGATCAGCTTGCAATTCTTCCCGATCACCACATGGCGACCGATGATGCAGTAGGGACCGATGGTTGTGCCCTCGCCGATGTCAGCGCCGTCCTCAATCCGTGCGGTTGGATCGATCATGCTCATCGGTTGGTTTTGGCCCGTCGGTTCGCTTTTTGTCGGATGTAGTTGATTTTGCAGTGGTTAGCGCGCAGTGCCGGGGCTGTCCAGTGACAGATGGTTACGCTGCATGTCGATCATTCGGCCGGCCCAAACTATCGTTAATCACCGCGCCGATATCATTCGATCACCTCGTCCGCCTGAGCAAGCAAGGTCGGCGGCATCTCGATGCCGAGAGCCTTTGCGGTCTTCAGATTGAGCACAAGATCGTATTTCGATGCCTGCTCCACCGGGAGGTCGGACGGCTTCTCGCCCTTGAGAATCTTGTCGATATAGGTGGCGGCGTGCCCGTACATATAGTTGAAGTCCGCGCCGTAGCTCATCAGGCCGCCCGCCCTGACGTTGTCCTTGTTTCCAAACATTCCAGGCAACCGGTATTTCAAGCCGAGTTCGGCCAGCACAACGGGCTGCGAGTTTGTCAGCGGCGAGGTGGGAACAAGAAAAGCTGCGACCTGTTCACGCATCATCGTTGCAAAGGACGGCTCGAAATCCTCGATCGTGCGCACCGGGATCATCGAGAGCTGAATGCCAAGCGTCTTGCCGGCTGCCTGAACTTCCTCAACGACCTTGGCATGCGAGGGCGTGGTGGGATTCCAGAGCACGCCAAAACGAACGCCGCCGCCAGGCACCGCCTGCTTCAAGATCTCCAGGCTCTTGGCGGCAAGTTCGGTGAGAACCATCGAAACGCCCGTAATATTTCCGCCGGGATGCGCCAAGCTCGCGACGTGTCCCGTACCTACGGGATCGGCGTGTTGGGTAAACACGATCGGGATGGTCCGGGTTGCCTTCCGCGCCGGTTCTACTTGCGTGGAGGCCGGAGCCACGATGATATCGACATTTTCCCGGACCAGCTCTTCGGCAAGCCTGAGTGTTTCGGCGGAGTCGGTCGCCCAGCGGAAATAAAAAACCAGGTTCTTGCCTTCGACGTATCCAAGCGTGCGCAGGCCCTCGCGCAGCGCGTCGACTTCGCCGGACCACGCGGACGCGGGAGCGAGACCGAGAAAGCCGATTTTCGGGATTTTCGCGGGGGCCTGAGACCACGCAGCCGTCGGCCACAGAGCGGCACTTGCAATTGCGAGAAATTCACGCCGCTTCATTGATGACGGCTCTCAACTCATTCGCAGGCCGATACCGATCCGCCTTTTCGTCAATCCGTCAGCATCGCGCCGACATCGGCTTCCGCGACGGTCGCGCCGTTCACCCTGGCGTCACCGTGAAACCACCACATGGTCTTGCGGCGGCCGATCGAGCGCATGTGATATTCGATGGTGTCGCCGGGCATCACCGGCTTGCGAAACTTGCATTTGTCGATAGTGAGAAAATAAACCGCGCGCGGCTTCTCGGTGCCCTCGACCGATTTGATGCCGATCACGCCGGCGGTCTGCGCCATAGCTTCGATCATCATGACGCCTGGATAAACCGGCCGTTCCGGAAAGTGCCCCAGAAACGGCAGCTCGTTGAAGGTGACGTTCTTGACGCCGATGCCGGAGTAATCGGTCCGGATATTGATCACCCGGTCGATCAGCAGCATCGGAAAGCGGTGCGGCAGCGTCTTGAGGATGTCGTTGATATCCACGAGCGCAAATTTGACCGGTGCCTCCTCCACCATCACTCCCGCCCCTCGCCCTTCGGATCGGACGTGCTGTCGCGCACCAGGCGCTCCACCGCAAGAATCTCCCGAAACCACTGTTTGGTCGGCTTTGCAAAGTGGCCGCCCCAGCGCGCGTTAGGGGGAATGTCGTCCTTGACCGCACTCATCGCCGTCACCTGCGCGCCATCGCCGATCCGAAGATGGTTGTTGATCCCTACCTTGGCGCCGAGCGCCACATTGTCGCCGATCGTCAGGCTGCCCGCGAGCCCGATCTGGGCCGCCAGCAGGCAGTGTCTGCCGATCGTCACATTGTGGCCGATCTGGACCTGATTGTCGATTTTGGTGCCCTCGCCGATGACGGTATCGCGCAGGCTGCCGCGATCGATGGTCGTTCCGGCGCCGATTTCCACGTCGTTCTGAATCAGTACGCGGCCGGTCTGCGGCACCTTCACATGGCCATCCGGACCAAAGAACACGAAGCCGTAGCCGTCCTGTCCGATGCTGCAACCGGGATGGATCAGCACGTTGTTGCCGATCAGCGCGCATTGAATGGCACTGCGCGCGCCGACGTTGCAGTCACGCCCGATCCGGACATGGGGGGCGATCATCGCGCCCGCACCGATCACCGTGCCGGCGCCGATTTCGACATGCGGACCGATCACCGCGAGCGGATCGACCACGACGCCGTCTTCCAGATGCGCCGTGGGGTCGATGATGGCCGATTCGGCGATACCGGTGTTATCGACCCAGGATTGTGGCCGCAGCGCATCGCGGTGGAATTGCCGCGCCACCTTGACAAATTCTCGGAATGGCTGCGCGGCACGTAGCACGGCGACATGGGCGGGAATACGGGCCTCGAATCGCGCGCTCACAAGGCAGGCGCCGGCCTTGGTCGACGCAAGCTGATCAGAATATTTCAGATTGTCGAAGAAGGTCAGGTGCATCGGCCCGGCTTCATCGAGCGAGGCCAGTCCCCTGACTTCGTGGCCGGCGCGCGTGGCGTCGACCAGCGTTGCTTTGGTCAACGCGGCGATATCGCCGAGCGTCGACAAAGCGGGTCGTTCAAAGAATATCGGCTGCGCCATTCCACCCGTCGCGGACCGGCCGCTGGTCGCAATGAGAGCCTCGGTCCTGATCGATCAGAACCAGACTCTCGCTTCGCTTTGACGCGCTTTCTTCACGCGAACCGGTGCCCTCTTCGCTTGAAAACGCTTTTAGAATGATGTGCCGCCGCCAAACTTGAATTGCTGCACGCGATCGAACTGACCTTTGGTGAGCGGAATTGCATAGTCGAAGCGGAGCGGTCCGAACGGCGAGGCCCAGATCAAGCCGACACCCACCGACGAGCGGATGACGTTGGTATTGTCATACTGCAAGCCCAGGCAGGTTCCGGTCGTCGCAACTGGGGACTGCGTCGGCTTTATGCAACCGGGCACGTTGACTTCGCCGGTCAGAGCCCAATTCGTCGGTCCCTGGTAGTCCCACAAACTGCCGGCGTCGGCATAGACCGCGCCCTTCAGGCCCACTTCCTTGGGCAGGAACCAGAACGGCATCTGCAATTCGAGCGATGCTCCCCAGTACTTGGTGCCGCCGAGCGCGTCCATGGTGCCGAAGGGATTGATGTCACGCGGGCCGATGCCGTTCGGGGCAAAGCCGCGGACCAGATTCGGTCCCATCTGGAATTGATCCAACATGCGCAGGTCGCTGCCGGCCTTGTTCAGGATGCCGGTCTGCAAGTGGACCAGGCCGACGATATCGGAAACCAGCGGCGCGTAGTATTTGCCGTCGATCGCCGACTTTATATAGGAGACGTCGCCGCCGACGCCGGCGAAGTCCTGCCTGAAGTCGATCAACAGACCATCGGTCGGGTTCTTGTTGTTGTCGAGCGTATTGTAGTTCAGCGAATAGCCGACCGACGAGGTCAACGTCTTGCCGCTTGCAAGCTCCTTGCGAATGGGCAGCGAGGCTTCGCCGTCGCTGAAGCACCACAGGCCAAGACCCGAAGCATCGGTCGCGCCCCCGAAAGTCCCACCTGCAGGAAGTCCGTTCAAAGTCGCGAAAGCCGGTGTCGGATTGAACGGAAGGTTCGGATTGCCGAAATTGTTGTTACAATTCGCAAGGTAAGACGGCAGCGAGATTTTCTGCTCATAGAGCGAATAGCGGAGTTGCAATGACAGGTCTTCGCGCAATGCGAAGCCGAGCCGCGGACTGATGCCCATCGTCGTGGTGCCGTACGAGATGTAACTGTTGGGCAGCTGCTGGCGATAGAAGATATCGAGGCCGCCGGCGACGCGATAGTCGAACAAATAGGGGTCGACGAACGACAGCGAGGCACCGCGGGCGTACTGCCCGTACTGCACCGCCGCCTTGGCGAACAGGCCGCGGCCGAGGAAGTTACGCTCGGAAATACTGACCTCGCCGAGCGCACCGTCGGTAGTCGAATAGCCACCCGACACCGAGAAGTCGCCGGTTGATTTCTCTTCGAGGTCGACAACGAGAATCACGCGGTCGCTCGAGGAGCCCGGCTCGGTGTTGATCTTCACGCTCTTGAAGAAATCAAGGTTCTTCAGCCGGCGTTCGGCGCGGTCCACCAGCGCACGGTTGTAGGCATCACCTTCGGAGACATCGAATTCGCGGCGAATCACGTAATCCCGGGTGCGGGTATTGCCGCGGATGTTGATGCGCTCGATGTAGGTCCGCGGACCCTCGTCGATCGTGAACGCGATCGAGACGGTGTGGGCCTCGAAATTGCGGTCGCCTCGCGGGCGCACGATCGCGAAGGCGTAACCGCGGCGCGAGGCCTCGATCTGCATTTCCTCGACCGACTTTTCCAACGCCTCGGCATTGTAGATCGAGCCGACATAGACGTGCGAGTAGCCGCTCAGCGTGTTGCCCTCGAGTGTCGGGATGCTTGATTTGAATTCGACCGTCGCCACGCGATATTGCTGGCCCTCTTCGATCTTGAAGGTCACCAGAAAACCCCCGCGTTCCGGGTCGTACTCGGTCAGCGCCGCCACCACCTGAACGTCGGCATAGCCGTGCTTCAGGTAAAAGCGGCGGATCAGATCGCGATCGGCTTCAACCCGGTCCGGATCGTAGGTGTCGTTGCCGCCGAGGAAGCTCAACAGATTTGATTCGCGGGTCTTGATGATGTCCCGCAGGCGGTACGACGAATAAGCGACGTTGCCGATGAAATCGATCGACTTGATGCCGGTTTTCGAGCCCTCGACGATGGTGAAAATCAGATCGACGCGGTTGTTAGGTTGTTCGATGATTTCCGGCGTCACGCGAACATCGTAACGGCCGGCATGGCGGTAGATTTCCGCGATGCGCTGGGCGTCGGATTGCACCATCGGGCGCGAGAACGTGCCGCGCGGCTTGGATTGGATCTCCGCCGTGAGCTGATCGTCCTTGACCTTCTTGTTACCTTCGAAGGCGATGCGGCCGATCACCGGATTTTCGACCACGGTGACCAGAATCTTGCCGCCCGGCCGGCTGATTCGCACATCCTGAAACAGGCCGGTTTCGATCAGCGCCTTGAGGCCGTCATCAATCGAGCCCTGGTCGAGCACGCCCTTCGGTCCCGGCTTGAAATAAGAGCGGATGGTCTCGATTTCGACGCGCCGGTTCCCCTCGACCGTGATCGACTGCACCGTCTGGGCGGCAGCCGGCGAAGACGCAACAATAGCCGCCAGCGAGGCCCCAACTGGCGCAGCCAACATGATCAGGGCGCCCAGCAGGGCTCCCCTTACCCGCATTCCAACAATCATGCGCAACGCGCCCTTGCCATTCCAAGGCTGGATCGCACCCCCGCGAACCAGCAGATTCCCATTTGCTGCTTCGCTTGTAGCCAATTTAACCGGGACGGCAAACCTGACATCGCCGTGCGATTCCATTTTCATTCCAAGACGTTGCCGATAGGCAACGTCACAAAAAAGCCGCTTCAGGATGCCGCCAGATGCAGAATATCGTTATAGGTCGCAAACACCATCAGCATCAGCACCAGACCGAGCCCGATCCGGAAGCCCATTTCCTGCGCCCGTTCCGATAATGGGCGGCCGCGCACGGCCTCTACCGCATAGAACAAAAGGTGACCGCCATCGAGCAGCGGCACCGGGAACAGGTTCAAAAGCCCAATTGAAATCGAAAGCACGGCCGCAAGGTGCACCAGCGCGGCCAGACCGATGGTCGCGACCTGTCCTGAAATCTGGGCGATGCGGAGCGGACCGCCGACCTGGTCGGCCGCCTCGCGGCCCGTGAAGACGCCGCCGATGTAGGCGAGCGTCCGGTCGATGACGAACCAGGTTTCCTTGACGCCGAGCCACAATGCGGTGGCCGGATCGACGCGCTCGGTGACGACGTCGCCAGCAGCGGTCTGGCGAGTTATCCCCAAGACGCCAAGCCGGTGAACATTTCCAAACGGGTCTTTGACTTCCCGAAGTTCCGGCGTGCCCTGAAGCGTAAGCGTCGAATCACCGCGCTTGACCGCGAATGTCAGCTTTTCTCCGGCCCGCACGCCGACAATGCGTTGCATGTCGGAGAAGCTCTCGATCCTGGAGCCGTCAATCGAGGTCACGATATCGCCGACCTGAAAACCGGCGGCCGCCGCGGCGCTGTTCGCCTCGACCTTGTCGACCCGCGCCGAGGTGCTTGGCTTGCCGAAAAAAGTGAACAGGCAGGTAAAAATCACGATCGCCAGGATGAAATTGGCGATTGGCCCTGCGGCGACGATCGCGGCCCGCGGCCCGACCTTCTTGTGGTGGAAGCTGCCGGCGCGCTCCTCTTCGGTCATGCTGGCGAGCGCTTCGGTCGATGCCGTCGAGGCCTCGGTGTCGTCGCCGAAGAACTTCACATAGCCACCGAGCGGAACCGCCGAGATCTTCCAGCGGGTGCCATGCCGGTCGTTGAAACCGAAGAGTTCCGGGCCGAAGCCGAGCGAGAACGTCAACACTTTGACGCCGGCCCAGCGGGCGACCAGGAAATGGCCGAGTTCGTGGAAGAACACCACAATCGTCAGCACGAACAAAAAGGGAATCGCGTATCCGATGAGCCCATGGCCCAACGTATTGAAACTATGCAGGAAAAACTCAGACATCCGATTCCCCTAACCCAGAGCCGGAAGCCCTGTCCCTTAACCCTCTAGGATGCCTTTAAGGCAATTTGAGGCAAGAGGGTGGCGGCCCTATTTCGTGCGCTATGGTCAACAGCTATGGCGTCATCCGCCGACGTCAAAGGCGCCAAATTGCCGCTGCGAATCCAGGCTTCGATGGTCGCTTCGACAAGACGTGCGATTGCACCGAACTTGATCTTGCCGGCAATGAATGCGGCCACCGCCACCTCGTTCGCCGCATTGAATACCGTGGTCGCGCCGCGACCGGTCCTTAAAGATTCGTAAGCAAGCCGCAGCCCCGGAAAGCGCTGGAAGTCCGGCGCTTCGAAGGTGAGCTGTCCGATTTTGGCCAGATCGAGCTTGGCCGCGGGTCCCTTGATCCGGTCGGGCCATCCGAGGCAATGCGCGATCGGCGTGCGCATGTCGGGCGCGCCCAATTGCGCGACCACGGAACGATCGGAGAATTCAACCATGCCGTGGACGATCGACTGCGGGTGCACCAGCACGTCAATCTCTTCCGGTGCCAGCGCAAACAGATATGAGGCCTCGATGACTTCGAGGCCCTTGTTCATCATCGAGGCGGAATCGATGGTGATCTTCTGCCCCATGGTCCAGTTCGGATGCTTCAGCGCTTGCGCCAGCGTCGCCTGCTCGATGTCGGCAGGAGCCCAGGTGCGGAACGGCCCGCCGGACGCGGTGATGATGACGCGGACCAGTTCTTCGCGGTTGCCCGAACCCAGCGCCTGAAACAGCGCATTATGTTCGGAATCGGCGGGCAGGATGCACGCGCCGGCTTTCGATGCACGCTGCATGAAGAAGTCGCCGGCACAGACCAGGCACTCCTTGTTGGCGAGCGCCACGGTCGCGCCGCGATCGACCGCCGCCAGCGCAGGCTTTAATCCGGCAGCCCCGCTCACGGCCGCCATCACCCATTCCGCCGGACGGGCCGCGGCCTCGATGATCGCGCTCTCGCCGGCGCCGCATTCGGTGCGGGTGCCGGCCAGCGCCTCCTTCAACTCGCCCAACCTGTTGGAATCGGCGATCGCGACAAACCGCGCATCGAATTCCCGGGCAAGCTTCGCCAGCGCCGTCACGTTGCCGTTGGCGGTCAATGCCTCGACCCGATAACGCTCGCGCGCGCCGCGCAGCAAATCCATGGTGCTGTCGCCGATCGAGCCGGTGGCGCCCAGCACGGTCACGCTGCGCACGGTGGAGGCCGCAGCCTTGTTGTTACGCAATGGAACTGCGCTCATGTCGTCACCAAACCATAAGACCGCGGCCAACGCCATCCATGCCGCCCCGCACAAAGCCTAAAATCGCCGCCAGGACGATGGCGGCAACAAACCCGTCAAGGCGGTCCAGCAGCCCGCCATGACCCGGAATAATGTGACTGGAATCCTTGACACTGAATCGGCGTTTGACCGCGGATTCAAAGAGATCGCCGAGTTGGGAGACGATCGACAGGATCGCGCTCAATGGCAGCAGCCACGCCGCCTTGCCGAAATCGAACGCGGTGAAGCCCGCGGCAACCGCCAGACTCGCGACAAAGCCACCGATCGCACCCGCCCATGTCTTCCTGGGGCTCACGCGCGGCCAGAGTTTCGGCCCGCCGATGCCGCGCCCGGCAAAATATCCGCCGATGTCGGTCACCCACACGATCAGGAGAACGAACATCAGCGCCACGAAGCCGTTTGCGGAATCCAAGCGCACCAACACGGACGCAGTTTGCGCCGCGGCGGCATAGAGGAATCCGGTCGCAATCCAGCCGCGCCGCTCGCGCGCCATCGCAGCCACCGCCAGAAAGCCGACCGCATCGACGGTGAAGGCGGCGTCGACCCGCTCTGCCACAAGACAAAGTCCGGCCGTCGTTAGCGCGACCACGCCCAAGGCGACAATTTGTCGCTTGGAGGCTGCGCCTACGATCATCAGCCACTCGACATAGAGCCCGATCGCGGCCAGCGTCACCAGTGCCGTCCACAGCCATCCGCCGGCATAAGCGATCGCAATCGCAAGCGGGGCCAGCACGAGGGCCACGGCGACGCGCACAAAGAGGTTGCGCGAATTTTGCCCGGCGACCGGCGCCGGTGCGGCCTCGCCCTTGCTCACGATGCGGTTTTCGCCGCCGCCAGACCGCCGAAACGGCGCTCTCGTCTGGCATATTCGGCGATCGCCCCTTCCAGCGCCGCCTTGTCGAAATCCGGCCAGTGCACCGGCACGAACACGAGTTCGCTGTAGGCAGCCTGCCACATCAGGAAATTCGACAAGCGCTGCTCGCCCGAGGTGCGGATGATCAGATCGGGATCGGGAATATCGGGCGCGTCGAGATATTGCCCGAGCGCGTCGGCATCGATCGAGGCCGGATCGCGCTTGCCTGCGGCCACTTCTTTCGCCAGCCGCTGCGCGGCGTTGGCGATCTCCTGCCGCGATCCGTAGTTGAAGGCGACCACGAGGTTGAGGCGCGTGTTGTCTCGGGTCAGCTCTTCGGCCTCGTTGAGAAGCGCGCAGATGTCCGCCTCCAGTCCCTCACGCTCGCCGATCACGCGCACCCTGACGCCGTCGCGATGCAGCGTCGCGAGATCGTTGCGGATGAAGCGCCGCAGCAGGCCGAACAGATCGCCGATTTCGGTCGCAGGCCGCGACCAGTTTTCCGAGCTGAAGGAAAAGATCGTCAGATAGAGAATGCCGAGCTCGTGGGCGGCGCGGACCACGCGGCGCAGTGCTTCGACGCCGCGGCGATGGCCTTCGGCGCGCGGCAGACCGCGGGCCGCTGCCCACCGCCCGTTGCCGTCCATGATGATGGCGACGTGCAGCGGACCGTCGGTACGGTCACATCCTTCGCTGGCGGGAGCGGCGGCGTTCGACATCAATCGGTCCCTGACAATCACCGCGAGCTTAAACGGTGAGGATTTCCTTTTCCTTGGCCGCGAGCAAGTGATCGATCTCGGAGATCATCCCGTCGGTTGCCTTCTGCACATCGTTGGCAAGACGTTCCTGATCGTCTTCGGAGATCTCGTGGTTCTTCTCGAGCTTCTTGACGGTGTCGAGGCCGTCGCGGCGGACATGGCGGACCGCGACCTTGGCGGCTTCGGCATATTTGTGCGCGACTTTTACGAGTTCCTTGCGCCGCTCTTCGTTGAGTTCCGGAATCCGCAACCGAAGCACCTGCCCTTCGGTCGCAGGCGACAGGCCCAGATTGGAATCGACGATCGCTTTTTCGACCGCCTTGACCATCGACTTGTCCCAGACCTGGACCGAAATCAGCCGCGGCTCGGGCACGCTGATGGTGGCGAGCTGGTTCAACGGCATGTGGGTGCCGTAGGCATCGACCTGCACCGGCTCCAGCATCGAGGCCGAGGCACGGCCGGTACGCAACCCACCCAGTTCATGCTTGAGCGCCTGGGTGGCGCCCTGCATGCGGCGCTTCAACTCGTTGATGTCGAAATTACCCGTGGGCATAACGCTCTCCCTCCTGATAGGCCTTGGATCGACGCGTCAGACTACTCGTGCATCGGACGCGTCAGATGCCGGTCAGCCGGCGACGATCGTCCCGTGACCGGTGCCGCGCAGGATCGCGCCGATCGAACCCGGTTCGGCGATCGAGAATATGATGATAGGCAGCGACGTCTCGCGGGCAAGCGCGAATGCGGTCGCGTCCATGACCTTGTAGTCGCCCTCGATCGCCTGGGAATGGGTCAAACGGTCGAATCGCTTGGCGGTCGGGTCCTTTTTGGGGTCGGCCGAGTATACGCCATCGACATTGGTGGCCTTCAGCACTGCCTGGGCGTCGATTTCGGCCGCCCTCAGCACCGCCGTGGTGTCGGTGGTGAAAAACGGGTTGCCGGTTCCGCCGCCGAGCAGCACGATCTTGCTCTCGCCAAGATATTTGTGCGCTGCACTGCGGGTGAACAGCTCGCAGATTTCCGGCATCACGAAGGCCGAGAGCGAGCGGGCGGCCGCGCCCTTGCGCTCGATCGCAGCCTCCAGCGCCAGGCAATTCATCACGGTCGCGAGCATTCCCATGGTGTCGCCGGTGGTGCGGGACACGCCGCGGGAGGACACTTGCACGCCGCGGACCATGTTGCCGCCGCCGACCACGACCGCGATCTCGGCACCGAGCTTTTGGGCCGCGATCAGCTCATCGGCGATGCGGTCGACGGTCGGCTGATCGATACCTGAGGATTGGCGGCCGGCGAGATATTCGCCTGACAGCTTGATCACCACGCGACGGTAGACCGGCTCAGCCATTTAGCTTCCCTTCCGCGCGACGCTTCCGGCGCGAAACGCCGGAAGGGCAAATTCCGGCGGTTACTTCTTGCCGCTAGCGGCCGCGACCTCGGCTGCGAAATCGGATTCCTGCTTCTCGATTCCCTCGCCGAGAGCATAGCGCACAAATCCGGTGATCTTCACAGCTCCGCCGACCTTGCCCTCAGCTTCCTTGAGCGCCTGGGCGACCGATTTGCCGCTGTCATGGATGAAAGCCTGCTCCAAAAGGCAGACTTCCTTGTAGTAGGTCTTCAGGCCGGACTCGACGATCTTCTCGATCACGTTCTCCGGCTTGCCCTGCTGGCGGTATTTGTCGGCCAAGACGTCCTTTTCGCGCTTCACCAACGCGGGATCGAGTCCGGCAGGCTCGATCGCCAACGGATTGGCGGCGGCGACATGCATGGCAAGCTGGCGGCCGAGCTGGGCGAGCTCGTCGGTCTTGCCGGCCGATTCGAGCGCCACGATCACGCCCATCTTGCCTGCGCCTTCGATCACCGCGTTATGGACATAGCTCGACACCACGCCCTTGGTGACTTCAAGCGAAGCTGCGCGGCGCAGCGTCATGTTTTCGCCGATGGTTGCAATCGCATCGGCAATCGCGGTTTCGACCGTCACGCTGCCGGCTTTTGCGGCCTTGATCTTCTCGACGTCGGCGCCAACGTGAAGCGCGACCTGCGCGATCATCTTGACGAGGCCCTGGAACTGCTCGTTGCGGGCGACGAAGTCGGTCTCGGAATTGACTTCGACGACAACGCCCTTGGTGCCTGAGGTCACCGCACCGATCAGG
>Ga0210408_10003904_pt1 | contig 13515 bp, 13 predicted proteins | sample IncBWH4MmetaG_FD_155471 | JGI IMG/M metagenome (GOLD analysis project Ga0210408, IMG submission 155471) | Forest soil microbial communities from Barre Woods Harvard Forest LTER site, Petersham, Massachusetts, United States - Inc-BW-H-4-M | ecosystem: Environmental > Terrestrial > Soil >...
GCGGCGATCACACGATCTTCGTGGCCCAGGTGGAGGCGACCGACTGCCGTGACGACGCCGCCCGCGAGCCGCTGCTCTATTTCCGCGGCAAGTATTCGCGCCTGCACCCCTGACCGGAGGACCGAAGATGGCCGTTCCGCTCTCTCGCCCTCCCGTCGACGATGAGATCAAGGCCGCGGTGCTGGCCGCCATCGACTCGCGGCAGTACATCCTCGGCCCCGAGTGCAAGGCCTTCGAGGCCGAGTTCGCGGCCTACCAGGGCTCGCGGCACGCGGTGCTCACGAGCAGCGCGACCGCCGCGATCTGGATGGTACTCAAGGCCTTCGGGGTGAAGTCGGACGACGAGGTGCTCGTGCCGTCGCACACCGCGTTCCCCACCGTGGAAGCGGTCTGCTTCGCGGGCGCGCGGCCGGTGTTCGTCGACGTCGACGACTCCTACACGGTCAATTTGAAGGACGCCGTGACGAAGGTCTCTCCACGAACCGTGGGCTTCGTGCCGGTGCACCTCTACGGCCATCCCGCCGACCTCGACGGCGTCCGGCGCCTCTGCGCGGAGCGGAGCCTCTGGCTGCTCGAGGACTGCGCCCAGTCCCACGGGGCCGCGTGGCAGGGCCGCAAGGTCGGCACCTTCGGACGCGCGGGGGTGTTCTCCTTCTACCCGTCGAAGAACCTCACCGTGATGGGCGACGGCGGCCTGCTGGTCACCGACGACGACGACGTGGCCGCACGCTGCCGCCGGCTGCGCGACCACGGCCGCGTCAACAAGGACGTGCACGCCGAGGTCGGCTTCAACCTGCGCTTCAACGACATCCAGGCCGCGATCGGGCGCGTGCTGCTGCGCCGGCTCGACGCCATGAACGACCACCGCCGCGCCCTCGCCGCCCGCTACGCCGCGGGCCTGGCCGGGCTGCCACTCGGCCTGCCGAGGGAGGCGCCCGGGGCCCGGCACGTCTACCACCTCTACGTGGTGCGCACGCCCCAGCGCGACGCCCTCGCCCGCTTCCTCAAGGAGCGCGACATCGCCACCGGCATCCACTACCCGGTGGCGAGCCACCAGCAGCCCGCGGTGGAGCTACTGACTCCTCCGTCACTCCCGGTGACCGAGCGCCTGGTGGGCGAGATCCTGAGCCTGCCGATCTCGGCCGGGCACACTCCCGCCGAGGTGGACGAGGTGATCGGGGCGGTCAAGGAGTTCTTCCGTACCCGGTGATCGGCCGGCACCGGAGACGCGTCGCCCGCCCGTGAAAATCCTCCAGATCTACCCCAAGGCCGACTACTTCACGGGCGCGGCCATGCAGCTGCGCGATCTCGCCGCCGGCCTCGTCGCGCGCGGGCATGACGTGGTGGTGGCCACCCGGCCGAGCACGCAGTGGCAGCGGGCGTGCGCGGTCGCGCGGGTGCGCCACGCCGCGGTGCCGATGCGAGGGAGCCTCGACCTGCGCTCGGCGTGGAGCCTGGCGCGGCTGATCCGCGAGCATCACATCGAGGTCGTGCACTGCCAGAAGGGCCGCGCCCGCTCGCTCGCGCTCCTCGCCGGGCTCGTCACCCGCATTCCGGTGATGATCCTGAACCGCGGGGTGAGCTTCCCGGTGGACCGCTGGACGCGTCTCGGCTACACCACCTCCCGCGTCACCGCGATCGTGGCGGTGTGCGAGTCGATCAAGCGCGGCCTGGTGGCGAACGGCGTGCCCGCGGCCAAGATCGACGTGATCTACTCGGGCACCGACCTCACCCGCTTCCATCCCGGCGTCGACGGCCGGCGGATCCGCGCCGAGCTCGGCCTGGCGCCCGACCACGCCCTCGTCACCCAGGTGGGCATCCGCTCCTGGCGCGGCAACGACGACGTGCTGGAGGCGATGGCCCGGGTGTGCCACGCGGCCCCGCACGCGCGGCTGCTCTTCGTGGGCGCGCCGCCGCCGCGCATCCCGATCCTGAAGGAGCGGGCCTTCCGGCGCGGCATCGGCGACGCGGTCTCGGTCCTCGGTCACCGCGAGGACATCCCGGAGATCCTGGCCGCGAGCGACCTGGTGGTCGACGCCTCCTACGCCGGGCTCGGCCTGACCGGCTCCCTGCGCGAGGCCCTCGCGGTGGAGACCCCGGTGGTCGCCACCGACATCGAGGGTCATCCGGAGCTGATCGTCGAGGGCGAGACCGGGCTGCTGGTGCCGCCGCGCAATCCGGACGCGCTCGCCCAGGCGATCCTGCGCGTGCTGGAGAACCCGACCCGGGCCAAGGCGATGGCCCGCGCCGGCCGCAAGCGGGTGGAGGCGCTCTTCTCGATGGTCCAGAAGGTCCAGCGGACCGAGGCGCTCTACCGGCGCCTGCTCGCCGCCCGGGGCGCCGCGTGAGCGCGCGCTACGGGCTGCTGCTGCGGCTGCTCCCCTATCTGCGAGGGTACTGGCCGGTCCTGGCCCTGGGCGGGGTGCTGGCCCTCCTGGTGTCGGGATCGGAGGCGTTCATCGCCTGGCTCGTCAAGCCCGCGATGGACGAGATCTTCCTGAAGCGCGACGCGACGATGCTGCGGATCATCCCCCTCGCGCTGCTCGGCGCCTACCTGGTCAAGGGGGTGGGGCGCTTCGGCCAGTCCTACCTGATGGCCTCGGTGGGCGAGCGGGTGATCGCGCGCATCCGCCGCGAGCTCTACGCCCACATCCAGTCGATGCCGCTCGCGTTCTTCGCCTCGCTCCACTCCGCCGAGCTGATGACCCGGGTGGTGACCGACGTCAACCGGCTCGCCCGCCTCTCCTCCACCGTGCTCGTCATGGCGGTCCGCCACGTGGGCACCATCGCGGCCCTCCTGACCGTGATGTTCCTGCGCGAGTGGGTGCTGGCCCTGATCGCGATCGCGGTCTTCCCGGCGGTGGGCATCGCGGTGCGCACCATCGGCCGCAAGCTCTACAAGATCAACCGGCGGACCCAGCAGAAGATCGCGGAGCTGAACGTGGTGCTGCAGGAGTCGTTCACCGGGACCAAGATCGTCAAGGCGTTCGGGCGCGAGGGCCTCGAGCAGGAGCGCTTCAACTCGGTGAACGATCGCCTCCTCGGGCTGGCCCTCAAGGACCGGCGCATCGACGAGATGGCCGAGCCCCTGATGGAGGTGCTGGGCGCGCTCGCGATCATGGGGGCGCTCTGGTACGGCGGCTACCGGGTCATCTCGGGCGCCCTGACTCCCGGCGAGTTCTTCTCGTTCACCGCCGCGGTGGTGCTGCTCTACGGGCCGGTCCGGCAGCTCTCCCGCATGGTCAACACCATCCAGCAGTCGATCGCCTCGGTCGAGCGGGTGTTCGAGATCCTCGACACCCCGCCCGCCATCGTGGACGCCCCCAACGCCCACGTGCTCCCCGCCTTCACCGGCTCGGTCGTGTTCGAGGACGCCGGCTTCCGCTATCCCGAGGCGGAGGACTGGGCCCTGCGCGACATCTCGATGACCGTGCACAAGGGCGAGCTGGTCGCCTTCGTGGGCATGTCCGGCGCGGGCAAGACCACGCTCATGGAGCTGCTGCCCCGCTTCCACGACGTGACCGCGGGCCGCATCACCCTCGACGGGCACGACCTCCGCGGGGTGACGGTGGCCTCGCTGCGCAGCCTGATCGGCATCGTGACCCAGGACACTTTCCTGTTCCACGACTCGATCGAGTACAACATCGCCTACGGGCGGCCCGGCGCGACCCGCGCCGAGATCGAGCGGGCGGCCCGCCAGGCCCAGGCCCACGACTTCATCGCCGCGCTGCCGGAGGGCTACGCGACCCCGGTGGGCGAGCGCGGGGTGAAGCTCTCCGGCGGCCAGGCCCAGCGGCTCGCCATCGCCCGCGCGTTCCTGAAGGACCCGCCGATCCTCATCCTCGACGAGGCGACGTCCGACCTCGACGCGGAGAGCGAGTTCCTGGTCCAGCAGGCGCTCTCGGAGCTGATGAAGGGCCGCACCGTGCTGGTGATCGCCCACCGCCTGGCCACCGTGAAGCACGCCGACCGCGTGGTGGTGGTCCACGCCGGGCGCATCGCGGAGATGGGCACCCACGACGAGCTGATGACCCGCCGCGACGGCATCTACCGCCGCCTCGCCACGCTGCAGTCGCTGGACGCCGCCCTGCCCGCCCGCTAGACCGCCCTAGGCCAGACGTCCGCCCAGGCGCTCCGCCGCGCGCGCGCCCGCCGCGAGCAGCGCCGGGTAGATGATCCACTGGCGGAACGGCTCGATGGTCGCCATGTAGACCCGCCCCAGCGCGCCCCTGGGCTTCACGTACACCGCCAGGCGCGGACGCCGGTTCACGAGCGAGACGTGGAGGAAGGCGTTCACGGTGCGGTTGCGGATGCGGGACAGCACCTCGTCGGGCTCTCGGTAGACCGGCACGAAGCCGGTGCCGCCCCGATCGAGGCCGAGGAGGCGGCCGAGCGCCCTCCGGAGCCCGAAGAGCGCGCGGGACGGCAGCCCGCGCGGCTCGGTGCGCAGCGCCTCAATCCAGCGCTCGAGGGGCACGTCCGGCGGGAGCGGGATCGCGACCTCCCACACGTCGCGGAGCGCGAGCCCCTCGGCGGCGGCGACGCCGTGCACCCGCCACGGCCGGCCCAGGTGATCGGCGGGGTCGAGGCGGCCACCGGTCGCCATCTCACGACGCTCGCGGCGCGTACATCATGACCGCGACGCCGGCCAGGCAGAGGCAGGCGCCCGCCACGTCGTAGCGGTCCGGGCTCACCCGGTCCACCGCCCAGCCCCAGAGCAGCGAGAGCACCACGAACACCCCGCCGTAGGCGGCGTAGACCCGGCCGAAGTGGGCGGCCTGGTAGGTGGGGATCAGGCCGTAGGCGACGAGGACGGCGGCGCCGACCAGGCCGAGTGGCCACGGCCGGCTCTCCCGCCACCAGAGCCACATGAGGTAGCCCCCGCCGATCTCGGCTGTGCCGGCCAGCAGGAACAGGGTGACGGAGGCGAGCAGGTGCCTACTCGCGGAAGCGGTTCACGATCGGCAGGCGCCAGTCCTTGCCGAAGGCACGCGGGGTGATCTTGATCCCGATCGGCCCCTGCCGGCGCTTGTACTCGTTGCGGTCGACCATCGCGATGACGCGCTTGACGGTGGGCGCGTCGAAGCCGCGGGCCACGATGTCGGCGACGCCCTGGTCGCCCTCCACGTAGGCCTCGAGGATCGCGTCCAGGACCGCGTAGGCGGGCAGCGTGTCCTGGTCGGTCTGGTCCGGTCTGAGCTCGGCCGAGGGGGCGCGTTCGAAGACCGAGCGCGGGATGACGTCGCGCCCCGCGCGCCGGTTGACGTGCTCGGACACCTGGTAGACGAGCGTCTTCGGCACGTCCTTGATCACCGCGAAGCCGCCCGCCATGTCGCCGTAGAGCGTGGAGTAGCCCACCCCGATCTCGCTCTTGTTGCCGGTGGTGAGCACGAGCCAGCCGAACTTGTTCGAGAGCGCCATGAGGTAGTTGCCGCGGATGCGGGCCTGCAGGTTCTCCTCGGTGACGTCCTCCTTCAGCCCCTTGAACGGCTTGGCGAGCGCGCGGCGATACGCGCCGAGCACCGGGGTGATGGGCAGGCGCAGGAACTCGATGCCGAGGTTGCGGGCCAGGCGGGCCGCGTCCCCCCGCGTGCCCGCCGAGGAGAACTGCGACGGCATCGTGACCCCGGTCACGTTGGCCGCACCCAGGGCCTCGACCGCGATCGCGGCGACCAGCGAGGAGTCGATGCCGCCGGAGAGGCCGAGCACCACGTGGGTGAAGCCGTTCTTGGTGACGTAGTCGCGGGTGCCGAGCACGAGCGCCTGGTAGATCTCCTCGACCGGCTCGAGCACCGGCACCTCGTGCGCGGGCAGCCGCGGCCGCTCCGGCGCGGGCAGCGGGGGCAGCGCGATCCGACGCGGGGCCTCCGCGGTGGCGCGCAGCTTCTCCTTGCGCCGCCGCGAATCGTGCAGGCGCGCCCGGAAGACCTCGTCGAGGTCCAGGTCGGCCACCACGAAGTCCTCCTCGAACGGCTTCCCCCGCGCCACGCACTCGCCCTTCTCGTTGAACATGAGCGACTGGCCGTCGAAGATCAGCTCGTCCTGGCCGCCCACCGTGTTCACGAAAGCGAGGCAGACCAGATCGTCGGCGGCCCGGGTGGCCAGCATCTTCTCGCGGAACCGCCCCTTGCCCGCGTGGTACGGCGAGGCGTTGATGCTCACCACCAGCTCCGCCCCGCCCAGGGCCTGGAGCGTGGTGGGTCCGGTGGGGTACCAGATGTCCTCGCAGATGTTGGCCGCGATGACGGTCTCGCCGAGCGTGAAGACCGGCGACTCGGTGCCGGACTGGAAGTAGCGGTTCTCGTCGAAGACGCCGTAGTTTGGCAGGTACTGCTTGTGGTACGTCCCCGCCACCGCTCCGTCGTGCAGCACCGCCGCCGCGTTGAAGATGTCGTCCCGCTTGTCGACGTAGCCGACGATGGCGGTGAGCCCGCGGCTGGCCCGGGCCACATCCGCGAGGGCGCGCAGGTTGGCCTCGATGAAGGCGGGCTTGAACAGCAGGTCCTCGGGGGGATAGCCGGTCAGGACCAGCTCGGGGAAGGCCACGATGTCGCAGCCGAGCGCGCGGGCCCGCTCCATGCCCGCGATGACCAGCCGGGCGTTGGCCTCGACGGCGCCCACCGTCGGGTTCACCTGCCCGAGCCCCATCCGCACGCGCCGCATGGCGGGTATTCTACCCCTTCCGGGTCCCGTTCACCGTCAGGTGCAGGCCGACCACGATCAGGATGCCCCCGGCCACGAGGAACGGGGTCAGCGGCTCGCGCAGCCACCACACGCCGAGGAGCGCGCCGGCCAGCGGCTGCAGGTTCACGAAGGCGGCCACCCGCGCGGCCCCCACCCGCTCCAGGCACCAGTTCCACACCGCGTAGCCGATCGCGGTGATGACCACGCCCAGGTAGACGGTGCCCGCGATCGCGGTCGCGGTCCACACGGGCGGCGGCCCGACGTGCCACTCGTAGAGCGCCAGCGGGGCGATCGACAGCGCGCCCCACACCACCGAGTGCGCCGTCACCGCCGCCACCGGATGACGGGTCAGCACGCCCCGGCCCAGGAGCGAGTAGGCGGCGTACGCGACGCCGGAGAGGATCAGGAGCAGGTCGCCCCGCCAGTGCGGCATGAGCGAGCGGGTGAGCCCGGGGATGCCGTTGACCACCACCACCACCGCGCCCACCAGGGTGAGCACGGCGCCGAGCGTCTCGCGCCGCGACAGGCGCTCGCCCAGGAGGAGCGGCGACAGCACCAGCAGCGTGGTCGGCTCGACGGTGATCAGGAGCGCGGCGTTGCTGGCGGTGGAGTGCGCGAGCCCCCAGTTGCCGAACGCGAACGCGAGCGCGAAGCCCACCACCCCCATGAGGCCGACCCGCACCCGATCTCCCGCGGTCCACGTCGCGCGAGGGCCGTCCTTCGAGCGCCCGGCCGCCCAGGCCAGCAGCAACACGCCGCCGATCAGCACGCGGGCCAGTCCGAGCGTCGCCGGTCCCACGTCGGCGAGGACGATCCGGCTCACCGCGTAGCCGGTGGCGAAGACCAGGTTGGCGGCGAAGAGGATCAGGTAGGGACCGGACATCGGCCGAGCTCAGCGCACGCGCGGCGGCGGCTCGGGTATAATCGCGCGAATGCACAAAGACTTATTTGTTCACGACTTAGTAGAACTCCCCTCCGGCAGTTGCCATAAAGTTTTCACGTTTTTCAAATAATCCACGTCGGGTTACGTCGCTACTTTCGCGTGATCCATTCCGCGACCTTCGCGACGACCTCTTGCTCGATCCCGTTGAAGCCATGGTAGGCCATGGCGTCGCAGGGGTCACCCCGGTTCATTCCGCCTTCGAACGTGAGCAGCTCCTTGCGCGGCACGGCCGTCAACTTGTCCATGAGTTTCGGCAGATCGCGATAGTTGCAGAAGCCACAGCCGTCCAGCTTGTGATGCGCGACGAGCACCGGCGCCGTGATGTTGGCCAACGGCATGGCAGGAACCGGGCGGCTGCCCGGGTCGGTGAGGATCGTCGAGGTGAGGACGATGCCGTCAGGTCCGCCCTCGGCCGCCGGGAGCATCGTCGCCACAAAGGCCACTGATTGTGTGCCCCGACTCGTCCCGACCAGCCAGACCGGAACGTTGGCCCGCTGCTTCAGCCACGCGATGAGGGCCTTGATGTCGGCGACGTGTTCCGGCGTTTGACGGAACCCTCCGAGGTAGGGCGATTGCTGACGGTCGGATGGCGCATCGACGACCACCACCATCAAGCCCTGGGAGGCGAACAGTTGCCGCGAACGCACCAGAAAGTTGCCCTCGCCCCACGAGAAGCCCCCATTTGGACCGATCTGAAGCCCTCCATGGCCGCCCGCAAACAGCACCACAACCGCCTTCGGGTTCTCGGGAGCGAGCACGAGAACGCGCTCGGTGATGCCCGGTCGACTGGGAACGTCGGCGACTCGTTCCGTCGTCGCACATCCGGCTAGAACAATCATGAACGCGGCCACGAGGAATTTCCGGTAGCGACCCATTTCTCCTTCCTCCGCCGCTCGAGACTACTCGATCACCTGATCCGCCCGCAGCAGGAGCGACGGCGGGATCGTCAGACCGAGGGCCTTGGCGGTCTTGAGGTTGATGACGAGCTCGAACTTCTCAGGCTGCTCGACCGGCAAATCGGCAGGCTGGGCACCTTTAAGAATCTTGTCCACATAGGCGGCAGCGCGCCGGAACATGACGGCGAAGTTGGCCGCATAGGACATGAGGCCACCGGCCTCCGTATGTTCCCGGAACCCGTACAGCGCAGGCAGGCGGTGCCTTGCCGCGAGACCTGCGATCCGTTGTGCGTGACGAACGAATATAATGTCCGCCGGGACAAAGAGGGCGCCAGCGCGCTCTCTGGTCATCGCCGCGAATGCCGCCTCTAGCTCGTCGGGACCCCGCGCGTCCAGGAGCTGAAGCCGCAGCCCCAGTGCCCGGGCGGCGACCTCCGTCTCTCTCAATGCTGCCGTCTGCCAGACTGGATTGGCCGGATTCCGAAGCACGGCCACCGGGGAGGCCTTGGGGACGGTCTCCTTGAGCAGCGCGAGCTGTTTGCCGGACACGTCGGCTAACATGGAGGACGGTCCTGTCACGTTCTCGCCCGGACGCGCGAGGCTGGCGACGAGCCCACTCCCCAACGGATCGCCCACGCCCACCATGACGATGGGAATCGTCCGGGTCGCACGCTTGGCTGCCAGGGACGCCTGCGTAACCACCGTAACGATGACATCAACCTTGAGCCGGACCAGGTCGGCCGCGAGGTCGGGGAGCCGCTCGAACCTCCCCTCCGCCCATCGGGACTCTATGACGATGTTCTGCCCCACCACCAAGCCAAGTTCGCGGAGGGTGTCGCGGAAGGACGCGAGAAAGGTCTGATCCGACGTAGCAGAGCCGGGCGATAACCAGCCCACTCTCGGGACCTTCCCGGTCTGCTGCCCCTCGACGACGAACGGCGCGGCGAGGAGGGTACCGGCCACGGTGCCGAGGAACGCTCGTCTGTCCACTACCAAGCCCCCACTTGGCCGCGTCGTTTAGGAGGGACGGAGCGGGGCGGCCTGCAGCGACCTTACTACAGCCGAGTCACGTGCGGGAGTTACCCTCGGCACCGGCTAGGTGCTCCTGTCGCTTATGTCCCCGCCCCGCTGGCCTGGTGAGCCGACGCAGCTGCCCTAGATGCGGCCGGATCGTCGGCCCGCTCCACGTGCGGACCGAGCACCTGAAGCATTTAGGCTGGGAGCCTTACCAGGTTGTGAGCTACGTGAACAGGTGTGGCCACGCGCAGGAGATCATTCCTTTTCCGCTGCCGGATGGCGGCTGCCAGTTCGTGCCGATTCTGGAGGAGGCTAGCTAGACCAGCGGCAGCTGCTCGCCGCTACCGTGATCTTCAGTGGCAGGACCCTTGACCTGCGTAGTGTGTTCCACGCCGACGTCTCCGAACTGCTTGTGCAGCTTGCTCACCGACCCAGCGGCCCATTCCGACACGCACTCACGTTCCCAGCCGCAGGAGCAGATGACGAGCCAGCGCGGCTTGGCTTCGGGCACGACCTTCAACCAGTCTGGCGCTCGTTGCCGACTTAAGAATTGCGGATGACCGGATGGTTGATGCTACGTGCGAAGAGGAATGCCAATCCATCGGGATCGACTCGCCATACCAACGCTCCAACCCGAAGCGGCTCTCCATCCGGCGGGACAAACTGTAGCCGAACCGTGGTACCGCTGCGAAGCCATATCCTCGGAGCGACCTTCGCACCCTGCGCGCTAATGTCTACCGCCTGGCACGGATGGCGACGCTTGCCTACTTCAACGAGCACCGGCCATGCGACACGCGTTCGAGGATACTGTCGGCGTTCTCGCTGGTGGTCTACGACCCTCACTCGATCACCTGATCCGCCCGCTGCAGCAGCGACGGCGGGATGGTCAGGCCGAGGGCCTTGGCGGTTTTGAGGTTGATGACGAGTTCCAACGTGGTCGGCTGCTCGACGGGCAGGTCAGCGGGCTTCGCGCCCTTCAAAATCCTGTCGACGTAGACGGCCGCTCGATGCCAGTTCGCCACAAGATTCGGGCCGTAGGAAAGGAGACCACCTGCCTCCGGCCCTTCCCGCCAGCCATATGCGGTAGGCAAGCGGTGGCGCACCCCCAGTTCTGCGATTTGACCCCTCGCGGCGAAAAGGAAGGGGCTGCCGATGACCTGGACGGCCTGCGCGCGATCCTTGACTATTCTGGCGAAAGCGCCGGCGAGCTCGCCAGCCTCCCGGACCTCCACGGCCTGAACCGCCATGCCCCGACTCCGGGCGGCGGCCTCGACTCTGAGCCAAAAGGTTCGATAACTCGGAAACGTCGGATCGACGAGGACGGCGAGACGGGAGAGCCCCGGCAGGCACGCCGCCAATAGGTCAAACACCTTTGAACCACCCGTCTGCGTCTCAGGAACGACAGAGGTGCCTCCGGTAATGTTGCCGCCGGGTCGGGCAAGGCTCGCGATATATCCTTGGCCAATCGGGTCGTCGGCAGAGACCATGACAATCGGGATGGTCGTGGTCGCCGCCTTCGCAGCGGCGATGGCCGGGTTGGAGGATGCCATGATGACTTCGACGTTGCGGCGAACGAGGTCTCGGGCACCACTTCCGTCCCCGACTGGTACGTGCTCCACGACAATGTTCTGGCCTTCGACCCAACCGAGCCGACGCAGGCCCTCCTTCCGCGCTTCGACCGACTCCGGGTTCGTGCCTCCCACGACGCCGATCCTTCGAACTGTCGGCGTCGACTGCGCCTCGGCGGCGAGCGACGCGGCGAGGAGGCCGCCAGCCAACGTTCCGATGAACGCCAGTCGGTCCATCACTCGATCACCTGATCCGCCCGCTGCAGCAGTGGCGGCGGGATCGTGAGGCCCAGAGCCTTGGCGGTCTTCAGGTTGATCGCCAGCTCGAATTTCGTAGTTTGCTCCACGGGAAGATCACTTGGCTTAGCGCCCTTGAGGATCAGGGCCGTGTAGTCAGCCAGATGTTGCAGGATGTCGTTGACGTCCGGGCCGTAAGACATGAGGCCGCCAGCCTCGACGTAGTCCCGGCGCTGGAAACTTGTCGGTAGCCGGTGCCGCAGGGCCAGTTCACCGAGACGTTTCCGTTCCGAGAAAAACACCGGCGAGCCGAGGACGAGAACCGCCCCAGCTCCCCCTCGTGCAGCGGTCTTGAAGGCGCCTTCAAGGTTGTACGGGAGAGTGTCTCGCTCAAGCGAGATCAGCTGCAACTTCAGGGCCAGCGCCGCTTCCCGCAGGACCCTGTACTGATCGGTAGCGCGCGGCCGATGCCACATGACGGCGACGCGCATGAGACGCGGGGCAGCTTCCAAGAGCAATTGAAGACGCTTGGAGGAGAACTCCACGGCGAGAGCCGAAATACCTGTCAGATTGGCGCCTGGCCGACCGAGGCTGTCGACGACGCCGTCCGCGACCGGATCCCACTCGATCGCCGAGAAGATCACCGGAATGATACTTGTTGCGTGCTTCAAGGCTAGCGTGCCGTCGGGGCCGGCCGAGGCGACGATGACGTCAGGCTTCAGAGCAACAAGTTCAGTTGCGAGATCCTGGAGACGATCCGTGTGACCTTCGGCGGTCCTAAAGTCTATCGCGAGATTCTTGCCCTCGACATATCCCAATTCCACGAGTCTCTGCTCGAACGCCGCGATCCACGGCACGTTGCGCGACGAGACGGAGTCCAGGAATCCAACCCGTACGACTCTGTCCGCTCGCTGCGCCTCAACGGCGAGCGGCGCGGCGAGGAGGCTGCCAGCGATGCCAGTGATGAACGCCCGCCGGTCCATCACTCGATCACCTGATCCGCCCGCTGTAGAAGCGACGGCGGGATCGTCAGGCCTAGGGCCTTGGCGGTCTTGAGGTTGGCCACGAGACTCCAGTGGTCGACCTGCTGGACCGGGAGGTCCCCTGGTTTTGCCCCCTTGAAGATTCGGTCCACATAGCTCGGCGCGCGGCGAAACATGTCGACGTAGTCGGGCACATAGGCGAGGAGGCTGCCGGCCTCGGCCATCTCACTCACGCCCGCTATCGATGGAAGTCGGTGACGCAGCGCGAACTCTCCAATTTCGTGACGACGGAGGATATTCGGCCCGGTCCCGTCGACCCATAGCGCATCCGCCCGCTTGCGGGTAATCGTGGCCAGCGCCGTGTCAAGCTGGGCTACGGCATCGAGAGGCACGAAGAAAACGGTCAAGGCGAGGCGCCCGGCCGCAACGCGCACCGTTTCGTGAACGTCCCGCTCCCTAGGTTCCCGGAAGGCAGAAGACGTTGTGAGGATCCCGACGCGCGAGACCTTTGGCGATGCCTCCTTCAAAAGGTGGAGCTGCTTTGCCACCCACCTATCGAAATCGAACGCGACCGTCATGCCGGTGACGTTACCGCCTGGCCGGGCGATGGTCTGTACCTGCCTACGCCCCACTGGATCGCTCGAACTGAGCATGACGATGGGGATGATGGTAGTAGCCGCCATCGCGGCGTTAATTCCCGGGTTTGGAGTCATGATGACGTCGACTGGGAGCCGCACGAGCTCCTGGGCCAGACGGGCCAAACGCGTGAGATCGCCAGCGGCAGAGCGCAGCTCGATCGTCAGGTCCCGGCCTTCTACGTATCCCAGATCGCGAAACCCTTGGAGGATCGCCTCGAAATAGGGGCCCCCACGTCCGGTATCTGCCTGGAACAGGATCCCAACTCTCCAAAGGCGGCCAGACGGTGGGGCGGCGGGTTGAGCTAGGGTCACGAGCGGCGCGGCGAGGAGGCCGCCAGCGATTGCGCCAATGAATGCTCGTCGATCCACTACTCGATCACCCAGTCTGCCCGCTGCAGGAGCGACGGCGGGATCATCAGGCCGAGGGCCTTGGCGGTTTTGAGGTTGATGACTAGCTCGAAACAGTTCGCCTCGTGAACGGGCAGGGTCATCCGTGGTCGCCCCCAAGGCTAGGAATTGGACTCAGTAGGCGGCAAACAGATACGGGTT
>Ga0210408_10003905_pt1 | contig 13513 bp, 12 predicted proteins | sample IncBWH4MmetaG_FD_155471 | JGI IMG/M metagenome (GOLD analysis project Ga0210408, IMG submission 155471) | Forest soil microbial communities from Barre Woods Harvard Forest LTER site, Petersham, Massachusetts, United States - Inc-BW-H-4-M | ecosystem: Environmental > Terrestrial > Soil >...
CCGCTGCTGGGCGGCGCCTGGGTGAGCAGGATCATGGCCGCGGTCCCGCACAGAAGCAGCCGCGACGGGAGTCTCCCGCCTTTCCTGCTTTCCGTTTGCGGAGCCGCGGGCGCGTTCGTCGTAGGCATCTTCGATCTCTCCTGAGTTGCCCAAGCGTCGCCGTTCGCGGGCCATGACCGCGTCGGAGCTAAGCGGGGTATAGGTTTAGTGCTGTCTTAGGCTGTCCAGTCCGGCGCGAACGGCGGCTTGACGTAGCGCTGGTCCTTTGGAAGTGCCGCGATCGCCGATCGATCTTCGTCGTCGAGCTTGACCTTCATCGCGTCGAGGTTCGAACGCTGGCTCGATTCCTTCTGCGCCTTCGGGATCGCGATGACGTCCGGCTGATCGAGCAGCCACGCTATCGCGATCTGGGCCGCCGAGACGCCGTGCTTGTCTCCGATCTTCTGGAGCGTCTCGTCGTGCGCGGCCCGGCCTTGGGCAAGCGGGGCATAGGCGGTGAGCGGAATGCCACTGCCGCGGACGTAGTCGAGCATCCTCGCTTGGCTCATGAACGGGTGGTACTCGATCTGTAGCGCGGCGATCGGAGCGCGGACCTCCTCGACGGCCTGGCGGATCATCTTCATGTTAAAGTTGCACACGCCGATCGCCCTTGTCCCCCCGTCAGCCTTGATCGTCATCATCTCTTCGAGCACGGCGGGCAGGTCCATGTCTGCGGACGGCCAATGGACCATGTACATGTCGACGTAATCGAGCTTCAGCTTCGACAGGCTGGTATCGAACGCCTTGCGAACGGCGCCGCGTCCCAACTGGTCGTGCCAGACCTTCGTGGTCACGAAGAGGTCCTCGCGCCTGACGCCGCTCGAAGCGATGGCCGCGCCGACGGCGTCCTCGTTTTCGTACATCGCGGCGGTGTCGATGTGCCGGAATCCCAGACCCAGCGCACTCTCGACGACGGGCTGGCAACCGCCGCCCGGCATTCGGAAGGTGCCGAAGCCAAGTCTCGGAATGGCGACGCCTTGCGTCTGTATCTTTTCCATCTGTATCTTTTCCATCTGTTATTTTCTCTCTTATTGGAATGTCTGGGTCACCACGGCACCGTCTTGCCGTGGCGGTCGATGAACCGCAGCCCGGCCTTTCCAGCCTGCGCTTCCACGGATTTCACGACGTTCGGAATGCTCTCCTCGATCGAGAGCGTCGCTTCCTCGCCTCCCATCTCCGTCCGTACCCAGCCGGGGGCCACGAGCAGCAGCGCGCGAGTGTCGCCTTCGTGACGCGCGGCGAAGCACTTCATGAGCATGTTCAGGGCCGCCTTGCTCGCGCTGTACATCTCCCATTTGCCTTTGTTGATCTGGATGCTGCCGATCTCCGAGGACATCACGGCGATCACGCCGCGCGGGGAGACCCGGTCGCGGAACGTCTCGACGACCCGCATCGGGCTAAGCGCATTCGTGAGCATCAACGCGACGAAATCGCTTTCCGCCACGTCGATCGGCGTGCTGTCCCTCGCGATGCAGATGCCGGCGTTCACGAAAAGCGTGTCGAACTCGCCTTCCTGAAATTCGTCCTTCAGACGGGCGATCGAGTCCGGATCGGTCGTGTCCGCCGACTTGATCTGGAGACTGGACTGGAACCGCTCGTGCAGTTGTTCGAGGGCCGGTGAGGGCGTCCGGACGGTGGCCACGACTTCGTAGTCGACTGCGCAGTATTCCTCGGCGAGCGCGAAGCCCAAACCGCGCGACGCACCCAAAATGAGAACAGATTTCCTTCTGGCCATGATTGCCTCCGCTCGACATGCGTAGAGGCTCTCACGTCCGCCTTGATGACTCCAGTGCGTAAGAGTCAGCCGAGCGTTGACCGACAGTCAACGTCCGTGCGTGCCCGACACGTCCTTGGCTCTCGCCGCCTTCAGGGCAAACTCGATGAAGGCCCGCACCTTGGCCGGGGGGTGCTGCCGCGAAGGGTGCAGCGCATAAAGGGGAAAGACCTCGCCCGGCCAATCGGGAAAGAGATCGACGAGCCTGCCGGAGGCAAGGTGAGGCTGGACGCCGATGCTGAGGATCTGCGCCACGCCCGTCCCGGCCAGACATTCGTTGATCATGGTGCCGACATCGCTGAGCTGAAGGCGCCCCTTCGCCTTAACGGCAACGACCTTCTTGCCCGCTCGGAACTCCCATTCATACGGGCGTGCGGTGATGGGATCGAGAAACTGGATGCATTCGTGCGAAATCAGGTCGGTCGGATGCTTCGGCTTGCCGTGCTTCTTGATGTATTGCGGGGAGGCGAGGGTGAGCACCCGCGTCTCCAGCAGCTTCCGTGCAATCATCGTGTCCGAGGCGGGCTCGCCGAACCGGACCGCCACGTCGATGCCGTCGGCGACCAGATCGCTTACGTGCTCTCGCGTGATCATCTCGAGCACCAGGTCCGGATGAATGGCCAGAAAACTCCCGATCTTGCCCGAAAGGATCAGGCGCGAGAAATAGGGGTCGATGTCGACCCGGAGGCGTCCCTGGACCGCGCCTGCCGATCCGGAGACCGAGTTGGCCGCATCCTCGATCGTGGAAAGCAGAGGTCCCACCTGCTCGTAGAACCGCTTCCCTTCATCGGTCAGCGCGACCGACCGCGGCGTCCTGTCCAGAAGGCGTATCCCCAGGCGTTCTTCGAGCCTGGCGATCGAGCGGCTGACGCCCGACGTGGTGATACCTAAGGCCTCGCCGGCGCGGACGAAGCTCCGACCCTGCACCACCGCTGCCAGGACGGTGATACCTGCAAGCAGACGGCCATCGAACGACATGCGAACTCCGTTGACATTGAGTCAACGACAATCGCCAGACATCGACACTCTGTCAATCAACGCATGGTCTTTGGTTTACGTCGCTTAATGACGGCTTTTGTTTCTGAGAAGAGCGGACGACGGAGAACGCAGATGCCTGCCAGCGAAAACTGCGTGGAGCTTCCTCAAGCAGGTGACCTCTGGATGAGGCGCGGCCTCATCCGAAGGATTGTGCCAGGCCACGCCATTCCGCGATCTTCTGCGACATTGTTGCCTTTGGGTCGCTGTTGGCCGATCTTCACGACTTCACCGCGGCTGACCGGGCTTACAAAGAGGCCTTGCGAGTCTACCACGACGTGTTGCCATTTCCTGTTGCCAGGATTTGGTTCCTGCTCGGCGTGCTTTGGGGCGAACTGGCGCGGGAGCCTGATTTTTGCGCAGCTGCCCAGTGCTATCGGCAGGCGATCGCGGTCCTGCCGATGTACACCAAAGCCCGTGTGCATTTGGCTGAGATTTATTCCTCAGATGGCAGTTTGGACGACGCCGAAGCATTACTTCGACCCATTGTTGCGGTTGGCGATCCGGAGGTCGATTGGCGTCTTGCCGACGTCCTGGCCGCTCAAGGCAAGTTTGAAGAATCCGAAGCGCGCATGAAAGCGGCCCGCTCCGGATTCGAATCGCTTCTCGAACGTCATCTGCTTGCGTTCGCGGACCACGGCGCTGAGTTCTATGCCGGGAGCGGAAACGATTGTCGCAGGGCTCTTCCGCTGGCACGGATTAATGCCGACAATCGGCCCACGCTGCGTGCGCTTGAACAAGCCCGCAACATTGCAACTTCCGCCGAAGATGCGGGAGTCGCCTTCGCACTTCCGTCCGTGGCCGACAGGCGATAAGCCCAGGCTTCCGCATTTTCGTTATCGGCCCTGCAAAGACATTGATTGAAAGATCTGAAAGGGGGAGCGGCATGATGATCGATCGCAGGACTTTTGTCGCAGGCACGACGTCGATCGCTCTTGCGCCAGCGCTTGTTCTGCTGCCAGTGCAACTTCCAACTTCTGAAACGCCCGCAGGCCAGCGCGTTTTGATGATCGACGGATGGAACGTGCCGAGCGAAAGCGGCGCCGCCGACGCAGTATGGATCAGGATCGGCCGCTCCTGGCGGACGGTTTGGCGATGATTTTCACCGGTGACACCCACTTCTTGGGGACAAGATTCGTCCGATCGAAATAACTCGGACAGCCTGCGATCAGGTTATCGGGGCCCGCCGCTGCTTCTCGATGAGGGGCCGCCAGGGCGCCTGTCAGGCCACCGGGCGGTCCTTCAGCCATGTCTCGAAGATCGTCAGCTTCTCTGCGGGCCATGCGCCGTCGCATGGCATTGTCCCGCTCTTCAAGCGTGAGAGGATCGCGTCCCCGTGCTTGGTCACGTCCGCCTCCGACCACAGGTCGAAAGCGAACTTCATCGAGTTTCGATCCATGGGCCGAAAGAGGGACTTGATGTGATGCTCGAAATCGAGCGGTGTGCCGCTCGGCGGAGGTGACCAAACCGCCTGCTCCTGTTGCTCAGGCCGCAGCGCAGATAGCCTGGAACCGGGTGTGGCATCGCATACCCACCACCAACGCGGCACCGGCATGCCGGGCCGCGGTTTGGAATCGATATTGGAATTCTCGACGGCGATGCGCGAGCCCCATTCGATATAGGCAAGAAAGGCGGCGCGGAATTCCGGATCGGTTGGCAGACCGGCATCGTCCGCGCTTTGGGCCATGAGGTTCGCCCATCGCGCGCGTTGCTCCGGCTTTATATTCTTACCGACATGCTGTGAGATCATCCTCGCGTAGCCGCCGTAGCGCTCGGAATAAAACTTCGGCCCACCGAACACTTCCGAGAGCCAGGCGGCTACGCGCTCTGGATGATCAGGCGACATATCCGCGAACAACGGTCCGATCAACGGATCTTGTGGCACGTGTTTGCTGTAGAAGATGGTCGTCATGTCCAAGAGCGCAGGATAGCCGCCGGCCCATTCGAACAAGGTTGGTTCTGCGTCCGGATTGCTGGCGGGATCGGCGAAGCCAACCGACCAGTGCATGCCACTGCAAAAAGGCTTGTTGAGGGACGAGCCGCATCGGCAGAGGCTATAGTGTTCCAGCGATGCGCCGTCGTTAAGCACGAACGACGCGCCGGCCTCGTCGAACAATGCGACGCCACCGGTCACCCGGTACGGACCGTCTTTGGATACTTCCACGCGCATCGGCCGGCGACTATCGGTCAGCGTATGATCGCGCACTCCGTTGATGCCGATTCCAAGGGCGCCGGACGGACATTTTCGCACGGCGCGAACGAGTTCGTCGAACCTGGCGCCGCTCGGCGTCACGAAGGGGTCGTCGCCCAAATGGAAGACACTCTTCAGACGGTCAGTGCAGAAGCCGGAGTGGGCGCAGAGACCGCGATTGTCGAACACCGTGGCCTGCTGGCCTTCATACACGTCCGCATGGTCGGGGACCCGGTGGGGGTCTTTGCTACCCGTGAAACCGGTGTCGAGGTGGCTATTGTCGCAAAAGGGCTTGGTCTTGGATCGTCCGCAGCGGCACAAGTCCGCGGAGACCTCAATGGGGATTGCCACACCCAGGTGATCGACAAGCTCGACTTGGCCTTCCAAACGATACGGGCCGTTCCGTGTGGCGGTGATGGAGGCTCTAACCCCCGACGTGGGTCCACTGTTGTCACTGGAGGTATGTTGCTCAGTCATGGGAAACCTCTCGCGAACTCGCGTACCTAGACCTAATCTGCGATTTCGACGGGCTCAACGCACCAAGAGGTGCGTAACTGGGACGATTTCCATGAAGGCACTGCGTAAATCCTACGGATGTCCGGTAGAGTTCTCGCTCGACATTATTGGCGGCAAGTGGAAGGCCGTAATCCTGGCGCGCCTGAAGCGGCGCTCCATGCGTTACGGTGAACTGCGAAAGGCGATACCGGACCTCAGCGAAAAGGTACTCACCCAGAGACTCCACGGACTTTGCGAGGACGGTCTGGTCGAAATGACGCCAAGCGCCGGTGGCGTCAGCCACTACCGGCTCACCGAAACCGGAGCCTCCCTCAGGCCGGTGCTTCAAGCGCTCTATGATTGGGGTGCAGCGCGTTCGGTGGTGATCGGCGCACGCATCCGATCGGATTGATCCGCACAATTTTGACTTCATCGAAGTGATGCTGGCCTTACGCTGGAGGCGTTTGGAACACCGCCAACGAAATATTTTTGAGGGCAGTGAACAAATTGGCGAGGGGCGGTATCGAGGCAGCGGAAGCGCGTCCAGAACGTGTTGCTAAGAAAGCTGATCGCCGGACTCTAGGATCCGGACGATGAGGTCGATTTGGGAGTGAAGGCGACCGGCAACGCAGCACGCGCTCGGCGTCCCCTTGCATGCCGCCAATCCGTGTGCATACTGAACCATATGGTTCAGTATAACCGGACCCGCTTCGATGCTTCGTTCGCCGCGCTCGCAGACGCCACCCGACGCGGCGTTCTGGAGCAGCTCGGGCGGGCAGACGCTTCGATCACGGACCTTGCCGAGAAGTTCCACATGACGCTCACGGGCATGAAGAAGCATGTCGGCGTCCTGGAGCAGGCGGGGCTCGTCACCACGGAGAAGGTCGGGCGGGTGCGGACCTGCAAGCTCGGCCTGCGCCGACTGGAGGAAGAGGCGGCATGGCTCGAGAGGTACCGCCTGCTCTGGGACGCACGCTTCGACGATCTGGACAAGGTTGTCGAGGAACTGAAACGGAAGGAGAAGTCCGATGGACGCAAAAAGAGAGGGTGAGCCTACCCCCATGAAGAACCGCACGACGGTGGAACGGACGTCCGAGCGTGAGCTGGTCGTTACGCGAACTTTCAACGGCCCGGCGCGCATCGTGTTCGAGGCGTGGACCAAGCCCGAGCTGCTGAAGCGGTGGTGGGCACTGAAGTCGACAGGCGTATCTCTGCTTTCCTGCGAGGCGGATGTTCGTGTCGGGGGCAGGTACCGTTTCGAGTTCGGCCACGAGGCCTCAAAGCCCATGGCGTTCTTCGGCAGGTACCTCGAAGTGACACCGTACTCGCGCCTCGTCTGGACCAATGACGAAAGTGACGACGGTGCCGTCACCACGGTGACCTTCGAGGAAAAAGGCGGCAAGACGCTGCTGGTCCTGCACGAACTCTATCCCTCGAAGGAAGCTCTCGACGGTGCGATCGCCGGGATGGAGGATGGGATGCCCGAGACGTTCGCGCAACTGGACGAGCTTCTCGTCGTCCTGGGCGCGAGCGTGGGACGGTCATGACGTCGTCGATCTCGCGCTTTCACTCCGGCGCCGGCCGCCGGCCGCAATGCCAATTTGCGCACGTATCCTTGCACGGCAGCAGCGGACGCCGTCTGCGCCTTGATGGGAAGAAGCCGTAGCAGGCCGTTGATGCAGCGACTCTGCCAGCTCGGCCCGGCATCGTCCGGCAGCAACTCCTGCGAATAAGGATGGCTGCTCATGAGAGACGTCCTTCCGTGATTTGATGATGGCGTTGCGCGCCGCAGGTCGGAAACCGAGGCGTTCAAGGTTGCGGCTTTTGCGCGAGCAGTGAGCGGCAGGGTAGAAACCACATGAGATCGCGGCCCAAGTCCTGAACCTTCATGCCTGCACCCTGCAATACTTCCGCATATCGGGCCGTGTGCAGGAGATCGAAGATGGCGATGCGGCCGCCTGGCTTGAGAACGCGGACGAGTTCGCGCAGGGCCTGATCGCGCCCGTCACGCAGGGGGATGTTGTGAATCACCGTCATCGAGATGACCGCGTCGAACGATGCGTCGGAGAACGGCAGGTCCGTAATATCCCCGGTTTCCACCTCGACCCGGTCGGCCACGCCTTCCGCAGCCGCGTTGGCGCGCGTCGCGTCCGGATTGTTGTTTGAAAGGTCCTTTGCGGCCCAAATATCAATGCCGACGGCCTTGCCGGTGGCGAGCTTTTTTGCGCAACCGATGAGCGCCAACCCACGGCCGCACCCGGCGTCGAGCACGCGCTCGTCTGCCGAAAGGGCGAGCGCTGCAACCAGGCGGTCGCGCACCCGCTTCTTGCTCACAAGACTCGACCTCAACATGACCGCTGCGCCGAACAGCAGCAGGACGGCGACGCACGCTGCAACGATACTCAATGATGCGGGAATGGGGTTTGGCTTGGGCAGTACGATGCCGATCGTCGCCATCAGCGCCAGCAGGGATCCGAAAGCAATGTGCGTGCGTACGACCCCGGGAGCGTCGATGCCGTATTTCGCGCGCGGTTTCATCATATTCGACATCGCTGCGCTCATGGCTGCATCCTATTGGGTACGAGTTCGGCTTGCTTTGCAGGCTCGCCGAGTAATGTCGTCTGTCCATTCGTCGGCGAGTAGGGGTATAATACGAGCGATAGCTTGCATTCTCTACTCGCATTTGGAACGCAGGATATGGCCCGCAAGCCAGCTACGAAACCTCGGAAGCACGCCTCTCAGGAGAGGTCGCGCGCGACGGTCGACGCGCTTGTCGAAGCGACCGCTCGCATTCTGGTCAGGGAGGGCTACGACAAGGCCAGTACCAACCGAATCGCTGAAGTCGCGGGCGTGAGCGTCGGCTCGCTCTACCAATACTACCCTGGCAAAGAGGCGCTCGTTGTCGCTGTCATCGATCGTCACAACCGGGACATCATGCAGGTCGTCCGCCGTGCGCTGGCGGAGGTCGCATCGCAGCCGATTGAGAAAGCGGTGCGCAGGCTTGTTGCCGTTGCAATCGAGGCGCATCGCATCGACCCCAAGCTCCATCGTGTCCTTGCAGAGCAGATTCCGCGCCCAGGACGCCTCGAGAACGTCGAAGCCTTCAATCGCGAAACCTATGCTCTCTTCAGGTCCTATCTCGAGGGCCACAGCGACGAACTTCGCATGGTCGACTTGGGACTTGCGGCATTTGTATGCGTGACCTCGATAGAGGCGCTGGCTCACACCGCGGTCTTGCACCGCTCGGAAAAGCTCTCGGATGAGGCGGTTGCAACGCTCGTCGACGAGGCCACGCGTCTCGTCGTCGGATACCTGATGCCCCGCAAGATCAAGAGCTTGGGCCGCAGATAGCAAGACCGGACGCGATTCACGGATTGGGCGCTGCAGCCGAATTCCGCAACACCGCCCGGCATCGTTCTCGCGGCTCAAAAAATACGGTCGGTGTCGCGAGTCAGGGCTGCCTCGGAGGCAACCAGGGTGGCGCGATGAGCCAGCTCTTCAGGGTGACGCCGCGCGTCTGCTACTTGTTCAGCGGCACGCCCTTGGTGGTGAAGCGCTGCGTCCTGCCGGCGCGCTGCACGGGCCGCCGCGTGCCGGCCGCCTTGCCGGTGCCGGGCGGCTGGTGCGCCGGCACGAGCTGGTCCGCGCGCGGGCCGATCAGATCGCCGCGGCCCATCGCTCGCAGCGCCTCGCGCAGCAGCGGCCAGTTGTCCGGGTCGTGATAGCGCAAGAACGCCTTGTGCAGCCGGCGCTGCCTGAGCCCCTTGATCGCCTCGACCTTGTCGCTGCCGCCGTGCCGCACTCCGCGCAGCGGATTGACGCCGGTATGGTACATCGCGGTCGCGGTCGCCATCGGCGAGGGCAGGAACGTCTGCACCTGGTCGGCGCGGTAGCGGTTCTTCTTGAGCCAGAGCGCGAGGTTCATCATGTCCTCGTCGGTCGTGCCCGGATGCGCCGCGATGAAATACGGGATCAGGTAATATTTCTTGCCGGCCTGTTTCGCGGCGGCCTCGAACATCTGCTTGAAGCGGTTGTAGGCGCCGATCCCCGGCTTCATCATCTTGTCGAGCGGGCCGCGCTCGGTGTGCTCGGGCGCGATCTTCAAGTACCCGCCGACGTGATGGGTGACGAGCTCCTTGACGTATTCGGGGCTCTGCACTGCGAGGTCGTAGCGTACGCCGGAGGCGACCATCACCTTCTTGACGCCCTTGACCTCGCGCACCTTGCGATAGAGCCGGATCAGATCATCGTGCGAGGTGTTCAGGTTCGGGCAGATCTCAGGGAAGACGCAGGACGGCCGCCGGCACGCCGCCTCGATCTTCGGATCCTTGCACGCCATCCGGTACATGTTGGCGGTCGGCCCGCCGATGTCGGAGATCACGCCGGTGAAGCCCGGCGTCCTGTCGCGGATCTTCTCGATCTCGCGCAGGATCGAGCCCTCCGAGCGGTTCTGGATGATGCGGCCTTCATGCTCCGTGATCGAGCAGAACGTGCAGCCGCCGAAACAGCCGCGCATGATCGTCACCGAGAATTTGATCATCTCCCAGGCCGGGATCTTCGCATCGCCATAGGACGGATGCGGCGCGCGGGCGTAGGGCAGGTCGTAGACGGCGTCCATCTCGGCTGAGGTCAGCGGGATCGGCGGCGGGTTCAGCCACAGGTCGCGGTCGCCGTGGCGCTGCACCAGCGGCCGCGCATTGCCGGGATTGCTCTCGCGGTGCAGCACGCGCGAGGCTCTAGCATAGGCCTCGCGGTCCGCTTCGACCTGCTCGCACGCCGGCAGCCGGATCACGGTGCTGCCGCCGTGGCGCGCCGCGCCCTCATCGGCGGAATCGAGATCATCCGCATGCAGTTCGGTGTAGTCGTCAGGCACGCGGCGGAACAGCGCGACGCCGCGGATGGAGCCGAGGTCGCGGGGCGCCTCGCCGCTAGCGAGCCGGTTCGCCACCTCGACGACGGCGCGCTCGGCGTTGCCGTAGAGCAGGAGATCCGCCTTGGCGTCGGCCAGCACCGAGCGGCGCACCTTGTCGGACCAGTAGTCGTAATGCGCGATGCGGCGCAGCGACGCCTCGATGCCGCCGAGCACGATCGGCACGTCCTTGAACGCCTCGCGGCAGCGCTGCGCGTAGACGATGGTGCAGCGGTCCGGGCGCCGGCCACCCTCGCCGCCCGCCGTGTAGGCGTCGTCGTGGCGCAACCTGCGGTCCGCGGTGTAGCGGTTGACCATCGAGTCCATGTTGCCGCCGGTGACGCCGAAGAACAGGCGCGGCTTGCCCAGCGCCTTGAACGGCTCGGCCGACTGCCAGTCGGGCTGCGCGATGATGCCGACCCGAAAACCCTGGGCCTCCAGCACCCTGCCGATGATCGCCATGCCAAAACTCGGATGATCGACATAGGCATCGCCGGTCACCAGCACGATGTCGCAGGCCTCCCAGCCGAGCGCCGTCATCTCGGCGCGGCTCATCGGCAGGAACGGCGTCGCTGGACGCGCCCGGCCGTGGGACCGGGACATCAAGGGTTTTTCGGTGTGGGCGAGAGTTTCCATGGCGCCCAGCCATAAGGCTCCGGACCTGCGAATTCAACCGGCGGGCAGCCCTGCGAAGCTGAACAAAGTTCCCCCTTGGGGGCCCCACTTCGGCAGGGAACGATGCGTTCGCGCGGCGCTCAGGCGGATCGCTGGCCCGAGGACGCGAACGAATTTCGGCTTTGGGACGCCACGGCCCGCCCCTCAACCCCTCAATAAGAGGGCCTGAGAGTGCCGAGATAGTCCGACAGATTGGTGGGATCGCCCTTCGTGCTCTGCCGCATCGGCTGGCCGCTCAACAGCACGCCAGCCTGGGACTTGTAATCAGCCACGGCGCCGGTCCGCGTCAGCGGCTGGTTGAGCATCGCGAGGTAGCTGTCATAGGCCTGCCGTGTTCCGACGAACACGCAGACGCAATGCTGCGGCTCGGCGTAAAGGTAACGCTGGGCTTCGCCGGCCCCGTTGACGACGAAGCGGTGCGCCGGCAGCGCATGCAACGCTTTCTGCCCGGCGGGATCGTTGGCGATCTGGATACGAAAGCCCGCGGACGACAGATAGAGACTGTTCTTGTCCAGGGACGGCCGGCCTGGCGCGTCCACGGCCACCGCGACAGAGGCGCCAAGCAACAGCATGACGGCTGGAAACAGGCGCAAGGCCGTGACGCCATGGACCCGAAAGAGCTGCCGATGGCCTGCTGCGACCGGCTGGATGATCGGTGCTGGCATTGCAAATCCTTTTGTCCGCCCCGCCTGGCTGTTGCGCACCATAACGCCGCGAACAGTGCGCCGAGATTGTGTTGAACCTCGATCGGCATCCGGCCGAAGTGTTGACACTTGTTTGGACAACGGCGGCGCACAGCTAGGCCTCGTTCAAGGCCTGGGCGATATCCGCGATGAGATCAGACGGATGTTCGATGCCGATCGATAACCGGATCGTGGAGTCGAGAACGCCGATCTTTTCACGGATGTCGGCCGGGACGCCCGAGTGGGTCATGCTTGCGGGCAGGCTGGCAAGCGACTCGGTGCCGCCCAGGCTCACTGCGAGCTTGAAGATTTGCAGCGCGTTCAGAAATCTGAATGCCGCGGCCTGGCCGCCCACGATGTCGAACGAGAACGTCGAGCCTGCGCCGGTGCATTGCTTCGCGAACAGACGCCCGGCGGCGGACGCCTCGTCGTGGTGAGCCAGGTCGTGAACCTTGGTCACCTTATCGTGGCCGCGCAGATAGTCCGCTACGAGCCGTGCATTCTGGTCGGCCTTCTCCATCCGGAGGCCCAGCGTTTCGAGCGACCGGCTGATCATCCAGCAGGAATGGGGGTCCAGTTGAGTGCCGATGGCGCCTCGCAGGCTCTTGACATCCTTCATGAGGCCTTTCGAGCCGAGCACGGCGCCCGCGATCAGGTCGGAATGGCCGCCGACATATTTGGTCAGCGAGTACAATGAAAGGTCCGCGCCATGTTCGATCGGCCGCTGAAACACCGGCCCGAGCAACGTGTTGTCGCAAGCGACGATCGGCGTGTGCCCCTTCGCCCGGCCGATCATCTCGGCGACGCGGCGGACCATCGCGATATCGACCAGCCCGTTGGTGGGATTTGCCGGGGTTTCGATGAAAATCATCACAACCCGGCCTTTGCGCATGGCCTCCTCCGCCGCCCGCCTCACCGCGGCTTCGTCGAGACCGTCGGCGAAGCCCACTGCGGCGATGGACAGGCCCGCAAGGGTCTTCGCAAGCAGCGTCTCCGTCCCGCCATAGAGCGGTTGAGAGTGCAGGATCACATCGCCGGGGCGCGCGAACGCGAGGATCGTGGTCGCAATCGCCGCCATCCCCGATGAGAACAGCGCGCAATTTTCGGTGCGCTCGTAGACGGCCAGTCTGTCTTCGACAATCTCGCTGTTGGGGTGATTGAATCGCGAATAAACCAGGCCTGCGCTCATCCCCTCCGGAGGCTCGCGCCGGCCCGAGACGAAATCGAAAAAATCCTGTCCATCTTCGGCGGTCCTGAAGACAAAGGTCGAGGTCAGGAAGACCGGAGGTTTGACGGCTCCTTCCGAAAGTTGTGGATCGTAGCCGTAGCTCAGCATGAGCGTTTCGGGATGCAGCATGTGGTTGCCGATGTGGGTCTTCGAAGGAGCCGATTTCACCATGGCCTGTCTCGCTGTCTTGAGGGAGCGTCGAACCCGGCGCGCACAAGGCACACTAGAGCCTTTTCCGTTCCGATTGAATCGGAACGGAGGTCTCCAGCTTGTTGTTTTGACGCGTTTTCCTCACGAGAACCGGTGCCCACTTCGCTCGAAAACGCTCTAGCGCTACTGCGTCACGAGACAGGTCTATCCCCTCATCCTGAGAGTGTGAGAATCTTTCGGGAACGGACGTTTGCCACGGCCGCTATGCTGTGATTCGCTGGCATAGAGCACGAAGCGGGAGCTTGCGATGGCTGACGAGCAATTGTTCGAGGAT
>Ga0210408_10003906_pt1 | contig 13513 bp, 12 predicted proteins | sample IncBWH4MmetaG_FD_155471 | JGI IMG/M metagenome (GOLD analysis project Ga0210408, IMG submission 155471) | Forest soil microbial communities from Barre Woods Harvard Forest LTER site, Petersham, Massachusetts, United States - Inc-BW-H-4-M | ecosystem: Environmental > Terrestrial > Soil >...
GCGCAATCCGTCCGCGACCGTTGTTTAACGCCAGCGGAAGATGCGGAGGGCCACGAAGAAGGGGATAACGAGCCACGCGAGCAGGGTCATGACGGGAACGGCGAGCTGGGGCAGGGTCATGCCCTGTAGCATGTTGCCGCGCAGAGCGTCGATGGCGGCGGTGAGGGGAAGGGCGCGCACGATGGGCTGGATGATGTTGGGGAAGCGCGACGCGGAGAAGAAGACGCCGGAGAGGATCCACATGGGCAACATGGCGAGGTTCATGAGGCCGGAGGCTGCTTCCATGGTCTTGGCGCGCGAGGCGATGAGCAGGCCGAGCGCGGAGAAGGCAAGGGAAGTGATGAGGCACAACAGTGCGAGCTCAACCAGCGATCCGCGAAACGGCACGCCAAAGGCGATGCGCGCGAAGCCGAGGAAGACGACTAACTCGACTACCAGCATGATGAGCCGCGAGAGCAGATAGGATGCGAGGTACTGCCAGCGCGGCATGGGCGAGGCCACCATGCGCTTGAGCAGTTTCTTCTGGCGCGCCTCAACGATCGCGAAACCGAGGCTCCAGATGGCAGAGCCCATGAGGTTCATGCCCAGCAGGCCGGGAATGACGAAGTCGATGTAGCGTGCGCCGGTTTCGTGGATGAGGCGATTTTGCGCCGAGACGGGATCGCGGCGGCCGGCGGCGGCTTGAACGGCGCGGTCGGCGAGCAGGCGGGCGATCCGCGCGTCGGGGTTGGTGTCGTCGTATTTGTAGTCGACGCCCTGGGGCGATTGAATTGCCAACAGCTGGATGGCCCCGGTGGCGAGAGCGTGCGTGCCGGCTGCTTCGTCCATGGTGTCGGCTCTCAGACCCTTGTCCGCGGCGAGCGCCTGGGTGAGCTGGGGCGTGGTGGCGGCCACGGGGAGCACGTCGGCAGGGCGATTGCGAAAGGCGATACCCAGCCCGACGGCGAGAATGATGGGAAAGATGAAGACCCAGAAGATGGCCTCGGGCTCGCGCATAAACAGGCGGAAGCGCGCGGCGGTGAGCTGAAAGAGCGAGCTGGCTTGAATCGTCTCGGCAAGTCTACTCATCGCGCAGGTTCCTTCCGGTGAGGGCGACGAAGACGTCTTCGAGGGTAGCCGAGTGGGTGCGGAACTCGGTGAGCTCGAGGCCGAGCGCGTCGATGGCCGCGAAGATCTGCGGCACGGTGGTGTGTAAGCTGGTGACGGAGAGCTGGTGAATGCCCGCATCGACACGATGCGATTGCACGCCGGGGATGGCGGTGAGCAGCCTCGGATCGAGGGGGCGACCGAAATCGCCGGAGACGGCCAGCTCGACGATGTGGTCGCCGCCGACCGAGGCGATCAACTGCTGCGGAGTGCCGAGGGCGATGATGCGGCCGTGGTCCATGATGGCCACGCGATCGCAGAGTCGCTCGGCCTCATCCATATAGTGCGTGGTGAGGATTACGGTGCGGCCGGACTTCTTGAGCTCGTCGACGAGGTCCCACAAATGGCGGCGCGCCTGCGGGTCGAGTCCGGTGGTGGGCTCGTCAAGGAAGAGCAGTTCGGGGTCGCCAACCAATGCAGTGGCCATTGCCAGGCGCTGCTTCTGGCCGCCACTGAGCGTGCCAACGCGCGCCTTGCGCTTTTCGTCGAGTTGCGCCATGCGGATGGCCTCGTCGGCGGCGATACCGCGACGGAAGAAGCTGCGGAAGAGGCGCAGGACCTCTTCGACGGTGAGCTTCTCTGGGAATTGCGTCTCCTGGAGCTGGATGCCGATGCGCTGTCGCAGCTCATTGGCGTGATGATTCCACCCGAGGCCGAGCAATTGCACCGTGCCGGCGTCAGGCGGCGTGAGGCCTTCGCAGATTTCGATGGTGGTGGTTTTGCCGGCGCCGTTGGGGCCGAGCAGCCCGAAGCACTCGCCGGAAGCCACTTCAAGGTCGAGGCCATCGACGGCGACGACATCGCCGAAGGTCTTGCGCAGGCCACGCAACAGGAGAGCCGGCGCGGTTGCATGCGGCGCGGTGGTCGGAGATTCACTCAGTGGCTGGATCACGGGCCAGTCCTCAGAACAGATTAATGGAAACGGTGTTGACGCGGAGTGAACGCGGGCTAGCCGGGAAACTGAGTGAGGCTGAGCAGGTTGCCGTCGGGATCCTTGAACCAGGCTACTTTTGCGCCAGTGGGCGTTGACCAGATGCCCAACTCGTCCTGCTGCAGGAACTGCCAACGCTCGAAGACCACGCCAGCCTGCGTAAACTGCCGCACCGTGTCCTCGATCGCAGGCACGCTCCAGCCCAGAACCGTGCCGGGAATGGGCTGAGCCTCAGCATTGATAGCCAGCCTCAGCATGGTTCCGTTGGCGTCGAATACCAGGGCATAGGGCAGCTCTTCGCCCAAGAGCCTGAGACCGAGAACGTCGCGATAGAACGGCTTGGCCCGCTCGGGGGCGCGGATGTTGACGAAGGCCACGATGGGGAAGTGTGCCAATCCAGCTGCGGTGGTCATGGGGCCATGATGCGCGACAAGCGTCAACTCCGGCAAGAGCAATCTCGCTTCACTGTCCCGGCTACTCCGCCGGAAATAGGAAGCCGAGCATGGGCCGCACGCGCTGCGCCCAGCTGGCTTCGTCGTGGGTCCCGCCGGCCACGCGCTCAAAGTGCAGGTTCTCGCCTTCGACCCATCCGTTGGCCCTGAGCCGGCGCGCCAGCTGCTCGGTGTCGTGCACCGTGCGCTTGCCCTCATGGTCGCCCACGTCGAGCCACAGCCTGGGGCGCTCCCACACGTGCGGAGCGTGTTCGTTGAGGTAGCCGAGGATGCTCTTGTGGTTCCACCACACACTGGGCGACATCACCGCGAGCTTGCCGAAAGTTTGCGCATGGCGCAGGCCCAGGTAAAGGGTGACGAGCCCTCCGAGCGACGAGCCGCCGAGCCCCGTGGAGTGCCGGTCAATGCGCACGCGATAGCGGCCGGCGATGAACGGCATCAGCTCTTCGGTCAGCAGCAGGCCGTATTTCGAAGCCTCGCCGCCGCCCCGCTGCCAGTCGCGCTCGTGCGTGTACTCGGCCAGGCGGCGGTCGCCGGTGTTGTAGATGCCCACGATGACCAGCGGCTCCAGCTCGCCCGCCACGATAGCCGCGTCCGCATGTTCGCGCACCTGCCAGGTGCGGCCGGGGATGAACGAGGTGCGCCCATCGAAGAGATTCTGTCCGTCGTTCAGATAGAGCACCGGGTACTTGCGCTCGGGATGGCGATCGTACTCCGGCGGTACGTAGACAATCACGTCGCGATCGTCAGGGAGGTGGCGGCTGTGAAAGGCGCGGTGGAGGTGAAGGCGCGGGTTCGGCGGTTCTTGCGGGTTGTCGGGCAGCGCGTCAGGGCCTTTTTGCCACGGCTGCGGCTCAGCTTCCGAATTCAATGCGAAACGATCCTCCAGGGGTTTGCTTGATTTTGAGGCCAGCGCGAAATCCCCCGGGAAGTGCGCCCCACCGCTGTTACAGTATCAAGAAAATCCCGGTTCTCCAAAAGCCGGGCGCGCGGCGCAATGATCCACGGCACTCACACCTCAGATTCAATCTGCCGGGTGAGTGTCAAGGCCCGCGCGCCGCGGAGAAAGCGGTCGCATTCACAATGAATCGTGAGCATCACAAGTGGTATTCTCCACGCCTTGGGCGCGACATGGAACTGCTCGTCTTTGGGCATGCCGGCTTGCCGGTGATGGTGTTTCCCACCTCCGGCGGGCGCTTCTACGAGTTTGAAGACCGCGGCATGATCGCCGCGCTCAGCGGGCGCATCGATGGCGGCCACGTGCAGGTGTACTGCGTCGACTCGGTTGATATGGAGAGCTGGTACAACCGCAACGTGCCGCCGCGCTGGCGCATCGCGCGCCACATGCAGTTCGACGACTACCTTATGAACGAGGTGGTGCCGCTGGTGCGCCTGAAGAATCAGAATCCGAAATTCGTGTCGCTGGGATGCAGCTTTGGCGGCTATCACGCGCTGAACGCGGCGCTGCGCCATCCCGACGTTTTTACCGGAATGCTATCCATGTCGGGATCGTTCGATCTGTCGCATTTTCTGCACGGCTACCACGACCAGGATGTCTATTTCAACCAGCCAACGCAGTTTTTACCCAACCTGAGCGATCATTGGTTCCTTGAACGCTATTGGCAGAACACGTGGGTGCTGGCCACGGGCTGGGACGACCAGTGTCTCGGGCAGAATCAGCACATGGACCACCTGATGAACACCAAGGGGATCCCGCACAAGCTATATGTGTGGGACACGTGGAACTCCCACGACTGGCCCACGTGGATGCGGATGGTGCAGGAGTATCTTTAAGGGACTAGGGTTGACGATTTGGGAGGTGCCTGGTGGGCGCTCTGAATCCTTACGAGAGTTTTCTTGATGGGCGGCCGGCGGAACAGATTCTTGCGGCTACGCCCCCGGAGATTGCCACGCTGATTGAGGCACTCGGGCCGGCCCGCGGGTTTCAAGCGCCTGCGCCGGGCAAGTGGAGCCCGGGCGAGATTGTGGCGCACCTTGCCGACTGCGAGCTGGTCTTCGGCTTCAGGCTGCGCCAGACGCTGGCCGAGGACACCCCTGTGATCCAGCCCTTCGACCAGGACAAGTGGGCGAAGAGCTATCACGGCATCACGCCCCCCGAGGCTCTGCAGGCCTTCAAGGCATTCCGTGAGTGGAACCTGGTGCTGCTTGAGGATCTTCCACCCGTTGCGCGATCCCGCAAGGTGACGCACCCCGAGCGTGGCACCATGACCTTCCAGACCATTGTAGAAACCATGGCCGGACACGACCTGAATCACCTGGGGCAGTTGCGCAGGATCGCCGGAAAAACCTAGCGTCTCCGCGCTAGGTCGCAGAGCATGTCGGTGTGGATGTTCAGGCCGAGATTCGTCATGTTGTAGAAGTGCTCGCTCGCGACGAGCCACACCATGTCGCAGAGGTCGCGCTCGGAGTAGTGCCGCCGCACGCGCGCGAATGTTTCGGGATCGACCTTCTTTTCTTTGGTGAGCTGCGTGACGTAGTCGAGCGCAGCCCGCTCCGCTTCGCTGAAGAGCGGACTGGTCTGGTACTCGCTCAACGCGTCGAACTTGGCCTCGTTCATCTTCGCTTTGATCACAAAGTAGCGTCCGATGTCCGTGCAGAAAGTGCACACGTTGATGTGGGCCACCTGCTCGCGGATCAGGAATGCCGTCTCCTGCGACAACTCCAGCTTTTTGTCCAGTTGCGCAATTTTGCCGACGAACATTCCGAAGGCCACCGGCATGCGCGCATAAACCACCTTGACCGGCGTGGGCACCTTGCCGAACTGGCGTTTCGACATGGCGTAGACCAGCTTCTTGATCAGCCCTTTCGGTTTTTCTACGGGCGCGAGAAACGTATCCATGAGAACCTCACCTGAATGGTACGGTGCTGCCCGCGTGCCGGTTACATTTGTCTGTTTCCCGGGAACCATTTTCGTGCCGCCGGGGTCCAAGACAGTAGCATTTCTGCCTGCTTTAGGGAGGGAACCCCGTGCGACGCGTGTTCATCCTGCTGTGCCTCGCCTTGCTCGCTTCACTCGCCATCTCTGAAACGCCAAAAGCCGCCTCTCCGGCGCCAACCTCTGCCACTCCCGGGACGAAGGCCGATTTGGCCCCACCGCAGGTGGTGCCGGTCCGCAAGGTGGTGCTCTACAAGAACGGCGTGGGCTACTTTGAACACTCCGGCTCCGTCTCCGGCAACCAGCGCGTCTCCATCGACTTCACCTCCGCGCAACTGAATGACGTGCTGCAATCGCTCACTGTTCTCGACGAGGGCGGCGGGCGCATCGGCGGCGTCAACTACAACTCCACCACGCCTCTTGCCGAGCAGCTCAAGACGCTCTCGCTGGGCATGACCGACGATCCGACATCAACGGAGCTCTTTGCAGCGCTGCGCGGTCAGCGCGTCGAGATCACCGGCGGGACAGCCTCGAACGGCGGGGGCGGCGCGATCACGGGGCGGCTCATGTCGATCGAGTCGCGTACGGAAAAGATCGGCACAGGCGACAACAGCTCCACGGTCGACAAGTTCTATCTCACCCTTGTAGCCGCCTCTGGCGCGGTGCGCGTCCTCGAGCTCACGCCGGCGCTGAGGGTGCGGCCTCTTGACGTCAACCTGCAGGGCCAGCTCGATCGCTACTTGGAACTGCTAGGCTCCGCGCATGCCAACGGCCTGCGGCACCTGACTTTGAATGCGATAGGACAGGGCCATCGCGAGCTGCGCGTCAGCTACATCAGCGAGGTGCCGGTGTGGAAGTCGACGTACCGCATCGTCTTTCCGCGCGCGGCTTCGGGTGAGGGATTGAACGCAATTGTCCAGGGCTGGGCGGTGGTCGACAACACCGTGGGCGCGGATTGGGACAGCGTGCAGCTGGCGCTGGTGGCCGGCGCGCCACAGAGCTTCATCCAGCCGCTCTCGCAGCCGCTGTACACGCGGCGGCCGGAAATCCCAATCGCGACAAGCCAGCAGACGACGCCGCAGACACACGAAGCGGCGGAGATGTCGCCGGTTCAAGCGCCGGCGGCTGTACCCAGTCCAGAGGCGAGGCCGGCGAATGAAGCACTCTCTTACAACGCAGGGCCCTTGCACGGCAAACTAGGAACTGGATCTGGCTACGGGGCCGGCACCGGCGGAAGCGTGGGCGGTGGCCTGTTTCGCATTGGCGGAGTGGACCGGGCGTCCGACGCCTTCTCCGCAGGCGATGTCTCGACCAACGTCTTCGACGACTTCTTCGAATACTCCCTCACCCAGCCCGTCACCATCCACAAAAACGAGTCGGCCATGGTGCCCATCCTGCAGCAGGATCTCCCCGCCGAGCACGTCACCTTGTGGAGCGATAAGGAGCGCAACCCGCTGCGCGCTCTCTGGATCGAAAACAAGTCGAAGCTCACCCTTGATGCCGGCAGCTTCTCCATCTTCGAGAGCGGCGAGTTCGCCGGCAAGGGCCTGCTCGACCCCATCCATCCCGGCGAAAAGCGCCTGCTCTCCTACGCCGTCGACCAGGCTGTTAGAGTGCGCCGCGGCGGCTTTGCAGACACGCGCACGCTGCACCACGTGGCCATGCGCCAGGGCGTGCTTGTCGAGACAACGAGCGAAGTCTCTGAGAGCACTTACACCGTGACCAACGGAGCTGACGAAGTGCGGACGGTCATCGTGGAACATGCGCGCAGGGCCAACGCCGAACTCGACACCAAGTCCGACTCCGCGCCCAAGCCCGAGGAAACCACGGCCACCGCCTATCGCTTTCGCGTCGTCGTCAAACCGCACGAGAGTGCTGACCTGCATGTGGGAGAGCGCGCAAATCTCTCCGAGCGTATCGTCCTTAACGCCCTTCAGTTCCGGAGCGACTACATCATTAGCCTCAGCAAGTACGCTCCGAACCTCGAGGACAAGCTCAAGCCCCTCATCGACGCTGAGACCGCGCTCAGCGATCTCGATCGCCGCATCGCCGACCTGCAGCAGAAGGAGAAGATCCTTTCCGACGATGAGGCCCGCGTCCGCGACAACGTCGCCGCGCTCAAGAACAACGACGCGGCCAAGCGATTTGTCGACGAGCTCAACCACGCCGAAGACGACCTGCAGGCCGCACGCAAGGAGCGCACCGGCCTGGAGAAGGACCGTGACGCCGCCCGCAAGCACCTCGACGACTTGATCGCCCAGGTCTCCTTTGACACCGACCTGTCAGTCGTCACGCAGAGCACGCAGTTCGGGAACCGGCCGCCGCAGAACTGAAAGAGCCGCTTAATTTCCGTGCCGTACACTGGATGCGACCGGCGGCGGATGTTGCCCGGCCCAACGTCGCCCGGCGGTGCAGAATAAAGCGGGAGGATGAAAGCGGCATGAAAAGAATCGGCGTTCTGTTCGGCATGGAGAACAGCTTTCCGGGCGCGCTGGTGGAGCACATCAACGCGCGGAAGATCGGCGGCATTGAAGCCGAGTTCGTTCAAACCGGCGCCGTCGTTATGAACAAGCCGCCGCGCTATGCGGTCATTGTCGACCGCATCTCGCACGACATTCCGTTTTACCGCGCCTTCCTCAAGCACGCGGCGCTCAACGGCACCATCATCATCAACAATCCGTTCTGGTGGTCGGCCGACGACAAGTTTTTCAACTACACGCTGGCCGAAAAGCTGGGCGTAGCCGTGCCGCCCACGGTCATTCTCCCGCACAAGAAACACCCCGAAGGCACTACCGACCGCTCCATGCGCAACCTCGAGTACCCGCTCGACTGGGAGACTGTCTTTGCCTACGTGGGCGAGCACGGCTTCATGAAGCCGGTCGATGGCGGCGGCTGGCGCGATGTGCACCACATCCACAATCGCGAGGAGTTCTTCCGCGCCTTCGACCAGTCGCGCGATCTCTGCATGCTCTACCAAAAGGCCGTCGACTTCAACGAGTATTTCCGCTGCTACGTCGTCGGGCAGAAGAAGGTGCACATCATGCCCTACGATCCGCGCCGCCCCCACCACGAGCGCTATATCCAGAATCCCCCCGCTTACGACCCCAAGTTGTTGAAGCGCGTGGAGCAGGACGCCCTGAAGCTCTGCCAGGCGCTGGGCTACGACCTCAACACGGTTGAGTTTGCAGTGGAGAACGGCATCCCGTACGCCATCGACTTCATGAACCCCGCCCCCGACGCCGACTTGCACTCGGTAGGGCCGGCCAACTTTGAGTGGATCGTGCGCGAAGTGGCCGACCTTGCCATCGCCAAGGCGAAGAGTGCGCCACAGCACCTCGATCTCAAGTGGTCCGCGTTCCTGAAAGCGGAACCGGCAGCTAAAACCGAGGAGAAAACGCCGGCGAAGATAGCCGCAGCCGCGAAGGCAACCAAGGCTCCCGCGAAAAAGGCCGTAGCCACGAAGGCAAAGAGTGCCGCTCCCGGCAAAGGCGGAAAAACACCGCAGCCTCAAGTGGCCGCGACGGTGCAGGGAAAAACCTAGCCGCCGGCGCCTCTGCCGTACAATGTGCGCAAGCTGTCCGCTCACGACCCAGGAGCAAGCATGCGCCCGTCCTTCTCCCTCGGCATTGAAGAGGAATACCAGGTCATCGATCCGGTCACACGCGACCTGCGCTCGCACATCGAAACCGAGATGCTGGCCCAGGGCAAGCTGCGCCTGGAAGAACGCGTCAAGGCCGAAATGCACACCTCCGTCATCGAGGTGGGCACGCGCGTCTGCAAGAACATTGCCGACGCACGAGAGGACATCTTCGAGTTGCGCCGCGAGATGGTCAAGCTGGCCCGCGAGCACAACCTCGAGCTGTGCGCCGGCGCCACCCATCCCTTCGCCGACTGGCGCACGCAGCAAATCTACCCTGACCCGCGCTATCACCAGGTGGTGAAGGATCTGCAACTCGTGGCCCGCGCCAACCTTATCTTCGGCCTGCATGTGCACGTGGGCATTGAGGACCGCGAGGCCGCCATCCGCATCATGAACTCGATGCGCTATTTTCTGCCGCACATCATGGCGCTGGCCACCAACTCGCCCTTCTGGCTGGGCCTCAACACCGGCTACAAGGGCTACCGCGCCAAGGTATTCGAGAACTTCCCCCGGACTGGCATTCCCGACGCCTTCTCCAGCTATTCGGAGTTTGAAGCGTACGTCAATCTCCTCGTCAAAACCAACTGCATCGACAACGCCAAGAAGATCTGGTGGGACATTCGCCCGCATCCGTTTTTCGACACCGTCGAGGTGCGCGCCTGCGACATCCCTTTGCGCGCCGAGGAGACGGTGGCCATCGCCGCGCTCATTCAGGCCACGGCCGCGTATCTCTACCGGCTGCACGCCTCTAACCAGGACTTCCGCCACTACGCGCGTCCTCTGCTGATGGAGAACAAATTCCGTGCGGTACGCTACGGCCTCGACGGCAGCCTGATCGACTTCGGCCGCCAGCAGGAGATTCCCGAGCGCGACCTGATCGAGGAGTACCTCGTCCTGATCGATCGCGAAGTGGACGAGCTTGGCAGCCGCGACGCCATCAACGGCATCCGCACCATCCTCAAGAACGGCACCGGCGCCGACCGCCAGCTCAAAGTCTTCGAGGAGACCAACGGCGACCTGAAAGCCGTGGTCGATTATATGGCGAAGGAAACCACGGCAGGGCTGTTTGAGGAGACGCCGAAATGATGAGTCGGCTGCTCTCGGTTCAAATCGAGTGATCCAAGTAGCTGCATCGCGGCCCCCAGCCCGGTAAAATCAAGGCATATGGAGAATCCCAGCGGGCCGAACGCCGGCCCCGACACCATCCCAGACACGATCCTGGCCGGCAGCCGCTTCGTGCGCGCCTGCCTCCGCCGCCCCGTTGACCGCACCCCCGTGTGGTTCCTGCGCCAGGCCGGCCGCTACATGCAGGAGTATCGCGACGTCCGCAAGCACCACACGCTTGTTGAGATCTGCAAGCAGCCCGAACTGGCCGCCGAAGTCACCATCACCGCTGCCGAAAAGCTCGGTGTCGACGCCGCCATCATCTTTGCCGACCTGCTCCTGCCGCTAGAGCCCATGGGCCTCGATTTCGAGTTCCAGGCCGGCGAGGGGCCCGTCGTCCATCACCCCGTGCGCACCGCCGACGACGTTCGTGCACTCCGCGTCGATCGAGCCGAGGATCTGGAATACGTCGCCCGCGCCATCCAGAAGGTCGCAGCGCATTTCAAAGACCGCCTCGGCATCATCGGCTTCTGCGGAGCGCCTTACACCCTCGCGAGTTACATGATCGAGGGAGGCGGCTCGCGCAATTACGTCCACACCAAGCAAATGATGTATCGCGATACGCTCAGCTGGCGCCTCCTCCTCGACAAGATCGTTACTGTGCTCGAGCAGTATTGCCGCCAGCAAGTGCTGGCCGGCGCCGATGTCATCCAGATCTTCGACAGCTGGGTCGGCTCTCTTTCGCTCTCTGACTACCGGGACTACGCCTTCGAAGCCTCCAAGCGCCTGGTGCGCGCGGTCCAGGCCATGGGCGTGCCGGTCATCTACTTTGGTGTGGAGACGGCCGGCCTGCTCAGCGAGATGGCCTCCACCGGTGCTGATGTCATCGGCCTTGACTGGCGGCAGCCTCTCGACGAAGGCTGGCGCGCTGTCGGCTACAACCACGCGGTGCAGGGAAATCTCGACCCCATCACCCTCTTCGCCCCCGTCGAACTGCTCGAACTCCGCGTCAAGGAGATTCTGCGCTCGGCCAACGGCCGGCTCGGCCACATCTTCAATCTCGGTCACGGCATTGTGCCCAACACGCCGGTTGAAAGCGTGCAGGCCGTTGCGCGAATCGTGCGCGAGTTCCGCTTGGAGTCGGTCAATGCCTAAGCAAGCCGTCCTTCTCCTCGCCCACGGCACTCCTGAAACCATCGAGCAGATCCCCGAGTATCTGCGCAACGTCACCAGCGGCCGCCCTGTACCCGACCACGTTATTGAGGAGATTCAGCATCGCTATGGCCTCATCGAACACAGCCCGCTGACGGAACTGACCATGGAACAGGCGCGCTTGGCCGAGGCCGAACTCGTCACCACGGGTCACGATGTTCGCGTCTACGTGGGCATGCGCAACTGGCGTCCCTACATCCCTGACGTGGTCAAGCAGATGCGCGCCGACGGAGTTGAAGAAGCTGCTGTCCTCTGCCTCGCGCCGCAGAATTCCCGCACCAGCGTCGGCCTCTATCGCCGCTCGGCCCAGGCGGAGGCGGGTCTCCTGCGCATCGACTTCACTGAATCCTGGCCGCAGCACCCGTTGCTCATCGAGGCGTTTGCTGAGCGCCTCCGCCCTGCGCTTGCCGGCCTTACCGCGGAGACCGGCCAGCCTGTCCCGGTGCTCTTCACCGCCCACAGTGTCCCCACCCGCACCGTGGAGCCGCCGGCCGCATCGGACCCCGGCCAGCCGCGTCTGTGGCCTGGTGAAGGCGCCGACCCCTATGCCGAAGAGGCAAAGCACACGGCTGCTCGCGTGGCTGAACGCGTCCCTGAAGTCTCGCAATGGTTCTTCGCTTTCCAGAGCCAGGGAGCCAGCGGTGGACCATGGATAGGCCCGACTGTCGAAGAGACCCTCGACAAACTTGCCGAGCAGGGCGCCAAAGCCGTCCTCTTGCAGCCCATCGGCTTCCTCTGCGACCACGTGGAGATCCTCTACGATATCGACATTGCTTTCAGGGAGTACGCCAACGGGAAGGGAATGCGCCTGGAGCGCCCGGAGTCGCTCAATGGATCGCTCACCCTGGCCCGCGCCATAGCAGATCTGGCACGTTCGGGGCTGGCGCGGCTTGTCAATAGTCGATAAGCGCCTCCATTTCCACAACCGCCGACTTCGTTGTCGAATCATATCCCCGCGGTCGGACATAGAACTTCCTCCCTAGGCGCTTTCTGGCGTAACATTCCTTTGAGCCAACCAACGGCGCAATCGTTTCCGGGCAGCGGCGGTAGCTGTCCCATCTTGTCGGGTCCCGTTTTTGCGCGAGTCCATCGATATAACACAAGGATCGGCGTGAGTACCACGAGCAGTTCGACTCAGAAGAGCAAATTTGTTTGTCCCAGTTGTGGCGGACATTCCATGCGGCGTGATCACAGGGTCGGCCTCCTGGAAAGGGTTGTCTTCCCCTGGTTCCACTTGTACCCGTGGGAATGCGTCAATTGCCGCACCAGGAAGCTCTTCAAGTCCCGCGGCGGTCGCCAGCGCAAAACTTCGACCTGACAACGAGCTCCACTAACACCGCAAACTCCGCAAACTCCGCTAACACCGCCAGCCCCGCTGCACTGTGGTATACGTTCTTCCATGCTCCGGACTAGGCTTTCCCGCCTCGCATCAATCCTTGCGCTATCACTCTTTGTTCCAGCACTCCCTGCGTCAGAGCCGGCCGCACCGCAGGTGGCGCCGCCAATGGGTTGGAACAGCTGGGACGCTTACGGCTTCACCATTGACGAAGCCCAGTTCCGCGCCAACGTCGCGGTGCTGGCCACCATGAAGCAGTATGGCTGGCAGTACGCCGTCATCGACGAAGGTTGGTACATGCAGGATCCCTTCGGCTCCAACACCGTCGCGCAGAAGTTCCTCTACGACGGCAATGGGCTGCTTGTTCCTGTCGAAGCGCGCTTTCCCTCGTCCGCCAGCAACGCCGGCTTCAAGCCGCTTGCCGACTGGGTCCACTCTCTCGGCCTCAAATTCGGCATCCACATCCTGCGCGGCATCCCCAAGCAGGTCGTCGACGCGAACCTGCCCATCGCCGGCTCCAGCTTCCACGCCGCCGACGCCGCCGACAAGGCTTCCACCTGCCCCTGGAGCGACGCCAACTACGGCGTAACCGATAACGCCGCCGGCCAGGCCTATTACGACTCCATGCTCAAGCGCTACGCCGAGTGGGGGCTCGACTTCATCAAGGTCGACTGCATCAGCGACCGGCCTTTCCGTCCCACCGAGATCCGACAGGTTGCCGAAGCCATTCGCAAGACCGGCCGCCCCATCGTGCTCAGCCTCTCGCCCGGTCCCACCTCGCTCGACAACGCGAACA
>Ga0210408_10003907_pt1 | contig 13510 bp, 16 predicted proteins | sample IncBWH4MmetaG_FD_155471 | JGI IMG/M metagenome (GOLD analysis project Ga0210408, IMG submission 155471) | Forest soil microbial communities from Barre Woods Harvard Forest LTER site, Petersham, Massachusetts, United States - Inc-BW-H-4-M | ecosystem: Environmental > Terrestrial > Soil >...
GTCGTGGGCCATACGAAGCCCCTTCTCCGCCTGTTTGCGCGTGGACGGGTTGCTTCAGAGCTGCCGTATGACGCGACAAGGGACTGCCGGCAGCGACAACGTTTGCCGGGCAAATCCCGGGTAACAACGCTCTCGGCACCAACCACCGTATTCGCCCCGGCAACGCCTGGACAAACTATGGCGCGGCCCACCAAGCCAGACGCCATCTCCAATCGACACGGTTATGGCGTACTCGATACCACAGCGTCGCACGTTGGCTTCAATAGCATGCGTCGCCGTAACCGCTCGCAAATCGCGAGCTCGATTCCCCAGGCGCCTCCAGTAACCACTGCGACCTTACCGTCAAGCATCATTCATGATCATAAAATATCACATCTCCTGCCGATGAACGAGCGCCTCCATCCAGACAATTCGTACTGCAAAGTACTCTACGATAGTGTTTAGTAGATTTTGCGAATCTGTTAGAGAGTACCTGAAATTTCAGGCGGATTTGAGAGCTGCGGGACGAACGTACCCAATTTCGCGGATCAAGTGTTTTCTTTACTCGTCTGCGGCGCTTGCAGGAACTGGTTCTACTATTGTGAAACATACGAAAATGGGACCGTGGTCGCCCAAACAGGAAGAGAAGTTGGACATGGTTGCCCGCGTAGCCTGGCATTACTACGTTGGCGGTCGGACCCAAAACGATATAGCGGAGGAAATACGGATGTCTCGACCGACTGTCCAGAGACTGATCGCGGTGGCGCTGGACCGAGGGATTGTCACGATACGAGTGCATCACAAGATCGGCGAATGCGTCGAGTTGGCGCGAATTCTGAGTCGGCGATACAACTTCACCCTTTGTGAAGTCGTCCCATCAAGTTCTGATGATTATGGTCAGGTTCTCAGAATGATCGCCGTGGCCGGTGCCGAGGTTATGGAGTCATACCTTCAGCAAAGCGAACCAAGGATCTTCGGTTTAAGCATTGGCCGGAGCGTTAAGTCCGTAATCGGTGAGCTTACCGCCATCTCGAGGCCTCAACATCGTTTTGTGTCTCTCGTCGGTACGATCGCAAACGATGGCTCAACTAACCCCTACGATGTTGCCGCACTCGCGGCGGAGAAAACTGGAGGCAAAAGTTATTTACTCCCCGCTCCGTTGCTCGCGAACTCTGCGGAGGAACGGGAGCAATGGTGCCATAATCGCTTATACCGCGTCGTTGAAAGTCTTTCCAGTCAAGCAGACGTGTCTTTCGTCGGGATCGGTGAAATGGGGGTTGGCTGCCCGTTGCAGCGGGATGGATTTATCACCAAAGATGAGGTAATAGAGGGAGTCAAAGCGGGCGTGGTTGGTGAAATTATGGCTTGGGCCTTCAATGAAGCGGGCGAACTAGTCCGTTCCTGGATTCACGAAAGGGTCACTAGTATCGGCCTGCGCCAATTGCCGGAGAAACCGGTCATTGCATTCGCTGGGGGAAAGCGAAAAGTCAAGGCGGTGCTAGCCGCGCTGCGAGGACATTGGATCAATGGACTCGTCACTGATCAGACCTGTGCTCAACGGATCCTCGCAACTGAAGACAAAGCAAATGTAACGTGATATTTCTATTCACGTATGAAACAATAGCTTGACATTGTGATCTTTCTTTTAGCTCAAATCCCGTAACAAGATCGGGTTTTCATCAGCATGGGCTAGAGCATCCGACAAACTAGAGCATCCCGAAAATGAAGAGCTTTGCGTTCGGAAGTGTTGCAACTTTGCAGTGACCCCGTGGTAGGCTGGCAGGATGCTCCTCCTGGCATCTTCGGTTTGTGGTCTATTCGAGTGGCGACAATTTGAACCGGAGGTGATTCTCCTGGCCGTGGGTTGGTATCAGCGCTTTTCACTTTCGTATCGCGACGTGGAGGAGTTGCTCGCCGAGCGGGGTTTGCACGCCGATCACGTCACGGTGTGGCGATGGGTCCAGCAGTACGCGCTCGAATTGCAGCGGTGCTTACGCCGCTGCCTGAAGCCCACCAATGACAGCTGGCGCATGGACGAGACGTACGTCCGGGTGAAAGGCAAGTGGCGTTACCTTTATCGGGCGGTGGATTCCACCGGCGCCACCCTCGACTTCCTTTCTCTCAGCCAAGCAGGACGCGGCCGCGGCTAAGCGCTTTCTCGCAAACACGCTGGGTGGAGCGAACCATCCTGCGCCGCGGGTGATCAACGCGGACGGCCACGCCGCGTATCCGCACGCCGTCGCGCAGCTCAAAGCCGAAAACGCTCTCGCCGAGGAATGCCGGCATCGACCCGGTGCCATATTTGAACAACGTGCTCGAGCAGGACCACCGCGCCATCAAGCGGCGATCTTGTTCTCGAGTCCGTTTCATCCTCTTTCTCCACTCATCAACTCGCCGTGCGACGCTGCAAGCAATCGAATGCTACGGCCAGCATCAAAACCGAACCCTTAATAACCATTTGCACGAACTGGCTCACGTCTAGCAATACCAGGCCGTTGCTAAGAACACCCAGGATCAGTACCCCGGCAACCACATTGGAAATCTTGCCAAATCCCCCCGTCACACTAACACCACCGAGAACACATGCGGTCAACACGTCGAATTCCAGTCCTTTTCCAGACAACACCTGGGCCGAGTTCGTCCTGGACAATATAACGATACCCGCTATTCCCGCGAAAAATCCCGACAGCGTATATACCAGATATTTTACGTTTTTAACTTTTATTCCGGATAGATTGGCCGCCTGTTCATTGCCGCCAACCGCGTAAAAATATCTACCAAAATACGTCTTATTTAGGATGAACGACCCAATAGCCATAATGACAACCATGATTATCACCGGAATTGGAATGGGTCCTATATATCCCTGCCCTATCACCGTGTAGGCTTTAGGAAACCCGTAAATCGGCAGCCCTTTACAAATCAGATACGCTAACCCTTCAATGATAATCAGCATCGCCAGGGTTACTATCAGGGGCGGCATTCTAATATTGGCAATAATCCATCCATTAGCAAATCCGATCGCTGCGCTCATTATCAAAGCCAAAATGCTCGCCAAAATAGGATTCATATGGGCGGTGACCATCAACCATGCTGTTACAATGTTCACCAATGTAACAACCGACCCAATCGACAGGTCGATGCCCCCCAACAGCAGAACAAACGCGAAACCGACAGACGCAATGCCGAGCATAGATACCTGCCGGGCTACATTAAGCAGATTGCTGGACTGGAAAAAATTCTCTGATGTTACCGCGAAGAATATCACCAGCACCAGAAGCACGGCATATATTCCGTATCTTTTTAATACATCTACAGCGTTAGCCGCGATTTTAAGTCTTTCGAAGTATTTCATTGGAAGCTTCCTATGCTTTGTTTAGGAGCGGGACGCAAAGGCCATTATGGTCTCTTGATTAAATTCTTTTCTATTCAACATTCCGGAAATTCGACCTTCCCGCAAAACGATAATTCTATCTGACATCCCCATGACTTCCTCCATTTCCGAAGAAATCATAAGCACAGCCTTGCCCGATTCGACCAGTTCATTCACCAATGCGTAAATTTCAGATTTCGCACCAACATCGATCCCCCTTGTCGGTTCATCGAAAATGACGAGGCTTGGTTCGGCCGCCAGCCATCTGGCTATAATTACCTTTTGCTGGTTGCCGCCGCTCAAATTTTTGACCTTCTGCTCGATACTCGGGGTTTTGATCCTCATCGCATCTTTATAGTAATTTCCGATACGCTTTTCTTCTCTCTTATTGACCGTGAATAATCTGGATATCCTTTCAATGATAGCCATGCTGATATTGCCCCTGATGTCTATATCAAGCAGTGCGCCCTGCTTTTTTCTGTCTTCCGGCACGAGCGCAATCCCCTTGTCAATTGCTTCTCTAGGCGATTTCGGATTGCTCTCCTTGCCATTCAGGACCACGCCTCCGCCGGTTTTCCGCTTCACTCCAAAAAGCAATTCAGCCAGCTCCGTTCGACCTGCGCCAATCAGTCCCGCAAATCCCAACACTTCGCCTTTTCTGATTTCAAAGCTGACATCGTGCACCCCGTTGCCGGTTAAATTCTTTACATCCAGTAAAACCTCATCAGAAATGCAATCCTTTCGCTTAGGATAGGTTTCTTTTAACTCCCGACCAACCATCAGTTTGACAAGGGCGTCCAGATTCGTATCGCGCGTGTTTAACGTGGCAATTTTTTGACCATCCCTCATCACGGTGATACGCTCTGTCAGCCTGAAAATTTCCTCCATCCTGTGCGAAATGTAGATGATAGTGACCCCTGATGCCTTCAGTTTCTCTACCATTTCATAGAGTTTTACCGCCTCAGCCTTGGTTAACGGCGCGGACGGCTCGTCCATGATGAGGATATTTGCTTTTTGAGAAATGGCTTTCGAGATTTCTACGAGCTGTTGATAACCGACGGTGAGGTTACTAACCAATTCGTTCGGATCGATATCGATACCGAACTGCTTGAATATGGCCTCAGATTCCCTCACCATTGCCTTTTTATCGATAATGATCCCTTTTTTAATGGCTCTTCCCAGAAAGATATTTTCCGCTACAGAAAGCTCCCCCACCAGATTGAATTCCTGATAAATTACCCCAATTCCGTTTTCTTCGGAAGACGTGGGGGTGAGAGAAGAAAACTCCCGGCCTTCGACAATTATCTTGCCGCTATCCGGCACCACTGCGCCGGTGCATGTCTTGATCAAAGTCGATTTGCCTGCGCCGTTTTCCCCAACCAATGCATGCGCCTCGCCTTTTATAACGTCAAGACTGACATTGTTCAGTGCAACGACACCTGGATATTTCTTCGTTATATTTTCTAACTGCAAAATATTCATAATTATTTATGCATCGCGATGCTATGCCCCGTCTCACTGGAAAAGATGGCCTGGCTATACCCAAATGCGGACATTCCAGGCCATACACGGAACGTGAATGCAAACGGTTGACGGCTCACTTACCAAGGTACTGATCAACATTCTCTTTAGTTACGGGAATCAATTCGCGATAGATCTCTTTCTTTTCTATCGGTTTTCCCGAAGCCAATTGGTCAACCATGCCCGCAACTTTTTCGGCTATGACTTTATTGGTGCCAGTGATCGTTACACTCATTCTGATGCCCTCATTGTTCTTGATAGCGGTAAGTTCCGGTTGTGTTGCATCAGCTGCGAAGATACCGAAGTCGTCCTTGATTTTTCCTGCTGCCTTTGCCGCTTCATTGGAACCCACCGAGCCACCGGCGCCGATGCATCCAACAACTTTCACATTAGGGTTGGACTGGAAAATCGTTTCCATCTTGGTAATGCCTTCAGCAGGATTGATAGCGCTTGTTTCTGCTATGATTTTTGCGTTTGGCGCCAACTTGGTAATGGCATCCTTAATACCATTTCCTCGTTGAAGCAAGATCGGCAATTGCGGGTAATTAAGGATTGCGACCTCTGCTTTGCCGCCAAGTTTTTCATTGATCCACTTTGCAGCGTATTCGCCGATCGTATAACCCAATTGATGATTGTCAATCAGCCAGGCAATATCGGCGTTCTGAAGGTTATCGTCCCACGCGAGGACTTTTACCCCCTTTTCCCTTGCTTGTTTTAAAGAGTCTTCAATCCCCGCGGGGTCAGCTGGATGGACAATCAAGACGTTGACGCCGCTTGCGACAAAGTTTTCGACTTGAGTGATTTGCTTGTTAACATTGCTTTCACAGGAAACATAATTCAACTTTCCACCCTTGGATTGAATCTCCTTTTGAATAGCCTGGCAATAACCTGCCCATGTCGGATTGCTTAGATCCTGTACGGTCATCCCGACTTTGACGCCCTTGTCTTTTGAGCTTGCCGATGTGAGGCCTACCATCATGACCAGCAGTACACCTAATAGGTTTTTGATATATTGTATTTTCATCCGATTTGTTGATGTGTGATTGATTTTATGATCTGGGAAATCGCTTTTTTCAGGCCCCGCGTTGAGGCAGAGAAGGATTGCGACGCTGCTCCTCATTCTCAGAAGGAACCTGGCGTGCTAGGTCAGAAGGAACCTGGCGTGCTAGGGCAATATTTATCGCATCCAATAAGGAAGGGTCTACTTTGACCCGTTCGACTGTGACTGCATCTGGTCCGAATTCTTTTTGCGAAAGTGCCCTGACTGCTTCGATGATCCAGTCCGTAGCCATGTCGGTTGATATGGTATTGGTATCAATAGCCAGGTCGAAGTTTGATTCCTTATCCCATGCTTGGTTGTAGAACAGCGAGACGAACTTTTTCCGGGCCGTGTCGTCTGCTTGGACTCGTTGCTCAGCTCGCAAGCGGTTGGGTAAGTTTTCCCGGGCCATCACTCGTTCCACTCTGACTGAGAACGGGGCCTGGAGGCGCACGTTGAGTACATCTGCATATTTGCTCAGAGAGGCGTAACCACCCCCACCCCCACCCAGTATCAACATATCCCCTCGATGGGCCAGGGCTTCCATTATGTCATTTAACATCGAAACGATGAGCAGATTCTTCGAGTTTGCCAGATCCAAAATATTTGGTGGAGACGTATATAATTCGCCAAATTTGGTCAGCCCATATTGGCGGAATATCCCCTCCAAAACGCTTCTATTGACCAAAGTATACCCTAAAGCCTCGGTCACTCGCCGGGCGATGTTAACCGCTTCGCTGCCAATTAATCTGGAAATTGCAATTGTTTTCATCGGTGTTGTCTTTTCGTATGCCTCCCGCTACCTGCCCGGAAATCGCTTTTTTTGGATGCGACGTCGATGGGGCGGAGGACTGCGGGGCTGGAGGGAATTCATTTGGGCGGCTGCGTTGATTGCCGGTGTGTGCCTCCGCTGAGTGGAGTATTCCAGGCCACTCATGTCAAGCCTGAAAACAGGCCCTCAGGAGTGCGCCCAGCGCCAATTCATGAGAGCTGTTTGAGGTTAGGAGATTTGCTCAAGACTAAGCGGAGTGCGGGCCGGTGGTGATCTTCGGACAAGGCGGATTGGAAATCTGTCGTGGTGACGTGCTCTGGGCGTCGCTTGTAGGCGCGCCATTGCATGAAAAGGCTATTACTTAAGCGCAGCATCATCCCGAGAACCACCATAGCGTTATGGTTACGGAACCGACAGCGGTCGTCGTTGTGGGAAATATCCAAGCGCTGATGCAAACCGCTCTCAATGCCCCAGGCGTCCCGGTTTAGACGCATCCAGTTTGCGGCATCCAGGCGCGAGGGCTCGAGGCTGGTGATCAGCGCCACCAGTTCATCTTTGCGGCCTTCGGTCTGTGAAGCAACAGCAGCGCCGCCTGCTCGGCCAATGGGAAGCAGACCTCTTCAGCGCTGACTGGCGCGGTAACAATAGTGCGGCATTCTTTGCGGCTCTTGTTGATTTCCTGAGAATTAGCCTGAGTAGGCGTCGGCTCTTGAGGGGGAAAAAACCACCTGCGGGGTGGTAACCAGTTTTTCGATCTGTTCGCGCACGGTCGGTTGATTCCCCTTGACCGTTAGCAGATAATCGGCCCCGTGTTCGAGCACCAGAGCGCGTGCGGTTTCACCCTGAGTGTGTAAGGCGTCCAAGGAGACCAAGCGGCCTTCCAACTCCAGGCGTTTAAACAACTCTCGCGCCACGGGAATCTCGTTGGTCTTTTGCTCGACGACTGCGCTGCCCAAGTAATGCTGGCTTGGTACGGTGACGGCGCTCAAAACTGAGGCGCCGCTACCGTGCTTGGGTTGCTTACCATCAAAGACGATCAATTGCTCCTTGGGCGCCGGACCGCGTACTTGCTCCTGGATGGCCACAATGACTTCCTCCACCTTACGTGCATCGACGCGCTGGAGCAGACGACAAAAGGTCGGCTGTGTCGGAACCGGATACTTGGCCTGGGCGTTGGGCCGGATACCAAGAGCCCGGCGCTGCGCTTGGCTCAAGCCCCAGGCAAACTTGGCTAGATCCTTTTGTCCGCGTGGCGCACCGCAGAGGGTTGCTAAAAGAAGGATCGTTAGCATCGACCACAGCGGATAGGACTCGAAGCGCCTGCGAAAGTCTGGTACGGCCTTGAAGTGCTCGACCATCGAGCGGATTTCCTTCACCGTGTGTGTGCGGGTTGGCGTCACCTTTTGTTCAACCACCGCCAGCGCCGCTTTGAGATGTTCGGCCTGCAGACTGCGGCAGGCATTTTTGCACAGTTGACGGCAGAAGAGGCGTTTAGGTTGGTCGTGTTTGACGTAATAATCGCGCCGCCGGCGGCCCCAGCCGTCGGTCTGGCTGACGTAGAGCTCGCTGGCCAAATTGGTCTCGGTAGGAAAGCTGGCTCCCTGGTTTCCCATAATGAGTTTACCTAATAACTATCCCAAACGGGGCTGCCGGAAGATCGTCCCTCGCCCGGGCGCGCGTAATCTCAGGCGGCTGAGCGAGAACAAATTGTGGATTTACGGCCGCGAGGATCAGAAAGAGGCTTTACGCAGAGTCGTATGGAGTGTAACTAACCGACAAAGTACGACTCCAATCTGTCCGAAATATAGCTTTTTTCTGGGGGGAACGACAAGGCCGGTCCGCGCCTTACGGGCGGACCGGCTAACCTAAATGCACAATCTATCAGGAGCACGACAACTGCTCTTTGCCTTGAACGAAACACACCGTGGCGTTCCCACCGAGGAAGTGCTGACCGAGATGCGCGCAAGCGTTCCGCCGATTTACTACCTGGTGGGAACTCCCAAGGACCGCCTGAGCAAATTGGAAGCCGATCTATTGGAACGTCCCTGGCAGAGCGTGCGTCCCGGTGTGGAAGTCAAAGTCTTGCCTCAAGAAAATGAACTTTACGTTTTCGCCCAGAGTCACGACCGACTCAACAAGGAGCGGGCTACGCGCAGGCGCCAGCTCAAAGCTTTATGGAAACGGCTGGGCCAACTCCAGCAGATGAAACTCAAAGCGCGCGAGCTTCTACTCAAATTGAGCGAAGCAAAAGGTCGCTACCGGACTGCCTGGCGCTTAATCGACATCCAGCTTCCAGAGCCCACCAAAGAAGCAGCTCTTCCGGATTTAGTTCGACTTAAAAGTTCTTTATGGCCACGAGCCAAGACGTAATTTCTAAGCCTAACCCATCCCCTCCTCCAATGATTTTTCTCGGAATCGACTGCGGAACACAAAGCACAAAAACCATCGCTCTCGACTGGGAGAGCGGAGAAATTCTCGCTTCTGCACAAAAAGCCTATGGCTTTGTCCCCAACCCGGCAGCCGGCGCTATGGAACAGGATCCGAAGGATTGGATTGACGCCGCGGAACAATCCATTGGAGAAGTCATCGCCAAACTTGGCGCGCTCAAAGAGGAGGTTCTCGGCATCGGTGTCAGTGGCCAGCAACACGGTCTTGTCGTTCTCGACCAGGAGGACCGGGTTGTCCGCCCAGCGAAGTTGTGGAACGACACAACGACCAGCGCCCAGTGCGATCAAATCACGGATCATTTCGGCGGGCCTGCTGGCGTCATCGCGCTCGTCGGGAACACGATGCGCACAGGCTATACCGCTCCAAAGATCCTGTGGCTGCGCCAAAACGAGCCCGAGAATTGGAAGAAGACACGCAGTATCCTGCTTCCTCATGATTACCTGAACTTCTGGCTCACTGGCGCCAAGAGGATGGAATTCGGCGATGCTTCCGGTACCGCTTTGCTCGATGTGAAAACGCGCCAATGGTCACCGAAGGTCGTCAACTACGTCGCAGATGACCTTTCCGAAAAGCTTCCCCCCCTCCTATCTTCAAAGCTTCCCAACGGAACCTTGCGCGAAGAACTCTGCAGGAAATGGGGTCTTACCAAGGTGCCGTCGGTCAGCGCCGGCGGCGGCGACAACATGATGGCTGCCATCGGAACCGGCAACATTGAGCCGGGCGTCGTGACCGCGAGCCTCGGAACATCTGGAACGCTCTTCGCCTTCTCCACCGTTCCGATCATCGATCCACTGGGCGAAGTGGCCGCATTTTGCGACAGCACGGACGACTGGCTGCCCCTGATTTGCACGTTGAACCTCACGCTTATCACTGAGCACGTTCGCAATCTATTTGGCTGGGACTACGCTCAGCTTGAAGAACAGATACGTGCCGTCCCCGCTGGGTGCGATGGCCTGCTTCTGCTCCCCTACCTTACGGGAGAACGCACGCCGGACCTGCCGAACGGAACCGGCGTTTTTCACGGACTTACGCTCACGAATTTCACCGCTCCGCATATGGCTCGCTCAGCGTTCGAGGGCGTGACTTTGGGCCTCGGCTATGGACTCGCGCGCTTCCGCGAACTCGGTATGCATCCCGCTGAAATCCGCCTTACCGGAGGCGGAAGTAATAGCAGGCTATGGCGCCAAATGTGCGCGGACGTTTTCGGCGTGCCGACAGTGTGTCTCCAAAGCGGAGAAGGGGCCGGGCTCGGCGGGGCCATTCAGGCGGGATGGGTTTGGAACAATGAACAGGGATCGGGTGCTACGTTGGCGGAAATCTGCGAGCGGCTCGTACAGGCAGACGAGACCTCGCGCAATGAGCCTGACGCCAATGCAAGCGAGGTATACTCCGACGCTTTGAACAGAACCTCCGAGATTCGCAAGGCGTTTAGCGAGGCTAAATTGATCTAACAGTGTCGCGCTGCCCTTTATCAGTGGAATCTCCCTCTAGCGCAAATGCTGGGAATTCCACTGATAAAGGGCATCGCGACACCGAACTTGCCGTTATTTCAGCAGATTCTTTCGCAACGCCAGCTCTCATCACGCGCGCCCGGCCAGAAACCCGTAAAAAGTTCTTCGAGTTTTTTACGGTCCCGATCCGCAACGCTAACACGCGCGCCGCCTATTACCGGGCGATCCAGCAGTTCCTGGCCTGGGTCGAGCGCGCTGGATATCAGGACCTCGAAGACATCGAGCCGATCACGGTCGCCGCATATATCGAAACACTTCAACGCCAGGCCGCGCCACCCACGGTCAAGCAGCACATGGCGGCCATCCGGATGCTGTTTCCTGGCTGACCGAAAAAGGAGTCCTGGCCATGAATCCGGCCCGGGAAGTCAAGACAGAGAGGTTTTCACGCACAGAAGGCAAAACACTGGCATTCGTCGATGGTGAAGTCCTTCTCCGTTGGCCGAATCCGATCCATCGCGGCAATGGTCGATGCGTGATTTTCATCGACGAGCGTGCCGACAAGGCGCAACGTGCGGCACTCTCGGAGATCGTCTCCGGCAAAGCAGGTCCCGGCGGGCCATTCGAAATCTTCGTGTCAACCTACTCGGAGCCTCCGACAGAGGCGATGCCAACCCTCCTTCACATTACGGCGAACTGACGATTATAATTTACTGGCACGTGGAGCGGAAATCATTGTGTATCCACTCCCAGCTTAAATCGCCATCGTCTTCCGAAGTTGCCGCGATGATCGAGGGGGTCATTCGCCATTGTACTGAGATGTCAATCGACCGCCAATACGTCGACAGTCATGGCCAGAGCGAGGTGGCTTTTGCGTTTTGTCATCTTTTGGGATTCCAACTTTTACCCCGGCTCAAAGCTATCCATCTCCAGCGGCTTTACCGCCCAGAAAGCGGACGACCGGAAGCCTATGAACATTTGCAGCCGGTCCTCACGCGGCCGATCGATTGGGACCTGATTCGGCGGCAATACGATCAGATGATCAAGTACACTACAGCGCTTCGGCTAGGAACGGCCGAGACCGAGGCAATTCTGCGCCGGTTTACCCGGACCAACGTGCAACATCCGACCTACAAGGCTCTCGCCGAACTCGGCAAGGTGATCAAGACCATCTTCCTGTGCCGCTACCTGCACGACGAAAACCTGCGCCGCGAAATTCACGAAGGCCTCAATGTGATCGAACAGTGGAACGGCGCCAATGATTTCGTCTTCTTTGCCCGACGCGGTGAACTGGTAAGCAACCGAACCGAAGATCACGAACTAAGCATGCTGGCGCTGCATCTTCTGCAGAACTGCATGGTTTATATTAACACTTTGATGATGCAGCAGGTGCTCGCTAGGCCGCACTGGGCTGGGCGGTTGACGCCGACGGACCTGCGCGCCGTCACGCCGCTTATCTGGGAGCACGTCAACCCATATGGCCGTTTCGAGCTCGATATGGAAACCCGGCTCGACCTGAGCCCAAATGGCCCCTGGTGACACGACTGTTGGGAGAACCCCTAATTACGTTGTCGATCTTGCGCAGCTCTTTTTTCTCTCAGTGAACGTCTGCGTCTGCGTGGCTGCAGCCGGTTTCGCCGAGAATTATTTTAGCACCGAACCGGGCCCGCCTCGTCCCAAGATCCCGACGGATATGCCCAGGATCTATAACATCCGGCAAAAGCCGTTCTAGACCGCCGTCGACTTCCCGCCGATGCAGGCTCCTGCCTCCTTCAGCCTTACGAGGGTCAAGGAGCAAATACAGAAGATGATTAACTATGCGCACGGAGCTGGAGGAGAAGCTGATGTGGAAGCGGAGGAATTAGGTGAGAAGCATCCCGTCGCAAGAAGGGCAGTAAGAAGTTGTCCAACCAAGTTTGTCATTCGAGTTTCATTCTTTGGTCAATACCACACGCAACACCATTGCGAGTAATTGACCACTTGATTGCACTCCAAGCTTTTCCATGACATGCCCGCGATGCACTTTAATCGTTTTCTCGCCAATTCCCAATTCCGCGGCGATCTCTTTATTGAGTTGACCGCCTAAGACGTAACACAACACATCAACTTCGCGTGGAGTTAAACTTTTGAGCCTTTGCCAAATTTCCGTCTGCTTGGGTTGTACGCCGTGATTTGTTGCCAATGAGGCAACCAAGCGCCGTAACAATTTCTGTTTGCTCATTCTTGTCGAACCTGCGGAACTTTCCCGGAAGCCATTTAGCGACGGCTCGGCAGTTTGCTTGTCGCTCACGAGATCCCTCCTGCCACCTCTTTTCGGTACTCCTCGTCAACTGCTCAGAGCGTCGTGTTTCTGATCGAGCGCCTCGACGATCAGCTCCAGTTCTCCCAGATTTAATTCTACGTTCATAATTTCATCGACCGAACGGTGTGATTTTGCAGGTTGCGCTGGTTTAGCTCGGCCGCCAGTTTCTCGCGCTTGAGCTCGACAACCACTTGGTCCCGCGCGGCAACCAACAGAGGCGCGCTTATCTCGAGTTTTTTGCGGTCTTCAGGGGTCTTGACCAGGACGTCATAGGCTTTAATGAGCGCCTCGCGGTTAACCCCATGATTATCCACCTGCCAACTGTTACGCTTGGCATCGATTCTCACGGTTTGCCTTGAGCCGTCCGGCTGCTCCTGGATTTCCTCAACTGTCACCGGGTTGCTCGCCACCCGAGTCGCAGCAATGGAGTCGCCTACTTTTGCCCCGGCCTCTTCCAATGCGCGCGGCAAATCTTTCCCCCAATAAATCCGCTGCTCGCCCTGGGGCGTGATCGTCCGCACAAAATAATTTAGGTCGTTCTTCTTATCGAAATCGAACGGCGCCGCTCCGCAATCAACGAACACCTCGCCAGTTTGCTGGCTTGCCAGCTTGCTGTCAGGCTGCACTG
>Ga0210408_10003909_pt1 | contig 13509 bp, 12 predicted proteins | sample IncBWH4MmetaG_FD_155471 | JGI IMG/M metagenome (GOLD analysis project Ga0210408, IMG submission 155471) | Forest soil microbial communities from Barre Woods Harvard Forest LTER site, Petersham, Massachusetts, United States - Inc-BW-H-4-M | ecosystem: Environmental > Terrestrial > Soil >...
GCGAGCGCGCGGTCGTTGAATTGATCGAGCACGCGGGTCGAGCGCCAGAAATCGAACGAGCCGCCGCGCCGGCGCTGCAGCGCGATGCGCACGTTTTCCAGCACGCTGAGGTGCGGGAACACCGCTGAAATCTGGAACGAGCGCACGAGGCCGAGGCGCGCGACCTCGGCGGGCGGCAGCGCGGTGATGTCGCGGCCCTTGAATACGATGCGCCCGCGCGAGGGGCTCAGGAATTTGGTGAGCAGATTGAAACACGTGGTCTTGCCGGCGCCGTTCGGACCGATCAGGGCGTGAATGGTCCCGCGCGCAACGCGCAGGCCGACGCCGTTGACGGCGACGAAGCCGGAAAATTCCTTGGTCAAATCCTCGGTTTCGAGGATGGTTTCGTTGCTCAAGCGGCGGTTCCCCTCAACTGCTCTTCTTCGCAGGTTTGGTCCACCCGGTCCAGATTGAGCGGTTTCCGTCCCACCGTCCGTCGTGCCACAGTGCTGCAAAATCGCTCGAGGGGAGGAAACCCATGCGTCTCAAGGACAAGGTTGCCATCGTCACCGGGGCGGCGTCCGGCATGGGCGCCTCGACCGCGAAGATTTTCGCCGCCGAAGGCGCCAAGGTGATGTGCGCCGACGTGAACGACGTGGATGGCAATGCCGTGGTGGGTGTCATCACCCAGGCGGGCGGCACCGCGCGCTATCAGCACCTCGACGTGTCCGACGTCGAGCAATGGCAGGCCGCGGTCGACGCCGCGGTCGCCGCCTGGGGCACGGTCGACGTGCTCATCAACAACGCCGGCGTCGCCGGTTCCGATCCCGACCGCCTGAGCCTCGCCGTGTGGGAGCAGCAGATGTCGATCAATGCGCGCGGGGTGTTCCTCGGCATGCGCGCCGTCATCCCGGTGATGCAGAAGGCGAAGGGCGGCTCGATCGTCAACACCTCGTCGATCTCGGGCATCGTCGGCCAGGTGTTCGTCCACCCCGGCTACAACGCCGCCAAGGGCGCGGTGCGCGCCATGACCAAGGCGGCGGCGGTGCAATACGCGCGCGACAACATCCGGGTCAATTCGGTGCATCCCGGCATGCTGCCGGCGATGCGCACGTCGAAAATGTCGGCCGACCCGAAGGTGCGCGCCGCCGCGATCGGCGCGGTGCCGATGAAGCGGGAAGGGCGGGTGGAGGAAGTCGCCTACGCCAACCTCTTCCTCGCCTCCGACGAAGCCTCCTACATCACCGGCATCGAGCTGCCGGTCGACGGCGGGTATTTGGCACAGTGAAGAAGGCGAATAGCGAGTAGCGAATAGCGAATAGTTAGAAGACAGCTTTCTATTCGCTATTCGCTATTCGCTATTCGCCATTCGCTATTCGCCCTTGCAATTTAGCTGTTAGCTCACGGAGGAACCTCCCATGCAGCTCGGCATTCATCTTCCCCACATCGGCCGCAAGGCGGGCCCGGACGCGATCAGGCGTGCGGCGGTGCAGGCCGAGGACCTCGGCTTTGCCGACGTGTGGGTGAGCGAGCACGTGATCCTGCCGAAGGACGCGCCCTATCCGCCGTCGCCGTCTTTCTATGAGCCGATCCTCACCTTGACCTGGGCGGCCGCCGCGACCAAACGCGTGCGCCTGGGCGCGAGCGTCATCGTGCTCCCCATGCACCATCCGGTGCCGATGGCCAAACAAATAGGAACCTTGCAGCTGCTCAGCGGCGGCCGCGTCATCTTCGGCATCGGTGTGGGCTGGCTCGAGGCGGAATTCGCCGCCATGGGCGTGCCGTTCCGCGAGCGTGGCCGACGCACCGACGAGAGCATCGCGCTGATGCGCGCGCTCTGGCGCGACGATCCGGTGAGCTTCCCGACCAAATACATCGCCGCGCAGATCGCCGACATGCGCATGGAGCCGAAACCGCAGCCGATTCCGATCTGGGTCGGCGGCTCGGCCGACGCGGCGCTCGCGCGCGCGGTCAAACTCTGCGACGGCTGGCACGGCTCGCGCCTGCCGCCCGACAAGGCCGCCCCGGTCATCGCCCGACTACGCGCGCAGCGCCCCGCGCCGTTCGCGATTTCGTTGCGCTCGGGCTGGGACGGCAAGGACGCGGGCGAGCTTGCCGCGCGGCTCGCCGCCTATCGCGACGCCGGCGCCGGCCACGTGCTGGTCGAGCCCTCCGACCGCGAGATCGATGATTGGCTGCGCAGCGTGGAAAGAATTGCGAAAGCGGGGGAGGGGGTTGTTACTCACTGATCTCGTCACGCCCCGCGAAAGCGGGGCGTCCAGTAAACACGAACGTCGCAGTTCTTTTTGATAGGCCAGTGTTTACTGGATTGCCCGCTTTCGCGGGCAATGACGAGACCGAGTTTAATACCCCCTTCGCACATCCACTTCCTGCAGCAGCTTGCCCCCCGTGCGCACGCTGCGGATGTTGGCGACGATCTCGCTCACGAGTTGCTTCACCGTCGGCCGCCGCGCCACGTGCGGCATCACCGTGACCTTGGGGTGGGTCCACAGCGGGTTGTCCTTCGGCAGCGGCTCCGGATGCAGCGCGTCGAGCGCCGCATAGGACAGCTGCCCGGCGTCGAGCGCGGCGATCAAATCCTTCTCCACCACGTGCTTGCCACGCCCGACGTTGATCACCATTGCGCCCTTCGGCATCAGCGCGAAGTTCTTCGCGCATAGAATCCCTTCGGTTTCCGCCGTGAGCGGCAGCAGGCACACCGCAATGTCGGTCTGCGCGAGGAAGGGTGCGAGTTGATCTGCCCCGTGAAAAATCTCCACCTCGGCGTCGCGCTTCGGCGAGCGCACCCAGGCTGAGACCGGAAAGCCGAGCGACTTGAGCACCAGCGCCGGCGGCTTTGCCATCATGCCGAGCCCGAGAAAGCCGATGCGCCGCTGCTCCGGCCGCACGATCGGCACGCGAAACCATTCGCGCCGCGCCTGCGCCGCCTCGTACTTCGGCATCTCGCGATGAAAGCGCAGCACGTGCATGACGACGTACTCGGTCATCATCGGATCGCCGCCGGGCGGCTCGATCTTGCCGAGCGGCACCTTGGGGATTTTCGGATGATGGATGAAAGCCTCGACGCCGGCGGAGCGGCTGAACATCGCCTTCAGGTTCGGGAACTCCGGCAGCTGGCTAAAATCCGGATGCATGAAGGCGAGGTACTCGACCTCCTTCACGTCGCCGTTGTCCGGCCAGATGCGCACCGGCAGATCCGGCAGCTGTTCCGCGAACGTGTCGCGCCACTGCTGCGCGTTGCCGATCCGCTTGTCCAATTCGATGAGCAGCAGCGCCATGCATCCTCCTGAAGGCAAGTGACCTGATCGCCGCGATTGTGCAATAACGCCGGCCGAAGCGACAGTAGAGGAACGAGACAATGCGGATTGCGGTGATCGGCGCCGGCGGGGTCGGCGGAGCGTTCGGGGCGGCGCTGGCGAAGGGCGGAGCCGACGTGACCTTCCTGGCGCGCGGCGCGCACTTGAAGGCGATGCGCGAGAACGGGCTCAAGGTGCTCGGTCCCCGCGGCGACATTCACCTGCAGCCGACCCAGGCGACCGACGATCCCGCCTCGATCGGGCCCGTCGACGTGGTGCTGTTCTGCGTCAAGCTGTGGGACGTCGAGAGCGCGGGCGCCGCGATCAAGCCTCTCGTCGGGGCGAACAGCGCGGTCATCCCGCTGCAGAACGGCATCGACGCAAGCGAGCGCCTGATCCCCATCCTCGGCAAGGACGCGGTGATGGGCGGCGTCGCGCAGATCAGCGCCACCATCGCCGAGCCGGGCGTGATCCGCCAGACCGGCACCTTCATGCGGCTCGTGTTCGGCGAACTCGACGGGCGGCCGAGCGCGCGCGGGGCGGCGTTTCATGCCGCGTGCCAGGCCGCGGGCTTCGACTCCACCAACACCAACGAGATCCTCGTCGCGCTGTGGGAAAAATTCGTGCTGCTTGCCACCAACAGCTCGGTCGTCTCGCTCACGCGGCTGCCGTTCGGCAAGTTGCACGACCCCGAGGTGTTCGTGCTCTTCGAGAAAGCGATCCCCGAGGTCGCCGCGGTCGGCCGCGCCCGCGGCGTCAAGCTCGCGCCCGATCTCGAGGAGCGCCTGCTCAAGGCCACACGCGGCTTCCCGCCCGAAATGATGCCGTCGATGGCGGTCGACCTGTTGCGCGGAAACCGGCTCGAACTGCCGTGGCTCGGCGGCAAGGTCGTCTCGCTCGGCCGCGAGCTCAAAGTGCCGACGCCCACCTATGACGTGATGTACGCGGCGCTCAAGCCCTACGCCAACGGCAAGCCGGCGTGATTATTTGGCGCGGCGAAGCGCCAGCAGCCCCGCCATCATAAGCGGCACGACTCCTGCGATGGCAAAGCTCTCGCGGAACGCGGGCAGGAAGCCGCTGCCCGTCTCCAATTGCGCGAACAGCAGCATCACGAGCGCCGCCGCGCTCACCGTGCCGACCGTGCGCGTGACCATGGCGAGGCTGCCGGCGACGCCGCGGTGCTGCGGCGGGATCGTCGCGGTCACGATGTCGGTATAAGCGAGCTGGAACACGCCGCCGCCGGCGCCTTGCAGAAAAAGCGTCGCGACGAGCCATGCGGCCGAGGTGTCGCGTTGCCACGTTGCGATCAGCAGCAGCCCGACCCCGACCAGCACCGCGCCGGCGAGCACGAGACGCGACGCGGCAATCCGGCCCGCAAGCCGCCCGGCTATCGACGAGGCGATCGCCATGCCGAGCGAGCCGGTCGCCAGGATCGCGCCGCTTGCCGCCAGCGGCAGATCGGTCGCGCGGGTGAGATAGAACGGCACCAGCAGCAGTACCGAAAAAGCCGCGAGGCTGATCAGCACGTTCGAAAGATTGAGGATGGCAAATCCCGGCAGGCGGAACACCGACGGATCGATGATCGGGTTTTTGCAGCGCGCCTCGTGGCGGAAGAAGGCCGCGAAGACGGCAAGCGCGACAATCCCGAGCGGGATCGCGGCAAGTTCGCCGATGCGGTTGAAGGTCAACAGCATGGCGGTGAGCGCGGCGGCGAGCAGCACGGCGCCGAGGAAATCGAACGGCTCGCGCGCGCCGGCCGCCGGCGCCGGCAGCCAGCGCGAGAGAATGAGCGCGAGCGCCGCGATCGGCACCCGAAAGGCGAACACCGCCGGCCAATCCCATACCTCGACCAGCGCGCCGCCCACCCACGGGCCGAGCGTGAGCCCGGCGGCGAACATCGTGGTGTAGACGCCGAGCGCGCGGCTGCGTCGCGCTTCGCCGTAGGCGGCGATGGCGAGCGCCGCGCCGCAGCTCAGGATCAGCGCCGAGCCGATTCCTTGCAGGAAACGCGCGGCGAGCAAGGTCGGATAAGTCGGCGCCAGCGCGCATAAGGCGAGCGCGACCGTGCTCCACAGAAGCCCGGCGCGGAATACGCGCGCGTGGCCGTAGATGTCGCCGATGCGCCCGAGCGCCAGCGTGAGCGCCGTGTAGGTGAGCACGTAACAGATCACCACCCACTGGATGTCGGTGGTGGCGAGCGCAAAGCCGCGCGTGATCGCCGGGAACGCGATGTTGACCGCGCTGTCGAGCGGCACCACTGCGGTGCCGAGCCCGACCAGGAACGCCTGCGCCGCCGACCGATTCATTGTGCGAGGATGGCGGGGAGGCGAGGGGAAGACTAGGGTCTTATGCGTCATGGCCGGGCTTGTCCCGGCCATCCACGTCTTGTTTTCTAAAGAAAGGCGTGGATGCCCGGCACAAGGCCGGGCATGACGAATTGGGGGAACCTTCATGCCCACCCATATGCCCGCCGTCAGTCTGGTCGCGGTGCCCGGGCGGCGGCGCCGCACGCTCGACTTGGCGCGCGAGATCGAGCGGCGCGGCTTTGCCGGCATTTATTCGCCGAGCCGCTTCGCCAATTTCGCCCTGTGCGATTCGCTCGCGCTCGCGACCGAACGCATACCGTTCGGCACCGCGATTGCGCCGATCTACGCACGCTCGCTCGACGATTTCGCCCAGAGCGCCGCGTTCCTGCACGAAGTCTCCGGCGGGCGCTTTCGCTTCGGTATCGGCGTGGCGCACGCGCCGAGCCAGGCGCGTATGGGCGCGTCGCCGGGAAAACCGCTCGCCGATACCCGCGCCTTCGTGAGCAAGCTGCGCGCCTATCCGGGCAACGGCGCCCAGCCACCGCTCGTGCTGGCGGCGCTGCGCACGAAAATGGTGGCGCTTGCGGGCGAAATCGCCGAGGGCGTGGTGTTCGCCAACGCCAGCCGCTCGCATATGAAGGTTTCGCTCGCCGCACTGCCGGCGGGAAAGCGCGGCGACGAGAATTTCTTCATCGGCAACATGCTGCCGACCTGCATCACCGACGACCTCGCCGCCGCGCGCGCGGTGCACCGGCGCACGCTCACCCACTACGCCGGCCTGCCGAACTATCGCAATTACTGGAAGGAGGCGGGCTACGTCGAGGAAATGACGGCTATCGAAAAAGCGCTCGCCGAGAACCGCTCCGACGACGTGCCCAAATATTTGACCGACGCCTGGATCGACGACGTGACGCTCTCGGGTCCCGCCGCGCGGGTGCGGGAGGGGCTCGAAGCCTGGGTCGACGCCGGTGTGCGCACGCTGATCATCGTGCCATCGTCCGCCGCCGGCAACCAGCTCAAGGCGTTTGAGGAAATCTTTGCGACGTTCGCGTAAACTCCGCCTCGTCATGCCCCGCGAAAGCGGGGCATCCAGTAACCACCGGGCGTCGATTTTTTGAAAGATCTGTGTTTACTGGATCGCCCGCTTTCGCGGGCGATGACGAGACTGAGTTTAGCGTCGACCTGACACCCGTACGGAGACCACCATGATCACCTACGACCTTGCCGGCAAGACCGCGCTCGTGACCGGTGGCGCGTCAGGGATCGGGTTTGCCACCGCGGCGATGCTCGGGCGCAACGGCGCCACGGTCGCGGTCAATTTTCTCCCCGACGATCCGCGCGGCGCCGAAGCCGTCGCCAAGCTCGCATCAGGCGGGCACAAGGCCATTGCCGCGCCCGGCAACGTCGGCGATGCCCAAGATTGCGAGCGCATGGTGACGAAGGCGGTCGCGGATCTCGGGCGCCTCGACCTGCTCGTCGCCAACGCCGGTACGCCTGGCACGCGGCGCAAGATCGAGCCGCGCGAACTCGACCTCATCACGGAAGAGTTTTGGAACACGCTGTTGCAGGTCAACCTGCTCGGGGTGTTCCGCTGTGCCAAGGCGGCCGCGCCCGCGCTCAAGGCCGCCCACGGCGCGATCGTCAACACCGCGTCGATCGCCGGGCTCGGGCGCGCGGGCAGCAGCCTGACCTATTCGGCCACCAAGGCCGGCGTCGTCAGCCTGACGCAAAACCTGGCGCGCGCGCTCGGGCCGGAAGTGCGCGTCAACGCCGTGGCGCCGGGATCGGTCGATTCGAGCTGGATGGTGGAATGGACCGCGGAGCAGCAGCACGCGTCGGCGGAAGGCGCCGTGCTCAAACGGCGCTGCACGCCCGACGACATCGCCGAGGTCATCGTCTTCCTCGGCTTCGGCGCCGCCATGGTGACCGGCCAGACCATCGTCGTCGACGGCGGCCTGACGCTTTGACCTGAACACAACGGGAGTCGCGCATGACCGTCAGCGTCGGCATGGGGATCGCCGCTTTTCCGTTCGCCGATGCGCGCGGCTTCTGGCGCTGGATCGACCTGTGCGAGGCCGGGGGCGTCGATTCCATTTGGCAGTCGGACCGGGTCATCGGCACCGCGCCGGCGCTCGAATGCATGAGCGTGATGGCGGCGCTCGCCGGCCGCACGCGCCGGCTCAAGTTCGGCATGAACGTGCTCTCGCTCGCGCAACGAGATCCGGTGCTGGTCGCCAAGCAATGCGCCACCATCGACGTGCTCTCGGAAGGGCGCCTGCTGCCGGCGTTCGGCATCGGCTCGCCGCTCGGACCCGAATGGAAGGCGCTCGGGCTCGACACGCGCTCGCGCGGCAAGCGCATGGACGAGTGTTTGGAGATCGTCAGCCGCCTGTGGCGCGAGGAGACTGTCGATTTCGACGGCGTCCATTTCCAACTGCGCGGGGCGAGCATCGCGCCCAAGCCGGTGCAGGCCGAGCTGCCGATGTGGATCGGCGGCTCCTCCGACGCGGCGATCCGCCGGACCGGCCGCTACGGCACCGGCTGGCAGGCCGGCCTCGACGGCATCGACGCCATCGCGCGTGTGATCCCCGCCATCAAGGCCGCGGCGGCCGCGGCCGGCCGCTCGATCGATGAAGACCACTACGGTGCGGGCGTGGCGTTTCATTTCGGCAGCGCGGACGAACCGATTGTCGCCGAGGCAAAGGCCCAAGTCTTCCGCCGCGCCGGACGCGACATTCCGTCTTATTTCGCGATCGGCGACGCCGAGGCGATCCTCGCGCGCATCGCGGAATTGGTGTCGGCGGGCGTGTCGAAATTCGTGCTGCGGCCCCTCATCGGCGGCGAAGAGATGGTGCTCGGCCAGACCCGCCGGCTGATCGAGGAGCTACTGCCCGCCGTCGCGGCAAGGTGGCCGCGGCGGTGACGTCATCGCGTCATTGCAAGGAGCGAAGCGACGAAGCAATCCAGGGGCCGTACGTGACGCCCTGGATTGCTTCGTCGGCCTTCGGCCTCCTCGCAATGACGAAATCACCGGCAAAACATCAGCCGCTCGGTCGGGGCGAGGATGACCACGTCCGGCTTGAAACGATCGAAGATGTCGCGCGCGAACCGGCAGTTCTCGTGGTGGATCCACAGATAGCGGCCCGCGTGCAGGCCGAAATAGTCTTGCCAGAAGCGTTGCGTGAACGAGTCGCCGATGACGAGCACGGTCGGCCCGGCGCGGTCCGTCTCGATCAAGTCGCCGCCGCTTTCGAAATGCGTATCGAGCATCGAAATCTTGAGCGGCGCCGGCGCGTAAGCGGAGAGATCGATTTGGGCATCCTCGTCGACGACGACCGAGGACACGGCGAGAAGCCGCGCCAAGTCTCCGCCCGGCACGGGCTCGAACCCGCGCAATACGCGGCGCGGATCGATCGTCCAGTCGGGCCGGCCGAGCGTTTCGACCACCGCGTCGTAGGCGACGAGGGCGCCGAGCCGGTTCCAGTGGGTATCGGTGCGCCGGTACACCGGCCAAATCGAATTGGCCGCCGCAAGGGCCGGGCGCAGATCGATCGCCGCGACGCCCCGCTGCGCCAGCGCGGCCATCATGACGTCGTATTCGGAAACTGCGGGCGTGTCGGCCGCCCAGGTCGGCAGGCGCGCGCGTAGGATCGTCGCGCTGTTGGGTGGAATCGCGACTAGGAACTGAGTGTTTGACGCGCGCAGGTGCGCCTGCAATTGCGCCGCGCCCTCGGCGAACGCCGCGATCTCGGCTGTGCGCAGCAGGCGCCCCGTCGCCTGTTCGATGGTATTGTCGCCGACGAGGAACAATTGCTGCTCGCGGCCGATGATCACGCGCGCGTCGCTCGGCAGGACGACCGCATAACGCACCAGGCCGTGCAGGCGCACCAATTCCTCGCGCAGGCCGAAGTGATCGGCGAGGTAGCGGTCGACGTCGCGCGGCCACGCGCGCCATTGGGCAAACGATTGCGGCCAGGCGGGCGCGGGACTGAGCACGCGCGCCTCCCCTTCGGATACGACCTGAGGCGTCTGCGTCGCCTGGACCAGCATGGGCACCGCCAGCAGGGCGACGATGATCGCGATCCACGGGCGCCGGTAGCGTGCGAGCAACCCCATCGCTAGAACCTGAAGTAAAGAAACGGGCTGTAGGAGCCCGCCGCCACGCTGAGCAGCGAGACGCCGAAGAACAAAATAGTCGCGAACGTATCGGCCGTAGCACGGGCCATGCCCACGATACGCCGCGGCAGCAGGTGAAACATCCGCTTGGCGTCGACGGCGACGAGCGCAAGCACGACGCCGATTGCCAATGCCGTTAGCGTCGCCGGGTTGAGGACGATATGGGTCGCCATGCTCAGGTCGCTCCACCCATGCACGCCCGCGAGGCTCGCGAAGAATGCGACGGCGTGGTCGAAATCGCGCGCGCGGAACCACACCCAGCCGGTCATCACCGCAACGAGCGCGTAAAGGCGCGCGAGCAGAAACGGCGCCCGTGCGAGCGCGCGCCCGAGCCCGGCGCGCTCGATGATGAGAAATGCGCCGTGATGAGCGCCCCAGATCACGAAGGTCCAATTGGCGCCGTGCCACAGGCCGCACAACAGGAATACAAGCCAGAGATTGCGATAGGTGGCGGCCGCCGAGCCGCGGTTTCCGCCCAGCGGTATGTAGAGATAGTCGCGCAGCCACTGCGACAGGCTGATGTGCCAGCGGCGCCAGAACTCGGTGATCGACCCCGCCGTGTAGGGCAGGCGGAAATTACGCGGAAAGGCAAAGCCGAGCGCCAGGCCCAATCCGATCGCCATGTTGGAATAGCCGGCGAAATCGAAATAGATCTGGATCGTGTAGGCGGAAAGCCCGAGCCAGGCTTCGAGGAAGCTCGGATGACCGGCGCTGTCGAACACCGCCTCGGCGATGCGGGCGACTTCGTCGGCGATCAGCACCTTTTGCGCAAGCCCGATGACGAAGATGCGCATGCCGGCGGAGGCCCGTCCGAGTGTGAGCCGGCGGCTTCCGAGTTGATGGGCAATCGTGCGGTAGCGGACGATCGGGCCCGCGACGAGCTGCGGGAACATCGCGATGTAGACGGCGACCTGGAGCGGATCGCGATTGGCGGCGACCTGCCGGCGGTGCACGTCGATCAGGTAGGAGATGGCGTGAAAGGTGAAGAAGGAAATCCCGAGCGGTAAAGCGAGGCCTGGTAGGGCAAAGCTCGATGCGCCGGCGGGCAGGACGGCGTTCACGCTGGCGACGGCGAAGTCGGCGTATTTGAAGAGCCCGAGGATCAACAAATTGGCGGCTACGCCCGCCGCCGTCGCGCGCTTGCGCCACGGCCCGTCGCCGGCGTCGATGGCAAGCGCCGCGCCGTAGTTGAGCGCGATCTGACCGGCGAGCACGAGGACGAACCATGGCTCGCCCCAGGCATAGAAAAACAGGGAGGCGAGCAGCAGAAAAAGATTTTTCAGCGTCGTGCCCGGAGCGGCGGCATAGACCACGAGGAACGCCGGCAGGAAGTAGAACATGAACGCAATCGAGGAAAAGACCACGTCGAGCAGCTCCAATCCCGCATTTCACACGCGAGGATGAGGAGTTTGCCGTAGGCTGGCAAGACGACGGCCCTCCACGCCTCTCAATTGCCTATTTTGGTGCTATCCTGCGCCATGCGCCCGACCGACGCGGTGCATCTCGGCCTGATGCTGCTCGCCCTCGGCATCGCCTATGTGGTGCCGTTCGAACTCCTGCTGCTGTCCTACGTCGTTCTCGGACCGGCCCACTACACCACCGAAATTTCCTGGCTGCACGATCGCAAATATTTCTTGCCCCATGGCGGTATCGCGATGGTGCTCGCGGTGGTCGCTGCGGCCGCAGCGTTGATCGACAGCGCGTCCTGGCTGGGCTTCGTGATGTGGAGCGCGTTCGTCGTGTGTGCGTTGTTCGCCGCGACCACCACCGGCGCGCAAGGCGTGGTGCTGGTGATCGGCGGGCTCGGCTTGACCGGCTTCATGTATCTGCGGGCGCCGTCGCTCGCGGTGCTCGGCGTCCTGCTGCCCACGCTCATTCACGTCTCGCTGTTCACGCTGATCTTCATGACGCTCGGGGCCTATCGGTCGGGCAGCCGGATACAGGCCGCGCTGATCGCGGTCTATCTGCTGGCGATCGGGCTCATCCTGGCGTTTCCGCCTTCCGCCGCGGTACTGGTTCCCGCTTTCGCCGATGTCGCGCGCGACTATTTCGGCAACGTGGCGCCGGCGCTCGGGCGCCTCTTCGGCATTCCCGGCCTGCGCCTCGACGGACGGTTCACCGGCCTGTTGGCTTTCGTCTACACCTATCATTATCTCAATTGGTTCATCAAAGCCGACGTCATTCGCTGGGCCGATGTTCCGGCCGCGCGGCTCGGCCTCATGGCCGTCATCAGCGCAGCGTCCACGGGACTTTATTTTTACGACTATGCGCTCGGGTTCAGCGTTCTGCTTGCGTTGAGCTTGGTCCACGTCGTGCTGGAATTCCCGCTCAATGCGCTGGCGATGCGACAACTGGGTGATGCCGCCTGGCAGGCGCTGCGGCCTAAACCGGGCAAACTCCTTCCTCGTCATGCCCCGCGAAGGCGGAGCATCCAGTAACCAGCGCTGTCGCTTTGTTTGAACGGTCTGTGGTTACTGGATCGCCCGCTTTCGCGGGCGATGACGACTGTCACAACGTAATTCACACCCGATACACCTTCGCCGCGGTGTCGTGGAACATGGCGGCGCGTTCGGCGGCGGAATAGTCCTTGGTCAACAATTTGAACGAGTTCCACAGCACGGTGTAGCTGCAGGAAAGCTTATCGACCGGGAAGTTCGACTCGAACATGCAACGCTTCGGACCGAAGCGCTCGATCGTGTAGTCGAAATAATTGCGCGTCGCCTGCGCCAGCTCGGTGCTGGTCGGCGGCTTCGGGCGATGTTCCCAGCCGTAGCCGTTGACCGCCATGTTGAGGCCGCCGAGCTTGGCGTAGACGTTCTCACATTTCGCCAGTTCGTCGATCTGCGTCTTCCAATAGGCGAACACTTCGGCTTGCTTGCCGGCGTAAGGGCCCATGCCGATCGGGCCACCGAAATGGTCGAGCACGATCGCCGTGTCGGGAAACTTGCGCGCGAGGCCGATGGCGTCGGGCAGCTGGGTGTGCGCGCACCACACCTCGAAGGAAAGCTTGCGCGGCGCGAGATGCTTGAAGCCCGCCTGGAAATCGTCGTGCAGCAGCATGTGCTCGGGCGGCTCGGTGCGGTGGTTCGCGATCTCCGGGCTCGCGTGCCAGAAGGCGCCGCGCCGGATCCCGCAAAAGCGGCCGCCGCCCGCGGCGATCTGCGCGTCGAGCACGTCGGCGACCTTGTCGCCGAGCCGCAGGTCGGCGGTGCCGACGATGCCGGCGGCAATGCGTGCCTTGCCGTAGAGGCCCGACGCGCTCATGGCGGCGACGCCGTTGACGAACTCGGTCTCGCCGACGCAACGATAAGGTTCGGGCCCGTCGGTCTTGAACATCGCGCCGCATTCGATGAACACGGTCGAGACCACGTTATGCCCGCCGGCGATGTCGTCGAGGATTTCGTCGAGCAGATAGCGTTCCGCCTCGCGCTCGTGCCGCTGGTCCCACAGGTGGTGATGCGGATCGCAGATCGGCAGGTCGGGCTCGAGCGCCTTCTCCTTCACCTGGTCGAGCCACTTCTGGTTCTTCGACGGCGCACCCACGGACGACCTCCTCTTTCTAATCCCTCCCCCTTCGGGGCAGGGGAATCGCAGATAAGTAGAACCGTATTGCCCTGGAAGTAAAAGTTGATTCTGAAGGAGGCTTTCCTGATTCGGGGAGGCCTCGATGGAAACGCTGATCTCGATTTTTCGTGAAGTCCGCGACCCGCGGGACTTCAATGTCCAGCATG
>Ga0210408_10003913_pt1 | contig 13504 bp, 9 predicted proteins | sample IncBWH4MmetaG_FD_155471 | JGI IMG/M metagenome (GOLD analysis project Ga0210408, IMG submission 155471) | Forest soil microbial communities from Barre Woods Harvard Forest LTER site, Petersham, Massachusetts, United States - Inc-BW-H-4-M | ecosystem: Environmental > Terrestrial > Soil >...
TCACGGAATCGATCGTCTAGTAACGCATTCAGTCTGGGAAATGCAGGCGCTTTGCAGACGCCAACTGGGCACGTGACGTTCGTGACGTATTTTTGCTTAGGCTGCTGAGAATCGACCTTCCTTTCGAAAGCGTGGTCCGGCAATCACTTACACCAACGCCATCCTGAGCTCCCGCCCTACGATCTTGGCGGCGCGCTGAATGCTTTCAATGGTGGCGTTGCCGTTATCGGGATCAAGGAGGCGATCGAGCTGCGCGCGGCTGGTGTTCATCAATTCAGCCATCCGTTTTTTGGACAGCTTCTTTTTCTTCATCTCGGTGGCAAGCTGATGCGCGATAACGGACTTGATGGCGGCAACTGTCACCTCCTCCCGGATGCCAGCTTCATCCAGCCAGCTTTCCAAGCTTGACCCAATATGCGCGTTCTTCTTTCTGGTCATGATGTCATCTCCTTCAGTCTCTGCCGCGCAGTCGCCAGATCTTCCGGCGCGGTCTTCTGCGTTTTCTTGATGAAGGCATGCAGCGCAAACGGCATGTCCTCATAAAATCCAAACAGCACCCGCGCTTCACGCCGGGTGCGAAGCGTTGAACGGAATTCCCATAAACCTCCTCCAAGCGCCCGGCAGAGCGGCATGCCGACGGGCCACCCGAACTGAAGCTTGGCCAGATCACGGCCAATAGTTTTCTGGTCCTCACGGGGCAGTTCATTCAACCAGTCCCGCACCGGTTCGCGCCCGGAGGCGGATTTCCAGAAGCGGAGAGGAATGGCTTAAGCGCCTCAGCCATAGCGATGTATCATAAATGGTACACAACCTCAAGGGCAAGTTAGCCGTGTTTCTGTTGACTGTAACGAGGCGGACCATTGTGCCCCCGTCCCATTGTGGAGTGTCCCGTCACATGGGTGTCGTCACCGGCAGCTTTTCGATCGAGCGAAGGCCTGGCCGCGTGCGCCAGTGAATTTGCGACGGGTTTACCGCGAGCTGAAGGTTTGGCCAGCGGGTGAACAGCGCTTGCAGGGCGCAGATGGCTTCGATGCGCGCCAGCTGATGACCAAGGCAGAAATGGATACCGGTCCCGAACGACAGATGCCGGTTCGGCCGCCGCGCCAGATCGAGTTGTTCGGGACACTCATTCGCCGCGGCGTCCATGTTGGCGGCGACGATCATCGCCATCACCCTGTCGCCCTTGTTCAGGCGAACGGCGTCAAGCTCGATCGCCTGGCGCACATAGCGCGGCTTTGAAAATTGCACCGGCGAGACGAAGCGCAAAAATTCTTCTATCGCGAGGCCAGCGCGGCTCCAATCCTCCGCCAACCAATCGCGGCGGGCGGGGTCTTTGAGAAGCTCGAAGACCGATCCGCTGATCAAATGGGTCGTCGTCTCCGAGCCCGCCACCAGCAGCAGGAACACCATCGACACCATTTCCTCACCGCTGATGCGCCCGCCCGCCATTTCGACCCGCACCAGCTCGGCGATCAATCCCTCGCCGCCCTGCTCGCGGGCCACCCGCAGGCGCTCCTGCAGATAACGCATCATCTGTTTCGCCGCCCGGATCATGCGCAGAAAGCCGATGACGTGCGAGGACTGCGCCATTGAATTTGCCCAGGCAATGAACTGCGGCCGATCGGCCTGCGGCAAGCCCAGCAGCTCGCAAATCACCGACAGCGGCAGCGTCCGCGCGTAGCGCTCCACGAGATCGGCGGGGCTTGCTTGCGCAAACAGGTTTGCAGCAAGATCCTCGGCAAGCTCGCGGATGCGCGGCTCCATCTCGAGTATGGCGCGGCGACGGAAGGCCTCGTCGACGATCTGGCGCAATCGGGTATGGTCCGGCTCATCCATCGTCAGCATATTGCTGGCGATCGTCGCAATCGACGCCGGCATCCACCAGCGGAGCCCAGCCAGCGCTCCGCCCTCTTTCCTTAAGCTGAACGTCGCTGAGTCCTTCAGCACACGGGCTGTCGCCTCATATGTCGTGGTAACCCAGATCCGGCCTATGATCGGGAACCTGGTCGCGACCACTGGTCCGGCCGCATGCAGCGTTGCGATGCCGGCGGCAGGATCGCGAAGAAACGCCTCGCTGGCGAAGTCGACACGCACCGCCATCGATCACTCCAGGCTCGCCTTCACGCCCTCGCAAATAGGGCGCGGCATCGCGGATGCAAGCCGGGCTTGGATGCGTATTGCACTTTTAAAATGGCCGGCTGGAAGGAAGGCCGTCAAAAAGTGACTTCAAAAAACAATTTGTCCTCGACCACATTCTCGGTCGTGGCCGGCTTGGGCTTGTCGACACGCAAGACCGCACCCTTGGCCTGCTGGTTGAGCGCTGCGACGAGTTCGTCGAGCGGCATCTTTCCCCAGCGTTTCTTCACCGCCATCTCGTGGTCGACCGGAATCATCGCGACTCGCAGGTTTTTCATCTCCTCAAGGCCCTGCGCTTTCAGCGTCGCGTTGTGGCTGCCGTGATGGCCGACCTTGTAGAAGATCGCGCGATTGAGCAGGTCCGGCCCGGTGACGGTTTTGCCGTCCACCGTCCATGAACGGTCCTGCCAGGACAGCCAGTTGCCCACTTGCGCGTCGGCCGCGAACAGCAATACGTCGCCGCCCGGCAATTCGATCGCGATCACGAGGCTGGTATTATTGGTCAGGCTGTCCAGTTGCAGCGCCAGGTCGGACGCCCCGCCCAGCCAATCGGCATCGATGCGCCGCCACGCATCGGGCGCGGCGTTGCCCGGCTGCCAGTAATTCTTCCTGAAGAAATCGAACTCAGGCGCCGATTGCGCATAGGCGAACGGAATTTCATATTGCTGATCGAACGGACGGCCGTCGTCGACAGCCGCCAATGCCGTACCCGCGCCATCCATGAACATCTGAAAACTACCGAGCGCGAGCCCATAGGTCTCCTTGTTGGTCGCCGAGGGGTTGATCTTGCGCAGCATCTTTTCGTCATAGGGCGGCCCGAGCACATAAAAACACGCATTGGTCCCCGCGGGCGCAACCGGCGGATCGGTCGGAAGGCAATAGCGCGGCTTGGAAGGCTTCGCCTTGGCCCGGACATTGTCGAGGGCGTCCGCCGTCGTCGGACCCCTGGCCGCGCCGAAGAATTCGAGAATTCCGCCGAGTTCCGCCACGCCGTCCGAATCCCCGGCCAGTTGCATCTGGCTCAATCCCATCCGCAGGGCCGCAAGTGCCTGGCCTTTTTCCTTCTTCAGTTTCTGGGTGAGCTGGTCGTCGGGGTTTTCCGTCCAGGCAAGCCAGACCTGCCCGACCTTCGTCAGCTTGTCGAACGATGGCTTGGCCTGAACGAAGCCGGAGAGATGGTCCCAGTGTTCGTGGGTCGCGATCAACAGATCGATCTCCCCGCCGGTAACGGCGACAATGTTGTCCATCACCTGCGTCATGATGGTGCCGGGATCGGAGGTGCCAAGAACAACGCCGCAGTCGATCATCACGTAAAACGGCCGGTTGCTGCCGTCGGTGCGCGGCAGCGAGATCAGGAAGCAGTCGCCTAACCCCTGGCGATACATTCTCACCTTGGCCCGGTAGCCTGAAGCCGACGTCGCCACTGCGGTCGCTGCGCCCTGCGCCGCCGGCGCCCCGCGCCGGGTTCGCCGCGGCGCGGCTGATTTGCCGGCCGATTTCCTAGCTACCGTCTTCTTTGCCGTACGCGCCAATCGACTGCTCCTATCCGTGCACGTGATGCATCAAAGCGAAGGGCTCGCGCGCCGCAGCTCCGTCGGCGAAGTAATTGGCATACAGCCCGTCGCTGCTCGCCATGCCGAATTTCATCTGGTCGGCAAAGCGGTAGGGACTGACGACCTTCTTGCGGACCATGTAGCGGACCTCCGCCGTCGCGAGGTCGATGATCAATGTGCAGCCGCCGCGGAATCGCGCGCCCGGCATTGCCGTCGACCGGAAAGTCTGCGTGATTTCGACGACGAGGTCGGAGCGTATGTTGCCTTCCGGGCCGACCCGCCGTGCCGGCCGCACCGAATGAACCTCGATCGGACGAAGCTCGCCGTCCTGATCGCCGATCTTGAAGGGCTCCGCTTTTGGGATTCTGAGAAGGCCGAGCGCCGCCATCTCGTCATCGTTGACCAAGTCCCGGTTCATCAGCCAGTCCCAGAAAATCCAGCGGTTCTTTTCCGATAACTTGTAGGCCTCTTCTCGCTTGCTGTTCAGATCCCAACCGGTCGACATCTTTTCCAGAACAATTCGCACCTTTTCCTGCCGCAACGGCAGCGGCGGCGCTTCCCAGAGCAGACTGCCGGGCGACAGATGCTTCACATCGCTGGGGTAAATGCCGCGATCACGGAATGCTTCGATAAATGCCGTGCGGTATCCAAGCTTGTCATAGGGCACAAGATCGGTATCGGCCGTAATCAAGGCGCGCAGATACTCGCCGAAGACGATATCGACCGGCGGGCAATAATCCAGCGCACGAATGCAGATGTTCAGAATCTGTGCGGCAACCTTGCTCGCCTCGCGCGCGAGCCGATTGACCAGATCCACCGAGATCGCGCCGGCGGGCAAGACGCCGGTGCCGCCGGTCGCCAGCCGCAGGAGATCGTTAGTTCGGCGCCTATAGATCTGCAGGAACGCATCAAATACCGCGGCGACAAGGACGGCGCCGTGGGCATGGGGTTCGTCTTTTGTATCCTCATAATCAGTTTGCTTTGGCCGGCGGCGGACCCATTTGGCGTCGCCCGCACTGCCATCCTTCGGCGGTTCCACTTCGCCGATATAGTCGCGCAAGGCACCGTAACGGCCGGTCGCCTCGCCGAACTGGATGGCAAGCTGCCCGAGCAGGTTCTGCTGTTCGAGGTCGCCGCGCGTTGCCGCGATCTGATGGCTGAGCGCTTCGGGAAGCGTGAAGTGCTGGAATATCGCGACGATATCGGCAAAGGCCTCGTGAAAGGCGAATACGTCCGGATTGGTCGCTTCACGGAAGCGCCGGTGAACGCCATCGAGCAAGGCGTGGGTCGTCTCGTGAGCGACGACATCGTGAGAAACCGCCGTGAAGACCACGCTGCCTTTCATCAGCCCCTCGCCGCTGGAGGCCGGGGCGGTAAAATAGCCGAGCAGCAACGCCTTGTGCTCCGGACTGTAATAGGCATTCTTCGCGCGCAGCGCGTGCGGGTAGATGCGTAAGCGGTCGACATACTCCGTGGTCGTTTCCTTGCCCTCCTGGCGAATCTCGCGCGGCGCCCACTGCGCGACGCGGCCCAGCGCCTTCTCGAAATGTTCGATCGTCTTCATCGCCACCGCGTAGGCCATCTGCTGATGGAACTGCGGGCTGGCTTCGGACGGTGGCAGGCCCGATTTCGTCAGGATATACGGATTGTTCAGGTCGACCGGCGCATAGCAGCATTGGCTCGCAGGATCGACGTCGATCACCTCGATATATTTGCCGACCGGGCCCGGCTTCAGGTCGTCTTCCCAGCGCACTTCGAGCATGCCTTCGTTGATGCCGACGGTATCGAGCTTGGCACCCAGCGACGGATCGTAGGCATAGACGCGAAGCGGTCGGGAGGTCGGGATCGGCACGCGGGGATTGACCGCATGGTCGAGATGAAGTTGCTCGATGGCGTTCAGTCCGCGAGGCGTGCTTGCGGGTACGCTGACTTGAACGCTCCGGACCACGCCGGTCAACGCCTCGCGCAGCCCGTTCGATGCACGCGGGTCGGCGGCCAGCGCTTCGGCGAGACGGCGCAGATCGGCCGGCGAGGCGCCGGTTGCCGGCAGGATGTCTTCAACGGCCGCGCTCTGCGAAAGCTGCAGAGCCTCGAGCTCCAGCATCTCCCGCGCTGGTCCGGCCGCCACCTGCATGCCGAGGCCTGTCAAGAGCCGCAGGATCGGAAACGCAGCCTGGTCCGGATCGGTCTGATGCAGTGCCGATGCCGCACCGGGCGCTACGGCGAGCGCATCGTTGGCACGCAATTCACCGCGCCCGAGGTGCTGCAGTTCCTGCGGATTGAGCTTGGCGCTGCCAAATAGCGCGCTACGGATCGCCTCGACCCGCATCCAGCTTTCCGGATAGGCATCGACGGCAGCGCGGTTCTTCTGCAGCCAGATCGCCGCCGCGGCCGCCACCTGCGGCGTCGCGGCCGATGTTCCCTGGCCATCGAAATCGACGATATCGCTGCAACCGAACCGCGCCCAGGGCACGTTGGGGGTGGATGCGGCCACCGCGGTCGCCATTTTGCTGGCGGGACCGTAATTACCAGCCATCAGGCGAATGCCGAGATCGGCATAGGGCTTGCCGTCCGCCATCACGCCGCAGGCGGCAACGACACGGTTAAACCGCGCGGGATAAACGATGTTATGGGTCGGCAGGTTGCCAAAATTGTTGCCGGCGGCGGTGACGATGAAGACGCCCTGTTCGTACAGCGCATTCACCGCATCCGCCCATGCCTGCGACGCCAGTCCTCCCATGCTCATGGTGATGATGTCGACCCGATTGGGGCCGTTGGCGTTGAGCGAATGTACATAGTCGAACGCTTGCGCGATCGCACTGTTGCTGAACAGTACGACCCGGTTGGCTACTCGAACCGGCACGATTTCCGCAAACGGCGCTCCGCCCAGCAATGATTGTCCTGACAGCGCGGTGCCGGCGAGGATGCTGAGCGTGCCGGTGCCATGGCCAAGATTGGTGAGGAGCCCGCCGGTCTGGTCGCTCGCATCGTTCGGATTGTCGTCATCCACGAAGTTGTGCCCGAGATCCCGCCGCAGCCGATTTGGCAAAGTATGGTGATTGGGGTCGTAGCCGGTGTCGAAATGCGCGATCCGCACTTTCGATGCCACCTGCGGTCCGCCGATCGCGGCAATCGCGCTGTCAAATTGCGAGTGCGAGGCGGCGCGGAACCAATAGGGGTTGCTGTCGAGCGGAAAATCGGGGCTTTGCGGATCGGCGCTTTCACACGGCTGCGCCAGGGACTGGCCGCCCTCGGCGCAACTCCCGGTGATCCATCTTTGCTCGAGGTCAGGCTCGGCAAAACTGGGCGCGGGGCTACCTGCAACGCCAAAGCCTTGCTGCAGAAGCGAATGACAGATGTCCCAGGCGTTTGCTTCGGCAAACCCGGGCGGCGGCGTCAAAATATGCCAGACGTCGCCGCTGGCGGCGCCAAGTGCCGGTTGGGTGTCGATGCTTTTGAACAAGCGGGTGACTGCAAACGTCACAGCTGAAGCACCGAAGGTGAGCTGCGGCGCGGCAAGCCCCGGCGCAGCCTTGACTAATATGCGCTGCATCAAAATGCTCCATCCGGGCCGTCAATCCACAGCCCGGCGTCGCTGCATCAATATCAAACCATAAAATAACTTCGCTTCAGCCTGTGTGAGCTGAATAACACAACTAACTGAAACATCGACGCCGCGCAACTGAAGCGAGTGTCGCAGGCATATAGCCGCCTGGCGTGTCGGCGCCCGTTGCGGGCGGGAGCGCGCGCGTCAAACCGGCGGCGTGCCGTGGGTGTGGAAGGACTCGATCGTCTTCAAGCCCCAGGCCTGGCCCTTTTTGCGTTCCTCCTCGGTCCACACGATCGGCTTCCAGTCCGGCGCCAGGATCAGCCGCGCGCCGGCGTTCGCGACCTCGATCCGGTTGCCGCCGGGCTCGTAGACATAGAGGAAGAAGGTCTGCTGGATCGCGTGCTTGTGCGGGCCGGTCTCGATGAAGACGCCGTGCTCGAGAAAAATATCGGCGGCGCGCAAAATCTCTTCGCGGCTGTCGAGCGCATAGGTGACGTGATGGAATCGCCCGGGCTTGCCGAAATGGTCCCGTGTGTAGGCGAAATCGTAGCTCTTGTTCGACATCGTCATCCACATCGCGGCTTCCGTGCCGTCGTTGAGCACGATCTGCTCGGTCAGCCGGCAGCCGAGATATTCTTCGAAGAAGATGCGGTTGGCCTTGATATCGATGGCGAGGCAATTCAAGTGATCGATGCGGCGAACATTGACACCGCGCGCCGGAAACCGTTGCGCCTGGTTCTTCAGCGCCGGTTTCAGCTCCGGCGGCGCCTGGTACCATTCGGTCTCGTAATAGAGCTCGATGATATGTCCGTCGGGATCGCGGCACCGGAACGCCGGCCCCTGCCCCATATCGCCATCGGTCCAGCCGATCTCGAATTCGGAGCCCTTCAGCGCGGCGACGCGGCGTTGCAGCGCTTGTGGGCTGCGGGCGCGCAACGCCATATGCGCCATGCCTGACGTCTTCGATGCCGTCAGCTTCAGCGAATAGCGCTCGTAATCGTCCCAGCCCCGCAAATAGACCGACTCGTCCTTTTGGCCGTTGACGGTCATTCCCATGACGTCGACAAAGAATTTCAGGCTCTCGTCGGGTTTTGGCGTCAGCAACTCCATGTGGCCGAGATGGGCGAGATCGAAGATCGGTTCCGGGGTCATTCTGCAATCTCTTTCTCTAGCGCGGTGTAGGGCGGGTTAGGTTAGCGAAGCGTAACCCACCAATGCCGCGAAAGGTGGTGGGTTACGCTTCGCAAACCCACCCTACGACTACTACTAGATGGGTGCGCGCGTCACGTCTTCGAACAGCTCATCGACTGCAAAGGCATGTGGAATAAGCCCCTGCTGCGCGGTGTATTGAATGATCATTTGCAGCGAGCGGCGCATCTCGTCTGCGCTGAACCGCGGCGCGGTGGAAGAGGCGTTGGCGGATTCCGCAAGCAGCCGATGAACCTCGCGTACGATCTCGGGATTTTTTTCGGACAGCGACCGGCTGACCACCACCATGTGGTTGATCGGCAAGACACCATGCCTTGCAAACCATACATTTTCCTCGCTGGCCGCATCCGGAAATAGCGGCTTCAGGCCCGCCTGCTCCACTTTCTCCCCGAGCACCGCATCGAGTTCCCCCTCGAGCAGCATCTCGATGATTTGCTTGCCCGCGGGCGCGCGCGCGGTCGTGTCGCGAAATTCGGCGACGTGCGCCTCCTCGAAGGTGACCCAATCAATCGAGCTCAGGTCGACCCGATAATCGTTGGCCAGGATGCCGCGCAACCAGGCGCCGGTCGTGGTAGTGAAGGAGCGGATGCCGACGCGCCTGTTATTCAAGTCGCAAGGTATCAGCGTTCCGAATTTTGCGTTGTAGAGGGCGTATTCATGCTGAAACCGCGCCACCACCACGTTGGGCAACAGCACCATCGGCTTGCCAAAACTTTTCGCCATCAGATAGGTAACGATCGCCATCTCGGAGACGTCGAACGCCCCTTCCCGTACCATCGGCTTAAAACCCTTGTTGGTCGGCGAATAGTCGACGAAATCGAAGGCGACCAGATCTGATTTGATCGATCCGTTCTTCAGCGCGGCCGTACCGGGATGGTCGCCGAGCAAGGTGCGCAGGCGCATCGCCACCTCAGTCGGACTCCGGCTCGTCGAGATAGACGAGGCCCGCTTTCGCAAGCGGTTCGCGCATATTGTACATGTCGAGGCCGAGCATGCCCGCGGCCAGCTGCTTGCGCTTGTTATCCTCGTCGGCGTGGCGTTTTTCGCCTTTTGTCACGACCTCGACGGCATCCTTGCGGCCGACGACGACGACGCCGTCGTCATCTGCGACCACGGCATCGCCGGGCATCACGTTGACGCCGGCGCAGACGACGGGAACGTTGACGGCCCCGAGCGTCGCCTTGACGGTGCCCTTGGCTGAAATCGCCTTTGACCACACCGGAAAGCCTATTTCACGGAGTGATTTTGCATCGCGGACCCCGGCATCGATGACAAGCCCGGTGACGCCGCGCGCCATCAGCGAGGTCGCCAAGAGGTCGCCGAACATGCCGTCGGTATTGTCGGCGCTGCAGCCGACCACCAGGATATCGCCGGGCTTGCACTGCTCGACGGCGACATGGATCATCCAGTTGTCGCCGGGATGCACGAGCACCGTCACGGCCGTGCCGGCCGCTTCGCCGCCAGCCCACACCGGGCGCAGATAAGGCTTCATCAGCCCGAAACGGCCATACGCCTCGTGCACGGTGGCGACGCCGAGCGCGCCGAGCCGTTTGACCAGCGCCGTATCCGTGCGCCGGATGTTTCGGATCACAATTGTTTTCACGCCAATTCCTCCACCGCCATAGGAAACAGCCGCTGATAGGCCTCGCCATAGGTCATCGCCTTGCCCGAATTGCGCCCGCCCTGCATGCCCCGCTGCAGCGCGACCCGCTCGTAATAGGCCCAGAGATGCTTTTGGGCGGCCAGGATCTCGAACGTCCTGCGCTTGATCTCCCAGAACTCGTCGATGTTGAGGATCACCTGCGGCTTGAAGTTGCACATCTCGGGCTGATGCGGCTCGAACAGGAAGACCGGCGGCGCGTTGTAATTGTAGTCGGCCTGCGGCTTGTGGCCCATCGCCTGCGCCACGATCCGCGCCTCCTGGGCATACGCCGCGGCTGCCGGATGATCGACGTTGTAGGGATCTTCCAGCGAATGGGTAAGAACAAAACTCGGATTGAGCTCGCGGTAGATGTCGATCAGCCGCTCCCTATGGGCCTCGCCAAGACGCAACGGATAGTCACCGGCGTCGAAGAATTCGATCTCGGCGCCGAGCGCGGCCGCCGCCCGTTCCGCCTCGTTCCTGCGGCCGGCCTTGACCTTTTGCAGCGTCATGCCCGGCTCTCTCCAGGCAAACTGGGACTCGCCGCGCTCGCCGAACGCCAGGCAAACGATCTTGACGCGATAGCCTTTTTTGGCGTGCAGCGCGATCGCGCCGCCGGCGCGCCAGACGAAATCTCCGGGATGGGCTGAGACCACCAAGCCGGTCCTTGCCATGGCTTTTCCTTCCGCATTGACATTTCTTTTGGAGGCCAGCGTAAGGGGACTCGGCGCCAAACGCAAAGCTGTCTCAGGCTTGGCGCCAATGCCGCGTAGAAAGCTCAACTCAAGTCCACGATCTCCCCGGGTGTTCCCGCCGCTTCGCTGCTTCGACTTGCGCGCAGCATTGGCGAGCCAGGGCTCCGGGAACCTGTTCGGGCTTCATCACATGGTCGTCATGACGGCCTCAGTTGACGCTAGCTCCATAAGACCCGAAATTCCGCGCAATGAAATCGCAGTTCACTATCGTTGCCTACTGGTCGTGGCTTGTGCTCGGGCTTGTTTGGCTACCGGGTTTCTTCATGAGCAAGAGCACCTCCACCGTACCTCATCTCGCTCTGCAGATTCCGGCTTCCGCCCTGCTCGCCATCGGCTTCGCCTTTTTGCTCGATCCAAGGATACGGTTTCTGGGCGTGCCGATCACGCCGCACGACGGGCTTGTCGGACTAGGTGGTCTTGCGCTCGATCTTGCCGGAATTGGCTTTGCCATTTGGGCCCGCCTCGCCCTGGGAGCCAACTGGTCGGGAATAGTCGCGACGACGAAAGAGGGACACGAACTCGTTCAAACCGGGCCGTATGCGATCGTTCGTCACCCCATCTATGCCGGGATTCTGCTGGCAATGATCGGCACGGCACTGACGCTTGGAACATTGGCCAGCTATATCGGCCTGCTGGCGGGCTTCGTGGCGATCATGATCCGCGTCAACATCGAAGAAAGACTCATGAGCCACCAGTTCAACCAAGCCTTCGAAGCCTACCGGCGACGCACCAAGAAGCTTGTCCCGTTGCTATGGTGAGACCAGCAGACTTCCCGTTCGCCGGCGCCTGATCAGCCCTATGCGTGCGCCCGGCGCTTTTTGGTGCGCGGCTGAAGCGGCGGAGAATTCACCGTCGGGGCGATCAGGGCGGCGATCTCGGCAGGTGAAACCGGCCTGCTGAACAAATATCCCTGCAGCTCGTCGCAGAAACCGCTCCTGAGGAAATCGCTTTGTGCCTCGGTCTCGACGCCTTCGGCCACGATGTTCAAGCCCAACGCCTTGCCCATCGAAATGATCGCGGTCGTTATCGCGCGATCCTGCGGGTTTTCCGCGAGATCGCGAACGAAAGACCGGTCGATCTTGATGGTGTCGATCGGAAACTGCTTCATCATGGACATCGATGAATAGCCGGCGCCGAAGTCGTCGATCGCAAGGCGCACACCCCGCGCGCGCAGCGCGGTCAGCAGCTTGATCGCCCGCGCGACGTTTTGCATCACCATGCTTTCGGTGATTTCGAGCTCCAGCAGCGCCGGCTCTAGCCCGGTTCGCTGCAGGACCTCGTCGATATCGCGCAGCAGATTTTCGTCCTGAAACTGGCGGGGCGACAGATTGACGGCGATCGAGAGCGGCGGCAATCCCTGCTTCTGCCAGATGATCGCCTGCTCGCATGCCGTCTTCAGGACCCAGCGTCCGATCGGCACAATCAGTCCGGTTTCCTCGGCGAGCGGAATGAATTTCACCGGCTGCAGATTGCCGAGATCGGGGTGGTTCCATCGCAGCAGCGCTTCGACACCCGAGACGCCGCCGGTTCCCACGTTCAGCTTGGGCTGATATTGCAGCGTGAATTGATTGAGTTCGAGGGCACGCCGAAGATTGGTTTCGAGGACCAGACGTTCGATCGACTGACTCCTGATTTCCGGCGAATAGAAGCGGAAATCGTTCTTTCCTTCCTCCTTCGCAGCATACATTGCTATGTCGGCGTTCTTGGTCAGGATATGGCCGTCCTCGCCGTTATCAGGATATACGGCGATGCCAATGCTTGCCGTGGTCCGGCACTCGTGGCCGGCGATGTCCATCGAAGCAATCAGGCTGGCGAGGATCTTGCGAGCCACGGCCTCGATGTGCCCGGCGTCGTTCACGCCATGCAGGATTGCGACGAATTCGTCGCCACCGAGGCGAGCGACGACATCGCTTTCACGGATGCTGCCACGCAGCCGCTTCGCTGCCTCGATCAGCAACACGTCTCCGGCGGCGTGTCCAAGCGAGTCATTGATAATTTTGAAACGGTCCAGGTCGATGAACAGCACCGCGCATTTGCGCCGTTCGCGGCGCGCGACAGCGAGCGATTGTTCGAGCAATTGCATGAACATCACACGGTTGGGCAGACCGGTGAGCGCGTCATGGGTGGCGAGATACTGAATGCGACGTTCGGCTTCGATCTTTTCGTCGCGGCTGTCAAAATTGCTTACCGCGAGCGAGACATTTTCCGAGAGGCGCTGCAGCAGCTCGGTGAAATCGGATGTAAACGCCTCCTTCTCTCCTGCCATGATCAGCAGCACGCCAATGGTCTCGCCGCGGCTGAACAACGGCAGGGCGGCCGCGGCAAGCGGTACAATGTGCTCGCTCCGCCGCGGCACCAGCGACTTGAAGTCGTTCTCGATGCAGGCCTTGGCGGTCCGGAAGGCAGTTCCGACGATGCCGCCCGCATCGTTCAAGTCATCCCTGATCGCAAAGCGCCGGCTTCTGACGAGATCGGAATTAGGCCCGGCGGTTCCGCCAACTTCGAAACACTCCTGATCGGGCGATGCAAGCAGAACCGACGTCGAAGTGAACTTGCCGGCGCTTACCGTGTTTTCGCAAAGCATCCGGAACAGCTCTTCGCGATTGTTCGCCCGCATGATGGCTTCATTGGTGGCGCTCAATGCCGCGAACATCCGGAC
>Ga0210408_10003914_pt1 | contig 13504 bp, 14 predicted proteins | sample IncBWH4MmetaG_FD_155471 | JGI IMG/M metagenome (GOLD analysis project Ga0210408, IMG submission 155471) | Forest soil microbial communities from Barre Woods Harvard Forest LTER site, Petersham, Massachusetts, United States - Inc-BW-H-4-M | ecosystem: Environmental > Terrestrial > Soil >...
CCAGTAGCTCTAGCAGCGATGGCGGATAGGAATTTGCGTGCCACGCAAGCACAATTGTGTGATGCTAACCGCCGTTCGCTCACCGTTCTCGGTATCGACCAACACAATTTGCTGGAACCCGGGATGATAGTCCCAGCCTATAATCAACATGTTCGGCTCCTTTCTCCCGAGCCCTTTGGTTGGTTTGCGCCTCCAAAGTCTACTCGGCCGATGGGAGCCGACATTGTTTATGGAATCATTTCACTCATGGACTACCCCTAGCGGTCGTTGGATTCTCGATAGCTGCCGTGAACCTCCGTAACGTTCAGTCCCGAGTGTCGTTGCGCTACCTTATTCTTCACGGATGACGATCCAACCCAACTTCAAAGACAGGCGTCGTCACCATCGCCAATTGCTGAACACCTCCGTGCAGGTATTTACTGAGTCGTCCCAAGCGAATGCCTTGGGCATCAATCTCAGTGATGTTGGGATGTGCCTGTTTACGATCGCGAACCTTCCAGTGGGATCTCAAATTTGGGTTGAATTTCTTCCGCCCCGAGGCAACGAACCCGTGCGGCTGTGTGGAATTGTTAGACATCGCGCTCTCTATTTGTATGGAATCGAGTTTCTGGCAAGTCTCGATCGACCACCCGATACTTCAGGAGATGTAGACACAACTACAAGTTGCTAGGCACTTACCGCCAGATATCTCGCGACTTAGTCCAGGCAGTCAACTGTTGAAATACCCCATTGAACTCAAAATCCCAATTCAACGTTAAATGTTGAAATCTCACTACGAAGCACGACGATAGTTTCCGGGGCGATTCTTCAACTCGCAACCATTGCTGGGTGAACGAAGCGAGAGTCAGCTAAGCCTGGGGATTGCTTTCCAGTTGACTCGTTGACCGCACCCAGCCGAACGCAAGATGGAATTGGCCGCCGAGGATGCTCCCCCAACGTGTCCAACCGTTGAAATATTGCAAGTTACACCCACTGATCGGCGTGGATTGTCTACCAACGGGCGGAATGGATTGTCGTGAAGACTCCGCGCAAACGATCAACGCCACTTCAGAAGGATCTGTGCGGGCCCGGAGGCGGCGAGCAGAGCTGTGATTCTTTACCTTGAGCCCTGGCCTTGGGGTTTACCAGGGTCGGGAATCACCTTCAGCCGATTCAAACCCATATTGCGAAAGAACGTGGGCCAATAGTCCTTGAACATGTTCCCGCCAACTCGCCAAGCCACATCTATCGCGAAACGCGATGCCGTCTTCCCAACGGTTTGCTCGGACGGTGGCAAATACACATTGGCAAGCCCCTCCGCGGCCAGCGCCCCCAACAGGCCCGAAGTGTTGAATACATTTTTCCCCGAATCGTTTCGCGTAACGACGACTCGCTGTGTGGAATATTTCAGGCTGCGCCACAAGGAAGGCTTGCTCTGAGGAAAGAAGCGGGGATCCTGATGGAGCCACGATGCGAATAAAAAACTCCCGAAGAAACTGCTGCTGGAGGCCCTGGCCAGACTCGCTCCGAAGCGACTGCCATATGCACCCCAGCCCTGACCATAGCCTTTCGGGTCGTTTCGAGCCTGGTCGAACGCGGCACTCCCCGCCGCCACGACAATATAAGGCGGAGAAATACTCTGATTCACGAACAGCTTGAATTTTCCCGCAGTGCTGAGAGGGCCAGGGCTGGTGGCAATGTCGGGAAAGACGAACGATCCGTTCGTCGCGTAGCCAATGAATGCCGCGGCTGGTCCCTCGGATGAGCTTGATGGGCCTTGTTGCTGTGATTGCGAGCCCTCCGGACTACTCTGTACGCTGCCGGGGGGCTGTTGCCCTGGCAGAGGTAGAGTGGAGCCCAACACCCAGCCCAACAGCCAAAGGCCAATCAGGAGAGAGTTAGGGCCCTGAGGGGACGATGCCTGCCCATGCGAACTCCTTACGTACACCTTCATTCACCTGTCTCCTCGCAACGAGGGAACCATGCCCACTACGCCATCAGCCAGTTTTCGATCATGCGGCGGTGCGAAATGGTGGCCCGAGCACTGGCAGCGAATCTTACGTGGGTGAAATACACAGGTCAATGAATGCAGAACGCTGGCCGGACCTCAAGCCCATGGTTGCCGTAACATGGCGATGAAAACACATCGTTACTGACGAGTGCGGTTGGATGGGAGACGCCAACAGACCAGCGGCCCCCGTCCGTGGCACGTTCAAGAGTGGGATCTCAAAAGCCGCCCCCGTGCGCACAAGTAGGCTTCCATCACAATCGGACGTGAGCATAGTCCTATCTAACAGAATTTTCTTCCAGATATAAACTCTGGGAGCGGCGCTTTGGGCTGCCAGCAGAATTCTCAGGCGTAAATCCTTTGTTCATAATATTTTGCCTGGAAGTTATTTGGAATCAAAGATTTTGGTGCTCTCTCGCGCGTAAGTTGCTGAGCCCACAGGACCCGGGGGGAGGGGGTAGATCCAATTGTCAGAGGTTCACCCGCCCCATGGCTGGGCCGGCACGCTGGTCTCTGAGGAGTTGAGCAATGACAGCCGGCACAGAGGGGGTCCGGGCGGCTATCCGGGAGCTTGTCCGATTGTAGGAGGGATCTACCACCGCAGGCGAGAGATGCGGTGCGAGTTACTGCTGTACGAGATTAGCCGCTTGGTTCGTGTCTTTCGCTTTACAGTCGCACGGAGGCTCGGCCATCGATATATGACACCAGAAGCTCTCCATGGGGCCGGATGGAGGTGGCACCACTATCACCGGCTTGGCTGGGATCGGCTCGGGCGTCTTCAGGCCGGCATTGATAACCACCGACCGGGTCCGATGTTGCAGGGCGGGATGCGCTCCGGCCCAAGGCTTGGACGGCGGCGCTGTCGAAGGCTTAGGTGGCGGCAGGACGATGGGTGCGGCCTTGCTCTCTGGCGAACGAAGACTCTCGGGCGAACGCGGAGTTGGAGAGGTCACCGCAGCTCGTCGCGACGGCGTCAGGCGGTCCCGGACCGGTCTCCACAAAACGTAGACGAAGACCAGCTCAACGATGATGATCGAAATCCAAAACAGACGCTTCCCAGGCACAGCCATTCTCCCTAATGGGGGCCAGAAATGACTCAACGGAAGACTTCGGCAGGCTCTCCAGAAACAGTGAAGATCAATCCGCTATCGTCGGACTGATATTCGGCCCTTTATGCACTACTCTCTCAGACAACGGGCGTTCCGTTTCCTCCAGGGTCGATGTCGCAGACCCTTGGAGTTCAGGCCGGGCGCGTGACGAAAGCAAAAAAAATTAAGCCTCAGGCTTCCTCCCCCGAAGAACCTTGGGCCAGTGCTCGGCTTCCTCAGAAGCCGACGAAGCGTTCAATCAGCGGCGCAGTCGGGGAGGTTAGTCCAGCGGATGACGCTTCACAATGGAGCGAAAGTGCCAGAGAGGTGGCACGGAGGAGTGGGATCGAAGAAAACATGCTAGCGATACGGCTCGCTGTTCGATTTATGAAGGTTTAAGCAGCGGTCGATGCGCGCCATCTCAGCTCACTTCGATTTTTTCGTCCACGAAAGCTTTGTTCGCTTCGTCATTTCCAGTGAGTTCGAACGAGTTCGTGACGTCAGCTTTGCCTTGTGCCACGCGTGTGATCACGTAGGAGCAGCTGATCCAGTGGGCTTCAGCGAGGTCGGTTTGGGACCACTGTGCCGGATGGTCGGGATGGGAGTGGTAGAAGCCGATAATATCTTCGTTGCGTGCGCGGCCTTCCCGCTGGATGCGGACGAGCTCCTTCGGATCGATGTGGTAGCGATTCTGCGGGGAGTCGGTGCGCGTGTTGCCGCAGCGGGCAGTGGAGGTGACGGTGCGTACGTCGCCGTCCATTTGGCCGAGAAGAACACCACAGCATTCATGCGGGTAGGTTTCCTCGCCGTGGCGGCGAATTTCAGCGTAATCCTTGCGTCCAATTCTAAGCATCGAGAAATTTTTCACCACGGAGACACAGAGTCACAGAGTCACAGAGGAAATCTGAAACAGACATCTGGATATTTGTCTTCACGCCTGTGTGGGTTCGAAGTGAATTCCGGTCCCAAGTTCTTAGAAGCGCGGCGTTGCGGGCTACTGACGACCGGTTCACATCTCTTCCCAGAAGCGCTCGCTGAGATATTTGTCGCCGGAGTCGCACAGGATGCTGACGATCACGGCGGACTGACCCTTTTTGCGATTCTCGGCAACTCGCAGGCTGCCAACCACGGCAGCGGCGGCGGAGATACCGACGAGTAATCCCTCTTCGCGCGCGAGTCGTTTCGCCATGCGGTAGGCGTCTTCGGTCGCGATAGACATATCTTCGTCCGCGAGTTTGGGATCGTAGATTTTCGGAACGATGGCGGAAGCCATGTGCTTCGCACCTTCAATTCCGTGAAAGGGAGAATCGGGTTGCAGGGAGATGCAGCGCACGTGGGGATTGAGTTCTTTCAGACGGCGCGCCGTGCCCATGAAGGTTCCGCTGGTGCCGAGCATGGCGACGAAATGCGTGATACGTCCCTCGGTCTGTTGCCAGATCTCATTCGCTGTGCCATGGTAGTGAGCCTGCCAGTTGGCGTCGTTGGAGTACTGATCGGCGTAGTAGTAGAGATCGGGATGCTTGGCATGAAGTTCGCGTGCCAGGCGAATCGCACCGTCGGAACCTTCGCCAGGATCGGTGTAAATAATGTTCGCCCCGTAGGCGTGAAGAATGCGCTTGCGCTCAGGGGAAACATTTTCCGGCATACAGAGGGTTACGGGGATCCCGCGGGCGGCGCCGATCATCGCATAGGCGATGCCGGTGTTGCCACTGGTGGAATCGAGCAGAATCTTGCCGGGCGTGAGCTTTCCGGTACGCAGCGCTTCGGCAATGATGTTCGAGGCGGCACGATCTTTGACAGAGCCACCCGGGTTGTACCACTCGGCTTTGCCGAGAATGGTTACGCCGGGCAAATCGCCGGAAATGCGCTCGAGCCGAAGCAGCGGCGTGTTGCCGACCCGATCCAACGCGTTGAGGCCGAGGGGAGGGGAAGTCGACGTGGTCTTCGAGGTCGAAGACATGCGGTTCGCTTTCGCGGGTTTGATCGAAACCTGCGCCATGTGTATAAACGGCCGTGACTATAGTAATTCGCCGGAACCGGCGAAAAGAGGTATCAACTACTGAATTGGATTATAGAAGAGGTTCCACGGATCCAAGGAACTTTCGAATTGCGTACTCTTTCCTTAGTAACCGCATCTAAGGTTCAAGGGGCAGAAAAGGGATTCATACACAGATGTCAACCAAAACTGAACAAAGAACGTTTGATGAAGCGCTGAGCTGGTTGCGCGAGCATGGTTTTGATGTACTGGAGGCGCCTGGGACAAGTGGACGCGTCTTCCTGAAGAAATACAACGTTTCGGCTGCGATCCAGAAGGACGGGGCGGACGGCGTGAAGATTTTCGCCTATCCCGGATACCTGGTTGGCACTGAGATTTCGAAGCTGGTCAACAAGGGATACCAACAGTTTCTGAAGACTTCGAAGACCGAGGTTCCGGCGACCGCGGATCACCTGAAGGCGCTGCATTCGTTTTCCGAAGAGTTGAAAGAAGCGCTTGGGTTGCCGAGCCTGTACAACGAGTCGCTGGGGACGGTGAGCGAGTCATATCAGTACGACCGGATCGTGGATCGCGACAAGCCACAGGCGGAGCGCAAGAAGCGTCCGTGGGAAGTGGCCGGCGTGAAAGTGCTGACGGCGAAGAAGAGCCAGGCCTAGAAGTCTCGAGAATTGAGTTCCGAGTACGAAAAGAGACAGCGACGACGAGTCGCTGTTTTTGCTTTGTTGCAGCTTCGCTACGTGTGCCGGCAGCGCCAGACGACATTCGGGCGAATGTTATGCGACACTGTTGCGCCTCGGGAGGTCTCTTCTATGCGCCGGTGTCTGGTGGTGGGATTCGCTGTCGTATGGTTGGCTGCAGCGGTGGTTGCGGCTGATAAATCTGCGGATATCGCGAAAACGGCGGTCGAGCAGGTGCTGCGCATGCAACAGGATGCATGGAATCGTCACGACCTCGAAGCGTTTATGACCGGTTATTGGAATTCGCCGGAGCTGACTTTCTTCTCGGGCGCTCGCGAAACCAGCGGCTGGCAAGGGGCGCTGGAGCGCTATCGCAAGGCGTATCAGGGCGAGGGGAAGGAGATGGGTAAGCTGGATTTTTCCGACCTCAGAATTGAAGCCTTGGGCACAGAGGCAGCTTTTGTACGAGGCGCGTGGCATTTAACGTTGTCGGATGGAAAAACGCCGCACGGTTTATTTACATTAGTATTTCGGAAATTTCCGGACGGATGGAAGATCGTGCACGACCACACCTCGGCCGCGGAGTAGTCTATCCCTCGCAGTGGTTTCGCGTTCTCGACCATTTCATTTCGAATAACATGCTTCGTATTCGCCCCGCTACCGTGGAAGATGTGCCGCTGCTCCGGCAGATGATCGTAGAGTTCGCGACGTTCGAGCGGCTGGCCGATGAGTTGAGTATTACAGCAGAAGCTCTGCAGCGTGATGGCTTCGGGACGGAGAGGCGTTTTCGCGCGCTGATTTCCGAGTGGCTTGGAAAGCCAGCCGGCTACGCAATGTATTTCAATTTCTACAGCAGCTTTCAGGGGCCAGGCTTGTTTCTTGAAGATGTATACGTGCGGGAGGAATTCCGCGGAAAAGGTATCGGCAAAGCGCTGATGGCGGAGGTCGCGGCCATCGCTGTACGCGAGGGCTTGTGGGCGATGCGCTGGGAGGTGCTGGACTGGAATCAGCCGGCGATTGATTTCTACAAGAAACTGGGAGCGATTTTTCTCGACGACTGGAAGGTGGTGCTACTTGACGAGGAGCACCTGCGGCTGCTGGCGGAGAGTGTGCCTCGATGAGAGGAGTTCGCATTATCGGCGCGGGACTGGCGGGATCGGAGGCAGCTTGGCAGTGCGCGCGCCGTGGGGTTGCGGTCGAGTTGTACGAGATGCGGCCGCTGCGCAACACGCCTGCCCATCAGACTGGAAATTTTGCCGAGTTGGTGTGTTCGAACTCGTTGAAGTCCGACAGCGTGAATACGGCGCCGTGGTTGCTGAAGGAAGAAATGCGGCGAGCGGGATCGCTGCTGCTCGAGATTGCGCGGGAGTGCGCAGTTCCGGCGGGCCACGCTTTGGCGGTGGATCGCACGACGTTCGCGGCCAAGGTCACCGAGGCGGTGTCGCGCGAACCGCTGATTACAGTGCGTCGCGAGGAAGCCACCCAGGTTGATGAGAACCATGTGACCGTGATTGCAACGGGGCCCCTGACGTCGGATGCGTTGGCCGAGGAAATCGGGCGGCTGAGCGAAAGCAGTGGCGTCAGCGAGGATTCGAACGATGCCAACATCTCGTGGGCAGGAATGCCCGCGCCATACGTGTCCGCGCCACACAAGCTGTATTTCTACGATTCGATCAGCCCGATTGTTGAGGCGGACTCGATCGATATGTCGAAGGTGTATCTGGCAGCGCGCTATGACAAGGGCACCGCTGATTACATCAACTGCCCCATGTCGCGGGAAGAGTATGACCGCTTTTACGATGCACTGGTCGCGGCAGAGTCGGTGGAAGAACGCGACTGGGAGAAGCTGAATTACTTCGAAGGCTGTTTGCCGATCGAAGAGATTGCCCGCCGCGGGCGTGACACGTTGCGCTTTGGTCCGATGAAGCCAGTGGGATTGCGCGATCCGCGAACGGGCAAACCACCGCATGCCGTCGTACAACTGCGTCAGGAAAATCTGCGGGCGGATTCGTACAACCTGGTGGGCTTCCAGAATCATTTGAAGTTTGGCGATCAGGGTCGCGTGTTGCGATTGATTCCGGGACTCGAGAGTGCGCGGTTTTTACGTTACGGTCAGATTCATCGCAATACGTACATCAATGGACCGACACTTTTGCGGGACACACTGCAGATGAGATTTCGCCCGCGAATCTTGTTTGCGGGACAGATTTGCGGAGTCGAAGGGTACGTGGAATCGATCGCCACGGGATTGATGGCAGGGATACACGCAGCCGCGCTGGCTTCGGGTGGGGAGCCGGTCGCGCCTCCGCGGGCATCCGCGTTCGGATCGCTCGTGCACTACGTTACGCGGGCGGATGCGAAGAACTTCCAGCCAGCGAATATCACGTTCGATCTGTTGCCGGCTTTAGAAAAGCGGGTGCGCGATCGGCAGCAACGACACCGGATGCAATGCGAGGCGGCACTGCGCGATTTTGATGAATGGGTGAATCGGGTCGGGGCGGTCACAGTAGCGTAAATCCATCGGTTCGCAGTCATTGCCAGCTAAAAGGCGACACTGTTTCGCAAGCTACTAAGGGGTTTTCGAAATATTTCTCTTGCAACAAATTCCGCGCAATTTGCGTACCGCTGAGTAAGGACGTTGGGCGGAGTTGTCAGCGGTAACGTTCGATCTCTGCCCACGTCCAACCAGACGATGATTCTGCGCGATCTCATTGGCGATGTTCTGCGTACGCTGTGGGCCCACAAGCTGCGCACATTTCTCACAATGTTCGGAATTGCATGGGGAATCGTGTCGATCGTGCTGATGGTGGCGGCCGGCGAGGGCCTGCGCAAGGGCCAGGAAATTCAGGCGCGGAACCTCGGGAAAGACGTGATGATCGTTTTTCACGGCCGGACGAGTCTACAGGCGGGCGGGCAGCATGCAGGGCGTGCTGTGCATTGGGAAGATGCCGACCTAATTCCACTGGCAGCGGAGACTCCCGACTGCGAGTACACAATTCCGGAGTTGGAACAGGATACGGTGCAAACGCACAGCAACTTCAATGCCGCCGCATTGCTTGTGACCGGATCGATGCCGCCGTTTGGGTACATCCGCACGCTGGACGTTGGCGACGGTCGCTTCTACAACTGGGACGATCAGCGCGAGGGACGCCGCGTGGCGTTTCTCGGCACCGACGCAGCGAAGCAGTTGTTCCCGCATGGTGCGACCGCCGTGGGGGAAACGCTATATCTGAATGACATTCCCTATCGGGTGATCGGGGTCATGGCGAAGAAGAAGCAGGATTCCAGCTATGACGGATGGGACGTGAACAAAATCTTTGTTCCCTTCGGCGCGATGCGCCGCGATTTTCCCGATAAGCCTCCTGGCACGCCGTACACCTTCGACCAGTTGTTAGTGACGCCGAAGTCCGTGGGACAACACGAAGAATGCAAGTTCGAGGTGCGTCGAGTTCTGGGACGACAACACAATTTCGATCCACATGACAAAGAGGCTTGCCCGATCTGGGACACGGTGCAGGAAGCGAAAGCCTTCGAGACCATGACGAACGGCATGAAGTATTTCCTTGGAGCTGTTGGATTGGTGACGTTGGTGCTCGGCGGCCTCGGTGTGATGAATGTGATGCTGGTAGCGGTGCGCGAGCGAACGCGCGAGATCGGAGTACGGAAGGCGTTGGGCGCCCGGGGCGCTGAGATTCTGCGGCAGTTCTTCTTCGAAGCATTGCTGATCGCTTTTCTCAGCGGCGCGGTCGGGCTAGGAATCGCGTATGGCATATGCGCGTTGGTGGATCTCATGCCGATGCCGGATTTCTTTGCGGGATTGCTGCCAACCTGGAAGACGGGAGTGCTCTCGTGCTTGTTGCTGGGCATGATCGCGGTATTGTCGGCACTTTATCCGGCACGGCGCGCGGCTTCGATTGATCCGATCGAGGCATTGCGCTACGAGGCGGGGGGATGAAAAGACCAGTTCTCAGTACCCAGTTGTCGGTTCTCAGTTTGGTGGAAGAGTCGTTCGCAAGGCGGTTCGCCTGCCGCACTGAACCTAAGGGAAAGGGCAAGGGTTCTTGGCTAAGAGCTGCGGCTAGAGGCTAGCAGCTGGTCTTATGTTGACCGAGATCATTTCCGAAGCCTGGATCGCGTTGAAGCGGAATCGCACGCGCAGCGCGCTCACCATGCTTGGCATTGTGTGGGGCATTGCGACGGTCACATTGCTCATTGCCTACGGAAACAGCTTTCGCTCGGTGCTGGTGAATGGTTTCGACGCTTTTGGCAAGAGCGTGGTGATCTGCTGGCCACAGCAGACCAGCGAGCAGCCGGGCGGGCAGCGCGCCGGCAAGAAGGTCTTGCTGGAGAAAGCGGACGTCGAGATGGTCAAGGCGGACGCTCCACTAGTGAGGTACGCGTGCCTTGAAACTGTACGACGGCCGGGAATCAGCTATGGCGACCGCATGGTTGGGACAGCGGCGATTCGCGGAGTTTGCCCGGAATACGGCGAGATGCGCAACGAAGTCCCGTTCGAAGGACGCTGGATCAATGCCAGCGATTCGCTGGAGCGACGGCACGTGGTGTTTCTTGGCGGACGCTTGCGCGAACAATTGTTTGGCGGCCGGCCGGCGGTTGGCGAGATGGTGATGATCGGCGGCCAGCGCTTCACGGTAATCGGGGTGATGGAGCGCAAGATCCAGCTCAGCAACTATTTTTCGAGCGACGACGACTCGGCCTGGATTCCCTACTCCGCAGCGGGCGATCTGTGGAACACGCGCTACGCTGCTGTGCTGGTGTTTGCTCCGATCGCGCCCCAGTTCGAGAAAAAGGCCATGGCACAGGTGCTGGCCGCCGTTGCGACCCGCCAGCAATTTTCTCCCACAGACAAAAAAGCTTTCCAGATGTTTGGACGTGACGAGTTTCGGCCGATCATTGACGGGCTGACCATCGGACTGCAAGTGTTGCTGACATTTGTAGGAACATTGACGCTGGGCATCGGCGGCGTAGGCGTGATGAATATCATGCTGGTGTCGGTAGACGAACGGATTCGTGAGATCGGGCTGCGGCGCGCGCTAGGCGCCCGCAAGCGGCACATCAAGATGCAATTCCTGGCAGAGACCCTTCTGATCATGTTGCTCGGCGGAGCCATTGGAATCCTGATTTCTTACGCCATCGCGGCAGCGGTGGGTACGTTACCGATGATGGGCCCGCTTTTCGAGGACGAGTCCGGCAAGGGTGACATTCATTTGAAAATCTCGTTGATGACGGTGTTGCTCTCGACCGGAGTTCTTCTGCTGGTTGGCGTTGCTAGCGGCATGGTCCCGGCGCTGCGAGCCTCAAAGCTCGATCCAGTGGAAGCGCTGCGGTATGAGTGACGGCCGGCTTTTCCGTACGGACCGGCTGCGCGGAGGCAGCGCTCCTCTTTTTTCGGCATTTTCGATCTCAGTGCAAAAACGAATTTCATTTGACGCTGTTTCGTCTCCGCAGTAAGTTGCAGCCGGGACCTTTCGCAGAACGGAGAGTGCCGTGCCGAAATCTGCCGTGGATGTCGTGGGAAGCGCCTTTGAGCACACTCGCAAGCAATTAACCGAGCCGTTCCAGTTCGGACAATGGTGGCGGCTCGCCCTACTCGGGCTGGCGACGGGGGAACTCAGTTCCGGCGGCGGGTGCTCGAATTTTCGCGGTTTGGGCAATCTTCCCCATCCGGGCCACCATTCCCAAAATTTGCTGGATTCCGGCAACCCGCTGTCGCAGCTAGGATTGGATCCGGCAACCATTGCAGGAATCATCATCGTGGCAATCATCGGGTTTCTGATACTGGGACTCGTGTTCGTCTATATCTCGAGCATCAGCCGGTTCATGCTGTTTGAATCCGTTCTACGCAAGCGTTGCGAGCTCAGCGCGAGTTGGGAGCGCTGGCAACGCCAGGGATTGCGATTCTTCGGATGGCAGCTCGCGGTATCGATCATCAGCCTTGGGGTAGCCGCCATGCTGTTCCTGCCACTCTTGCTTCCTGTCCTGGCGGTTCTTCGCAGAAATCAAGAGCCAGATTTGGCGTTGCTCGTGGCCTTCCTGCCCATGATTTCGGCTTTTCTGACCTTCGGACTCGTGTTGCTTTTGATCCACGTACTGGCAAAAGACTTTGTCGTTCCCGTGATGGCCGTGGACAACGTTGGTGTGCTCGAAGGGTGGCGCCGGTTGTTCGACACGCTGAAGGCCGATCCGTGGGGATTTGCCGGCTATCTCGGCATGAAGGTCATCCTGGCAATCGGGGCGGGAATTTTCTTCGGGATTCTCAGTGCGATTGTGGTCGTGGTGGTGCTCATTCCCATCGCAATCGTGGGCGTAGTTCTGGTCATTGGCGCAAAGGCGGCAGGGTTCGGCTGGGGCGTGTTTACGATTACAGCTGCTATTGTCGCGGCCGTGCTTTTATTGGGCGCGCTTCTGTATCTGGCGGGATTGATCTCCGTGCCGATCGCAGTATTCTTTCCCGCTTACGCAATGTATTTCTTTGCGGAGCGGTTTCCGGCCTTGCGTGCTCAACTGTACCCGGCTCCTGCAACGCCTCCGTTACCGCCCGCAACGGTGCCGGTTCCCGCGGGATGATTCGCGCGAACTCAAGGATTTACTGGCCGGCACTGGTTGCGGGCGGGGACTTCAACTTCGCGCCTTTGTCGTGGGCCCAGGAGAAGCGGCGCCCGACAATACATTTCACGATGAGGTGATCGGTGGCGGAAGTGAGTCCCCAACCAACACCAAAATTGAACTCCCACTTCGGTGAGACGTTGAGATCGATCGTGGGAAAAATCTGGTGCTGCTGTTCGTTCAGAGGATCAAACTCCGTCGCCGGGCCAGTAGTTCCGTAGTATTCGATTCCCGCCGCAACCTTGCGCGTGACATCGTAACTGATTTTTACGTTCGGCGAGAACTCCCAGCCCTTGCTCACGCTCGGCCCGTGAAGCGAGCGATCGAAGGTCGGATTGAAACCGAAGTACCAGGGGCCGACGGTCCGATCGATGATGGGGCGGAGTTCGTAGGTCCAGGTGTCCCCCGTGAAGCGCGCCTGCGTGTAACCAATCTCTTGCGATAGGCTGAGCCCTACCGGCCAATGCCATTTGACCGGAATCGCGAAACGTGGCCGGATGTGATCTCCCACCCATTGCCATCCGCCGTTAGGCTGGATGGTACTGAAGACATAAAAGCCGGTTTCGAACCAGTCCGTGAATCCCTGCGTCATTTCGAGCGTTTCGTGCATAGCGTGATTGGTGGGCTGGACACCATCGACAACGGTTTTGCTCCCGTTCGCAGTGAAGTTGGAATGGATTTCGACCATGGTGTTTTTGGGAAGAACTAGTTCAGAACCATAGACCTGGATTTCATAGTTGTCCTGGGCGAGAGCCATTGCCGCGAACAAAGAAACCCACAGCGCTAGTAAGAAGCAGTACACAACGCGCATCAAGAATTGCTCCCTTGCCGGGAGCGTGTCGTGCTTTCGCGTCCGGCGGAACGGAATGATCATTGATTCTACGGCTTCGGTCTAAAAAACTTCAGCCCCACCAACAAAGAACGATCCCTGACTGAAGTAACTCCGCTCGTGCAGGAACTCCGCGGATAAAGCGGGTGTCCAATACCACAAGACACGCCGCGTGCCCCCAAGGAGACCGAGAAAATGGCAATGTCGCTGGGAGGCAGTGGTGCGTCTGCACCGCAGATGAATGTCACTCCGCTGATTGATGTGCTGCTGGTGCTGATCATCATTTTCATGGTGATTGTG